>Ga0209471_1000305_pt1 | contig 34327 bp, 28 predicted proteins | sample GraSoiAngelo_128_FD_185885 | JGI IMG/M metagenome (GOLD analysis project Ga0209471, IMG submission 185885) | Grasslands soil microbial communities from the Angelo Coastal Reserve, California, USA - 14_0927_12_20cm (SPAdes) (version 2) | ecosystem: Environmental > Terrestrial > Soil > Grasslands ... | reverse complement strand
GCCCGCGGCCCGCGCCGCTGCCAGGCCCGCCGGCCCTGCGCCGACGATGACCAGCCGCGCCTTTCGCAGCTCGGCCTCGACCGGCGCACGCGGCTTGTCGGGCAGCTCGCCCAGTCCCGCCAGCCGCCGCGCCACCTCCAGCGCGACGCGCCCGAGCAGCCGCGAGCCGGTCATCAAGTGATGGTGGTCGAGCCCCTCGGGAAAAAGAAAATCGGCGGCGCGAAAGATGTCCTTCTCGGCGCCGAGCGGCGCGTTCTGCCGCTGGCAGATCATCCCCTCTTCCGCCAGCACCCGGCAGGCGAGGAGGCTGGGCGCGCCGTCGATGCGCATCAGGCATTGCCCGCAGCTCCCCTGCAGGCAGAAAGGCCCGCGCGGCCGGTGGTACTTGATCGACCGCGTGAAAGTGGTGATGCCCGCGCGCAAAAGCGCGGCCGCGACGGTGTCGCCCCTCTGCGCGTCGATCGCCTGACCGTCGAGCGAGATGCGGATCGTCTGCGGGCCGTCCCGGTCCAAGGCGAATGGGTGAATATCACGGGCATGGCGCGTTATGCTCCGCGCGACTGGCGATTGGAGGCGCTCGATGATCGAAGCCAATGTCCGCATCCCGACTCCCTTCAATGAGCCCGTGCTCGCCTACGCTCCGGGCAGCCCGGAGCGCGCGCACCTCAAGGAAACGCTGCAGCGCATGGCGGGCGAGCGCAGAGAGATCCCGCTCTTCATCGGCGGCAAGGAAATGCGCACCGGCCGCACCCTCGAGGTGCGCATGCCGCACCGCCACCGGCATGTCCTGGCTCTGGCGCAGGAGGCCGATGGCGCGCACGTCGAGCAGGCCATCGCCGCCGCACAAGCCGCCCGCGCCCACTGGGCCAGGACGCCGTTCCACCAGCGCGCCGCCGTTTTCCTCAAGGCCGCCGAGCTGCTCGCGACCAAGTACCGCGCGCCGATCAATGCCGCCACCATGCTGGGGCAGAGCAAGACCGCGCACCAGGCGGAGATCGACGCCGCCTGCGAGTCGATCGACTTCCTCCGCTTCAACGTCGCCTTCGGCCACGAGCTGCATTCGCAGCAGCCGCTGAGCGCTCCGGGAATCTGGAACATGACCGACTACCGGCCGCTCGACGGGTTCGTCTTCGCCGTCTCGCCCTTCAACTTCACCTCCATCGGCGTGAACCTGCCGACCGCGCCGGCGATCATGGGCAACACCGTCGTCTACAAGCCAGCCTCGACCGCCATCTACAGCGCCTGGACGTTCATGGAGGTGCTGCGCGAGGCCGGGCTCCCCGAGGGCGTGATCAACTTCGTCCCCGGCAAAGGGAGCGAGGTGGGCCGCGCCGCCCTCGCCAGCCCGGCGCTGGGCGGCATCCACTTCACCGGCTCGACCGGAACCTTCAACGGGATGTGGAAGACAGTCGCAGAGAACATCGGCCGCTACCGGCAATATCCCCGGCTGGTGGGCGAGACCGGCGGCAAGGACTTCATCTTCGCGCACGCCTCGGCCATCGACGATCTCGACGCGCTGGCTACGGCCATCGTCCGCGGCGGGTTCGAGTACCAGGGCCAGAAGTGCTCGGCCTGCTCGCGCGTCTACCTGCCCGAGAGCGTCTGGGCGGTCCTCAAGCCGCGGCTGCAAGAGATGATCGCCGAGATCCGCGTCGGCGACGTGGCCGATTTCCGCAACTTCATGGGCGCTGTCATCGACGAGGCGTCGTTCGCGAACGTCTCCTCGTACCTCGAGCTGGCCCGGAGGGGCGGCGAGGCCAGCATCGTCGCCGGCGGCGAAGCCGACAAGCGCGAGGGATTCTTCGTGCGGCCGACGCTCGTGCAGCTCTCGAACCCGCGCCACCGCATCATGGTGGAGGAGATCTTCGCTCCGCTGGTCGGCGTTTTCGTCTATCCCGACAACCGCTATCTCGAGACCTTGCGCGAGTGTGACCAGTCGGCCGCGTACGCGCTGACGGGCGCGATCTTCGCCCGCGATCGCAAGGCGATCGCAACCGCGATGGACGAGCTGCGCTTCGCCGCCGGCAACTTCTACGTCAACGACAAGCCCACCGGCGCGGTGGTCGGCCAGCAGCCTTTCGGCGGCTCGCGCGCCTCCGGCACCAACGACAAGGCCGGCTCGGCGCTCAACCTGGTCCGCTGGATTTCGGCGCGGACCATCAAGGAGACCTTCACGCCGCCCACCAAGGTGGGCTACCCGTTCATGGGCGCCGAGTGAGGGGCGTCAACGGCGGATGCGCTCGCCGAAAATCGCGGTGCCGACCCTGACGATGGTCGCGCCCTCCTCGATGGCGGCCTCGTAGTCGGCGCTCATGCCCATCGACAGCTCGCGAAGGCCGAGCTTCTCCCCGAGCTCGCGCAGGGCGCGAAAGTGAGGCCGCGGATCGCCCTCGGCGGGAGGAATGCACATCAGCCCCTCGCAGCGGAGATGCGGCAGCGCGCGGACGGCGTCGAGCAGACCGGGCGCTTCTTCGGGAAGCACACCGCTCTTCTGCGGCTCGCGGCCGATGTTCACCTCCAGAAGCACGCGCTGCGCGCCTTCCGCCCGCTTGGCCAGCTCCCGGGCCAAGGAGATCCGATCGCAGGTGTGGATGAGCGCGGCCCGCCCCACCACCATCCGCGCCTTGTTGCTCTGCAGCGCCCCGATGAAGTGCCACTCCGCATCCGGCAGGGCCGAGGACTTCTCCCGCAGCTCCTGCGCGTAGTTCTCCGCGAAGAGGGTCTGCCCCGCCGCGAAAGCCTCGCGGATCTTTTCCATCGGCTGGCCCTTGCTCACCGCAGCGAGCGTCACGGAGCCTTGCGCCCGGCCCGCCCGGGCGCAGGCCTGGGCGATGCGCTCGCGCACCTTCTTCAGGCCTTCCACGGCAGCTCCACCCCGGCCTTCTCCAGAAGCCGTACCGTCTCCAGGAGCGGCAGGCCGACGACGTTGCTGAAGCTGCCTTCGATGCGCTCGATGAAGACGCCCGCCAGCCCCTGCGCGGCATAGGCGCCGGCCTTGTCGTCGCCGTCGCCGGAGTCGACCAGCCAGCTGATCTGCTCGCGCGAGAGCTTGCTGAACCTCACTGAGGTGGAGACGACCGCGGACTCCGCGCCGACGGCCACGGCCGTGACGACCCGGTGCTCGATCCCCGAGAGCAACCACAGCATGCGCTCTGCGTCTACCCGGTCGCGCGGCTTTCCCAGGACATCCTCGCCCACGACGACGATGGTGTCCGCCCCCAGCGCAACATGCCCCGGCCGAGCGCACGACTGCGATTTTTCTCGCGCCATTCTCGCCACATAGACGAGGGCTGCCTCCGCGCGGCCGCGCCGCTCATCGATCTGCGCCGGAGCGACCTCGAAGGTCAGGCCCAGCCGCTCGAGAAACTCGCGCCGGCGCGGCGAGGCAGAGCAGAGCAAAAGCTTCATCCCCAGCGCTGTAGCGAATTTGGCGCGCCGCGACAACCGAGCATACACTCTACAGAATGCGGGGGAAGGATCTCCTCCGGGAGTTGCAGCGCACAGTCGACGAACTTGCCGTCCTCAACGAGATCGGCAAGGCGCTGACGTCGTCTCTCGACATCACCGAGGTGATGCACGTCATCCTCGCCAAGGTGTCGGAGCTGCTCAAGCCGCGCAACTGGTCGCTCCTCCTCAAGGACGAGAAGACCGGCGAGCTCTTCTTCCAGACCGCCGTCGGCGCCGGCTCGGAAAAGCTGCTCGGCCTGCGCATCCGGCCGGGCGAAGGCATCGCCGGCTGGGTGGCCGAGCACAACGCGCCGCTGCTCGTCCCCAACGTGCACAAGGACCCGCGCTTCGCCGGCCGATTCGACAAGGCCTCGCGCTTCCACACCCAGTCGATCCTCTGCGTGCCGCTCGCCTTCAAGGGGCGCATGCTCGGCGTCATCGAGCTGGTCAACGGACAGGGCGACGGGACCTTCTCCGAGGAAGACCTGCGCATCCTCAGCACCGTGGCCGAGTTCAGCGCCATCGCCATCGAGAACGCGCGCAACTACCACAAGGTGGAGGAGCTGACTGTCCTCGACGACCACACCGGGCTCTTCAACTCGCGCCATCTCAAGCGGCAGCTCGAGCAGGAAGTGGTGCGCGCCACGCGCTTCGGACACCCGGTCAGCCTCATCTTCTTCGACCTCGATCACTTCAAGCTGGTCAACGACAGCCATGGCCACCAGGCCGGCTCGCGCGTGCTCCACGAAGTGGGCCGGCTTCTCCTGCGAACGCTCCGCTCGACCGACGTGCCGGTGCGCTACGGAGGCGACGAGTTCGTCATCCTCCTGCCCGAGACCAGCAAGGACCAGGCGATCGAAGCGGCCCGGCGCATCGGCGGCGAGATCGCCCGCGAGCCTTTCCTCGCCGAGCAGAGCGTCGGGCCCATCAAGCTCACCGCCAGCATGGGCGTGGCCTCCTTCCCCGACGACGCCCGCAGCCCCGACGACCTGATCCGCCGCGCCGACGAGGCCATGTACCGGGTCAAGGCCGACAGCCGCGGCGGGGTGCTGGCGGCGCTCCCGCAAGAGCCGCGGAATGTATCCTTGACCGCCGGTGTATCTTCCGAGCAGCCATGAAGCTCACCCCCATCGATCTGCAGCAGAAGACCTTCCGCAGCGTGCGGTGGAGCGGCGTCGACGAGAAAGAAGTGCGCCAGTACCTCGATCTGGTGGCGCGCGAGCTGGAGGAGATGAGGCGCAAGCTCGACCGGCAGGACGAAGAGCTCCGCCGGCGCGAGGCGCGCATCAACGAGTTCAAGGATCGCGAGCAATTGTTGCAGCAGACGCTGACCACGGCGCAGAAGCTGGCCGAGGAGATGAAGGCCAACACCCGCAAGGAGGCCGACATCGTCCTCTCCGACGCGGAGCTGCAGGCGGAGAAGATCATCGCCAACGCGCAGGCCAAGCGGATGCAGCTGATCACCGAGATCGACGAGCTGAAGCGCGCCCGGCAGAGCTTCATGCAGTCGCTCTCGGCGATGCTCGAGCAGCACAGGTCGGTGCTCGATCACATCCGCGCCGACCAGCAGGCGAGCGAGCCGCCTCCGGTTCCGGCCGCGGGCGACAACGTCAGCTTCCTCGCGCCTCCCGTGAGCAAGAAGAAGTAGAAGCGCCCTCGCCTGCCCCGCGCAGCGCAGATCTGCTAGCTTGCGCCGCCGCCATGGCGCCGAGGGATTTCCAGAGCCTGCTCATCGCCCTGCAGTCGTACTGGGCCGAGCGCGGTTGCGCGCTGATGCAGGGATACGACCTCGAGGTCGGCGCCGGGACCATGAACCCCGCCACCTTCCTCCGCGTGCTCGGTCCCGAGCCGTGGAACGTCGCCTACATCGAGCCCTCGCGCCGCCCGGCCGACGGCCGTTTCGGCGAGAACCCCAACCGCCTGCACCAGCACCACCAGTACCAGGTGGTGCTCAAGCCCAGCCCCAAGGAGGTGCAGGAGATCTATCTCGGCTCCCTGCGCGCCATCGGCATCACGCACGAAGACCACGACCTGCGCCTCGTCGAGGACGACTGGGAGTCGCCCACACTCGGCGCCTGGGGCCTGGGCTGGGAGGTGTGGTGCGACGGCATGGAGGTGACGCAGTTCACCTATTTCCAGCAGGCGGGCGGATTCGAATGCCGGCCGGTGAGCGCCGAGCTCACCTACGGCCTGGAGAGAATCGCCATGTACCTGCAGGGCGTGGACAACATCTACGACCTCGTCTTCTGCACCTATCCCGACGGCACGCGGCTGACCTATCGCGACGTCTTCTGGCAGAACGAGCGCGAGCAGAGCGAGTACAGCTTCCACGCCAGCGATCCCGAGCGCCTCTTGCGCCTCTTCGACGAATACGAGGCGGAGTGCAAGCAGCTGGTGGCGCGCAAGCTGCCCCTCCCCGCCTACGACTACTGCTTGAAGTGCTCGCACGTCTTCAACCTGCTCGATGCGCGCGGGGCCATCAGCGTCACCGAGCGGCAGGGATACATCCTGCGGGTGCGCAAGCTCGCCCACGAGTGCGCGCGGCTCTATCTCGCCATCCGCGCGCAGATGAAATTCCCCGCGCTCAAGGACCGCGCGCAGGCGGAGCGCGAGCTGGCCCGGTACGCGGAGCTGGTCGAGTGATGGACCTGGTCTTCGAAATCGGCACCGAAGAGCTGCCCGCCTCCTTCCAGAAGCCGGCGCTGGAGTGGATGAAGTCGTTCTTCGATCAGGAGATGGCGAAGCACGGCCTGACGGGCGCGCAAACCTGGCAGCCGTTCGCCACACCACGACGGCTGGCTTTCATCGCCACCAAGCTGCCGGAGGGCTACCACGACGAAACGCAGGAACGGGAGGGGCCCCCTGCGAAAGCGGGCGGCAAGGCGATCGAAGGTTTCGCCAAAAAAATGGGCGTGCCGGTTGAGTCGCTTCGGGAGAACAAGAACGGGCGGATGGTTGCAACCATCGTGGTCCCTGGCGCCAAGACTGCGGAGGTGTTGCCCGGCATTCTCGAGCGGATGGTCCGCGGGATCCCCTTCAAGAAATCGATGCGCTGGGACGCTCTCGAGAGCGATCCGTTCGCCCGGCCGGTCCACTGGATCGTCGCATCGCTCGAGGGCAAGCTGTTGCCCGTCTCCTTCGCCGACGTGAAGAGCGGACTGCAGACGCGCGGCCACCGCTTTCTCGCCCCTGACCCGCTGCAGCCCACGGCGAAGAATTACGCCGAGCTGCTGCGCAAGGCCCATGTGCTCGCCGACTGGTCCGAGCGGCGAAAGCGCATCGAGGAGGAAGTCGCGCGCGCCGCTCGCGAGACCAAGGGCGTACCGCGGCCCGACGAGGAATTGCTCGAGACGGTGACCGGCCTCGTGGAAGAGCCGCACGCGGTCCTCGGCCGCTTCGAGGAGGAATTCCTCCAGCTCCCTCCCGAGGTCCTGGTGAGCGAGATGCGCGGCCACCAGAAATACTTCGCCGTGCAGGACGAACGCGGCCAGCTCCTGCCCGCGTTCGTCGCCGTCTCCAACACCAAGGTGCGCGACCCGGCGGTGAGCCGGAAGGGATACGAGCGCGTCCTGCGCGCGCGACTGTCCGACGGAAAGTTCTTCTTCGACGAGGACCGCAAGTCGCCGCTCCGCTCTCGGCTGGAAAAATTGGGGCGGCGCACTTTCATGCAGGGCCTGGGGACCGAGCTCGAGCGGGTGCAGAGGCTGCGCGACCTCGCCCTCTGGCTGCACGGCGCCACCGGCCGGGGCGAGGCGCGCCAGCTGAGCGAGGCCGCCGAGCTGTGCAAGTGCGACCTCGCCACCGCCATGGTGGGCGAATTCCCCGAGCTGCAGGGCGTGATGGGCCGCGTCTACGCGCTCCACGACGGCGTTGCGAAGGAGGTCGCTGAGGCCATCTTCGATCACTACCTCCCTCGCGGCGCCGAGGATCGCCTGCCGCAGAGCGACGCCGGCGCCCTGCTCGGCATGGCCGACCGCATCGATCAGCTGGTCGGCATCTTCGGCCTGGGCAAGGAGCCGACCGGCACCGCCGATCCGTTCGGCCTCCGCCGCGCCGCCCTCGGCCTGCTCCGCGTCACGCTCGCCCGCGGCTACCGCTTCGACATGGGCGAGGCCCTGCGTTACGCGGACAATTTGTACAAAATGCGCACCGCTGGCGCCGGGGCGCCGCTGGACAAGGGCGACTCCCGCGCGCCCGAGAAGGTCTGGCAGTTCCTCCTCGGCCGTCTCGAGGTGCTCCTGCGCGAGAAAGGGCAGCCCGACTCCATCCAGGCCGCCCTCCACACCGGCTCGAAGGACGTCGTCGCGCTGGAGAAGCGGCTGGTCGCGCTGCAGACGGTGCGCGAGAAGAGCCGGGCGCAGTTCGAGGCCTCCGCGGTCGCCTTCAAGCGCATCGCCAACATCCTCGCCCAGGCGCAGGAGAAGGGCATCGCGCCGATGGGCTTCGTGCCCGGCCGCGTCCGGGAGCCTGGCGAAAAGGAGCTGGCGGCGGCGTTGCAGCGCAGCCGCGAGCGCGTCCAGGCGGCCATCGACGAGCGCGAGGATTATCTCGGCGCCTATTCCGTGCTCGCCGAGCTGCGCCCGGTGCTCGACGAGTTCTTCGAGAAGGTGCTGGTGATGGACAAGGATCCGGCGCTCCGCGACAACCGGCTCGCGCTCCTGCGCGCCCTGCACGAAGTCTTCGCTCCGCTGGCGGATTTCGCCCGGCTGCAGGTGGAGAAATCGTCTTGACCCAGGGCGGAAGCGGCCCTAGGAAGGCCGTTCGCATGAAGTTGGCCCCCGCTCTCTTCGCCCTCCTCTTCCTGGGCTGCGGCGCTCCGCCTTTGGTCCTGCCGCCGCCTTTCGGCCAGGTGGGCGATCAGACGCCGAGGCTCTTCTTCCCCACCGGCATGGCGGTGACCGGCGACGGCGGGCTCCTGGTCGCGAACGGCAACTACAACCACGCCTTCGAAGCGGGCACGATGGTCTCGCTCGATCCCGCCTGGATCAACTCTCTCTACGCGCGCGGGCTCCGCTGCGAGAAGCCGATCAACAACGGCTTGCCGGCGCAGTTCGCCGCGGGCTGCGACGACCCGATCCCGACGGCTGCCTTCCGGGGCATCGCCATGATCGGAAACTACGCCGGGCCCCTCACGCTCGACGACGCCGGCACCAGCGCCTACACCGGCTCGCGCGACACCAACATCCTCAACGGCGTCTCGCTCTTGCCCAACGGCGGCCTCTACTGCCACGGAGGCGGCAGCTCCGACATCGACTGCCGCAAAGGCGTGATCGATCTCAACGCCGCCGCTCTCCTCGAAGGCCCCTACGCCATCGTCCCCGGCGTGGGCCGCCTGCCGGGCAGCGACACCGACGCGCGCGTGCTTTACGTCGCCGCGCTCATTCCCCACGTCGACCAGATCCAGAGCGGCACGCTCTACACCAGCGCCACCGTCGCCGCCCTGGACATGAACGACCCCACGCAGGTGGTCTTCAGCATGCTGGCAAGCAGCGCCTTTTTCGCAAGCGGCATCGGCGTCGGGCCGATGGTCTTCGAGCCGGTAAGGCGGCAGCTCTTCATGAGCGGCTGTTTCCAGCGCTACCTGGGCGGCGCCGGCAGCCCGAGCAGCGGCCGCTGCAGCTCGCTCAGCTCCAACATCCTGCGCGTGCTCGACGTCGACGCCGGCGCGTCCGCGCAGGTGCGCATCTACGACATGTCGATCAATCCCTCGACCGGCAGCACCTCGGGCCTCTTGCTCGGCGGCGGCGACCCGGCCAGCGGCAAGCCGGCCGATACGCTCTGGGCGAGCGTGCGCAATCCCGATGCGCTCATCGAGATGGATCTGCCGGTAACTCCCTCGACGGCTCCGGCGATCCGGCAGACGACTTCCCTGCCGGTCTCGCCGGCGGACCTGGTGCGCATTCCCCGGCCGGGCGGTTCGGACTTGATCGCGGTGGTCGCCTCGCGGCTGGGCGCCTTGGTCATCTACGACACCGGTGCGCGCGCGGTGGTGGCGCAGCTGGAGCGGCTCGGGGATGTGCCCTTCACCCTCAAGCTCTTGCCCGCGCCGGCCGGGACGGCGAGGCTGGCGGTGAGCGTCTTCGGCGACTGCAGGGTGGCTTTCGTCGAGGTGCCGATCGACCAGCCTTGGCTGGCAGCGCTGCGCGGGCGCGCCGGGAGCTGTCCATGAAGCGGCTGCTTGCGCTCAGCGCGGCCCTGGCCGCCTGCAGCAGCACGGTCGTTTCTCCTTCGAGCGGCGACTTCGTCGGCCCGACCGGCCTCGCGGTCGCGCAGGCGGGCGACCGCGATCTGCTCTTCGTCACCAGCACCGCCACCGACGAGCTGCGCGCCCTGCAGATCTGCACGACTCCGCCCCTCGCCGACGGAGGCGTCGATTCCTCCAGCACCTGCTCGACCAAGGAGGACTATCAGTTCGTTCCCGCGCCGATGCGGCTCTTTCCGGCCACGGTGCCGACCGGCGATCGGCCCGCGCGCATCGCCGGCACGCGCCTGTTGCGCCCCGACGGCGGCAAGGGCGGAGTTGCGCTGGTCGCGGGCGCGGACAGCTCCCTGGCGGTGGTCGACGCGCGCAACATCGTCGAGGCGATGAACCACATCTCGCCTGCGCGGGCGCCGATCTTGCTCCAGCTCAGCACGCCGGTCGTCGATGTCGTCGCGGCGACTTCGATCGATACCGCCACGAACATCGACGCCACCGTGCCCGCGGTGAAGGCTTTCCTGGCGACGCGCAGCGGCCAGCTCCTGGTGCTCGACGTGCACCTCGACTCCTCCGGCAATGCGCAGGCGCCAACCGTTCTGCAGCGCTGCAGCCTGGGCGCGGTGGTGCCGGCGCGGCTCGCGCTCGTTCCGGGCCGCGATGACCTCGTCTACGTCGCAGACAGCGCCGGGGACGGAGCGGTGCGCATCTCGACGGCGAGCATTCCCACCATCGACCAGGCGCCCCAGGCCTGCGCCATCACCCGCCTGCCGGCGGGGGGACCGCTCCGCTCGCTCGCGCTCAGCCCGCAATGGTTCGAAGCGAACCAGCCCGATCATCCCGCCGGCGAGCTGGCTGTGATGACGCTGCAGACGGGCGGCGTCGTCATCGCGCGCACGAGCGACGGGCAGATCATCCCCACGCCGCCCTTCGACTACCGCAGCTCCGGGCCGCAGACGATGGAGCCCGTCCTCGTCGGCGGCGTGGCGCGGGACGCGAGCTTCCTCCGCGCCATCCGACCCGGCGCCGCCTGCGCATCTGCGCCCTGCACGCCCCTCTGGGTGGGCGATTCCGTCAACGGCAAGCTGCAGAGGTTCAACCTGCTCGCGGCCATCGCCAGCACCGACGGCGGCCTCTACTTTCTCGATGTGCTCAACCGGCGACTGGTGAACGAGAACTACTTCAGCAACCAGGGCGCGCTCGTTCCCGTCCTCAGCATCGCGCCGATCCTGAGTCCCGTCTCGACCGTCACCAGCAATCCGCCGGCGCTCACGCTTGCTCCCGCCGACGCGACCACGGCGGGCCGGCAGAACCTCGGCTGGGTCAACCCCGGGGTCACCCGCGCCACCCGCTGGCGCGCCATCTGGCATGCCGACGTTCCCGGGCTCGAGCGACGCGGCGGCACCATGACCCATACCGCGACGGGCACGCTCCTCTTCTCCACCCAGCCGGCTGATCTGACGCTGTGGGCGACCGACCCGCTCCTGCATCTGGGCCCGGGCGACGTGGTCACCTTCACGACCTATTATCCGCCGGCGAGCGGCTGCGACGACGTCGCCAGCGAGACTTCGGCGCGGTTCGAGCTGCCCATCGTCTCCATCGCCGCCGACGGCAGCGCGCTCGAGCTCGCCACGCTGCCCGACACGCCCTCGGTGAAGGGCTTCAACCCCACCTGTCCGAAGTTCGGCGTCGTGGCCGAGGTGCGCACGGCCGGCGACCATCCCTGGCTCGTGCTGGAGAACGCGGATACGCGCGGCCGCGCCAAGACCGGGGAGATGTTCGTCGCCCTCGAGCCGCGCAACGACTATCCGCTCGATTACGATCCCAAGCTGCCGCCGCTGGCATCGACCGACATCGCCATCGCGTTCACCTTGAGCGGCACCGAGCCCACCATCGCCAACACGCAGTGGACCTTCACCATGACCTCGGGGCAGCTCCCCACGCTGGTGCGCGACGCGAATTCGCCCCAGGGGCTCGCGTCGCAGGTGATCGAGTACAGCTCGCCGAAGGTGACGAATCTTCTCTTCGCGACGCTGACGGGCGCGAATGCCCTGATCCAAGCCGCCCCCGACCTGCTCCCAGTCAAGGGCGGCGTGCTCTCCTATCACTAGGGATGCACGCCGCTGGAACGCGCGCAGGTCCTCGCATAAGCTGGGGAGCGCCGTGGACGTCGACGACAAGACCCCGCGCACGCTGCTCATCGCCGACCATCTCTGGGAGGCCTTCGCCGGCATGGCGGTGGAGATGGGCAGCGACCGGGAAGCGCTCATCAACCAGGCGCTCTACACTTTTGCGCGCCTGAACGGCTTCTTGCTGCCGACAGACCTGCGCAACATGGCGGGGCCTGCCGACGGGAAGCGGCCGCGGTCGATGCCGGCGCCGCCCGTTCCGGCATCGGCGGCGATGGCGCCTCCGCCGCCGACCGAAGAGCCGCCCCCGGACGAGATGGTCGACGAACCGCTGGGGGAGAAGGCCAACGCCACCAGCATGGATCTGCCCAATCTCGCCGCGATGGGCCAACCCGCCTCCCGGCCGGCGATGAGCGCGAATCGCACGGAACAGATCTCCGACGACGGCGATGCGGGGCAGGACGCTTCCGGTCGTACCCTGGTCCTCTTCGCCGACGGCCGCGAGCTGGACCAGGTGGTGAAGGACCGCTTCCTCATCGGCCGCGGCAAGCACTGCGACCTGATCATCAACTCCGGCAAGGTGAGCCGCGAGCACGCCGCCATCACCCGCGAGGGGGACAACTACTTCATCGAGGACCTCGGCTCGTCCAACGGCACCTGGTTCGACAAGCGGCGCATCACCCGGCGACAGATCCAGGACGGAGACGAGTACTTCATCTGCGCCGAGAAGCTGAGCTGCGTGTTCCGCTGAGTGGACCTCCCCTGGCAGGTCCAGGTCGCCGATGCCGCCCTCGCTCTGGCGCTGCTCGTCTCCGTGGTCACCGATCTGCGGTCGCGGCTCATCCTCAATGCCGTCACCCTGCCGGCCCTGGCTGTGGTGCTGATCTGCTTCTTCTGGGTCGGCGGCGTCGAGCAGCTCTTCAATTGCCTGATCGGCCTTGCCATCTGCGCCTTGCCGCTCCTCTTGGCCTCCTGGAAAGGCTGGATGGGCGCAGGGGACGTCAAGCTCATGGCGGTGGCGGGAGCTGCCTCCGGCTGGCCGGCCGCTGCCGCCGTCCTGCTGCTGGTTAGCGTGGCGGGCGGGGTCCAGGCATTGCTCTGGATCCTCGCGGCCCGCCTGCGCGGCGAGGAGCGGCCAAAGTACGTCCCCTACGGCCTGGCCATCGCGGTAGGGACGGCGGCGGCCTTCTTCTGGGGCGACCAGCTCTTCTGACCGACCGGCGCGCTTTCGCTCCTGAGGACTTTTGCTTAATGTGGCGCCACTCATGCGCCCCCTTGTGCTCCTGTTGCTGCTCGCCGCTGCACCCGCCTTCGCACAGGCTGAGGGAGGCACCATCAGCCTCGGCGTCGGCCAGCAGAAGGTCATCCAGGTCAGCAACGTCGCTCGCGTGGCCATCGGCGAGCCCGACGTGGCCGACGTCAAGCAGGTGGGCGGTGGCAACGAGCTGCTCATCACCGGCGTCGGCGAGGGCCGCACTTCCCTCCTCGTCTGGCGCCACAACGAGACGCGCATCAGCTACCTCGTCGTCGTGCGCAAGCAGGATCCCAAGGAAGTGGTCAGCGAAGTCCGCTCGCTCCTCGGCGATCGCGAGGGGATCCGGATCCGCATCGTCGGCGACCGCGTCTATCTCGACGGCGAGACCATCACCACCGACGATTACGAGCGCGTGCAGCAGGTGACCGCGCTCTATCCCAGCGTCAAGTCCTTCGTGCGCCCCAGCGCCAACGCCAAGCGGCTCGCTGCCGAGGCGCTCAATCGCGCCTACCAGAAGAACAACCTCCGGGGAGTGGAGGCGAAGGTGGTGGGCAGCACTCTCTTCCTCGAGGGCTGGGTCGACTCGCAGGACGACCTGAAGAAGCTCGACATGGTCACCAAGGCGGTGGGCGAGCACGCCGAGAGCCTGGTCACGGTCGGCGTGAAGAAGATGGTGCTGGTCGAGGTGGACTTCGTCGAGGTCTCCTTCAACGACAACAAGCTGGTGGGGATCAAGCCGCCCCTGCACATCCAGTCCACCGAGGGGTCGGGCGCCACCGTGCAGATCGTCCGGGCCATCCCCGGCCTCGACAGCGGCCAGACGCAGAACCTGGGCTCCGTCAGCGCCACCCTCGGCGCCACCACGGATTTTTCCATCGGCGCGCGCTTCGACTATGGCTTCGTCCGCGTCCTCAGCCAGCCCAAGCTGGTCTGCGCCAGCGGCGAGAAGGCGGAGTTCGTGGCGGGCGGCGAGATCCCGCTCTTGATCGTGACGCAGAACCAGTTCGCGGTCGAGTTCAAGAAGTTCGGCATCGTCCTCCACGTCACGCCCACCGCGGACCGGAGCGGCAACATCGGCACCGAGATCTACGCCGAGGTTTCCGACGTGGACCGCGCGCTCTCCATCCGCGCCAACGGATTCGAGGTGCCCGGCTTCCGCCTGCGCGACGTGAAGACCAACGTCACCGTCAAGGACGGCGAGACGGTCATCCTCTCCGGGCTCTTCAACTACAACGAGGACAAGGAAGTCTCCAAGGTGCCGCTGCTCGGGCACATCCCCATCATCGGCGAGCTCTTCAAGAGCAGGAACTTCGTCGACAGCAAGACCGAGCTGGCCATCTACGTCACCCCGCACATCGTCGTGCCGGGAAGCGATCGCGTGAAGGAGCTGATCCAGGACGCGCGCAAGCTCTACAAGGACGCGGGGGATTCGGTGTCCTTCTCCATCTTCGACTAGGATGGGGCCAAGATGAGCTTCAGCGTCATCCTCACCGAGAAGGGCGGAGCCACCCAGCGCCTCGACTTCGACGCGGAAGAGATCACCATCGGGCGCGTCGACGAGAACGACATCTGCCTGCCCAAGGGCAACATCTCCAAGAAGCACACCAAGATCGTCGTCAAGGACGGGAAGATCATCGTCCTCGATCTGAAGTCGACCAACGGCACCTACGTGAACGGCAAGAAGCTGGCGGGGCCGCAGGTCATCTCGGCCGCCGACAAGGTCTACATCGGCGACTTCATCCTCAACGTCGAGCCGCCCGAGTTGGACCAGATCGACCAGATGCTCGCGCCCGAGCCAAAGGACTTCGGCAACGGCGAGCAGGCCGCATTTGACTCCGCGCAGCCCGAGGAGCCTGCCGAGGACGGCGGGCCGACGATGGAGCCCAGCGGCAGGGCGGCTGCAACGCCCCCGCGAGCGACCTCGGCCCCGAAGACGACTCCTTCGCCCCCGGGACGAAGCCCGCTGGCAGCCGCCAAAGCTGCAGCGGCTGCTGCCGGCAGGCCCGCCTCCGCGCGAAAAAAGCCGAGCGCGGCGAGCGTCGCCGAGGAGTACGGCGTCACCCTCAATCTCGTCCACGATCGGCTGATCGAGGCGCTCGACCTGCGGCGGCTCGACCTCGACGCCATCGGCTCGGACGAGCTGTGGACGAAGACCGAGGGGACCATCCGGCAGATCGTCACCAAGATGGACTCGACGGGCGAGCTCGACGCGCATCTCGACCGGGAGTCGCTCGTCCAGGACGTGCTCAACGAGGCGCTCGGCCTGGGGCCGCTCGAGATCTATCTCGCGGACGACAGCGTCAGCGAGATCATGGTCAACAGCCCGACGCAGGTGTACGTCGAGCGCGAGGGGAAGCTGCAGCGGGTGGAGAAAGCCTTCAGCTCGGCGCAAGCCGTGCTCGGAGTGATCGAGCGGATCGTCGCGCCGCTCGGCCGGCACATCGACGAATCCAGCCCGCTGGTCGACGCGCGCCTCGCCGACGGCAGCCGCGTCAACGCCATCATCCCGCCGCTCGCCTTGAAGGGCCCCTGCATCACCATCCGCAAATTCAAGCGCGACCTGCTCACGGCGGACAACCTGGTCGAGTTCGGCACGCTCACGCCGCAGATGGCGGAGTTCCTCGACACCTGCGTGAAGGTGCGGCGCAACATGGTCATCTCCGGCGGCACCGGCTCCGGCAAGACCACTCTACTGAATATATTAGGCAGCTACATCCCCGAGCGCGAGCGGATCGTCACCATCGAGGACGCAGCGGAGCTGCAGCTGCCGCAGGAGCACGTCGTCTCGCTCGAGGCGCGGCCCTCCAACATCGAAGGCAAGGGGCAGATCACCATCCGCGATCTGGTGCGCAATGCGCTGCGCATGCGGCCCGACCGCATCGTGGTGGGCGAGTGCCGCGGCGGCGAGGCGCTCGACATGCTGCAGGCGATGAACACCGGCCACGACGGCTCGCTCACCACCCTGCACGCCAACACCCCGCGCGATGCGCTGAGCCGGCTGGAGACGATGGTCCTGATGAGCGGAATGGACCTGCCCATCAAGGCCATCCGCGATCAGATCGCCAGCGCCGTCAACCTGATCATCCAGCAGACCCGCTTCGCCGACGGCACCCGCAAGGTGATCGCCATCAGCGAGATCTCCGGCATGGAGATGGACGTCATCACCATGCAGGACATCTTCAACTTCAAGCAGGAAGGCTTCGATAACGAGGGCAAGGTGGTGGGCCGCTTCGTCGCCACCGGCTTCGTCCCCAAGTTCTACGACGACCTGCAGCGGCGCGGCATCCCCGTCAACATGGACATCTTCCGCGAAGAAGCGTGACCCGTTGTTCACGCTGACGTTCACCGAGCCAGGGAAGAAGCCGCGCCGCCATCCTCTCGGCGAGCGGCCGGTCCTGGTCGGGCGCGACGCGGCCTGCGACGTGGTGCTCGACTCGCAGGACGTCTCGCGGCGGCACGCGCGATTCTTCCTCCGCGGGGGCGCGCCGGTGGTCGAGGATCTCGGCTCGGCGAACGGCGTCTACGTGCGCGGCGCGCGCATCGAGCAGGCCTCCGAGGTGGCGCCGGGGGCGCCCATCGAGATCGGCGGCGTGAAAGTGGCGCTCGTTGCGGTGGAGCCGGAGGGCGTCGGCGCGGGAGCGCGGTTGCGCGGCAAGGGGGGCGAGATCCGCCTGCCCGCGCGCGCGAAGCTGGGCCGCGGCGAGGAGTGCGACGTCGTCCTCGACGACGAATCGGTCTCGCGTGAGCATGCCGAGCTGGCGCGAGATCTGCGCGGCTTCTATCGCCTGCGCGATCTCGGGTCGGCCAACGGGACCTTCCTCGACGGCAAGCCGGTCGGAAAAGACGCGGTGCTGGTTTCCGACGGCGCGCGGCTCCGGCTCGGCGACGTCGAGCTGCAATTCGCGAAGCAACCAGCGCCTTTGCCCGGGCAGAAGAAGAAGATGCTGGTCGCGATCGCGGCCGCGATCCTCGCGCTCCTTCTCGCCATCCATTTCGTCCGCCGGCAGCCTCCGCGGGCGGCGGAAGAGCTCGACGCCGCGCAGGCCGCGACCGCGCTCCTCGAGCAGTCGCAGGCAGCGCTGCAAAGCGACCGCTTCGAAGAGGCCGCGCGTCTCGCGCAGGAGGCGATCGACATCGACCCGCTCGCGCCCGGCCCGCGCAAGTCGCTGGCGCAAGCGCGGCGAGAGCAGGAGAGCCAGAAGGCCTGGACCGAGGCGCTCTCGAAGGCGCAGCTGGGCCGCGAGGACGAGGCGCTCCGGCTCCTCGCCCAGGTGCCGCCGCAGAGCCGCCTCTTCGCTCGCGCGCGCATCAAGGCCAAGGACCTGGGGCAAGCCATGCTGCGCGTGCACGGCGCGAGCTGCCGGACGGCGCCACGCGAGAACGCGCAGGAGGTTGCCGACGAGTGCGCGCGGGCCCTCGACGTGAAGTGCCAGAAGGCGCCGGCGGACAACGACCCGATGCTCAAGGCGCTGCGCGCCGCGGAAAAAAAGCTGCCCCGGCGGGTGCCCTGGTCCTGTCCGCCGCAGCTCGCCGCTCTCTTTCGCGACGAAGGCGAGGCGCTCGACACCGGGGTCCTCGAGGAGAAAGCGCTGGCGGCGCTCTATCCCGACCCCTCCCTGCGTTCGGCCATCGCCTTCTACGCTCGCGGCGAGTTGACCTTCGCGCTGGAGAAGCTCTCGCGGCAGCGGGGCGCGGGCGAGGCGATGGAGCGGATCAAGATCGTCGAGGGCCGCTTCCGCGAGGGACAGACGGCGCTCCTGGGCAATGCGCTGGAGCGGGCCGATCAGCTCTGGGGCGAGGCGCTCGCCGCCGATGCGGCGCTGATGCCCGCCGGCGTGGAGAGCTTTCTCGGCCGGCAGATGCGCAGCACGCTGGCGCGCGCCCACGGCAAGAGCGGCGACGAGCGCTTCGCCCGCGGCCAGTACGCCTCTGCCTACGACGAATGGGGCAAGGGTCTCGCCGTGAGCCCGAAGGATCCGCAGCTCCTCGACCAGCTGGCGCGGCTGGAAAAAGTGGCCGAGAACATCCTCTCGCAGCGGGCGAGCTGCGATCAGCTCGCGGTCGCCTCGCACATCACCCGCAGCGACCCGCCCAGCCCGGCGCATGAGGCGGCCAGTAAAGCGCTCAGACGCTGCCGCTGAGCGGCGGTGATGTTACAACGCGCCGATGCCTTCGCTCTGGCTGGTCGATGGGTCGCACGCCATCTTCCGCGCCTATCACGCCCTGCCCCATCTCTCCACCCGCCAGGGCGTGCCCACCAACGCCGTCTACGGCTTCACCACCATGCTGCTCAAGGCCATCCGCGAGGGAAATCCCTCGCACTTCGCCGTCGCCTTCGACGAGGAGGCCAAGGCCAAGCGCAGCGAGGTCTACGCCGAGTACAAGGCGACGCGCGGCGCGCCGCCGGAGGACTTGACTCCGCAATTTCCCCTCGTCCGCAAGGTGCTGGAGGCGCTGCGCATCCCCGCGGTGGGTTTTTCCGGCTACGAGGCCGACGACGTCATCGCCACGCTGGCGCGGCGGGCGCGCCAGAAGGGCTGGGAAGTGGTCATCGTCTCCGGCGACAAGGATCTGATGCAGCTGGTGGGCGAGGGCATCAAGAGCTACGACACCATGTACGAGAAGTGGTACGGCCCCGCCGAGGTGGAAGAGAAATGGGGCGTGCCGCCGGTGCAAGTGGGGGATCTGCTGGCGCTGACGGGGGACAAGATCGACAACATCCCCGGAGTGCCCGGGGTCGGCGAGAAGACCGCGGCTGCGCTGCTCAAGGAGTTCGGCTCGCTCGAGGGCGTGCTGCAGAACGCGCCGGCGGTGAAGAAGCCCAAGCTGCGCGAGAACCTGCTCGCCTCGATCGACAAGGTGCGGCTGGGCCGGCAGCTGATCGCGCTCTACGAGGACCTGCCGCTGCCGGTCGAGCTCGAAGATCTCGTCGTGCGGCCGATCGACGAGCCGCGCGCCCGCAAGCTCTTCACCGAGCTGGAGTTCGTGCGGCTCATCAACGACCTGCCCAAGCCTGCGCCGACGCCGCCCAGCGGCGCGCGAGTTCTCGCTTCGGATCTCGCGGCCGTCGAGAAGCTGGTCGAGAAGGCGCGCGCGGCGGGGCGATTTGCCATTCTCACCTTGACCAGCGAGGACGAGCCGCTGCGCGACGAGCTGCTCGGGGTGGCCATCTCGCTCCCCGACGAATCCGTCTACGTGCCGCTGGGACATCGCTCGAGCAACAAGCTCTTCGCTCCAGCCGAGCTGCCCTCCGCGAAAGCGAAGGCCCTGCTCAAGCCGCTGCTCGAGGACGAGACGCTGGTCAAGGTCGGCCATGACCTGAAGCGAGACCTGATCGCCTGGCGGCGGGCCGGCGTGGAGCTGCGCGGGCTCGGCCTCGACTCGCGCCTGGCCAGCTACCTGCTCGACCCGACCGGCCGGGACCATTCGCTGGCGCAGACCGCGCGCGAGCGGATCTCCTGCGAGCTGCCCATCCTCAAGGAGCTGTGCGAGCGCAGCGGCAAGGGAAAGAAAGCGACGCCTCTGCCCGAGCTGCCGGTCGACGAGGTGAGCGCGGCCGCCTGCGCGCTGGTGGAAGGTGCGCGGCGGTTGTCGGAGGCGCTCGAGGAGGACCTGCGCGCCGACGTCGAGCTGTGGAAGCTCTACAGCGAGCTGGAGCTGCCGCTCTTGCGCGTGCTGGCCGACCTGGAGCTGGCCGGCATCAACCTCGATGTCGCGCGGCTGCGGCAGCTGGGCGCGGAAGTCGACAAGCAGATCGATCATCTCCTCCAGGAGATCTTCCAGATCGCCGGCGGCGAGTTCTTGCCGGCCTCGACGCAGCAATTGGCCGAGGTCCTCTACAAGAAGCTCGCCTTGCCGGTGCTCAAGCGCGGCAAGACCGGGCCCTCGACGGATCAGGAAGTGCTCGAAGAGCTGGCGCTGCAGCATCCGTTGCCGGCCAAGGTCCTCGAGCACCGCCAGCTGACGAAGCTGAAGAACACCTATCTCGACGCGCTCCCGCTGGCGCTAGGGAAGGACGGGCGGCTGCACACCACCTTCGACCAGGCGGTGGCGGCGACCGGGCGGCTCTCTTCGATCAATCCGAATCTGCAGAACATCCCCATCCGCACCGCGCTCGGGGCGAAGATCCGCGAGGCCTTCATTCCCCAGCCGGGCTGGAGATTGCTCAGCGCCGATTATTCGCAGATCGAGCTGCGCGTCCTGGCGCACATCAGCGGCGACCCGGTGCTGCGCGCCAGCTTCGAGTCCGGGGAGGACCTGCACGCGCGCACCGCCGGCGAGACCTTCGGCGTTCCGCCGGCCGAGGTCACCCGGCAGCAGCGCGACATCGCCAAGATGATCAACTACGGCATCGCCTACGGGCTCTCGGCGTTCGGGCTCGCCCATCGGCTGGGCCTGCCCAAGCAGGAGGCCGGCGAGATCATCGAGCGTTATTTCTCGCGCTACAAGCACGTCAAGCAGTGGCTCGACGACACCGTCGCCACCGCCCGCACCAGCGGAATGGTCAAGACGCTCTTCGGCCGCCGCCGCTACCTGCCCGACATCAACAGCAAGAACCCCAGCGCTCGCAGCGCCGCCGAGCGGACCGCCGTCAACACGCCCATCCAGGGGACCGCCGCCGACCTGGTCAAGCGCGCCATGCTGCTCGTCCATGCGGCGCTGCGCGGCCGCGAGTCGCGCATGCTCCTGCAGGTCCACGACGAGCTCGTGCTCGAAGTGCCTTCATCCGAAGTGGCCGAAGTGGGTCCGCTGGTGGTCGCGCAGATGCGCGGAGCTGCGGAATTGGCCGTGCCGCTCGAAGTCGAGATGGGAGAGGGAAAGACATGGGCCGAAGCGCACTGATCTTCGCACTCGCCGCTGCGGTCTGGGGTTGTCCCTCCACCGGCCACATCACCATCAACCTGCAGCCCGACGGCGGTCCGGTCTGTGGAGGAGACCCCCTTCCCGGCTCGGCGACCTATCCGCCCTGCGACGTCGGTCTGACCTGTGTGAACCGCATCTGCACGCCGAGTTGCGACGGCGGCTTCTGCGCCACAGGAACCTACTGCGAGGGTCCTTCTCCAAGAGACGTTTGCGCACCGGTGCAGCCCATCGCCTGCACCAAGAACGTCGACTGCCCCAATCCGCAGGGGTGCTTCAACGGCCTCTGCTCTTCGGTCGAGCTGCGTGCCGACGGCGGCTACCAGCCTTGCATCCCCAACTCCGAGCCCGATGACGCCTGCGGCCCCGACGCGCTCTGCTACGTGCTGCAGATCACCACCGGCACGATCCGGAACACCTGCGTGGGCCTGCCGGCCTGCGGCCAGACTGGGGGATGCCCCGCGGCTCCCTCCGGCGGATACGGCAGCATCTGCAACGACGGCCGCAATCCCGACGGAGGCCTGCTCATGCCGGGCAAGCAGAAGATCTGCCTCTTCGGCTTCTGCATGATCGACGGGGACTGCGAGAAGACCGCGCGCTGCTTCTTCGGCACGCCCACCGTCCTCGGCAAATGCCAGTACGGCGTGGCCGGCGACCCCTGTTACACCAACGCAGACTGCCTCAGCTCGGCCGGCTGCAGCGGCGCCGACGGCGGCCTGCTCGACGGCGGCTTCCCCGGCGCCTGCCACACCTGAGAGCGGGCTACTCCAGCGAGATGGCGGCGGTGCCGCGCCCGTCGGGAGGCGCGCCGGCGACGTGCGCTCCGCCCACGGCGCGCGCGACGCAAGCCGAGACCCTGTCGTCGCGCAGCGAATCGAGGATCACCTGCGCGTCGCGCACGCGGCCGTCCTGCACCGCGAAGGAGAGCACCATCGTTCCCAGGCGCGGCGCGCCCTGCACGCAGCGCTCCAGCGCACCCTGCGCCGAAGAGAGACGGGCGCGGCCATCGTCCTGGGGCGGCGAGTCGTCGGAGTCGAGCGTGACCTTCTCCACCTTCACCGATCGCGGCGCCACGCCCACCGGATCTCCGTCGGCGTTGGCCGAGGCAACCACGCCGGAGGTGTCGACCAGCTGCCAGGAGCGGGCGCGGCCCGAGAGCCGGAACGCCTGCGCGGCGGCGCTCCCGGCGCATCGCTCGCCGTTGGGCCGGAAGACCACCACCAGCTTGAGGGTCCCTTCCTTCTTTTCCCTCGACCAGGCCGACACCTGCTCGGGCCGCGCCGGGAAGGCGACGTCGTCGACGCCGTCGAGATCGAGCGCGATGGCCCCCTCCAGCGAGCGCAGCGGCCGGTCGCCGTCCAGCTCGAGCCGCTTGTCCTCGTAGCGGCCGAAGACGAAACCCTTGGAAGGCACCTCCACCCGGTACCACTTGGCCAGCGCCTCCTCGCGGCGGACCTGCGCGGCCTTGCGCGCGGCGGCCAGCTCCGCGGGATCGCCCTCGAAAGCGCCGCCCATGTCGCGCAGCGCGGCGCACAGCTCCTTGACCTGTGATTCCTGGGTGAGCGCCACCTCGTCGGGGGCGGCCGCGAGCAAGAGTGCGATGAGCAGCATTCCCGGAGCATAAACGGCAACCGGCGAGGCGCAAACAGTCAACTCACCAGGCGCATCGCTCCAGGTAGGAGAGTGAAGGTGGCCGGCGCGCGGCCGATGCCCTCGCCGTCCACCTCGAGGCCCACTTGCTCGGCAGCGCCCGCCTCCAGGCGCACGCTCCGCGCCGTCAAGCTGCGCGTTCCTTTCCAGCGCACGTGCGAGCCGTCGTACATCGAGCCGCTCTTGAGGAGGAAATCGGCCAGCGAGTAACCGCTCCAGATGGTGACGTGGAAGAGGCCGTCCTCGAGCTTCGCTTCCGGCGCGACCATCATGCCGCCGCCGAAATAGCGGCCGTTGGCGATGGCCAGGCTGGTGACGCTCAGCTCTTCGGCCGGTCGGCCGTCGAAGGAAGCGCGCACCGCGAGGTCCTTCCAGCCGATGAGCGCGCGCAGCGAGGCGAGCATGAACGTCGTCTTGCCGCCGAGGAGCTTGCTCGAGCGGTTGGCGATCTCGACCACTTTCGCGCCCACGCCCACGTCGGCGACGTTGATGAAATAGCGGGCGGCAGGCCGGCCCTTTTCGTCCAGGTAGTCGACGCGGCCGACGTCGATCTTGTGCGGCTCGCCCACCAGCCGCGGGGCGGAGCTGCGCAAGTCGCCGTCGAGCCCGATGGTGCGGCGCAGATCGCCGCCGGTCCCCTGTGGGAGGATGCCGAGAGCGGCGTCGGGATTGAGAGGCCGCGGCGGCTCGCCGGGCTTCGGCGGTTCGAAGAAGCCGTTGACGACTTCGTTGATGGTGCCGTCGCCGCCCACTGCGATGACCAGGTCGTGTCCTTGCGAAAGCGCCGTGCGGGTGAGCTGCGCTGCGTGCATCGGCCGTTCGGTGAAGGCGTGCGCGCACTCGCCCAGGGCATTGCGCACGGCGCGAGCGATGGAGTCGAAATGCCGCGCAGTGCCGCCGGAAGCGGAGCGCGGGTTGACCACCAGGAATGGCTTCACTGCGCGAGCCATCGCTTGAGGAGCGAGACTACCTCAGCAGCGCCGAGGGCGGCGGCGCAGGCCGGACTGGAGGTGACCATCTCTTCGCCCAGCTCGGCGCGCCGCTCGCGCGCGAGCTGGAGGGCGACCTCGGGCATCGTCTCCCGCAACAGGCCGGCGGCGCCGCAGCAGCTGGTGTCGAGCCCGGAGCGCGGCGGCTCGCGAACCTCGCCGCGCAGGGCCGCGGCGAGCAGCGCGCGCGGAGCGGTCAGCTCTTGCAGGTCGCGAGCGAGAGCGCAGGGGTCGTGGAAGACCGCGCCCCCTTCGAGCGGCGGCGGCCGGCTGCGTTCCGGGACTGCCGCGAGCGCGCGCGCCAGGTAGCTGGTGATGTGCTCCACCTGGCTGCCCTGCGGCAGCGGCCATCGCTCCTGGACGAACCCGGCGCAGCCAGGCTGGAGGAAGACAAGATGGAGCGGCTTGCGCCCCGCCATCGCCGAGCGGACGCGAGTGCCGTGCGCTTCGGCCAGTTCCGGATGTCCGCCCTCGAGCAGTTTGAGCCCGCAGCAGAGCGCATTCTCCGGCGCGAGGCCCAGGGGAGCGCCGAGCTGCCGCGCGACGAAGAGCGCGTCGCGAGCTTCCTCGCCGTCCAGCGCCAGCGCATCGCAGCCGGCAAAGAGCAGCGCGGCGCCTTCCGACTTGGGCAGCGACGCGCGCATCGCCGCCAGATCTTCTTTCTCGCCGTGGCCGCGCAGGGAGAACCGCGCAGGCAGCTCCGTCCAGGCCGCCGGCGCCACGCCGGAGCGGACCGCGCTGGCCCGCGCGGCGTAGAGGATGGCCGGGACGTCGTTGTCGTGGGCGCAGTAGACGGCGCAGCGGTGGCAGCCGGTGCAGCCGGCGAAGGCCATCGCCGCCGGGCCCTCCGGCCGTCCCAGCGAGAGGGCCGCGAGCGACACCTTTCCCCAGGGAGTGAGCGATTCGCGGGCCGTCGCTTCGCTGACGGGGCAGGAAAAGCGGCACATCTTCGGGCAGAACTCGCACAGCTCCTGCGCCTTCCGCAGCGCCGCGATGTTCACGGCGCGGCCTCCTCGACACCGAGCGCCTCGATCAGCCGTTGCCAGGGCCCCGCGGCCCCCATCGCCTCCCAGGCCGGTCCGGCGTCGCGCAGGCGGCGTGGAGCGATGACGCGCGCACCGGCCCCGCGCGCTTGCGCTGCGCATTGCCCGGAGCTGCCCGCCTCGGGGAGAGCGAGCGCCGCGAAGGAACCGCCGGCGTGCATGCCCAGGACCTGCATCTCGCCGTGCTGCGACCAGCCGCGCAGCGCGGGCCAGCGCGCGTCGACCTCGACGGCGTCGCCGCCGATCCGCTCGCGAGCCCAGTGCAGCGCGCCGCTCTCGGGCTCGGCGATGCAGCCCATCTCGCGCAGGGTGCGCGCGGCGCGCTCGCGCTCGATGGCGGCCGTCTGCGCCCCCTCCCAGGTCAGAGCGAGGCGGGCCCCCTCTGCTCCGGCGAGCAGGCGCGCGCGCGCCGGCGCGAGACGATCCTGGCAGAGACGTTCGAGGGCCGCGACCGCAGCTGGGATTCCTCCGCAACTCCACGACGAGGCCAGCGCCGGCGCGGCGGGAAAGAGGCGAATCCACGCCGCAGCGACCACACAGAGGCGGCCGCCTCCGCCGAGCGCGAGGTGATCGAGGTCCGGGCCTGTGGCCGAGCGCGGCGCGGCGCGGCTCTCCGCGATGTGCCCGTCGGCGAGCACGGCGGCGACGCTGAGCGCTGCCGTCTCGCGCCTCGCCCCCGGAATGCCGCGCTCGCCGCGGGTCGGTCCCGAAAGCCAGGCACCCACCGAGCCGGCGCGCACCGAAGGCAAGAGCGGCCCGAGCGTGCACTCCGCCCTGCGCGCGGCCGACTCGAGCGCGGCCACGCTGCACCCCGCCTCGACCCGCGCGAGGCCGGTGTGACCGTCGACGGAGTTGATGCGATCGAGCGAGCTGAGGTCGAGCAGCGCCCCGCGCGCCGTCGGAGCGGACGGCGCATCGCCGCTGCCGCGCACGCGCAAGGGCAGCTTCCAGGCGCGGACGACTGCGACCGCGCGGCCGAGCGAGGCGACGCTGGGCGGCGCGACGCGAAATCCCGCGCCTTCTTCGACGACCAGCGCGCCGGTTGCGATCAGGTCCTGGCGCAGCGTCACAGAAGCAGCTTTCCGGGATTGAGGATGCCGTGCGGATCGAAGGCTCTCTTCAGCGCGCGCAGTTGCCGCATCCCTTCGCCGTGCTCGCGCGGAAGGAAGATCTGCTTGGCGAGCCCGATGCCGTGGTGATGGCTGAGCGTCGCGCCGGCGTCGGCCGCGGCGGAGAGCGCCGCTTTCCAGCAGGCGTCGTAGCGCGACTCGGCTCCCTCCAGGTCCTCCTCGGCTTCGCTGCGCGATCCGCGGGCGATCTGCTCGGCCGGCGCGCCGGCGATGCCGACGAAGGTGAAGTAGATCGAGCAGCCCTCGAGATACACATGGGAGAAATGGGCGAGGACGAAGGCCAGCCCTTGCACTGCCCGCCGCACCTGTCCGTAGAGCGCGTCGAGCCGATCCCAGGTCGTCGCGACTTCCATGGTGTCGACGAAGGCGCCGGCGGAGAAGAGGGGCGACTGCCGGTAGTTGATCTTGTAGCGGTTGGCGAACCACTTCTCGCCCGGCGCGGGGCCGAGGTCTTCGCCGCGCGAGGGCCGGCAGAGGATGAGCGCCGCCTCGCCCTCCTCGGCGCAGTCGTCCTCGGAATCGCCCTCGAATCCGATCACCATCAGTGAGGCCGCCGGCAGCGCCTCCGCCAGGCGATTGACGAAGGCCGGCGCGCGCAGCGCCAGGCGGAGCGCTTCCGCCTGCGTCGCCTCGGCCACCCAGCGGAGCGGCTGCGGCACTTTGAACGAGCCCGCGCCGGTGCCGGCGAGGATGGTATCGAGCGGGTCGTAGAGGCGCGCCACGGAGGGTCGCAGCCCGGAACGCATGATCGCCTGCAGCGCGCGCAGCCCGGCCTGCACGCTGGGGAACTTCACCCCGCGCAGCCAGCGCGCCCTCGGCATCGGCCAGATGCGCAGCCGCGCGGAGGTGATGACCGCGAGCGTGCCTTCGCTGCCGAGCAGGAGCTGGGTGAGGTCGGGGCCCGCGCTCGGCCCGTCCAGAGTGCGCAGCAGCGCGCCGGTACCGTCGACAGCCTCGAGCGAGAGGGCGATGTCCTCGATCTTGCCGTAGCGGCTGGAGAGCTGCCCCGCGCTGCGCGCCGCCAGCCAGCCGCCCACGGTGGAACAGTAGATGGAGGAGGGAAAGTGTCCCAGCGTCGCGCCCTCCTGGTTGAGCAGCTCCTCGAAGCGCTGCCCGTTCATTCCCGCGCCGACGCTGGCGGTGCGCGCCGGCAGATCGATCTGCAGTGGGCCGGTGATCCGCTTGAGGTCGAGCGCGATGCCGCCGCGCACCGGGATCGCGCCGCCGCAGACGCCGCTGCCCCCGCCGAAGGGAACCACCGCGACCTGCCGCTCGGCCGCGAACCGGAGGGCGGCCGCGACTTGCTCGACGTCGGCCGGCCAGGCAACCACGTCGGGCGGATGGGGCGCGAGGCCTGCTTTCGTCCAGAGCAGCGAGCGCGGCCAGCAATCGCGCGACATCGCCCACAAGTCGGCCGGATCGCAGGAGGCCGCCAGGCCCAGCTGCGAGAGATCGTGCTGCAGCGCCTTGCCGCGCGGCGATGCGGAGGGGAGCGCCGTCACGCGGGAGGCTTGTAGGTGCTGGCGATGTGCAGCTCGGCCAGGTGCTTCGGGTCGGCGTCCCCGGGCGCCTCGGTCATCAGATCGGTCCCCTTCTGCGTCTTGGGAAAGGGGATGACGTCGCGCAGGGACTCGGCGCCGGAGAGCAGCATCGCCAGCCGGTCCATCCCGAGCGCGATGCCGCCGTGGGGCGGCGCGCCGAAGCGGAGCGCCCGCAAGAGAAAGCCGAACTTCTCCTCCGCCTCCTCGTGCGAGATGCCCATCGCCGCGAAGACCTTCTCCTGCACCACGGGGTCGTGCAGGCGGATCGATCCTCCGGCGATCTCGAAACCGTTGAGCACCAGGTCGTAGCGATGGCAGAGGACCTTGCCGGGGTCCTTGTCGAGGTACTGCACGCTCTCGTCGTGCGGCCGGGTGAAGGCGTGGTGCGCCGCCACCCAGTGGTGCAGCTCCTCGTTGTATTCGAAGAGCGGCGGGTCGACGACCCAGAGGAACCTCCACGACTCGGCCTTCTCTGGATCGCGGGTTCCGTACTCGGGGATGAGCCCGAGCCGCTTGCCCAGATGGACCCGGAGATTCGCCAGCACCGTGTGGACCAGGCTCTCCTTTCCGAACTGGAAGAGCAGGATGTCTCCCGGCCGCGCTTCGCAGGCGGCGTTGATGGCCGCGCGCGCCTCGGGAGTGATCGACTTCGCCATCGGGCTCTGCGTCCACTCGCCGTTCTCGCCGACCTTCGCCCGGGCCAGCCCCTTGGCGCCCATGCCTTTGGCGATCTCCTCCAGCTTGTCCGTCTCGGTGCGGGAGAAGTTGGCGCTGGCGGGAATCTTCAGCGCCTTGAGGATCTGCCCGAAGCTCTGCCACATCGGCACGCCGCCGCCCTGGTGCGACCGGATGATCTCGCTGATGTCGACGTGCTTCATTCCGAAGCGCAGGTCGGGCTTGTCGTTGCCGTATTCGCGCATCGAATCGGCGAACTTCATCCGCGGGAAGGGCCGCGGAAGGGCGACTCCGAGCAGCTCGCGCCAGAGCGCGGCGATGAGCACCTCGACGCTCTCGAAGACGTCCTCCTGCGTGACGAAGGACATCTCCAGATCGATCTGGGTGAACTCCAGTTGCCGATCGAGCCGCAGGTCCTCGTCGCGGAAGCACTTGACGATCTGGAAATACTTGTCGAAGCCCGCCACCATGAAGAGCTGCTTGAAGAGCTGCGGGCTCTCCGCCAGCGCATAGAACTTGCCGGGGGTGAGCCGCGCCGGCACGAGGAAGTTCCGCGCGCCGCCGGGCGTGTACTTGACGAGAAAGGGCGTCTCCAGCTCGAGAAATCCGAGTGACTCGAGCGAGTGCCGCGTGACCGCGTTCATCTTGCTGCGCGCCATCAGCACCCGCTGCAGCGAAGGCCGGCGCAGATCGAGGTAGCGGTAATGGAGCCGCTTCTCCTCCGCGGTGTCGATCTTGTCCTCGATGAGGAAGGGCGGCGTCTCGCTGCGGTTGAAGATGGTCCCCTGGATGGCGTGCACCTCGATCTCGCCGGTGGGCAGCTTGGGATTGAGGTTGGCGCCGCGCGAGACGACCTTGCCGCGCACGCCGATGCAGAACTCGTAGCGCAGCTCGTGCGCGGCCGCCTGCAGCTCCGCGCTGATGTCCTCTTCGAAGACCACCTGGGTGAGACCGGCCCGGTCGCGCAGATCGATGAAGACGGCGCCGCCGTGGTCGCGCCGGTTGTGCACCCAGCCGAAGAGCACCACTTCCTTGCCGATGTCCTTCGCGGTCAATTCGCCGCAAGTGTGCGTCCGCTTCAGCTCGCGGATGAATTCAGCCATGGCGCGCTCCGGTAACATGAAAATGCCGCAGTAGCGAGCAGGCAGGCGCCTTGCGCCGCTCGATTGGCTCCGCGGTTGCACGATGTCGGGGCATGCGGCGCTTCTTCCTCTCCGGCCAGACCACCTGCGCGATGCTGCTCGGCGCGGGACTTCTCATGCGCGCCCAGGCCGCGCTGCGCTCCGAGACCGAAACGGCGCCTGTGGCGGTGGAGTCGCCCCGCACCCGCCCGGCGGAGATGGCCGCGCCGCGGGTTCGAGCCATCCGCACCGAGAGGTCTTCGTTGGTCCGGCATGGGAAGCGGATTTCCCATTCGAGGAAGGGCTTCACGCACCGATTGCGCAACCGGCATCTGCGCCGTCGGGGCGTCGCCGTTGCAGGACCGAATTTCCAGCCCAAGGCTGGGTAGTTGGAATTGGGGGGCGGGGGCAAGTGAACTCGGGCGAAAAGACTGGCGGCCGTTCGTACGACCCGATCTGCGGGGTCCGCGTCGAGAGCGGCCAGAGAACTCCCAGCAGCGAATACAAGAAACGCCGATATTTTTTCTGCTCGGACAAATGCAAGCACGAGTTCGAGCGGGCCGCGGAGCGCATCCGCATGCAGGAGGCCGCCCGCGCCGGAGCGCTCTTCACGCACGGCAAGGTGAGGTGGGGGCTGGCCTGAGCGGTGGACGCGGTCCGCCCGGTTGCGGCCCGCGTCCGCCGCAGGCCTGCTCTATCTCACTGCTGCGGCCTGGGCGTCCGGCTTCTTCGGCTTCGGCTTGGCTTCTTCCAGCGCCTTGCGCTGCGCCATGTGCTCCTCGAGCCAGATGGTCATCGGGCTGGCGATGTACCAGGTCGAATAGGTGCCGGAGATGATCCCGACCACCATGGCGGCGGCGAAGTCCCAGATGGTGCCCACCCCGTAGAAGAGCAGGCCGACCAGCGAGAGCGCGGTCGCGCCCGAGGTCAGGATGGTGCGGCCGAGCATCTCGTTGATGGAGAGGTTGACCAGGTCGCGCAGCGGCTTGCCCTTGTGCCGCTTGGCATTCTCGCGGATGCGGTCGTAGACGACGATGGTGTCGTTCACCGAATAGCCCACCACCGTGAGGATCACCGTCACGCTGGTGAGGTTGAACTCGTGCCGGCTGACGACGAAGAAGCCCAGGGTGATGATGGCGTCGTGGATGAGGGCGATGACCACGCCGGGCGAGAAGCGGAAGTCGAAGCGGAAGCCGACGTAGACGAGGATCATCGCCATCGCGTAGAGCACCGAGAGGATGCCGTCGACGCGCAGCTGCTTGCCCACCTGCGGCCCGACGTACTCGGTGCGGACGATCTCCACCTGGTCCTGGCCGTACTTCGCCCGCAGCGCGGAGCCGATCTTGTCGCCCGGCCCCTGGGTGATGACGGTGTACTCGCGATCGGCGCCCTCGCGCGCCGTGAGCAGGCGCACCTCCTTGACCTGCGCGCCGGCCTTCTCCACGGCGCCCTTGAGCGCAGACTCGTCGACCGGCTGCTTGAAGGTGAAGTCAAGCTTGTCGCCGACCTCGGGATCGAAGCGGAAGGCGCTCAACCCCGTCAGCGACTGCTGCACGTCGGCCTGGATGGCGTCGGCCTTCTCCTTGGTCAAGAGCGCGATGCGCTCGACGCGCACCAGGAACTGGTTCTCCGACTCGGAGCCGTAGCGCTGCACGGTGGGCTCGCCGAAGCCGAGCTTGCTCACTTCGTCGCGCAATTCCCCGACGTCGACCGGCCTCTTGAAGTGGATCTGCAGCTCGGTGCCGCCGGCGAAGTCGACCCCGTAGTTGAGCTTGGGCCAGACGATGGCGCCGAAGAGCACCAGCGCATTGAGGATCACCGAGATGGTGACGGCGATGCCGCGGTAGCGGACGAAATCGTGATTCGTCCCGGACTTGATCAGCTCGAAGTATTTCATCTCCATGGCGCGATCCCCTCAGAAGCTGACGGCCTTGTGGAGGCGGCCATGTCCCACGAACCATTCCACGATCGCTCGGGTCACCACGATGGAGGTGAACATCGAAGCGAACAGTCCGATGATCAGGGTCGTGGCGAAGCCGCGCACCGGACCCGATCCATAGGCGCGGATGACGAACCCGGCCACCAGCGCGGTGACATGGCCGTCGAAGATGGTCCAGAAGACCTTCTCGTAGCCCGTCTTCACCGCCGCGCCGATGGCCTTGCCGGTCTTCAGCTCCTCGCGGATGCGCTCGTTGATGAGGACGTTGGCGTCGACGGCCATGCCCAGGGTCAAGACGAATCCGGCGATGCCCGGCAGGGTCAGGGTCGAGTCGATGGCCGCCATGATGGCGAGCACCACCAGGCCGTTCAAGACCAGCGCGATGTCGGCCACCACGCCGGAGAACCGGTAGTAGAAGGCCATGAAGACGAGCACCGCGCAGAGCCCGACGAGCGCGGCGAGGGAGCCGCGCCGGATCAGCTCCGGCCCGAGCGAGGCGCCCACGCTTCGCTCTTCGAGGATGCGCACCGGCGCGGGCAGCGCCCCCGACTTCAGGACCAGCGCGAGGTCCTTCGCCTCCTGGAGGATCTCGTTGATCGGCTTGAGCCCACCCAGGTGGATGGAGCAGACGCCTCCGGGGATCTCGCTCTGGATGATGGGCGCGGAGTCGACGGTGTCGTCGAGCACGATGGCCATCCTCCTCTTCACGTTCTCCTTGGTGAGCTTGTCGAAGAGGTCGGCGCCGGTCTTGTTGAAGGTGAGCTGCACGTAGGGCCGGTTGCCCTCGCCGGGCGACTGGTCGAAGGCGACGCGCGCGTCGGTGATGTACTCGCCGGTCAGCCCCTGGCGGCGGTCGAGGAGGTAGCTGCGGTAGGAGGCCTCGCCCTTGGCGCGCTCCTCGATCCGGCCGATGGCGAAGAAGCGATCCTTCGGCGCCTTGTCCTTGATGTACTGCTCGAGCAGCGCGCGGTCCTTGCTGCGCAAGAAGGGCGAGGAGACGGTGGCATCGCCGGCGCCCGTGTAGCGGTCCCAGTCGAGGGTGATGCCGGCGGGGAGGTCCTTCAGCTGCGTCACCGTCGCGTCGGTGTCGTCGACGATCCTGAACTCGAGCTGGGCGGTCTTGCCGATCAGCTCCTTGGCCTTCTCCGGATTCGAATAGCCCGGCAGCTGCACCAGGATCGACGCGTCGCCGCGCTTGGCGATGGTCGGCTCGGAGACGCCCCATTTGTCGACGCGGTTGCGGATGGCCTTGACCGCTTGATCGACCGCGCTGTCCTTGAGCTGCTTGACGGCGTCGTCCTTCATCGCCAACTCGATTGTGTCGGCCGAGGTCTTGCGCACGTACATGTCGCCGTACTCGGCGAGGACCTCCCTCGCCTTGGCCAGGTCCGGCGCGGTGACGGTGACGTAGCCGGTGTCGGGATCGCCGCGGACGTCGGCGCCCTTGATCCCCTTGCGCTCCATCTCGGCCGCCAGCTCCTCGGCGCGGCGCACGGCCTTCTCGCGCACGGCGCGGTCGACCTCGACTCCCATGACCAGGTGGATGCCGCCCTGCAGGTCGAGGCCGAGGTTCAGGTGACGGGCCGGCGCCCACTTGGGGCGAGCCTTTTCGAAGACGCTAGTCTCGTTGCGCTCGCTCGCCGGCAAGCGGAAATAGGCGACGGTCGGGACCAGCGCCCAGAGCGCGAGCAGGGTGACGGCCGCGATGAAGCCGGCCTTCCAGTACCAGGCGCGATCCATAGTCTCCTCTACTTCTTGGCGGGCTCTTCGGCCGCGGGCTGCTCGGCCGCCTTGTAGGCGCCCGAGATCTGCGCTTTGAGCACGCGCAGCTTGACGTTGCTCGCCACCTCGACGAAGACCAGGTCGCCCGCCACCCTGTCGACCCTGCCGACCACGCCGCCCGAGGTGACCACTTCGTCCCCCTTGGCGAGCTTGTCGATGAAGCTCTTGTGCTCGCGCTGCGTCCGGGCCTGGGGGCGCATGACGATGAAATAGAAGATGACGAAGAAGAGCGCGGCCGGAATGAGCAGCCCGAACGAGCCGAAGGGCGACTGCTGCGAGTTCGGATCAGCGGCTTGGGCGAGCAAGGCGAGCAACGGAAATCTCCTTCGAAAAACAGGGCCGGACCTTGTAGCACCCGGGCGGGAGGCGGTCCAGTCAGTCGGGGCCCGCGGCGAAGCTGGCGAGCATGCGGTCGGCAAAGGCTTTCGCCTCACCCCCCTCGATGGCCTCGCGCAGCGCCCGCATCAGCTCGAGAAAGAAGGTCAAGTTGTGGATGGAGTTGAGCCGGAAGCTGAGCAGTTCCCGCGCCGCGAAGAGATGGCGAAGATAGGCGCGTGAGAAAGTCCTGCAGGTGTAGCAGGAGCATTCTTCGTCCGCGGGGCGCTGGTCGCGCGCGTAGCGGGCGGCCTTGATCTGCAGGCGGCCTCTCTTGGTGAAGAGCAGGCCATTGCGCGCCGTCCTGGTGGGCAGGACGCAGTCGAAGAGATCGATCCCGGCCAGAGAGCAGCGCAGCAGGTCTTCCGGCGTCCCGACGCCCATCAGATAGCGGGGCTTGTCGGCAGGGAGCAGCGGCGCTGCGTGCTCGACGCCTTCCCACATCCGCTCGGGCTCCTCGCCCACCGAGAAGCCCCCCAGCGCATTGCCAGGTAGATCCAGCGCGGCGATCTGCGCGCTGTGCGCTTCCCGCAGGTCTGTGTAGAGGCCGCCCTGGACGATGCCGAAGAGCGCGCCCTTGCCGCCCAGGCGCTCCCATTCCGCCTTGCAGCGCACGGCCCAGCGCGTGGTCCGCTCCAGCGAATGCTGGTGGTAGACGTGGGGGCTCTCCGAGGGCGGACATTCGTCGAAGGCCATGAGGATGTCGCTGTCCAGCTGCACCTGGATCTGCGTTGCTCGCTCCGGCGTCAGCTCCTGCCTGCTGCCGTCGAGGTGGCTCTGGAAAACCGCGCCCTCCTCGCTGATCTTCCGCTTCTCGGCCAGCGAGTAGACCTGGAAGCCCCCCGAGTCGGTGAGGATGCAGCGGTCCCAGGACATGAAGCGGTGCAGGCCGCCCATCTGCGCGATCACCTCCGGGCCGGGCCGCAAGAGCAGGTGATAGGTGTTTCCCAGGACGACCTGCGCGTCCATTTTGTACAAATCGTCCGGAGCGATGGCCTTGACGGATGCGGCGGTCCCGACCGGCATGAACTGAGGCGTGTCGATCTCGCCGTGGGGCAAGAAGATCTTGCCGCGGCGGGCGGCGCCGTCGCGGTGCGTGATGTCGAACCGCGTATGTGATGATTTTTGCATCTCTTTAGATCATCGTGCGCTAGAGGATCAGCATCGCGTCGCCGTAGGAGAAGAAACGGTAGCG
>Ga0209471_1000304_pt1 | contig 34336 bp, 36 predicted proteins | sample GraSoiAngelo_128_FD_185885 | JGI IMG/M metagenome (GOLD analysis project Ga0209471, IMG submission 185885) | Grasslands soil microbial communities from the Angelo Coastal Reserve, California, USA - 14_0927_12_20cm (SPAdes) (version 2) | ecosystem: Environmental > Terrestrial > Soil > Grasslands ... | reverse complement strand
TCGCTCAGGGTCTGCTGCGGCGCCACCGTGATCGAGTCGCCGGTGTGCACGCCCATCGGGTCGACGTTCTCGATGCTGCAGATGATGACGACGTTGTCAGCCTTGTCGCGCATCACCTCCAGCTCGAATTCCTTCCAGCCCAGCACCGACTCCTCGATCAGCACTTCGTGCGTCGGCGAGTAGGAGAGCGCACGCGCGCCCAGCTCTTCCAGCTCTTCGCGGTTGTAGGCGATGCCGCCGCCCAGACCGCCCAGGGTGAAGGAGGGCCGCAGGATCAAGGGAAAGCCCAGCTCCTGCCCGACGCGCATCACCTCGTCGACCGCGTGCGCGACGCCCGAACGCGGCACGTCGATGCCCACCGCGGTCATGCAGTCCTTGAAGCGCTGCCGGTCCTCGGCCTTCTCGATGGCTTCGAGGTGCGCCCCGATCAGCTGGCAGCCGTATCGATCGAGGATGCCGCGCTTGGCGAGATCGACGGCGAGGTTCAAGGCCGTCTGTCCGCCCATGGTGGGCAAGAGAGCGTCGGGCCGCTCGGCGGCGATGATGCGCTCGGCCGATTCCACCGTGATGGGCTCGATGTACGTGCGGTCGGCCCACTCGCCGTCGGTCATGATGGTGGCGGGGTTGGAGTTGAGGAGGATGGTGCGGTACCCCTCTTCGCGCAGCGCCTTGAGGGCTTGCACGCCGGAGTAGTCGAACTCGCAGGCCTGACCGATGACGATGGGCCCCGAACCGAGGAGGAAGATGGACTTGAGGTCTTTTCGCCGGGGCATGCAGCGCCGCTCGTTTAACACGGCGGGGCGCGCGTGACCACGCAAGATGCGGCGCTGGCGCGCAACGACCGCTATCTGCGCGACTTCGTCGAGGCATTGCGGATGTGCCCGTTCGCCAGGCAATGCCGCGAGTCGGGCAAGTTGCACCGCCGGGTCGTGCTCGACGCGCGCGACGCGCAAGCGGCCATCTCCGCCGTCGAGGCGCTGCCCGAGAGCGAGGTCGAGATCGCGCTGCTCATCTTTCCCCTCGCTCCCGCCCGCGGCGCGGAGTCGGCGAGAGCCTTCGAAGCCTTCTGCGCCGATTTGCGCGACTGGATGATCGCCGCTCATCAGGGCAACCCGCCTTTCTATTGCGTCGCCTTCCATCCCGACCTTCCGCGCGACCTGCTCGACGCCCACCGGGCCGTTCAGTTCATCCGGCGCAGCCCCGACCCGACTCTCCAGCTGGTCCGCGCCAGCGTGCTGCAGGCGGTGCGCGCCGGGCGCGAGGGTGGCTCGATCTACCTGGGCAGCATCACGCTGGAGGAGGCGCTGGCCAGCGCGAGCCCGCTCTCGCTCTCGGACCAGATCGCCGAGAACAACTTCCGCACTCTGCAGCGCGAAGGACCGGAGAAGATCGAGGCGCTGCTCGACCGCATGCGCCCAGGCTTGCGGACCGCGCGTCTGTCGTTGCGCGAGTTGCGGCGGGAAGACTTGCCGTCGCTGGTCTCGATGTTCGGGGACCCGCGCTGGCCTTTCAACCTCAGCCCTGCCGAGGTGGCAGGCTTTCTCGAGCGCGCTCTCGCGAGTAATGCCGCTACCGGGCTCGGCGCTTGGGCGATGGAGCTGCAAGGCGAGTTGATCGGCGCGGCCGGCGTGCGCATCACGGAAAGGCCCCGCGAGATCGAGCTGCTCTACCATCTCCGCCCCGAACACTGGGGCCGCGGCTACGCTAGCGAGGCGGCCCGCGCCTGCCTCGAGTTGGCCCGCTCACGCGGATTCACGCGCGCCGTCGCGCCGATCCTTCCCGGAAACGGGGCCTCACGCCGGGTAGCGCAGCGATTGGGCATGTCGCTCGAAAGCCAGACTATCCGCCACGGCCAGCTCCACGACCTCTGGACGATGAACCTCTGATGGCCGTGACAAAGCGCAGACGCATGCGCACGGTATTGCGGTGCGCGGAATCGGCGTACTCGCGGCTGTCAGCCTCTGCACCGTTGGGTGCACAACAGAGTACCAGCCGAAGGTGCAGGCTTCCACCGTCGCCCGCGCAGCGGGGACCGGAGAGCCCGACAGCGCGGGTGCACGACCACGGTCGGCGGCCTGCGCCGAATTGATGCCCGAGGAGATACCCGCGCCCATCACGTATTCGATGGAGACCCCAGGCGGCTGCGGGCTCATGGGACCCGACGGCGAGGGGATCCTTGCCGTTTCGGCGATCGAATACGCACCGCAGCCGTCAGCTGACCGTTGGAATTGGCTGCTCCTCGATACTGCGACGGGCGAACAGCGAGGCACCTTCGTCACCGGGTTTGCAAATTACTGGCAACCGGCCATCGAACCGCGCGGATTCACCTTCCTCGAAGAATCCGCCGAGATGACTTCGTCTCTATTCTTGCGAACCGTCGACGATCAAGGACGCGAGAGTGCGCGCTCGACTTTGCCACAAGGTTCATACGACCTGCGTGCCGTTCCCGGAGGGGGTGCAGTCCTCATCCAATTCCAGCAGCAAGACAGCGGAACGTTGCACATCAGCTATATGCGCGTCGACGAGCGCGGTGAGGTCGTGGTGCCGCAGGTGCTCGCGAACGAGGCGGCGAGCTTCGGTTATCCCAGAGTTGGCGTCACTGTGAACGGCAACACGCTGGTGATGCTTTTGAATCCGCTCTGCCGGGGGTTCTGGCTCGACAGGGGCGGCTCTCGGCTCGGGGAGACCTTCGCTGTTCCTCACTGCGGGTCGCGCCTCGAATATCTGCCGGTGGTGCCACTCGCCGACGGCGGCCTCGTTGGCTGGTCGAATCAATCGGCTGTGTTCACCAATGTGTACCGCGACGGCGAGCCGCCCGGGCCGCTGCCGCGCTGGCTGCATCGTCCCCCATATACGATGGGCCCCTCAATCGTTCGAGGGGGGCGCGGCTATGCGCTGACGAACTACGGCACGAGCGATCTCGAGATCGTCACCGCGAACGGCCGCTCGTGCGGGAAGCTCCACTTCGCCCAAGAGGCGGACGAGCCATACTACGGCTTTGTCATTGGCCGCGATGGGACTGTGCTGCAGACAACCAGCCTCAAGACAAACTGCTCGTACCGCTGGTGGCCCAAGCTGCTCAAATGAGGTGTCACTTCTTCTGGCGGCGCGGCTTCAGCTCTTCCTGCCAGATGACGGCTTCGATGTTGTGCCCGTCCGGATCGAAGACGAAAGCGGCGTAGCCATAGTCCTCGCGCATGCCCGGCGCGCCGTTGTCCTTGCCGCCGGCAGCAATGGCGGCTTTGTAGAAGGCGTCGACACTGCGCGTGTTCTTGGCATGGAAGGCGACGTGGCTCGGCGTGCCCACCTTCCCTTTGGTGACCCAGAAGTCGTGGCGGCCGCCCTCCTTGAAGCCGAAGGCGTCGCCGTAGCGCTTGGACAGCTCGTATCCGAGCGGCGCGAGCGCCTTGCGGTAGAAGTCGCGGCTCCTCTTCGCGTCGCGGCACCGAAGACTGACGTGCTCGATCATCTCGCGAGTGTCGCTCAACAAAAGGCCGAGGAAAAGCTGAGCGCACAGTGACGCGTCCACAAGCGATCACTGGCGCAGCCGCTCCGAGACCCTCCCGGCCCACTGCGGATCGATCTCGCTGCAGGCGGCGCGCCGGGACAGGCGCAGCGCCGCCGCAGGGATGCTCCCGCTGCCGGCGAAAGGATCGAGGATCAGCTCGGACGGCCGCGACCACTGGCGGACCAGGGGCTCGAGCACGCTGAAGGGTTTGTGGTTGGGATGTCCGCCCCAGCGCTGCGCCTCGCCCTCCTCGTCGTAGGCGGCAGCCGCGCACCAGACCCGCGGGCGATCGGAAGGCTCGAGCGGCCGGAGCGATTCGCGCAGGAACACCAGCGCGGTCTCATAGACGCGCAGGAGCTGCTCGTTTCCCTCGCGCTCGCTGGTCTTCTTCGCCCAGACGAATTCGCCGGCCTCGTGCAGGCCGAGGCCGGCGGCCACGGCGCGGATGGGATCCTTGCCGAGAAAGTTCGTCCAGATGATCAAAGCTCCCGTCACCTGCGCCGCTGCCTTGGGCAGCCACTCCTCGGTGAACTTGCGATAGGCGCGCACGTCCTCGAAGCGGAGCACGGGGTCGCGGTCGATCTTCACCCCCCGCCGCTTCTCCCGTAGCTCGCCTCTCTTGCGCCGCCGCGTGAGCAAGCAGTAGGGCGGGTCGGTCAACAGCAGCGCCGCCTTCTCGCCGCGCAGCGCGCTGCGGTACGTCTCCTCCGAGCGCGCGTCTCCGCACACGCATTCTTGCGGCCGTGATAGCTTTATGTCAGACACGCGGCTGCCGCCCCTCTGAGGAGAGAGCCAACTCATGGCATTCATCGTTGCCGAGCCCTGCGTCGCCTGCAAATACACCGACTGCGTCGCCGTCTGTCCCGTAGACTGTTTCTACGAGGGCGCCAACTGGCTGGTCATCCACCCCGACGAGTGCATCGACTGCGGCGCCTGCGAGCCGGTCTGCCCCACCAAAGCCATCTTCCCCGAGGACGACCTGCCGGAGAAGTGGAAGGAATACATCGCGCTCAACGCCGAGCTCTCCACCAAGTGGCCCAACATCAACAAGCAGAAGGAGCCGCTGCCCGACGCGGACAAGTACAAGGAAGTGGAGAGCAAGCGCAGCATGCTCTCGATGGAGCCGTTCGCGGGGTGACCGTGAGCGACCTCGCTCCCGGAATCCTCATCGCCGTTCCACAGATGGACGACCCGAATTTCCACCGCTCGGTGGTGCTGCTCGTCGAGCACGGCGAGTCCGGAGCGATGGGCATCGTCTTCAACCGGCCCAGCGACATCGCCCTCGCCGACATCGGCCAGGAGCACGGCATGGACGTCAGCGACGAGGCCGGCGTCGCCTTCCTCGGCGGCCCGGTGCAGCGCGAGCGCGGCTTTCTCGTCCACCGCCGCACCGATGTCACCGACTCGGTGAAGTTGGACGAAGACGTCTTCCTCAGCGTCTCGACCGACGCGCTCAAGACCCTCCTGGCCGGCGATCCCGCCTCCTACCGCCTCTGCCTCGGCTACGCCGGCTGGGGGCCGGGTCAGCTCGAGCGCGAGATGGTGGCGGGCGGCTGGCTCAACTCCACCATCTCGGCGAAGCGCATCTTCGACACGCCGGTGGAGAAGATCTGGGACGCGGTCATCCGCGACCTCGGGATCGATCCGGCCTTCCTGGTGCAGGGCGGAGGAAAGCAATGAGGAAGCTCTTCGTGCTGGCGGTGATGCTTCTGGCTTGCGGCGGAGCCAAGCCGGTTCCCGGCGGCGGCGGCGAGCAGGCGCCGCAGTGGCTGCGACAAGGGACCGGCTTGTTCAACAGCGAGGAGGGCAAGCGCCTCCAAGGGGTGGGCGCGGTGAGCGGCATGCGCGACGTGAAGACGCGGCGGATGGCGGCCGACAACAAAGCGCGCCAGGAGCTGGCGCAGACGATGAACGCCTTCTTCCAGGCACTGGGGAAGATGAGCGACTCGAGCGCGTCACCCGAGGAGATCGCCGGCATCGGAAAGAGAGCGGCGGAGCAAGCGGCGGAGATCCGCGATCACTGGCTCGCTTCCGAGGGAACCGAGAGCGCGCTCGACGTGGTCGACCTCGCCGCCTTCAAGGCTGCGCTGCAGCGGGTGGAGGGCGACGACAGGGTCAAGCGCGAGATGACGAACAACGCCGACCGCGCCTTCGATCAGCTGGCGAGGTAGCGGCGGTAGATCCCGGCATCGCGCGGAGAAAAACAGCAGAAGACGATGCGCACCTCGGGATGCGTTTTCTCGAACGCGCGCGCCTCGCGGACGGCGATCTGCGCGGCGGCGTCGATGGGATAGCCGTACGCGCCGGTCGAGATGGCGGGAAAGGCGATGCTGCGCAGGCCGTGCCGGTCGGCGAGCGCCAGCGCATTGCGATAGCAGCTCGCGAGCAGTTCGGGCTCGCCCCGCCTGCCGCCGTAAAAGACGGGGCCAACCGCGTGGATCACCTGGCGCGCCTTCAAGTTGTACCCGCCGGTCATCTTCGCCTCGCCGGGGCGCGCGCCGCCGAGAGTGCGGCACTCCTCGACCAGCATCGGTCCGGCGCGCCGGTGGATGGCGCCGTCCACCCCGCCGCCCCCGAGCAGGCTCTCGTTGGCGGCGTTGACGATGGCGTCGACGTCCAGCAGCGTGATGTCGCCTTCGACCACCTGGATCATATCGTAGTGCCTCCGCCTCCCGGCTCCGGCACGTTCATGCGCGCCTCCCGCGGAAGTGCCATGTTCAAGCTCTACATGAAGCACCCGCTGGAGAAGAAGCCAGACGAGCCGCTCGAGGCGCGCAAGGAGCCGCCGGTGGTGGCGCGCCTGGTCGTCGAGATCCGTTCCGATGGCACGCACATCATCGCCCGTGGGATGGCCGAGGAAGAGGGCGAGCGGGTGCAGATCGAGGCAGAAGGCCGCTCACCGCTCGAGTTTGCGCTCGCCTTGATCAAGGCGCTGCGGGAGGTGCCTTCGCTGACTCGCACCTTCGCTCGCGGCTTTCTACCCGGCCGCAAGAAGTGAGGTCGCGAGCGCGCTGATGTCGCGCGCGGGGTTTCTGCAGGGAGGGCCGTCCGTCCAGAGCGCCTCGACGCTCTTCTCGCGCAGGACCATCTGAAACGACGAGCGCGTGCCGTAGCCGACCGCGTCGGCGTGCACGCAGGCGCTCTCCAGCGGCTGCGATGCGTGCGTCGTCATCGGCTCGCGCCAGGCGGAGACTTCCGGCTCGAGCTTCGCGAAGGCGGCGGCCACGGTGCGCTCGCGGTCGCCCTGCCCCGCGCCGAAGGATCGCTCGGTGATGACGTGCACGCGCCGCGGCGCGAGCTCCTCCTGGCGCACTTCCTGGCCGTCGCTCCAGGTGACGAAGGCTTCGCGCAGATCGGCGTAGACCAGATGGAAGCCGTTGTGGCGATCGCCGCGCAGCTCGTGCAGCGCCTGGTGCAGCCCCTCGGCGGTCTGCGCCTGCAGCGCCTCGAGCACGAGCAGCCCGCGCGAGCGGCGCGAAGGGTCGATCATCGCCGCGCGCCGGTTGGTGACGCAGACGAAAAGGCCGTGCTGGTTGAGGCCCAGCCAGGTGCCGTGCGCCACCTCGTCGCGCGGCGCGAGAATGCCGTGCTCGATGCGCGGGCCCGACGAAGGCCGCGAGAGCAGCTCGTTGCGGTTGCCGGAGACGGCGAGCAACTCGCCCGGACGGAGCAGTAGGACCAGCGTGCACATGTCTCTTCCAAAATCGGTCGGCTATATTCCGCCGACCGCCATGCCGACCAAATCACAGCTCCGCAAGCCCTTCCAGAAAGCGCGCACCGTCGATCCACGGCCCATCACCGGGCGCGAGCCCCCCGGCGACCTGCTCCGCAACGCCTTCGGCGCGTACGTCGGCCGGCAGGAGCGCACCGCGTACGAGCTGATGCGCCGCTCGATGGAGGAGGACTGCAGCATCTTCCTCACTCTCTCGGGCGCGATGACGCCGGCCGGGCTGCACCAGAGCTGCCTCATTCCGCTCATCGAGCGCGGCATCATCTCCGCGCTCACCACCACCGGCGCGAATCTCTATCACGACGCGCACCGGATCATCGGCCACGGGATCCGCGAAGTGAATCCCAACGCCGGCGATCTGCAGCTGCGGCTGGCGCGCATCATCCGCATCTACGACCTCGGCTTCTGGGAGGAGGCGCTGCTCGACACCGACAAGCTCTTCTCGGCTCTGATGCAGGGGCCCGACTACCAGCGAAAGATGACCACGCCGGAGTTCCACGCGCTGCTCGGGCGCGATCTGTCGTCGATGGAGAAGGCGCTCGGCGTTTCGCAGCCCTCGCTCCTCTCCGCTTGCTTCAGGCACGCTGTCCCCATTTTCGTCGGGGCGGTGCAGGACGGATCGATCTTCCTCAATGCGGTGAAGCTGAAGCGGCTCTTTCCCGAGCGCTTCAAGTTCGAGATCGACATCAACGACGACGTGTATCTGATGGCCGCAGTCCAGCACTGGGCGCGAAATCACGGCTCGCGGCGCCTGGCGATCTGGATCCTGGGCGGCGGAGTGCCGAAGAACTACACGCTCCAAGGAGAGCCGCTGCTCGATCAGATCCTCTTCGTCCCCACCAGCGGATTCGACATCGATCTGCAGATCTGCGTCGACCCCGTCGACAACGGCGCGCTCTCCAGCTGCCCCGCGGGCGAGGGGCACACCTGGGGCAAGGTCTCGATGGAGGCGGTGGAGACCGGCTCGGTCTACGTGCACACCGACGTGACGGCGATCTTTCCCTGGCTGACGCACGCGCTGCTCAGCGACGCGAAGATGAAGCGCAAGCCGAAGCGGCTGCTCGACGAGCTCGACGCCGCCAAGGACTTCCTCGACCGCGCGGTGGCGAAGAACCGCGCCGAGCTGCTCAAGACGACCAGCTTTCCGGGCGCTCCCACCCGCCACGATCCGGAGAGCACCGTCCGCTAGTACCTCGACCGCGGCGCGCTGATCGGAACCGAGAACGGCGAGGCCTGAGGCGAGACGCGCGCCCGAGGAGCGAGCAGCGGAAGCGTAGTGGATCCTACGCTGAGCAGCGCAGCGACGAGGCCGCGCGGCGCAGCCCTGGCATCGCCGTTCGCAGGTGTCAACGTGCCGCGGTCGAGGTACCAGGTCAGGGCAAAGGGCTCGTCCGCAAGAGCGCGAAGCGCAGACCTTTCCCCGCCGGGTCGGCCACCACCGAGCAGAGCAGCGGCGGCTCGGGGATGGGCGAGCGGAAGGGTCCGGCATAGATCCACCGATACGTGCATCCTTCCGCGCCGCACAGTTTCTGTTGCGGCTCGCCCAGGCCGGCGCCGCGCTCGGCGCAGCGGCTGGTGAACTCGGCCGCGCTGCAGACCGTGCGGCCGGAAGCGCGGCAGGCGGCCTCGCGGCGATCGTAGATGACTTCGCGCAGCGGCAGCGCCGCGACCCAGAGCGCGCTGACCATCAGGGCCGTGGCCCAGGGCGCGACGATTCCGTACGCCGTCCAGAGCAGCCGCCGCCGCAGCGCGAGCCCGCAGATTCCGCCCACCGCCAGACCCGGACCGGTGGACCAGAGGAGCCAGCGCAAGGCCGCGTCGCCCGCGGGCTGCGGCCCTTCGAAGATCCGCTGCAGCCCCACTCCCGCCGCGAGCGCCGCGCTGGGAACGAGCAGCGCGCAGAGCGAGCGCCAGGGCATCGGCCGCGACGGCCCGTCGGGAGGTGGGAGCAATTCCGCCGGCTCAGCCACCTTGCTGCGCCTCGCTGCGCCCGGCCCGCTTGCTCAAGAAGGGCGTCTTGAAATTGTAGATGGCGTCGATGTTGACGTTGCGGAAGCGGTCCTGCTGCAGCGCCATCTTTTCCAGCTCGAAGCAGAGCTGGCGCGCGTCGGCCTTGCGCGCTTTCTTGCGCCGCTTGATCTCGCGCCAGATGACGTTGTTCATCTCGCGCGGATGGTAGGTGAAGCTGGTGGAGAAATGCCAGGTGCGCTCCACCGGCACGAGCCGCGCCTCGAACAGATCGCCGATCTCCAGCCCGTGCATCTGCCGCCGCTCGGTGACGTCGAACTTGTCACCGGTCACCGCATCGCGCACGCGCACCTGCCCTTTCTTGGGGCGGGTAAAGAGCCCGCGCAGGCCGCGATACTCATAGAGGGCCAGCCGCGACTTCGTGCAGCCGAGCAGCAAGTCCTTGTCCTGCGCCGACAGCTGCGAGCCCTTCTCGCGCAAGTAGCGTTCCACGGGCGTGGAATCGCCCATCTTCCAGTCGAAGAGAAACCAGTTGAAGAAGGCCTGCATGCGCGTCTCGTAACAGCGGTCCTCCTCGTGCACCTCGCCGCCGGTCGCGGCGTAGTACTCGTCTCGCGCCCGGACGATCTCGTCCGACTGGGGGGCGAAGTACTGCAGCAACAGATCGATCTGGGCCTGGATCATCTTCCGCCTTCGATCAGATCGAGGAAGCGGCGGAAGAGATAACGCGAGTCGTGCGGCCCGGGATTGTCCTCGGGGTGGTACTGCACCGCGAACATCTTGAGATCTGGCGCGGCGATGCCCTCTACCGTGCCGTCGTAGAGATTGATGTGCGTCACCTGCACTTTGCCCTGGAGCGACCGCTCGTCGGTGGCGAAGCCGTGGTTCTGCGAAGTGAGGTCGATCTTGTCGCCGATGATGTCGCGCACCGGATGGTTGGCGCCGCGATGGCCGAACTTGAGCTTGTAGGTCTTGCCGCCCAAGGCGAGGGAGAGGATCTGGTGGCCCAGGCAGATGCCCATCACCGGAACCTTGCCGAGCAGGTCGCCGGCCTGCCGGTCGGCGCCGACTACGGCGGCGGGATCGCCCGGCCCGTTGCTGAGAACCACTCCTGCGGGCTTGCGCGCGAGGATCTCGCTCGCTGGCGTGCGCGAGGGAACGATCGTCACGCTGCAGCCGATGTCGACCAGCTGTCGGAGGATGCCGCGCTTGACGCCGTAGTCGACGACGACGACTTCGTGCTTTTTCGCCTGCGGCGCGCGACCTTCCACGCCCTGCTCCCAGCGATATGCCGCCCGCGTCGAGACTTTGCTCGCCAGGTCCTGCCCTTCCATGCCGGGCGCCTTGCGGGCGCGCTCCACCAGCGCCTTCGCGGAGGCGCCCGTCGAGTCGATGATGCCCTGCTGCGCTCCGGCGCTGCGGAGGATGCGCACCAGCCGCCGCGTGTCGATCCCCTCGATGCCGACCACGCGATTGCGCGCGAGAAACTGCGGCAGGGTTTCCTGCGAGCGCCAGTTCGACGGCTCCTTGCAGACGCGGCGCGCGATGAAGCCGGCGACCTGGGCGGTCTCTGCCTGCTCATCGCCGCGGTGGATGCCGTAATTGCCCACCTCGCTGACCGTGAAGGTGACCAGCTGGCCGGCGTAAGAGGGGTCGGTGAGGATCTCCTGGTAGCCGGTGTGCGCGGTGTTGAAGACGACCTCGCCCACCGTCTCGCCCTCGGCGCCGACGGAGATCCCCTCGAAGACTTCGCCGCCGGCGAGCGCCAGCGTCGCTTTCTTTGTCACTGACCCTGCTCCGTGTGCACGAGCTTCCCTCCCACATAGGTGCGTAGCACACGGCCGCGCAAGGTCCATCCGGAAAAAGGGCTGTTGCGCGAGCGCGAGAAGAAACGCTGCGGCTCGACCTTCCATTCGCGCTCGGGATCGACGACGACGGCGTCGGCCGTGGCGCCCGAAACGAGCGTTCCGTACGGCAAGCCGAAAGCGCGAGCGGGGCCAAAGGTCAAGCGCTCGACCGCGCGGGAGATCGGCAGGTCGCCCGCTCGCACCAGGGCCAGCGTCAGGGCCAGCGACGTCTCCAAGCCGATCACGCCGTTCAGGGCGTTGATGAACTCCAGCTGTTTGTCGCCCGCGCCGTGCGGCGCGTGGTCGGTGGCGATGGCGTCGATGGTGCCGTCGTCGAGCGCGCCGATGATGGCCCGGCGGTCGCTCTCGGCGCGCAGCGGCGGGTTCATCTTGGCGTGCGCGTCGTAGGGCTCGCCTGCCGGGCCGAGCGCAGCGGCGACGCCTGCCACTGCTTCGTCGGTGAGGGTGAAGTGATGCGGCGCGGCCTCGCAGGTGACGCGCACGCCGCGCGCCTTGGCCTCGCGGATGGCGCGGACGCTGCCGGCCGCGCTGACGTGGGCGACGTGCAGCCGTGCGCCGGTCAACTCGGCGAGAAGAAGATCGCGCTGCACCATTGCCACCTCGGCGGCGGCGGGAATGCCGGGCAAGCCCAGCCGTGTGGCCGCCGGACCTTCGTTCATGCAGCCGCCCGAGGAGAGCGTCAGGTCCTCGGCGTGGACCATCACGGGCAGGTCGAGGTCGCGGGCGTACTCCAGGGCGCGGCGCATCACGCCGGCGGACATCACCGGCCGGCCGTCGTCGGTGACGCAGACGCAGCCCGCTTCCTTGAGCTCGGCCATGTCGGCGAGCTGCTCGCCATTGGATCCGCGGGTGATCGCGCCGGCGGGCAGGACGCGGGCGAATCCAGCCTCTCGGCCGCGGGCCGCGACGAAGCGTGCGACCGCGGCGCTGTCGCAGACGGGCCGGGTGTTGGGCATCGCCACGATCGTCGTGACGCCGCCCGCCACCGCCGCGCGCGCGCCGGTGGCGATGGTCTCCTTGCCTTCCTCGCCCGGCTCGCGCAGGTGGACGTGCAGGTCGACCAGGCCGGGCAGGATCCACCGGCCGCGGCAGTCGATCACGGTGTGGACCAGCTTCTCGGCGGGAGTCGCGCCCTGCTCCCGCACTTCCTTGATCCGCTCCCCGTCGATCAGCACCGTGCGGGTGCCGTCGATCTTCTGCGAGGGGTCGATCACCCTGCCGGCGTCGAGGAGGATCATCTCTTCACCTCGGCGCGAAGGCAGAGACAGAGCGCGGCCATGCGCACGGCGACACCGGAATCGACCTGGTCCATCACCAGGCTGCGCGGGCTCTCCAGGACGTCGCTCGACATCTCCACGCCGCGGTTGACCGGCCCCGGATGCATCACCAGCGCATCGCGCGGCAGCATCTCCAGGCTGCGCGCGTCGAGCCCCCAGGTGCGCGAATAGTCGCGCGCCCCCGGCAGCCGCGCGTCGGCGATGCGCTCGTTCTGGATGCGCAGGGCCATGACCGCGTCCGCGCCGGTGAGCGCTTCGCGCAGGTCGCGCGCCACCGTGCAGCCGAGCTTCTCGATGCCTTCGGGGATGAGCGTGCGCGGCCCGCCGACGCGCACGCGCGCGCCCAGCTTCGAGAGGCAATGGATGTTGGAGCGCGCCACCCTGCTGTGGGCGATGTCGCCGACGATGGCCACCGTCTTGTTTTCCAGCGTGCCCCAGCGCTCGCGCAGGCTGAGCGCATCGAGCAGACCTTGGGTGGGATGCTCGTGCGCCCCGTCGCCGGCGTTGATCACGCTCGCCCGCACCGCCCGCGCCACCAGCCGCGGCGCGCCGGCCGCCGGATGCCGCACCACCAGCGCGTCGGCGCCGATGGCGTCCAGGTTGCGCACGGTGTCCTCGAGCGACTCGCCCTTGGCCACGCTCGAGGCGTCTTTCTGGAAGGAGAGCACGTCGGCGCCGAGCGAGCGGGCCGCCACCTCGAAGGAGCTGCGCGTGCGCGTCGAATGCTCGAAGAAGAGAGTGATGATGGTGCGGCCGCGCAACAGCTCGCGCCGCTCGGGAGGCGCCGAGCCTTTGCGCGCCTTGGCCCGCTCGTGCTTGAAGCGCGCGGCGAGATCGAGCAACAGCTCGATCTGCTCCCGCGTCAGCGCTTCCAGTTCCAGCAGGTGGCGGGGAAAATCCACCTCAGACGCCATGCAAGAGCCGCCGCGCGAAATGAGGGGAAAGCCCCGCCTCGAGGATCTTGTGCGCCGTCTTCTCCGCGTCGTAGGCGACGCGGTGGAACTCGACCATCTTCGCGGAGTCGTCCCAGATGCCGAAGCAGGAGCGCGGGTCGTAGTCGCGCGGCTGGCCGCAGCTGCCGATCGAGCAGAGGTATTTCTTGCTGTCCTCGATGCGCAGCCGCTCGCTCCAGACGTCCTTCACTTCTGCGCCGAGGAGGAAGGCGCGCTGCAGGTGCGAGTGGCCGATGAAGGTCAGATGGGCGAGGTTGGCGGCGCGCACCAGCAGATCTTCGGCCTGCTCGAGCGCGAAGACGTACTCGAAGGCGGACGGGTCGCGCGGCGAGGCATGGCCGTAGGTGACGTCGCCTTCCGATCGGGTGTAGGGCAGCGAGCGCAGCCACTCCATGTTGGCGGCCGAGAGCTGCTGCGCGGTCCAGTCGAGCACTTCGCGCGCCGCCGCGTAGTAGTAGCTGTAGTCCATCCGGCCCGCGACTGCGGCGTCGTGGTTGCCGAGGACCGCGAACTGGCAGCGCGTGCGGATGATGTCGCAAGCCGGGTTGGGATCGGCGCCGTAGCCGACGGTGTCGCCCAGGCAGACGAAGCGATCGACCTTCGCCGCGTCCGCCGCTGTCACGCACGCCGTCAGGGCCTCCAGGTTGGCGTGGACGTCGGTGAGGATGGCGGTCCGCATCGGCGCCGGACTCAGTACACCGGAGAGCCAGGCACTTCAAGCGACGTGATCCGGCAATTCCTCGAAGTGCGTCAAGTGGCGAAAGGCGGCGAAGCGCTTGCGCACCTCCACAAGCGTCAGGTCGCGCAGGCGATCGATGCTGAACTGCTCCACCGTGAAGGAGGCAATGGTCGCGCCCATCACCGTCGCCTGCCGCAGAGCGGAGGGGTCGCTCGAGCTCAAACGATCGAGCAGGCCGAGAAAGCCGCCGGCGAAGCTGTCGCCGGCGCCGGTGGGATCGACCACGTCCGCCAGCGGAAAGGCGGGGGCGTAGAAGCTCTGTGCACCGTCGACCAACAGCGCGCCGTACTCGCCGCGCTTGACGACCACGTTGCGCGCCCCCATCTGCTGCGCCGCGCGCGCCGCCTTGATGACGTTGGACTCGCCCGCCAGCTGGCGCACTTCGGAGTCGTTGACCATCAGCACATCGACCCGCGGCAAGAGCTTGAGCAGCGTCGCGCGCTTGCCGGAGATCCAGAAATTCATCGTGTCGGCGCAGACCAGCTGGGGGCGCTCGACCTGGTCGAGCACGCGCAGCTGCAGCTCGGGATCGATGTTGCCGAGGAAGATCCGCTCCGCTTTGCGCGCCTGCGCGCCGAGCTTCGGCTGGAAATGCTCGAAGACGTTGAGCTGCGTGTCGAGCGTCTCGGCGGCGTTGAGGTCGAAGCCGTACTTGCCTTTCCAGCGGAACGTGCGGCCGCGCACCTTCTCCAGGCCTTCCAGGTCGACGCCGCGCCGGCCGAGAAACTCCAGCTCGGAGAGGGGAAAGTCGTCGCCCACCACTCCGACCACCGAGACGCGGGTGAGCAGGCTCGAGGCGGCGGCGAAATAAGTGGCGCTACCGCCGAGAACGTCCTCGCGCGCGCCGAAGGGCGTCTCGACCGAATCGAGCGCCACGCTGCCCACCACGAGGAGGCTCATCGGAAGCGATCTCCCAGAAGGAGGGCGAGGCGAGCGCGCGCCGCCGGCGGAATCTGCGAAGGCGCGGTCATCACCGCGCGGTCGAGCGCGTGCGCGCAGGGGCAGGTGCGCGGCTCGATGCGCGAGAGCCCCAGCGCGGCGTTGCGCACCACTTCGCGGGCGAGGGAGACGTTCGCCGTCAGCACCGCCACCACCTGCTCGACGGTGACGGCTTCGTGGCCCGCATGCCAGCTGTCGTAGTCGGTGGCGAGCGCCAGCGTCGCGTAGCAGAGCTCGGCCTCGCGGGCGAGCTTGGCCTCGGGCAGCGCGGTCATGCCGATCACGTCCACCTTCCAGCTCCGGTACAGCTCGCTCTCCGCGCGGGTGGAGAACTGCGGCCCCTCGATGCACAAGTAGGTGCCCCGCGCGTGGGTCGTGGCCCCGGCCGCGAAGCAGGCCGCTTTGAGATGCTCGTGCAGCCGGGGGCAGACCGGATCGGCGAAGGCGACGTGGGCGACGATGCCTTCGCCGAAGAAGCTCTTCGGCCGCGCGTAGGTGCGGTCGATGTACTGCGTCGGCAACACCAGGTGGCCTGGCGCGATCTCCTCCTTCATCGATCCCACCGCGCTCACCGAGATGACCCGGGTGGCGCCGAGCTGCTTCAAGGCGTGCAGGTTGGCGCGAGAGTTCACTTCTCCCGGAGCGTAGCGGTGTCCGCGGCCGTGGCGGGGGAGGAAGGCGATCTCCTCTTCGCCCAGCCGGCCGATGACGATCTCGTCGCTCGGCTCGCCGAAAGGAGTGGCGGGCTTTTCCCGGCGCACGCCGGTGAGGCCGGGCAGATCGTAGAGGCCCGACCCGCCGATGACGGCTAGCAACGACACGGCGCGCGGGTTTCGCACGGCCCCTTGCGCGGGTCAATGCCGTGATATGTGCGGCGCGCGTGGAACAGATCGCGCTCCTCTGCGCCCTCCTCTTCGGTGCGGCCTTTCTCTACTCGGCGGTCGGCCACGCCGGCGCGTCCGGGTACCTCGCGGCGATGGGCCTCTTGGGGCTCGACCCCCGGGTGATGAAGCCCACGGCGCTGGTGCTCAACATCCTGGTGGCGACGATGACCTTCGTGCGCTTCTGGCGCGCGGGATATTTCCGCTGGCGGACGGTGTGGCCGTTCCTGATCGGATCGATCCCCTTCGCTTTCGTCGGCGGCGGCATCCAGCTGCCCACGCACATCTACCGGCTCTTGGTGGGCTTCGTGCTGCTCTTCGCCGCCTACCGCCTGGTCCGCTATCGGGATCCGCCGCCGGGGACGATCCGGACGCCGCCGGTCATTCCCGCCATCCTCTGCGGCGTCGGGCTGGGGCTTCTTTCCGGGCTCACCGGCACCGGAGGCGGCATCTTCCTCAGCCCCGTGCTGCTCTTGTCGGGATGGGCGGAGACGCGCGACACCGCCGGCGTGGCGGCGTTTTTCATCCTCTGCAATTCCATCGCGGGGCTGGGCGGAAACCTGGCCAGCGTGCGAGAGCTGCCGGCCGAGCTTCCCTACTACGTCGCGTCGGCAGGCGCCGGCGGCCTTCTCGGCGCGTATTTCGGCAGCACCCGGTTTTCGGTGCTCACCTTCCGCAAGCTGCTCGCCGCCGTGCTGGTCGTCGCGGCCTGCAAGTTGATCTTCTTCTGAGGGACGCACATGGACCTTGGGACCATCGCGAATGTGGTTCCGCGACTGGCGGCCCTGGCGCGACGTCTGCTATTCAAGCACCATGGACAAGCCCAGATGGGGAGGCCGCCGCGAAGGCGCGGGCCGGCCGAGGACACGGCCGCACCCGGGCCTGACCGGACCGGGCGTGCCGCACCTGGCTCGAGTAGAGATCGACCCGCGCCACCCGGTGCACGTGACGCTGCGGGTGCAACCGGGAATCGGTCCGCTGCGCGGCCAGCGAGCGAAGCTGCTCGAGGACGCCGTTCGCGAAGCGCGCATCCGGCTCGGGATGCGCATCCTCCATCACGCCATGCAAGGCAGCGAGTTGCACCTGCTCGTCGAAGTCGACAGCGCCGACTCCCTCTCGCGGGGGATGCAGGGCCTTACCATCCGAATCGCCAAGGGGCTCAACGCTCTCGCGGGCCGCAAGGGCGGAGTCTTCGTTGACCGCTATCAGGCTCGCGCCTTGAATACGCGCCGCGAAGTCGCGAACGCCGTCCGGCACATTCTCGGCAACCGACGAAAGCGCTGAAGGGGTGGCCGATCGCCCCGCCAGCTACGCTGGCTGACCCGCGACGGCGAGCTGTCCGCAGGCCGCGGCGATGTCGCGGCCGCGGTTCTTGCGAATCATCGCGGTCACTCCGCGCGAGGTCAGCTCCTTGCGGAAGGCCTGCACGCGCTCTGCGCCGGGATCGCCGAAGCCCAGCCCGGGATTCTCGTTGTACGGGATCAAGTTGACCTTCACCTGCATTCCCTCGAGCAACTTCGCCAGCCGCGCTGCGTCCTCCGCCGAATCATTCACGCCGCGCAAGAGCACGTACTCGAACGTCACCCGGCGCCCTTGCCGCGAGGGAAAGCGGCGAACCGCCTGGAGGAGCGCCGCGATGTTCCACTTCTTGTCCACCGGCATCAGCTTCTCGCGCTGCTCGTCGGTCGTGGCGTTCAGCGAGACCGCGAGCTTGACGCTGGTCTCCTCGCCGAAGCGGTCGATGGCAGGCACGAGCCCGCTGGTGCTCACCGTGATGTGACGTTGGCTGAAATGAGCGCCCTCTTCGTGCAGGAGGAGCTCGAGCGATCGCTTCACGTTCGCGTAGTTGTGCAGCGGCTCGCCCATCCCCATGTAGACGAGGTTCGTCAGCGCCCGCTCCCCAGGGATACCGAGCGTCCGCAGGTCGGCGTTGACCCGGTAGACCTGGTCCGCGATCTCGCCCGCGCTCAGATTGCGCAAGAGTCCCATCGTCGCCGTCATGCAGAAGCCGCAACCCATCGCGCAGCCGACCTGCGTCGAGACGCAGAGCGTGCGCCGCAGCCGTAGATGTTCGTCCCCACTGCCGCCGCGACCCGCGGCGGGCTCCTCCTCCGTGTCGTCACTCTCCTCCGGCATGTAGACGGCCTCGATGAACTTGCCGTCCTCGGTCCGCAGCCGGTATTTGCGGGTCCCGTCGCTCGACTGCTGCACGGCATCGATGCTCAGCGTCGCGAGCCGCGTCTCGTCCGCGAGCCGCTGACGAAAGGCGCGCGGCAAGTCCGTCATCTCCTCGATCGACGACGCCCCGCGCTGGTGCAGCCAGCGAAAGAGCTGGCGCGCGCGATAGGGCTCCGCGCCCATGCCACTGACCAGCAGCGCGAGCTCGTCCAGCGAGAGCGAGCGGAGATCCGGACGCGTGCCGGCCACGGGCAACATGATTCAGTGGACCTTGTCGGGCGGCGCCGACTGCAGGGCGGCTTTCTCCGGCGCCGAATGCTGCGGGCCGGTGGCGGCGATGCCCGGCGCAGGCTTGCGGGCGATCTCCACCTTGTGCACGCGCCGATCGTCCGCCGCCTTGACGGTGAACGTCAGCCCGCCCCACACCACCAGCGATCCGGCCGGCGGCACGCGCCCGGCAGTCGCGGTGAGAAATCCGCCGAGCGTCTCGTAGTCGCCAGTCTCGGGGAACTCGACGCCGAGATGCTGCTCCAGCTCGCGGATCCCCACCTGCGCGTCGGCCAGCACGACGCCGTCGGGGAGCACCTTGATCTTCTTGTCCTCGACGTCGCTCTCGTCGTGGATCTCGCCGACGATCTCCTCGACCACGTCCTCGAGGGTGACGATGCCGCTCGTGCCGCCGAACTCGTCGACGACGACGGCGAGATGGGTCTTGCGGCTCTGCATCTCGGTGAGCAGGCGCGAGACCTTCATCGCGTCGGGGACGAAGAAGGGCTTGCGACAATATTTGGTCAGCTGGAACTCGCCGGGCGCGATGCCCTTCTTGATGTCGGCGAGCAGCGCCTTGGCGTGGAGCACGCCCACCACTTCGTCGAGGCTGTTCCGGTAGACGGGAATCCGCGACAGCTCGCTCTCGATCACCAGCTGCAGGGCCTCGTCGTAAGTGGCGGTCTCCTCCAGCGCCACCACCTGTGTGCGCGGGATCATGATCTCCTTCACCAGCACTTCGGCGAAGGCGAGCACCGAGCTGAGCAGCTCCTCGCGCACCTTGTCGATCGAGCCCTGCTTGACGCCCATCTCGATCATGTACTCGAGCTCCTGCGAAGTGACGGCCTCCATCTTCCCCGGCTCCTTGTGCGAGAGCGCCCGGGGGAACTGCACCAGCAGCCAGGAAAGGGGGAGAAGCAGGTAGTAGACCACCGCCACGAGCGGCATCATCAAGACCGCGAACCCCGTCGCGTGCCGCTTGGCCAGCGTCTTGGGAGTGATCTCGCCGAAGAGCAGGATGATGAGCGTGATGACGCCAGTGAGCAGCGCCAGGCCGCGCGAGAAGCCGAGCTCCTGGGCGACCAGCGCGGTGAGCGCGCCCATGCCGACGTTGACCAGGGTGTTGCCGAGCAGGAGCGTGGAGAGGATCCGGTCGGGATGCTTCTGCCAGAGCCGCAGCGAGCGCGCCCCGGAATCGACCAGCGCGCTCACCCGCGCCTGCCCCAGTGAGGTGAGCGCCGTCTCGGTGGCGGCAAAGAATGCGGACCCGATCAGGGCCGCGGCCAGCGTGATCCACTGCCAGGCGGGAACCACAGTCGCCGGATTCTAACGCGTCGAGGCGTCCTAGCGCTTGGCCGTCCAGTCGTACGCCACCAGCTCGGTCTGGGCGAAGAAATAGGCGATTTCAGTCCGGGCGTTCTCGGGCGAATCCGAGCCGTGCACGCTGTTGGCCTCGATGCTCCTGGCGAAGAGCTTGCGGATGGTCCCCTCGGCCGCCTTGGCGGGATCGGTCGCGCCCATCACCTCGCGGTTCTTCGCCACGGCATTCTCGCCTTCCAGCACCTGGACGATCACCGGCCCCGAGCTCATGTACGCCACCAGCGACTTGAAGAAGGGCCGCTCGCGATGCACGGCGTAGAAGCCCTCCGCCTGCTTCTGCGAGAGCTGCAACATCTTCATCGCCACGGGCTTGAGGCCCGCCTCTTCCAGCCTGGCGAGGATCTTCCCGACCGCGCGCCACTGGAGGGCGTCGGGCTTGAGGATGCTCAGGGTCCGCTCGATGGCCATAGGGCCGCGCTGGCTAGCACATCAGAAACGAATGGGCAACGCCGCGATGAGCAGCTTGATGTCCTCGTCAGTGAAGTAGAACCCGGCGCCGAAGAAGAAGTCGCGGCCGCTGGTGATGCGGGTGTCGTTCTCGGGGTCCACCACCGCCTTGTTCGCCAGGTCGTCGCCGCCCACGGTGATGAGCAGGTGGTCGAGGAACCGCCAGTCGGCGTAGACCTTGATGCGCGGATGGTCTTTGAGCGGGTTGGCGAACTCGAAGGCGTCGGCGGAAATGGTCAGCGCGTCGTTGAGGAGGTGGAGCTTCATTCCGAATCCGCCGGTATTCTCGAGGATGCCGAAGCGTCCCGAGAGGGGCCCATACCGCTTGGCGATATAGGCGCTGAACTTGAGCTGGCGCTCGGTGGTGATCTGCTCGAGCGACGCCGGGAAGAGCGAGCCGCAGTCCGAGGCTCCGCAGGTGTTCTTGGTCCGCACCTGCTTGGTCAGGCCGCGCGGGTCGTCGACCAGCTCGAAGCCGTACCATTTGTCGGGCCGGGGGATGATCCGGATGCCGAAATAATTCTTGGTCCAGGGATTGTACGCGGTCGACTTGGCGACCGCGCCGAGGTTGCCGAAGTTCGGGTCGGGCGTGCCGCCCTTGGGCGCGCCGACCATCAGCTCGCTGCGCTCGTTGATCTCCACCCTGAGCTGGTCGGGCGTGCCCAGGATGGAAGTGAGCTGCGACGCTGCCTTGTCGAGGTTCCTGCTCAGCTTGTCGTCGTTGATCAGGTGCCCGACGGTTCCCTGCCCCTTGTTCACCTTGTCGGTGATGTCCCGCATGTTGGCGAGCGTGGCGTCGAGCTTGTCGAGGTTCCCCTTCAGGCTCTTGACGCTCTCCTTGAATTCGCCCTTCTGCGAGGAGCCGACGACGTCCCCGATGGTCCTCAAGATGTCGCGCGCCTGGGCCGTGGCCTCGCGGGTGTTCTTGAGGATGGCGACGATGTCCTCGCCCTCGCTGCTGCTCAGCTGCGCGAGGTCGCCGGAGAAGTGCTGGAAGTTGCTCAGGGTGGCGTCGAGCTTGGCGCCGGCGGTGTCGATCACCTTCTCCAGGCCGCCGGTGATCCGCTGCAAGGAGGCGATGAGGCCGCGGATGTTGTTCTCGCCCGCCTCTCCGCCCAGCGCCTTTCGCAGGTTGCCGGTGATGTCGGAGATGTCGCCGGCGATCTTGGAGAGGGACTGGAAGACGTCGTTCATCCCCGGCTGGCGGAGCACGTTCCTGATCTCGTCGCCGTCCTTGAGCGCGGGCTGGTCGGCGCTGCCCGGCGTGATGTCGAGGAGGAAGTCGCCGAGAATGCTCTCGCTGCGCTTGGTGATGCCGGCGTCGCGGTGGAGGACGAAATTCTTCTTGATGCGCAGCCAGACCTTGGCCTTCGCCACCGTCTGGTCGAGCTCGATCTTGTCCACCTGCCCCACCGGGATGCCGGCGATCTGCACGCGCGAGCGCACTCCGAGGCCGGTTGCGTCATCGAAGACGCTGTAGACCCGGTACGTGCTGCTGGCCCCGGACAGGTCGGCGCCGATCAGCCACAGGCCGATGCCGAAGGCAGCCGCGGCGGCAGCGACCACCAGGCCGACCCGGATCGGTGTCCAGAAAGATTGCACCTGCGTTGATCCTATGTCCTGCCGAACCAGGTTGCGAGAAACTGACGGGTGAACGGCTCCTGCGTATGCCGGACCTCCTCGGGGGTGCCTTCGACCACGATCCGGCCCTCGTTGATCACCGCGATGCGGTCCCCGATGTGGAAGGCAGACCCGACATCGTGGGAAATGACCACCGAGGTCACCCCCAGGCGCTGGCGTGCGTTGATGATCATCTCGTCGACGCTCTCGGTCGTGAGCGGGTCCAGTCCGGTGGTGGGCTCGTCGTAGAGCACGATCTTGGGCTCGCGGACGATGGCACGGGCCAGCCCGACTCGCTTGCGCATTCCGCCGGACAGTTCAGCGGGGAACTTGTCCTCGACATCGTGCAGATCGACGATGGCGAGCTTTTCCTTCACCTTCTGCATGATCTCGGCTTCGCTCAGCTTGCTGTGCTCGCGCAGCGGGAAGGCGACGTTGTCGCCCACCGTCATGGAATCGAACAGCGCCGAGCTCTGGAAGACCATCCCCATCCGCTGCCGGAAGACCGACAGCTCCTGCCGGCCCATGTTCGAGACGTCCTCGCCGTCCACCAGCACCCGCCCTTTGTCGGGCTTGAAGAGTCCCATGATGTGCTTCATCAAGACCGTCTTGCCGCTGCCCGAGCCGCCCAGGACCACGGTGGTCGTGCCCGGCATCATCTTCAGATCGATTCCTTTGAGGACCTGGAAGCCGTTGAAGCTCTTGTACACCCCTTGGACGTCGATGACTGGCTCGGGGCCGTTAGCCACCCAGGCCTCCCGACATTTCCTGGGGACCGCTGAGGGAAATGGCGGTGTAGATGTAGTCGATGGCGAAGATGGCCACCAGCCCGCCGACCACCGCCTGCGTCGTGGCGATGCCGACTCCGCGGGCGCCGCCTTCGGCGCGGTAGCCGCGGTAGCAGGCGATCATCGTCACCACGAAACCGATCACCGCCGCCTTGCCCAGGCCGCTGGTGATGTCCTTCACCTCCACCAGGCCCTGGAGGCGGTTCAGGAAGGTGCCGGGCGAGAGATCCTTGAGCCAGACGGCGATGCCGTACGCGCCCCCCAGCGCGATGGCATTGAAGAGCATGGTGAGGAGCGGCGCCGCCAGCGCCGAGGCCAGAACGCGCGGGACCACCAGGTAGTTCAAGGGGTCGACGGCCATCGTCTCGAGCGCGTCGATCTGCTCGGTCACGCGCATGGTCCCGAGCTCGGTTGCCACCGCGCTGCCGACGCGCGCGACGAGCACGATGCAGGTGAAGATGGGTGCCAGCTCGCGCGCCAGGGAGATCTCGACGGTCGCGCCCACCAGGCTCTGCGCGTTGAAGAGCCCGAAGGCGTAGACGGTCTGCAGCGCCAGCACCATGCCGGTGAAGAGCCCGGTCAGGCCGACGACGAAGAGCGAACCCCAGGCCACGAACTCGAGCTGGGAGAAGAGCAGCCCTACCCGATAGGGCGGCCGGAAGACGGCCGCCACCGACGCGCCGGTGAAGGTGGACAGCTCGCCCAGCACCTCGAAAGGCCGGGCGAGCGGCTTCAGCCACTCGGGCGGCTTGCGCGGCGAGACTGCCGTCTGCTCGGCCATCGGGCAATTTCTATCCCGGAGGCGGCCTGGCGGCGAGTTCTTCTAGACAGCGAGGCGGGGCACGCGCGCTCCCACTGCGCAGAAGATCTCGTAAGGGATGGTGTCGCAAGTGGCCGACAACTCCTCGGCGGTGATGCGCGCATCCCCCTGCTGGCCGAGCAGCACCACTTCGCTCCCCAGCGAGACTTCCGCGGCCAGATCCGTCACGTCGGCCATCATCATGTCCATGCAGACCGCGCCCACCTGCGGCACTCGCCGCCCGGCGATCAGCACCTGCGCCTTGTTGGTCAGGCTGCGCCGGTAGCCGTCTGCGTACCCCACCGGCAGCGTCGCGATTAGGCTCTCGCGCTGCGCGGTCCACTTGTGGCCGTAGGAGATCGGCATGCCCTTCGGCACCCATTTGAGATGCGAGACGCCGGTGACCCAGCTCATCGCCGGCCGCAGATCGGCCATGCCGGCGAACTTGGGCGCGGGCACAGCGCCGTAGAGCATCAGGCCAGGGCGGACCATGTCGTGGTGCGAGATCTTCACGTCCAGCACCGCCGCGCTGTTGGCGAGATGCGAGAGCTGCAGGGGAAATCCCAGCGCCCGCATCGCCTGCCGCGCCTCGGCGAAGAGCTCGAGCGCGCGCGCGGTCGCGGCCTCGTCGCGCAGGTCCGCATTGGCGAAATGCGAGCAGAGCCCGGTCAGGCGCACTTGCGGCACCGAGCGGGCGTGCTCGAGCAGGCCGGGCAGATCGCGCGGCAAGACGCCGATGCGGCCCATGCCGGAATCGAGCTTGAGATGCGCTTCGGCGACGACGCCTCGCTCTTTCGCTGCCGAGGCGAGCGCGTCGATCATCTCGGCCCGATAGACGAGCGGCGTGAGGTGATGCTGCAGCAGCAGGCCGTAGTCGGTGTACTGGCCGCCGAGGACGAGGATGGGCGCACGGATGTCGAGATTGCGCAGCGCCAGGGCCTCCTCGACGAGCGCGACGCCCAGCCAGTCGGCGCCGGCGCCGAGAAAGGAGCGAGCGGCGATGACCGCGCCATGGCCGTAGCCGTCGGCCTTGACCACCGCGCAGATGCGGGCGTTCGGAGCGGCCTTGCGCACTTCGCGGAGGTTGTGGGCCAGCGCGGAAGCGTCGATGCGCGCCTCGGTGGGCCGGACGCGGAGGTCGAATGCCCGCCGCTGCGGATCGGAAATCATCTTGCTCCGAGAGTAACAGTGTTAGGGTACGCGACACATGGAGAAAGCTATCAAGGTGGGTGGCGACGTCGATGCATGGTGTACGCGCTGCAAGATGGTCCTCGGGCACACCGTGCTCGCGATGGTGGGCTCTCGGCCGGCGCGGGTGCGCTGCAACACCTGCCAGGGCGAGCACAACTATCGCGGCTCGGCGGTGCCCGCGCGAAAGGCCGAGCCTCGCGACCGGCCGGCGGTGACCTCATGGGAAGCGCTGCTCGCCAAGAAGGACCTGGCGCGCGCCCGCCGCTATACGGTCAGGGAGAAGTTCGCTGAGGACGAGGTGTTGAACCATCCCGTCTTCGGCATCGGGCTCGTGCAGGAAGTTCGGGGCGACAAGATCCAGGTCGCCTTCAAGGCCGACGTCAAGACCCTGGTGCACGGCAGGGTCTAGAGCCTCGTGCAGGTTGCTTCCTCGGTGTTGCGGCCGTCCCGCTCATTGCGGAAAGTGAACTCGCGATCGCTCTTGCGCGTGTCGTGGATGAGGACCGGCCTCTGCCCTTCCTGGGAAGTCCTCGTTCCGATCCAATCCCAGTGGTCCGCATCGAGCGACCTTCGGGTCAAGACCATCCAGCTGCGCTTGTCGACGCGCAGCTGCACGAAAGTTTTCGCGCTCGCATCCCAGACGATGTGCGCGATGGCTCGACCGGGCGCGCCCCCGAGCTGCTGGGTCGTCAGCGTCAGGCAGTAGCCGTCGAGATCGAGCGCGTACGTCCAGCGCGAGACGATCGAGCGCTCCGGATCGTGGAACTGGATCCGGCAGCTCCAGTCGCCGATGAGCCACTTGAGCTGCGAGAGCTCCGGCGGGGCGGGCGAAAGCGGCAGCGGCTGCGCCAGCGAGAGCGCGAGAAGGATCGCTTTCATGGCCGATCATTGCGCGCGGCGGGCGGCGCGAAGCAAGTCGAGGCAGCGCGAAAGATCTTCGGGCAGCGGCGACTCGACCTGCAGCCATCTCACCCCCGAAGGATGGGGGATGCGCAGCGAAGCCGAGTGCAGCGGAGTGCGCGCCAGCACGATCGAGTCCTCGGGCGCATCCGCCCACAGCTCACGGGAGCGCACCGGCCGCCCCTCGCCATAGCGCGGGTCCACCAGGATGGGCAGGCCCATCGAGGCGAGATGCAGCCGGATCTGGTGCGTGCGCCCCGTGCGGGGCAAGCATTTCACCAGCGTGACGGCGCCGAAGCGTTCCTGCGGCTCGAACTCGGTGAGCGCCTCCTGCGCGCGCAGCTCGCCCGGCGCGGCGAGCCGCATTCCGCCGCGCCGCGCGTCGGCGAGCGGCACGTCGATGCGCCGCGCGCCCGGCAGATCGCCGCGGCAGAGGGCGAGATAGATCTTCTCCGCCTTTCTGGTCTCGAAGACGATGTTGAGCGCCCGATGCGCCTCGCGAGTCAGCGCGAAGACGACGGCGCCGCTCGTATCGCGATCGAGCCTGTGCACCGCCAGCGCAGACGGCGCGATCTCGCGCACCATCGCGCTGAGCGGCACCGACGAGTCGCTGCGCCCCGGCACGGTGAGCACGCCGGCGGGTTTGTCCACCACCAGCAGGAGCTCGTCGCGGTAGAGGACCCTCACCTGGGCGGCTACAGGCACATCCTGCGCAGGCTAGCACGGGCGTGCTCGCCTGCCTGCTGAGGGACGGGGGGCAACAGGCAGCCCGGCCGTCTCTTGGCGGGCCGATCCCTCGTTTCCACTTTGCAACAAGGGGGGACGACGCAATGCATCTGCTGCAGCTCGTCGATGATCTCTGGCGCGATCTCGATCGACTGTCCCGCATGGGCGCCAGCCCGGCCGACATTCTCTTCGACCCCGCCGCCTGGGTGGTGGCGACGTACCGCCTCGGGCGGGCGCTGTTCTCCTTGCCGGCGCCGCTCAGGGCGCCGCTGCTTTTTCTCCATCGCCCGCTGGCGATGGCTCTACAGCTCTTCACCGGAGTGGAGCTGCCGGTCGCGGCCGAAATCGGCGGCGGCCTCTACCTCGCGCACACCGGCGGCATCCGCATCTCGCCGCAGGCGCGCATCGGGCGGGACTGCAACGTCTCGCGCGGCGTGCGCGTGCGGGGGTCGCCTTTGATCGGCGACCGCGTCTACCTCGGCCCGGGCGCGCGCGTCGAAGGTTCGGTGCGCGTCGGCAACGACGCCGCGGTCGGAGCGAATTCAGTCGTCCGGCGCGACATCCCCGATGGGGCCGCGGTGGGCAGCACCAGGCCCCTGCGGATGGTTCGCGGACGGCAGCGCCCGCCGCTGGCCGATCAGCTGCGCGCCTGGCTGCGCAACATCCTGCCGCGGCCGACCCAGCTCTTGCTGCGCACCGGCTGAGACTTCGAGTACGCTGCAGCGCGCGTGGCCCTGCTCCTCGCGCTGCTGCTGGGCGGACCCATGGGCCTGCGCACGCAGGGCCCGCTGCGCGAGCTGTTCCTCGACATCACCGCCCTCGACGCGAGACCGCTGGAGCGGCCCGAGCTGGACGTGCGCTGGAGCTTCGCCAACACCTGGAACGAGCCGATGCAGCTCTTCCGCGGCTCGCAGCTCGCCATGCAGTTCCTCGACGAGCAGGCCGACTCGATTTCGCTGCGCCTGCGCGTCCCCTGGAATCGCCGCATCTGGAGCGCGGTGGAATGGAAGCTGACCGAGCACTGGGGCGGCTGGTCCGACCGGCCCATCGACGCCTGGCACAGCCTGATCGGCGCCTTCAACTATCAGCGCTCGCAGTGGCCGCGCAACGAGGTGCACCTCCATTACTACGACGACGGCGGCTCCGCCTTCCGCATCGACCACGCCACGCTCGCGGTCGGCGACCTGACGCTGCGCACCCAGGCGACGGTTCTCGAGCGCAGCACGCTCGCGCTGGCGGCGCGGCTCGACGTGAAGCTGCCCGTCGGCTCGCTGTCGGCGGCCGGGGGGTCGGGCGGTTTCGATGCTGGCGCCGGCCTTTGCGCCACCTGGACCCCGAGCTCCTGGGCAGCGTTGCACGGCCTCTTTGCGGTCAGCCGCTTCTCGCACCTGTCCGCGCCGACGCTCTTGCAGCCCGCGCCCTGGCACTTCACCGCCGAGATCAGCTTCGAAGCGCAGATCGGCGAAACCACGCTGCTGCTCGAGTCGCGCGTGCTCTCGCAGCTGCTCGCGAAAGGATGGGACCGCACCCCGCAGGGCGGCGACGATGCGCTGCTCTCCTCCGGCTTCTACGCCGACTTCAAGGCGCACAACCAGGTGAGCATCGGGGTGCGCCGCGGGGCCTTCCTCGTCTGGATGAGCGAGGACTTCACGCCCGGACCGAATCCGCACAGCACATTGAAGTTCCTTTGGGTCTCGAACGCGCCGGATCTGGTGATGGGCCTCGCCTACACGACCTCCCTCTAGCGAGAGCGCATCTCACAACCTCAAGCTGCAACTCGACAGGCCTAGTCCAGCCGCCCGGAAGGTCGTTCCGCATTGGGACGCGTCGAATGTCAGGGGTCAGTGATAGGTAGTTCCGCATGTGGAGCCCCCGGCTAAAGCCGGGGGCTAGAAAAGCACGAAGCCGCCTTCGGAGGCTCGGCCGGAGCGATCGATGGTATTCGGAGGAATCGGGTCGAACTGTACGTGCACCTCGTCTGGGGGACCTTCCAGCGTCAACCATTTGATCCCTGCGGCGATGGAGGCAGACCTTTTCCGGGTCATCGCTGCCAAGAGTCTCGAGTTGGTTCCGCTGGCAATCCGGATACGGTGCCTTCACCGTCTCCACCGAGGACGTGCCGGCTGTCGAGCGCTACGTTCTCGACCAAAGGCACCACCACGCGAATTGAGCTCTCGAGCCAAGCCTGGAGCTTACCGACGAGCGTCAAACCCAGCTTTCCAGCCTCGGCAGGAGGCTTCGTGCACTTCTAGCCCCCGGCTTCAGCCGGGGGCTCCAGAAGCTGTGAACTACAACATCAATGCCGACACCGTGGCCTTCGAGAAAGCACAACCAATGCTGGCGAGCCCGGAAACAATCCTCCGGGCGGGTGTACTAGTCGCGGCCGCAGTCACCAGTCCGGCTTAGCGCTACGCTTGTGGAGTTGCAGCTTGAGGTTGTGAGATGCGTTCTAACCAAACTCCTCCAGCTGCCGCACCTCGATGGGTCCGAGACCGGCCAGCGCCTTGCGCGCCTTGTCGGCTTCGCCCACCACGATGAGCAGCGCGCCGTCGCGCGCGGGGGAGATCTCGGGAGCGATCGCGCGCGCCTGCTCGGAGGTGACCGAGAGCATCCGCGAGCGATAGCGCTGCAAGTGCTCGAGGCCGAGGCCGTCGAGGAGGGCATCCGCCACCTGCTCGGCGATGGCCTCGTGGCTCTCCAGCCCCATGGGGAACAGCCCGGCGAGATAGCGGCGCGCCTTCTCCGTCGCCTGCTCGCTCGGCCCCGACTGCGCGTAGCCGCGCATCTTCTCCAGCGCGACGTCGACCAGCTCGCGCAGCGTCTCGTTCTTGGTGAAGCTGGAGAAGATCGAGAGCCCCGCGCGCCGGTTCATCTGCAGCCGCGACGAGACGCTGTAGGAAAGTCCGCGGTCGACGCGGATGGCATCGACCAGGAGAGAGGTGAATCCCCCGCCGAGCGCGGTGTTGCAGACCACGGCCTCGAAATAGCGCGGCGTCGTCTTCGGCAAGCCGGGCGAAACGATGCGCACTTGCGCCTGCGTGGCGTCGGGCTTGTGGACCACCACCGCCCGCAGCCCCTCGCCCGGCAAGAGCGCGGAAAAGTGCAGCGGCTGCCGCTGCGAATGGCCCGGCCAGGACGACTGCCACTGGGCGAGCTTGCGCTTCGCCAGCGTCAGGAGCTCGGCGGGCTCCTGTTGCCCGACCAAGGCGAGCAGCGCGCCTGACTGCTGGAAACGAGTGGCATGAAACCCGAGCGCGTCCTCGCGGCGCAGAGACTCCACGTCGCGACGGAATCCATGCGGAGGGTGCGCATATGGATGGCCTGGACCGTAGCCCAGAGTGATCAGCGCCCGTGCGGCCACCGTCGCGGGTTCGTCGAGGTCGCTCTGCAGAGCCGCCGCCGCCCGTCGCCGCGCCGCGCTCACCTCGTGCTCGTCAAAGGCCGGCTCCAGCGCCACTTCCAGGAGCGCATCGAGCGCGCGCTCGGCCAGCTCGGCCGGCACCGTCAGCGCCAGCGCCGCCTCCTCCATCGAAACTTCGGCGGCGAGCTGCGCCCCCATCGACTCGATCAGGTCGTCCACGTCCTGCGCCGGCCTGCGCCGCGTTCCGCGCCGCAAGAGGTCGGTCGTGAACTGCGCCAGCCCGGCCTTGCCGCGCGGGTCCTCACAGGCTCCCGCGGGGAGCGAGAGCCGCGCGTGGAAGAGTGGCAGGCCGCGCTTCTGGATGCCGAGCACCGCGAGCCCCGAGGGCATCTTCTCGACGGCGAGCGGCGGCAGGGCGATGTCGCTCATTCCGGCTGCTCCCCTGGGACGAGCGTCACGACATTGCGGCGGTGTGGCGCAAACGTCTTTCGCGCGACGCGCTGGATCTCCGCGGCGGTGATGGCGGCGTAGCGATCGGGCAGATCGAGCATCGCCCGCCAGGTGCCCAGCATGATCTCCATCTGCCCGACCGTGTGCGCTCGGCCATTGGTGGTCTGCAGCGCGCGCAAGAGGCCGGCGCGGACCAGGTTCTTGGCGCGTTCCAGCTCCTTCTCCGGAAGGGACTCGTTGCAGACGCGCGCCAGCTCGGCCCAGAGCGACGACTCGGCGCGGGCGGGATCGACGCCGGGATTGAGCTTGAGCGAGATCTGAAAAAGCCCCGGATCCATCCGCCAGCCGAACCAGACGTGCGCGTCGACGCACAGCTCCTGCTCGTAGACGAGCGCGCGCTTGAGCCGCGCGCCTTCGCCGCTGCTCAAAGCTGCCTCGATCAGATCGAGCACCAGCGAATCGGGATTGCGCCCGTCCGGTCCGCGAAAGCCGGCCAGCACCGCCGGCGCCTGCGAAGGATAGCGGATGACCGCGCGCCGCTCGCCCTTCTGCGACGGCTCGCCGTCGGGCACCTTCGGCAAAGGAGGGCCGGACGGGATCGGACCGTACAGCTTCTCGATCGAACGCAGCGCCGGCTGCTCCTCGAAGTCCCCCACCAGGACGAGCGTGCAATTGTTCGGCGCGTAGCAGGCGCGGAAGTATCCCTCGCAGTCCTCGCGGCTGATGCGCTCGATGTCGCTCATCCATCCGATCACCGGCCAGCGGTAAGGATGGGCGAAAAAGGCGAGCGCGCCGAGGGCCTCGTCCATCATGCCGTCGATGTCGTTGTCGGTCCGGAAGCGGCGCTCTTCCTTGACCACCTCGCGCTCGCGGGCGAGCGACGCGTCGTCGATCACCAGGGACGCCATCCGGTCGGACTCGAGATCGAGCACGAGCGGAAGCGCGTCGGAAGCGAAGTCTTCGTAGTAGGCGGTGAGATCGTTCGAGGTATAGGCGTTGGAGCTGCCCCCTGCGGCCTCCAGCCTGCGATCGAATTCCTTGGGCCCGTACTTCTTCGAGCCGTTGAACATCATGTGCTCGAAGAGGTGGCTGATGCCGGTGATGCCGGGGCGCTCGTTGCGGGAGCCGACCCGGAAGAAGCTGTACAAAGTGGCGACCGGCAGGGAGCTGTCGCGCAGGAGCCGGATCTGCAGCCCGTTGGGCAGCGCGTGCTCCAGCACGGGAAAGACGAGGGCCATCAGTCCTCGCGCGGCTTCATCATGATTTGCTCGGCAGGGGTGAGGAGCTTCTTGCGGGTGTTGCATTCCTTGCAGCTGGCGACGACGTTGCCGCGCACGCTGCGGCCGCCGCGCGCCACCGGCACGACGTGGTCCATGGTGAGCTGCCTGGCGCCGACCGAGCGACCGCAATAGCCGCAGATGCCGCGCTGGATGCGGCGCTGCCACCAGGCGGTCTTGCGCAGCGCTCGGGCCCGCTCACGCTCGCGCGCCTGGTGAGCAGGGTCGGTCTCGATTTCGACCCAGTCCATCATCGATGCCCTCGGCCTCCAGGTTCCCCGAAGGGGACGTTGGGGGGCACGGTTGTAACCCGCGGGGGCCAAGATTGGGAACGCGCGTTCCCACCGCTGCTGGCGCCCGCTCCCCCGCCCGGGCCTTGGCACGGAGCGTGTACTTGCAGCCCTGCGGGCGGTGCCCTGTGTGGGGGGTGTTCCATGATCGGGCGGGTCGGGCGGCTGTTCTCGGCGGCGGCAGCGGCGGTGGCCGCGCTCGCGGCGGCGTGCGGCGGAGCCAGTGGAAACCACGTCCGGGCGGTCGGGGGAGACCTCATCGTCCAACCTCCGGCCGTCGACTTCGGCGACGTCGCGCTCGGCATGGAGGCGAACACCTCCCTCCTCGTGCGCAACGACGGCATCGCGCCGCTCGACGTCGAGACGATCGGCAGCCTGAACAGCAACGCTTTCGTCGCCAAGGGCCTGCCGGTGCGGCTCGCGCCAGGCCAGTCGAGCCCCGTCGAAATCCGCTATCAGCCTCCCGCGCTGGGCACGCACACGCACACCATCTCGCTCGTCACCGACGCCCCCGGCGCGAAGGGCGCAGCCGTCGATCTGCGCGGTCACGCCGTCAAAGGGCTCGTGCAGCTCTCGGGCGACGTGATCGACTTCGGGGACGTCGTCGCGCACGAGACGGCTTCCCAGAGCATCGCGCTCTCCAACAACGACGGCAGCGCCAAGACCCAGGTCGTCATCACCGCTCCGCAAGGCAAGGACGCCTCGGCCTTCCGCTGCCAGAGCCAGGGCCCGCTGCCGATGGACCCCGCCGCGCAGCTAGCCGTGCAGGTGGATTTCACCCCGCCGGGTCTGGGCGACTTCACTGCCGTCTTCCAGATCACTCCTTGCCCGACCTGCGCGCCGCGCGACGTCTCGCTGGTGGGCCGGGGAGTGGACAGCCTCCTCTCCGTCGACCCGGCCTCGATGAACTTCGGGGAGGTGCTCCTCGGCAGCGAGGCGGCAAAGCCCTTCAGCGTGACCAACACCAGCCACTCGAAGGTGACGCTGCAATCCCTTGCGCTCACCGGCGGGCCGGACATGACCGTCGCGCTCGACAACGCGCCGCTGCCTTACACCCTGGCGCCCGGGCAGACCGTGACGGGCTCGGCGCGCTTCAAGCCCCGCTCGCTCGGCTCGCAGAGTCTCCAGGCGACGCTGCCCGCATCGGACGGCGGTCCCGGGCTCCTCGCGCTCACGGGGCTGGGCATGGGACCCGTCCTCCAGTTGCAGCCCAAGACGCTCTACGTCGGCGCCACTGCCGTCGAGACGACCCGCAGCAGCACCGTGGTGGTGACCAACGTCGGCCTCGACCCGCACCAGACCGCTCCGCTCTCGCTCAACGGCATCTCCATCGTCTCGAATGATCCCGCCTGGGCGGTGACACCACCCTTCGCCTGGGTCGGCGAGCCGGGCTCGAGCACGCAAATCCAGATTTCCTTCTCGCCGACTCAAGCCGGCTGGTCGCAGGCGACGCTGGTGCTCCTCTCGAACGACGGCCTCAATCCGCGGGTGGAAGTCCCGCTGACTGCGCTCGGCCGCGTCCTGAAGCCCTGCACCGTCTCCGTCCTGCCCTCGAATCCGGTCGACTTCGGCGCGACGCCGCTCTTCCACCCGAGCACGCAGGGCTTCGAGCTGGTCAACGCCATCGCCGACGATTGCATCATCGGCGACCCCGTCCTCAGCGGCGGGCCCGCCTTCCGCTGGCCGGGCGGCCTCACCCCCTCGGGGCGGACCTTGCCGCCGGGCGGGCGCATGTCGGTGCGCGTGGAGTTCTTTCCCGAGGCCGCGCGGACCTATACGGGCGGCGTCCAGTTCTACCTGAGCAACAAATTCACGCCCTTGCTCACGGTGGGCCTGCAGGCCGAAGGCGATGGCGGCTGCTTCTTCCTTACGCCTGGCGCCGTCGACTTCGGCGGCTCGGCCCAAGGCTGCACCTCGCCCGACCAGGTCGCCTACGCAGTCAATCACTGCGCCGGCCCCGTGACGGTGACGGAAGTGCACACCAGCGGGCCGCCTTTCTCGCTCGCGCCGAACGCGCCAGCGGTGCCCTTCACCGTGCAGCCGAACGGCAACGTCCCCATCCCGGTCTCCTATCGGCCACCCTCGATCGGCGACGACGTCGGTTCGCTCTCGGCGATCGCCTCGACCCGGGCGACTCCGTACCAGGTCGGCCTGACAGGCGGCGTGCTGCCAGCGTCGGCCATGCACGACCAGTGGGACCAGTCGACGCCGAAAGTCGACCTGCTCATGGTCATCGACAATTCCGGCTCGATGGCTTCCGTGCAGCACGCGCTGCAGGCCAACCTCGACCATCTCTGGAACCGCATCGCCATCGCCAACGCCGACTTCCACATCGCCATCACCACCAGCGGGACGTATGCGTACACGCAGGGCTGGACGCAGTGTCCGGGTGGAGCGAGCGGCGGGGAGGCGGGCCGCTTCTTCCCGGTGGACAACTCGCGGCCGCGCCTGCTCACGCCGGAGACCGCCAACGTGAAGGATGCGCTCTTCGCCAACACCAACGTCGGGCTCTGCCACTGGGACGAGCGTTTCCTCCAGCCGGCGGTGGCGGCGCTGACCGATCCGCTGATCAGCTCGACCAAGGCGCCGGGCACGCCCTACGCCAGCGACGGCAACGCCGGCTTCTTGCGCGACGATGCGCGGCTCGCGATCCTGGTGGTCACGGACACCGACGACGACGTCAAGCTCCCCTACCCGCCGCCGGTGTCGAGCTACGTGAACCAACTCATCGCGGTGAAGCACGGCGCGAAGGACCTGATCTCCTTCGCCGCGCTGGTCCCGCTGCAGCCCTGCAGCGCC
>Ga0209471_1000303_pt1 | contig 34528 bp, 28 predicted proteins | sample GraSoiAngelo_128_FD_185885 | JGI IMG/M metagenome (GOLD analysis project Ga0209471, IMG submission 185885) | Grasslands soil microbial communities from the Angelo Coastal Reserve, California, USA - 14_0927_12_20cm (SPAdes) (version 2) | ecosystem: Environmental > Terrestrial > Soil > Grasslands ... | reverse complement strand
CGCCGGGGCAAGGCGCGTGCCGAAGAAGGCCTTGGCCTGAGCCAACGCGTCGTCGGGACTGAGGGTGGTCCGATGGAAATACCTCACAGGCTCCCCTCCCATGCCGGCTTGAAGCGCCGCAGCGTCAGGCTGTTCAGGACGACACTCAGGCTCGACCACGCCATCGCCGCGCTCGCCAGCACCGGGGAGAGCAGCACGTGGAGCCATGGGTACAGCACCCCGGCGGCGACGGGGATGCCGATCACGTTGTAGACGAAGGCCCAGAAGAGATTCAGCTTGATCGTCCCGATGGTGCGTCGCGACAGCTGAATCGCGGTTACCACGCCGCGCAGATCGCCGCGGATCAGCGTCACGTCGGACGCTTCAATGGCGATGTCGGCCCCCGTCCCGATCGCGATCCCGACGTCGGCCTGCGCGAGGGCGGGCGCGTCGTTGATCCCGTCACCTACCATCGCCACCTGTTTGCCCTGCCGCTGCAGCTTCTTCACGATGTCGGCCTTCTGCGACGGCAGCACTTCGGCCAGGATCTGGTCGATCCCCACCTCCTTCGCCACCGCCTGCGCGCCCCGCTTCGAATCCCCCGACACCATCATCACCGCGACTCCCATGCGTTTCAGGGAGGCGACCGCCTGGGGCGTGGTCGCCTTGATCGGGTCGGAGATCGCGATCACCGCGTATACCGTGTTGTTCACGACGACGATCACCGGGGTGCGTCCCTGGTCCGCGAGGCGGTCGGCGTCGGGACCGAGCGTCCCGAGCTCGAGGGTTCGCTCGCGAGCGTGGCGCAAGGAGATCACCTCGATGATGCGGCGGTCCACGGTGCCGCGCACGCCCCGCCCTTCCATGGCGGCGAACTTCTCGACCGGCAGCACGTCGACCTGCCGGTCTCTGGCCGCCTTGGTGACGGCGAGCGCGAGCGGGTGCTCGGAGCGCTGCTCCACCGAGGCCGCCCACTTGAGCACTTCCCCCGGCGCGAGCGGCGTGCCGTCCGGCCGTTTGGCCGTGACGATGTGCGTGACGGACGGCCGGCCCTCGGTGAGGGTACCGGTCTTGTCGAGCAGCACCGTGCGCACGCCGGCGAGGCGATCGAGGGCTTCCCCGCTGCGAATCAGGATGCCGTACTCGGCGGCCTTGCCCGTTCCCACCAGGATGGCCGTGGGCGTAGCGAGGCCGAGCGCGCAAGGGCAGGCGACGATGAGCACGGTCACGAGCGCGACGGTCGCGAGCACGAGGGCCGGCGCGGGCCCCAGGTCGTACCAGAGCACGAATGCCGCGATCGCCAGTGCCATGACGATCGGCACGAAGACCCCTGCGACCCGATCGGCGAGCTTCTGGATCGGCGCCTTGGTCGCCTGTGCGTCTTCGACCAGTTGAACGATCTGACCGAGCGCGGAGTCCTTGCCGACCCGCGTGGCGCGGAACGTGACGCTGCCCGTGGTATTCAGTGTCGCGCCGATCACCTCGTCGCCGATCTTCTTGGCCACGGGCATCGGCTCTCCGGTCAGCATCGATTCATCCACCGCAGAAGCGCCTTCGGTGACGATCCCGTCCACCGGGATCTTCTCGCCCGGCTTCACGATTACGAGGTCCCCCGGGACGACCGCCTCGACGGCGATGTCGGTCTCTTTACCCTCGCGCACCACGTGCGCGACGTGTGGGCGGAGTCCGGCGAGCCGCCGGATCGCTTCCGAGGTTCGGCCCTTGGCACGCGCCTCGAGCAGCCGCCCGAGGAGGATCAGGGCGATGATGGCGGACACCGCCTCGTAGTAGACGTCTGCCGGACGCCCGGCGGCGGCGAGGCCCGCAGGGGCGAAGGTTGCGACGAGCGAGTACAGATACGCCGCCCCCGTGCCCACGGCGATGAGCGTGTTCATGTCGGCGGTGCGGTGTTTGACCCCGCTCCAGGCACCCCGGTAGAACTGGCCACCCGACCAGACGGCCACCGGCAGCGTGAGGACGGCCAAGCCGACCCTGATCCACTGGGGGTCGAGCGCGCCACGCCCGGAGAGCGCTTCCTGGAGCCGCACGGCGAGCGGCATGAGCAGGCGCCCGAGCAGATCGACCTGTTTCAGCGTGGCATCGGCATCGTGCGCCATGAGCAGCATCGAGCCGAGCATGCTGACGATCGTCACGACGGCGGCGAGCGTGAACTTCCACGCGAGCGCCCGGACTTCGCGCTCGCGGGCGAGCCGCTCCCGCTCGACCGGGTCCTCGGCGGCGATCGGCTCGGCGACACGGAAGCCTGCCCGCTCAACGGCCTGCTCGAGCGCCTCTGCCGTGGTGGCGCCGGGGATGTAGTCCACCGTGACGGTCTCCGTCGCCTGGTTGGCGGCGACGCGGATCACGCCGGGCACGCCGCCCAACGCCTGCTCGAGCGGCGCGACACTCGGCGCATAGTGGAGCTGGTCGACGGTGAAGGTCACGCCGGCCTGGCCGCAGTCGTAGCCGGCGGCCCGGACCGTCTTGATCAGCTCGGCCACGTTCGTCTGGGCGTCGTCGTACTCGACGGTGCCTTTGCCCGTGGCGTAGTTGACGGAGGCGTTGGTCACGCCGTCGGCGCTCCGCAGCGCCTCCTGGACCGTGGCGGCGCAGGACGCGCAGCTCATCCCCTCGATCGGCAGGCTGAGGCGGGCCTTACTCATGGAGCTTGTGCGGGGAAGTCGTGGGGCGTCGGTCAACGGTGGCGGGCTCCACCACGAGGAGGCCTTTCAGCATGTTCATGCCGCAGCGGAATTGGAACTCGCCTGCCTGCTCGGGCGTGAACTCGACGGGGGTGGTCTGAAACGCCGGGAGCGCGGCGTCGATGCCGAAGTCCTCGAAGACGACGCGCTCCGAGCAATCCGCGGTCTCGTCGCGGTAGAACTGGAGCCGCACCGGTGCGCCGGCCCGCACCACGACCGTATCGGGAGTGTAGCCGCCCTTCACCACCACGCGCACTTCCTGGACGCCGGCGACCGCGAGGGCCCCCGTTGCGGATCCCTTCGAGAGCAGGAAGTACCACAGCACCCAAACGATGGCGGCGAGGCCGACGGCCGTGACGACGTACTGCGGGACGCTCACGCCTTCTCGTAGTACTCGATGCCGAGGTGGGTGATTTGTTCCTCGCCCATCAACCACCGCAGCGTGTTCTTGAGCTTGGTCTGCTGGATGAACAGATCGTGCTCAGGATACAGCCCCGGGGCGGTCTGGGGGCTCTTGAAGTAGAACGAGAGCCACTCCTGGATGCCCGAGAGCCGCGCCCGTTGCGCCAGGTCGAAGAACAGGGCCAGGTCGAGGACGATGGGCGCGGCGAGGATGGAGTCACGGCACAGGAAGTCGACCTTGATCTGCATCGGATAGCCGAGCCATCCGAAGATGTCGATGTTGTCCCACCCTTCCTTGTTGTCGCCGCGCGGCGGGTAGTAATTGATCCGCACCTTGTGGAAGACGTTCCCGTACAGCTCGGGATACTGGTCCGGCTGCAGGATGTACTCGAGCACGCCGAGCTTCGACTCTTCCTTGGTCTTGAACGATTCGGGATCGTCCAGGACCTCGCCGTCCCGGTTACCCAGAATATTCGTCGAGTACCAGCCCGCGAGCCCGAGCATGCGCGCCTTGAACGCGGGCGCGAGCACGGTCTTCATCATCGTCTGGCCGGTCTTGAAATCCTTGCCGCCGATCGGCAGCCGCCGCTGCTCGGCCAGCAGCTGGAGCGCGGGAACGTCGACCGTGAGATTGGGAGCCCCGTTCGCGAACGGCACGTTCTCCATCAGCGCGGCGTAGGCGTACAGCATGGACGGCGCGACGGCCGGATCGTTCTGTTCCATCGCCCGCTCGAACGCCTGAAGGGTCTGGTGGGCCGGCCCGGCCGTCAGGAACACTTCAGTCGAAGCCGCCCAGATCATCACGAGGCGGTCCACGCCGGAGCGGTTCTTGAAGTCGCGGATGTCCTGCCGCAGCTGTTCGGCGAGCTCCCGCTTGGTCTTGGCGCTCTTCACGTTGGTGCCGGTCAGGCGTTTCACATAGTGCTGGTCGAAAGCGGCGGGGAGCGGCTTGATCCCCTTCAGAAAGTCTGCGATCGGCTCCAGGTGCTCGTGCCGGTCAAGCACACCGGCCTTCACGGCGGCGGTGTAGGCGTCATCCGGAATAGGGTCCCAGGCGGTGAACACCAGGTCCTTCAAGTCGGTGAGGGGCACGAATTCCTTGATCTTCGGACTGCGCTTCTCGGTGCGCTTCCCGAGCCGGATGGTCCCCATCTGCGACAGCGACCCGATCGGCAGCCCGGTGCCCCGGCGCACGTTCTCGACGCCCGCGATGAAGGTCGTGGAGACCGCACCCAACCCCACGAGCATCACGCCCAGTTTTCCTTTGGCGGGCGCGATGTCCCGACCGGCTTCCAGCCCCACGATTACTGTCCTTTCCGAGATTGTAGCGCGGGCGCGTGGCCCGGGAGTGTGTCGCGTTGTCGTGGCGGCCGTCTCGCGGAGGGCTCCCCGGCCACGCGCGCGACGTAGAGCACGCGCTGCACCACCGTCACCGAGGTGGCGAGCGCCAGAACGACGACGATCCAGAATAACAACACTCCGCGGTTCCCGGCGCCGAAAAACAGCGTCGGGACACCCAGCAGCAGCACGCGCTCGGCACGTTGCGCAATGCCGACCTGGGCCGTGAGGCCCAGCCCTTCGGCCCGCGCCCGCGTGTACGACACGATGAGCGAGGCCGCGAGGGCCACGAGGCACGCGACCACCGCCAGCGTCAGCCGCTCCGGCGGCACCCCGCCCCGCAGAAAGTACAGCGCGATCCCACCGAACAGCGCCGATTCGCCCACGCGGTCGAGCGTCGAATCGTAGAACGCCCCGAAGGCCGTGGTCATATCGGCGCGGCGCGCCACGCGGCCGTCCAACAAGTCGAACACGCCGGACAGGAGCAGCAGCAAGCCACCCGAGCGGACCCACCCCAGACCGAACGCCGCCGCCGACGCGATGACCACCAGAGTACCGACGGTGGTGATGAGATTGGGCCGAACGTGCAGGCGGATGAAGACGAGGGCGAGTGGATCAATCAGTTTCCCGAAGCCATCGCGCACGCGCTGGGGGATTACATTCATGGCCGGGGGAAGGTAGCCGGGCGCGGCAAAAGTCTCAATAGAGCAAGTACTTGGCGCGCAGGCGCCGAAACAGCGCGAGCGGCCCGTCCCACTCCCGCCAGATCGCGTCCGCGCTGCGACCCGCGAGAATCGCGCGGCGCAGCTCTCCGCCCTGCGCCAGCCGATCGAACCGTGCCGCATCGAAACGCAGCGACTCGGGCTGGGCCGCCCGGATCGCCGCCAGCACGAGGGCGGCGGCACGCGTCGGATCGTAGCGTCGCCGTTCCGTCACGTGCAACCGGATGCCGCGGACCAGGACGCCGTCGTATTTCCCGTCGGTCGGGCCACGCGGGGTGAACGTCACGCCCGAGACCTCCACGCCGTTCAACCCCTCCTGGGCCCACCGTCCGCCACCCCGCAGCCGCGGCAACACGGCACCAGTGTCGAGCCACGGCGCGCCGATCACCTGAAACGCGAACGCCGTGCCGCGCCCGACCGAGAGGTTGGTGCCCTCGAACAGGCATGTCCCCGGATAGTGGAGCGCGCTCTCCAGGTCCGGCAGGTTAGGCGACGGTCGAACCCACGGCAGTCCGGTGTCATCGTAGAACATCCCGCGGCGCCACCCCAGCGCCGGCACGACGGTAAGGCGCTCGTGGATGCCGAGCAGGTCATTGGCGAACCGCGTCAGCTCGCCCATCGTCATGCCGTGGCGCATCGGCACGGCAAGGAAGTCGGCGACACGCTCGAGCGGGCGAGCGGCGGCGGGTACGTTCCCCTGAGATGCAACCCCGCCGATCGGGTTGGGGCGGTCGAGCACGACCACGGGCTTGCCGCGGCGCGCCGCCTCTTGCATCAGCAGCACGGCCGTCGCAGGGTAGCTGTAATAGCGGGCACCGACGTCCTGCAAGTCCACGAGCACGACGTCCGCCGTATCGAGCGCCGCGATCCCCGACAGCGGCGTCCCACCGTAGAGGCTATAGATTGGTAGACCGGAGGCGGAGTCTACGGCGTCGGGGAGCCCGGGGCGGTCTTCGGTGCCGCGCAGCCCGTGCTCCGGACTCAGGATCACCACCAGGCGGACGCCGGGCGTGCCGCGCAACAGGTCGATATCGCGCCGGCCCAGGCGGTCCACGCCGGTCTGATTCGTGAGCAGCGCGACGCGCTTGCCGGCGACGACACTGATCGAGTCGGTCAGGAGCACCTCGATCCCCGGTCGTACCTGCGCCGCCACCCGCGGCGGCGGGGCGATGGCGCTGGTGATCACCACCAACAGCGAGAGAGAATGCCAGCGCATAGGCTCCTGGTAGTTGCCGCCGTGCTGGGATGCGCCGGCGGGCAAGCGGTTCGGCGGACGGCCGAGCCCCTCCCCCGTCTCCCATCCCCGGTCGCCACGGTATCCGTCGACTCGCTGCTCGCCCGCCTCACGGTCCGCCAACAGGTCGGGCAGCTGGTCATCCCGTGGCTCTCCGGAAGCTACACCGCGCTGGACGATTCGCTCTTTCAGATAGCGGCCCGGTGGGCGGACTCGCTCGAAGTTGGCGGTCTGATCATCTCGGTCGGCTCTCCGTTCGACATCGCCGCCAAGCTCAACGCGCTGCAGCAACGATCCCGGTTGCCCCTCCTGGTATCGGCCGACCTCGAGTGGGGCGCCGCCATGCGGGTGGTCGGGGCGACCGCCTTCCCACAGATCATGGCGGTCGGCGCCACCGGCGATCCCCATGACGCCTATACGATCGGCGCAGCCGCAGCCGTTGAGGGCCGGGCCGTCGGCATCCACGTCAATTTCGCGCCCGATGCCGACGTCAACAACAACCCCGCAAACCCGATCATCAATATCCGTTCGTTCGGCGAGGACCCGCGCACGGTGTCTCGTTTGGTCGCCGAGTATGTGCGGGGTCTGCACGAGCACGGTATGCTCGCCACGCTCAAGCACTTCCCCGGCCATGGGGATACCCAGACCGATTCGCACATCGGCCTCCCGATCATCACGGCGGGATACGCCCGCCTCGACTCGCTCGAGCTGGTCCCGTTCCGCGCCGGCATCGCCGCCGGGGCGGACGTCGTGATGAGCGCGCACATCGCGTTCCCCGCGCTCACCGGTTCGAACGAGCCGGGGACGTTGTCGGCGGCGGTCCTCACCGGGCTGCTGCGCGACTCGCTGCGCTTCCCGGGCCTAGTCGCGACGGACGCCCTGACGATGGGCGCGATCGTGGCGAAATACGGCGCCGGCGAAGCGACGGTGCGGGCCTTCCTCGCGGGCTCGGACTTGCTGCTCATGCCGGCCGATCCCGACTCGGCGGTCCGCGCGATGACGGCGGCGGTGGCGACCGGCCGCGTCACGTCCGAGCGCCTCGCACAGTCGGTGCGTCGCGTGCTCGAGATCAAACGCCGGCTCGGCCTGTTCGAGCGCCGCACGGTCGCGCTCGACTCCATCCCGCCCGTGGTCGGGAGCAAGCGGTTCCAGGAGGCGGCCAATGACGTCGCGGTCCGGTCGCTCACGCTGGTGCGCGACGTGGGCGGACGGCTGCACGCCCTGCGGGCGCATCGCGGCCGAGTGGCCTTGATCGCGTACGCCGACGAAGCGAACAGCGGCATCGGCCAATTGCTTACGGATCTGCTGCGGCAGGGCGGCGACACCGTGGAGTACTTCCGGCTGTGGCCGATGTCGGGGACCTTGTCGTACGATACCGCACGGGCCACGATCGCGCGCGCGCCGGCCACCGTGTTCGTCGCCAACGTGCGGCCCATCTCGGGGAAGGGGAACATCGCCCTCCCGGACTCGCTCGCCCAGCTCATTACGGTCACGGACGCCGCCCGCCCCACCGTGCTGGTGTCGCTCGGCAGCCCCTACCTTCTCAACCAGACGCCGGCGGTGCGGTCGTACCTCATCGCCTGGAGCGGCGTGCGGGCCTCCGAGCGGGCCGTGGCGCTCGCGCTGCTCGGCCGCGTGCCGATCGGCGGCCACCTCCCGGCTCGCATCCCGCCCGACTACCCTCTCGGCTGGGGCGTGACGGTGCCCGCGACTCAGCCGTGAGGCACCGCGCCACGCTTACGCTCGTGGCACTGATCACCGCGTGTAGCAGGACCAGGGCCAGGGGGGATGCTCCGGTCCCGGCGACAACGGGTATCCCGCGAGCCGCGCCGTCATCGCTCGGCTTCGACAGCACGCGCCTGGCAGGCGTGGTCGCGTACCTCCGAGCCGAGGTAGACAGCAGCGCATTCCCGGGTGCCGTGCTCGCCGTGGGGCGTCACGGGCGGCTCGCGCTGCTCGCGCCGGTCGGCCACTACGGAATCGATGACCCGCGCCCGGTGGACGCCGGCACGTCGTACGACATCGCCTCGCTCACGAAAGTGGTGGGGCTCACGACCGCCTGCATGCTGCTCGTGGATTCGGGGCAGCTCGATCTCGACGCGCCGGTCGACCGCTATGTGCCCGCGTTCCAGGGGGTCATGAAGGATCGCGTCACGGTACGGCAGCTCCTGACCCACTCGGCAGGCCTGGTCGCGGATCTCCCGCTGTACGACTCCACCGCGACGCGCGCCGCGGCGCTCGCGGCCGTGGACACGACGACACTCGTCGCGCCGCCGGGCACGAGCTACCGCTACTCCGACCTGAGCGCCATCGTCCTGATGCAAGCCGTGGAGCGCGTGACGGGCGAGCCGTTCGACCGCTTTCTCGCCGAGCGGGTGTTCCGACCGCTCGGTATGACCGCGACGCGGTTCCTCCCCCCCGCCTCGTCGCGGGACCGGATCGCGCCTACCGAGCACGACACCGTGTTCCGGCACCGCTGGATCCGGGGCGAAGTGCATGACGAGAGCGCGGCGCGGCTGGGCGGCGTCTCGGGGAACGCGGGGCTGTTCTCCAACGCGCCCGACCTCTCCCGCTTCGCCGCGATGCTCTTGAACGGTGGGGCGTGGGACACGCTGCAGCTGGCTCGCGCCGAGACCGTCGCGGAATTCACCACGCGTCAGAACCTTCCACCGGGTTCCACGCGCGCCCTCGGCTGGGATACGCCAGCGGACTCGGGCTACTCCAGCGCGGGCGCGAAACTGTCGCGGCGCTCCTTCGGCCACACCGGCTTCACCGGCACATCGATGTGGATGGACCCGGACCGCGATCTCTTCATCGTCCTGCTGACGAACCGCGTCAACCCCACGCGGACGAACATGGCGATCCTCCGGGTGCGGGCCCGCGTCGCCGACCTCGTGGCCGACGCCCTGACTCACCCGGAGCTGTAGCCCGCGCCGCTATTCCACCACCGTCTGCCAGCCGCGTCGCGACAAGTCGCGATAAATGATCCCGCCCGCGATGGCGGCGACCCCGAGCAGTACCACGCCTGGCAGCGTCTCGTGCAGCAGCAGTTTTCCCGAGCCGAACAGCACCCCGTACACCAGTACGCAACCGGCGACCCAGTCGACCAGGTTGGCGAGGCCGTCGGCCGACGGGCGCACGTCGGGGGCGAGGGCGGCGACTGGTCCCCAGCCCGCCCGCGAGGGTCGGGTGCGGCGGTAGAAAGCCAGCAACGTCTGCTCGGACTCGGGTCGCGTCAGGAACGTGACGGCGAGCCACACGACGGTGGTCACAGCCACGGTGATGAGCACGATGTGTGCGAAGTCCAACGGCCGGTCGCTGTCGAGCCCCCCGATCGTCTGCAACCCCACCGACACCACGAACGCCGCGATCATCGCCGCAACCTCGCTCCAGGCGTTGATGCGCCACCAGTACCAGCGCAGCAGCAGCACGGCGCCCGTCCCGGCGCCCGTGATGATCAGCAGCTTCCACGCCCCGCCGATCGACTCGATGCGGAAGGCCACGGCCGCGGAAATCACCGTGAGCAGCGCCGTGGCGACGCGCGACGCCGCCACGTAGTGCGGCTCGCTCGCGTCGCGCCGCACGAAGCGACGATAAAAGTCGTTCACGAGATAGCTGGCTCCCCAGTTGAGCTGGGTGGCAATCGTGGACATGAAGGCGGCCGCGAACGCGGCGACCATGAGCCCACGGAGCGATGACGGGAGATAGTCGATCATCACCCGGACGTAACCGGTCTCCGGGTCGGCGAGCCCGGGATAGAGGATGAGCGACGCCAGCGCCACCAGGATCCAGGGCCAGGGGCGCAGGGCATAGTGTGCGACGTTAAACCACAGCGTCGCGAGCAGGGAGTGCTTCTCGTCCTTCGCGCTCAGCATCCGCTGTGCCACGTAGCCGCCGCCGCCGGGCTCGGCCCCCGGATACCACGTGGCCCACCAGTTCACCGCGATATAGACGAAGAAGGTGAGCATGGGCATCCACGCGGAGCCGACGTCGGGGACGAAGCTCAAGACGGAGCCCTGACCCCCGCTCACGAGCTTCGCTTTCATCGTCTCGATTCCCCCCACCGCGCGCACCGCCACCACGGCCAGCACGATCACCATGCCCATCTTGATCACGAACTGGAACAAATCGGTCACCAGCACGCCCCACAGCCCCGCGAGCGTCGAGATCGCGGACGTCAGGACGATCAACCCGACCACGATCCACAGCGCCTCGCCTTTCGAGATGCCGAAGACCAGCTGGAGGATCTTCGCCATCGCGAGGTTGACCCAGCCGAGGATGATGCAATTCATGAGCAGGCCCAAGTACAGGGCCCGGAATCCCCGCAGAAACGCGGCGGGCGGTCCGGCGTACCGGATCTCCGAGAATTCGATGTCCGTCATCACCCCGGCGCGCCGCCACAAGCGGGCATAGAAAAACACCGTCAGCATCCCGCTCGCGAGCAGGTTCCACCACAGCCAGTTCCCCGCGATCCCGTTGCGCGCCACCAGGCCGGTGACGACGAGTGGGGTGTCCGCCGCGAACGTGGTCGCCACCATCGACGTGCCGGCCAGCCACCAGGGCACGTTCCTCCCGGAAAGGAAGAACTCGGCCGTGCTGCGGCTGGCTCGGCTCTTGTAATACAGGCCTACGCCAAGGTTGAACAGGAAGTACAGGGCGACGACCGACCAGTCGGCGAACGTAAGTCGCATAGTGGCGGCAGCCTCGCGGCCAGAGAGTTGACTTGCCCGAAGGAACTGTCTAAGTTCGCACGTGACTGGAGGATCGCAATGGCCACGACGCAACACACGAGTCCCATCACCCTCACCGTGACCGAGTCGGCAGCGGCCGAGGTGAGGAAGTTCATGGCGGAGGAAAATGTCTCGCCCGAGAGCGCCGGACTCCGGATCGCGGTGCTTCCGGGCGGGTGCTCGGGATTCAAGTACAGCATGAACATCGAAGACAAGCCGGCCGAGGACGACATCGTCATCGATACGGCCGGCGTGCGGTGCTTTGTCGACGCCTTCAGCGCCCAGTACCTGAACGGCGTCACCCTGAACTACAAGAGCAACTTCCAGGAGTCGGGGTTCACCTTCGAGAACCCCAACGCCACGGGCGGCTGCGGCTGCGGATCATCGTTCACGGTGTGAGGCCGTTGGCCCCCTGCTGGTCGGCATTCCAAGCCCGCGCGCGTCGCGGGCTTTTTGTTGACCGGGCCCGCCGGTGAGATCGCTCGACATCGCCGTCATCGCGGTGTACTGCGCCACGGTCGTCGTGTTCGGCCTGGTGCTCGCGGGGCGCCAGCGCGACGCGAGCGACTACTTCCTCGGGCACCGCGGCCTGCCGTGGTGGGCCATCATGCTCTCGATCGTGGCGACCGAGACGTCGGCGCTCACGATCATCTCGGTCCCCGGCCTCGCCGCTCGTGGCGACCTCACCTTCCTGCAGCTGTCGTTCGGGTACCTGGTCGGGCGGATCGGCGTCGCGGCGTTCCTGCTCCCGGGCTATTTCGAGGGCACCCAGGACACGGCCTATCAGCGGCTGGAGCGGCGCTTCGGGACGGGCGCACGGCGGACCGCCTCAGGCGTGTTCCTGCTGACGCGCGCCCTCGCCGACTGCGTCCGGATCTTCGCCACCGCGATTCCGCTCGCCATCATCACGCAATGGAGCCTCGCCGCCGGCATTCTCGCCATCGGCATCGTCACGGTGATCTACACCTGGGTCGGCGGCCTCCGCGCCGTGGTGTGGGTAGACGTGATCCAGCTCGGTGTGTACCTCGTCGGCGGCACGGCGACGCTCATCGTGGCGACGCATCTGGCGGGGGGCGTCGGTGCGTTCGCCCGAGCCTGGGACGCGGGCAAGCTCGTCACGCTCGACTTCACGCCTTCATTCAAGGTCCTCTACACGTTCTGGGGCGGCGTCCTGGGGGGGGCACTGCTCGCCGGCGCCTCTCACGGCACCGATCACCTGATCGTGCAACGACTCCTCGCCGCCCGGGGCCTGCGGGACGCGCAGCGGGCCCTGATCGGATCCGGGGTGTTCATCATCCTGCAATTCGCGCTCTTCCTGCTCGTCGGGACCAGCCTGTGGTTAGCGGGCGCGGATCCGGGGCCCGCGATGCGGGGCGACGCGCTCTATCCCACGTTCGCGATCAACCGACTCCCGGCCGGGCTCGCCGGGCTCGTGATCGCCGGCATCCTCGCCGCTGCCATGAGCAGCCACGCCTCGGCCGTCAACTCCCTCGCCTCCGCGTCGACCCAGGACTTCTACGCGCCCCTCACCGGTCGCCACGACCCGACGCACCTCCTGTGGGTGGGCCGCTGGTTCACACTGATGTGGACCGCCGTCCTAGTGGCGGGTGCCATGGCGTTCCGGAACCAAAACACGCCCGTCGTGCAGCTCGCCCTCAGCATCGCCTCGATCACCTACGGCGGCCTGCTGGGGACCTATCTGCTGGGCGGGCTCTGGCCGCGCGCCCGCGAGCGCGACGTGATCGTCGCGATCGTCGTGAGCGTCCTCGCCATGACCCCGATCGTGCTGGGGCTGCCGTGGCGCGTACTGCCGGGTCTCGCCTGGCCGTGGTTCGTGCCACTGGGAACCGCGGTGACGGTGGCGGTGGGGATGGTGTCTTCGATGGTCGGACGGCAGACGCTCTCCGCGTGACCCCACATTCCGCCCGTCCACCTGACCGCCCGACCGCCGTCTTCCTGGGAGCAGACGCCGGCGGCTCCCACTCGACGGTCGTCATCGGCACGCGGAGCGAGGTGCTCGGCCGCGCGGATGGGCCGGGCGCTGCCATGCGGCCCAGCGGTGCGGCCAAGTCGGCGGCCGTGCTGGCGGAAACCGCACGTCGCGCGGCCGCGCAAGCAGGACTGGATCTGCCGGTCGAGCGTGCGGTGGTGGGCGCCGCCGGCGCAGGACGCAGCCAGGAGCAGGCGGAGCTCGAGGCCGCGCTCGTCGAGGCCGGCGTGGCGCGGCACGTGCGGGTGCTGGCCGACGGTGAGGTGGCCCTCGCCGCGGCGTTCGGCACCGGCCCCGGCATCCTCGTCAACGCTGGCACCGGCTCGATCGCCTACGCGCGGGACCCCTCCGGCGAGCTGCATCGCGCCGGGGGCTACGGTTGGCAGCTGGGCGACGAGGGCGGCGGCTATTGGTTGGGGCGCCGCGCGCTCGACGTCGCGGCTCGCTCGCGCGACGGCCGAGGCGAGGGATCCACCCTCCTGGCGCGGTTACTGGGCGCGCTGGGCCTCCAGCACTTCGATGATCTCGTGCGGTGGACCGCCACCGCCACGCCGACCCAGATGGCGGCGCTCGCGCCGCACGTCCTGAACGCCGCGCGCGAAGGCGAGGGCGTGGCACGCCAGGCGGTGGACGACGCGGCGCACGAGCTCGTGGAGCTGGCCGCGGTGTTGGTACCACATTTTCCGGGCACGGGGCCGGTGCCCGTCGCCATCGCGGGAGGCCTGCTGCTGCCGCAGTCGCCGCTCACCGCCGCGTTTCGCGCGCGGCTCGGTGCCGCTCTCAAGCGGGCCCGACTCATCCCCGACCGAATCGATTCGGCGGTCGGGGCGCTGAAACTGGCGGCGGAATCAGGCGGCTAGCTTCGCGTCCGCGCTCACGGATCGCGGATCCCACTCGCTTTCCGTTCGGGCCACGTACACCGCCGCACTCATGTCCCCCACGACGTTGATCGTGGTCCGAGCCATGTCCAGGATTCGGTCCACACCGATGATCATCGCAATCGTCAGTGGCTCCACGTTCACGGCGGCCAGGACACCCATCAGCAACGGCAGCGATCCACCGGGGACACCAGCGGCGCCGACGGCCGTAATCACGCTGAGGAACATGACCACGACCTGCTGCGATAGCGTCAGAGGAACGCCGAACACCTGCGCGAGGAAGAGCACGGTGACGCCCTCGAACAGCGCGGTGCCGTTCATGCACATCGTCGATCCGAGGGGAAGCACGAAGCCCGCGATCTTGGGCGGTATCTTCAGCTCCTCTTCCGCGACGGCGATGTTGGTCGGAAGGGTGGCGTTGCTCGAGCTAGTGGAGAACGCCGTGACGATGCTGGCCCGGATTCGACTGTAGAACACGCGCGGCGAGAGACCGCCGAATACGCGGACCAGCGCGGAGATCGAGATGGCGCCGTGCAGGAAGAGCCCCACGAGGACGACGGCGACGTACAGCCCCAGTTTTTGCAGCAGCGCGAAGCCGAAGCGGGACGTCACGACGAAGATAAGCCCGAACACGCCGTAGGGAGCGAGCCGCATAGCGAAGTCGATGATCTTGACGATCGCTTCGCCCAGTGCATCGAGGACGCGCACCATCGGCTTGGTCTTCTCTTCGGGGAGCATCGTCAACGCGGCGCCGAACACCAGGGAAAAGAAGATGATCCCCAGCATGTCGAGCGATGCCGCGGCCTTGATCGGGTTGCTGGGCACGATGTTCACAAACATGTCGACGCCGAACTTGCCTCCCCCGCCCGCCTGCAGCCCCTGGGCTTGGGCGCGGTAGGTCGCCAGCAGCTCCCGGACCAGGGCGGGATCAAGCCCGACCCCAGGGCGGACCAGGTTGACGAGGATCAGTCCGATCGTCGCTGAGATGGCGGTCGAAACCAAGAAGTACGCGATCGTCCGCCCACCCACACGTCCGATCTTGCGGATGTCGCCGAGCCCGGCCACGCCGAGCGTCAGCGAAGCGAACACGAGGGGTACGATCGTCATCAGGAGCATCCGCAGGAAGATCTGGCCCACCGGACCGGCGACGTTGTTGCCCACCCATTGCACCTTATCGGCAGCCCACTCGGGGGGGATCCCGATCCACGCGACCCAGTCCGCCCCGGTCGCGAACGCGTTCGCCACGATGCCGACGCTGGCGCCCGACAGCAGCCCGATGATGATCTTGGTGTGGAGCTTCACCGCTGATCGAGCCCGAGGCGGCGCACCCGGCTGTGGCGTACCCCGTACAGGAAGTAGATCGTCACGCCGATCGCCATCCACAGACCGAACCGCACCCACGTCAGCAAGGGCAGGTTGATCATGAGGTAGACGCAGAACGCCGCGGACACGAGCGGGAGGACGGGCACCCACGGGGTCCGGAACGGGCGAGGCCGGTCCGGCTCGCGACGCCGCAGCACCACGATGCCGAGCGCCACCAACACGAAGGCGAACAACGTCCCAATGTTCGTGAGCTCCAGCACCCAGCCGATCGGAGCGAACGCGGCGGAAAGCGCGACGAACACTCCGGTGATGATCGTGGTGACGTGCGGTGTCTTGTACTTCGGGTGCACGCGCGCGGCCCACGGGGGCAGCAACCCGTCGCGCGCCATCGACATGAAGATCCGCGCCTGGCCCAGCTGGAACACCAGCAAGACCGACGTCATCGCGGCCACCGCCCCGAGCGCGAGGATGCCGGCGGCCCAATCGGCGTGGATGTATTGCAAGGCGACCGCCAGCGGATCGGGCACGTTCAGCTTGTCCCACGGAATCAATCCCGTCAGCACGAGCCCGATGGCCACGTACAGTACCGTACAGACGATCAGCGACGCGATGATGCCGCGCGGAATGTCGCGCTGCGGATTCTTCGCCTCCTCGGCGGCCGTGCTCACCGCGTCAAACCCGATGTAGGAAAAGAAGATGATCGCGGCGCCGACGCTGATCCCCTTGAGGCCGTTCGGCGCGAAACTGGGCGTGGTCCACAGCTCGGGCCGGATGTACTTGAGACCGACGAACAGGAACAGCCCGATGATCCCCACCTTGATCGCCACCATCACCGTGTTCACCCGGGCCGACTCTTTGGTCCCGATGATGAGAAGCCAGGTGATGAGGGCCACGATGGCCAGCGCGGGGAGGTTGAAGACGATCGGGATGGGCCCCAGGTGCGGTGCGGCAGCGAGCAATGCAGGGTCGCCCAGCGCCGTGCGCAGGTCGGTCACGAGCCAGCGCGGCAGCTCCACCCCAAGGCCCCGCAGCAGCGAATCGAAGTACCCCGCCCATCCGATGGCAACCGCGATGTTGCCGACCGCGTACTCGAGAATCAGGTCCCACCCGATGATCCAGGCGACCAGCTCGCCCAGCGTGGCATAGGCGTAGGTGTACGCGCTCCCCGAGATGGGGATCATCGCCGCGAATTCGGAGTAGGTGATCGCGGCGAACGCGCTGGTCACGCCGGCGAGGAGGATCGACACCACGATCGCCGGGCCGGCGCCGACATGGCCGGAATCCCCCGAGATCGCGGTCCCGATCGCGGCGAAGATTCCCGCCCCGATGACCGCGCCGATGCCGAGCGCGGTGAGCTGCAGAGGACCGAGCGAGCGCTTGAGCCCGCCGCCGACCTCGCTGTCGGCGATGCATTGGTCGACGGTCTTGCGACGGAAGAGCTGTGCGCTAGACAAAGAGCGGCGCTAGCACCAGCGTGACCGTGCTCAAGAGCTTGATCAGCACGTGCAGCGACGGACCGGCCGTGTCTTTGAACGGATCGCCGACGGTATCACCGACCACGGCGGCCTTGTGCGTCGGACTCCCTTTTCCACCGTACTCGCCCGTTTCGATGAACTTCTTAGCGTTGTCCCACGCCCCGCCCCCGTTGTTCAGCAGGGTGGCCATCAGGATGCCGCCGATGGTGCCCACCATCAGGAACGCCGCCACGGTCTCAGCCCCGACGTGGAACAGCACCTTGAAGACCAGCCCCACTACAATCGGCATGCCCACGGCGAGCAGCCCGGGCGCCACCATCGCCTTGAGCGCTCCAACGGTCACGATGTCCACCGCCCGGCCGTAGTCGGGACGCGACGTGCCCTTGAGGATCCCGGGATCGGCCTGGAACTGGCGACGCACTTCCTGGATGACGCTGACCGCGGCCTTGGTCACGGCGCTGATGGCGAGCGCCGAGAACCAGAACACCAGCATGGCGCCCAGCAGACCTCCCACGAACACCTCGGGTTTCGAGATGTCGACCGAGGCGAGCGGCGAGCCGAGGGCGGCGACTTCGTCCAGGTACGCGGAGAACAACAGGAACGCGGCCAGCGCCGCGGAGCCGATGGCGTACCCTTTGGTGAGCGCCTTGGTCGTGTTGCCGACGGCGTCGAGCCGGTCGGTGCGCCGCCGGATGTCCTCGGGCTGATGGGACATCTCGATGATGCCGCCCGCGTTGTCGGTAATCGGGCCGAAGGTGTCCATCGCAAGGATGTACGCCGCCGTGCCCAGCATCCCCATCGTGGCCACCGCCGTGCCGAACAGGCCCGAGTGGGCCAGCCCGCTCGAAGCGCCGAGCTTGTAGGAAGCGATGATGGCGGCCGAGATCGTGAACGTCGGCAGCGCGGTGCACTCGAGCGCCACGGCGAAGCCGGCGATGATGTTCGTCGCCGGACCGGTGACGGAGGCGGCAGCGATCGATTTGACAGGGCGGTACCGGTACTCGGTGTAGTACTGTGTGATGTAGACGAACGCGATGGAGGTGGCGATGCCGATCACGCCGCACAGCGCGAAGTGCCACCACGCCGCCGGGAAGCCGGGCGGGTTGAGCAGCCAGTAGGTCCCGCCCACGAAGCCGGCGGCGGCGAGCACCGCGGTCCACATGTAGCCGCGGTTGAGCGCGTGCATCGGATCCTCGTCTTCACGGGCCTTCACTCCCAGCACGCCGATGATCGAGGCCACGAGTCCGAAGGCCCGTGCCACCAGCGGGAACAGCATCAAGCCCACGACCTGTGTCGCACTGAACACGCCGGGATTCGCGAGCGCGAGCCCCGATCCCAGAATCATCGCGCCGATGTTCTCGGCCGCCGTCGACTCGAACAGGTCGGCGCCCCGCCCCGCGCAGTCGCCTACGTTGTCGCCCACCAGGTCCGCGATGACGGCGGGGTTGCGCGGATCATCTTCGGGGATCCCCGCCTCCACCTTGCCCACCAGATCGGCGCCCACATCGGCCGCCTTCGTGTAGATCCCGCCGCCCAGCTGCGCGAACAGCGCGACGAACGACGCGCCGAAGCCGTAGCCCACGATCATGAGGGGGATCTTGGTCGGCTCGAAGTGGAGCGCCTCGAGCACCGTGTAGAGCAGACCGACGCCGAACAGGCTCATGGCGACCACGAACAACCCGCTCACCGCCCCGCCCCGCAGTGCTATCTGGAGCGCCTTGTTGAGGCTGGAGCGCGCTGCGCTCGCCGTGCGGATGTTCGACCGCACGGCGACGTACATGCCGACGATGCCGGCGACGCCCGAGCACAAGGCGCCGAACACGAACGACAATGTGGTCGTGAGCGCGAGGGTCGCGGCCGCCGGCTCATCCGCATGTGGCTTCCGGAAGAACGCGTATAAGACGTAGATCACCACCCCCAGTGCGATGCTCAGTGTGCCGATCGTGCGATACTGGCGCCGGAGGAAGGCTTCCGCGCCTTCCTGAATCGCGTCGGAGATCTTCCGCATGTCGGCGGTACCGTTGTCTTGCCGGAGCACGTAGCCCCGCAGGCCCCAGGCGACGGCCAGGGCGAGGACAGAAAGCCCGAGGACGAGAACCATCAGCATAGTAGGTTGTGGCTCCTTGGAGCCCGCGCTAGCGGCGGGCTAGTTACCGATGCGAAGGGGGACCATTACGACATAGCTCACGTTCCGCCCGTCCCGGGTGCGGGCCGGGTAGAACTGGTACGCCATCATGCGCTGCTGGAACTCCCGACCGTACGCCCCGTCCGCGATGGGCGGTTCCACGTCCACCCGCGTGACGCGGCCCTCGACCGAGACCCAGAACTTCACGCGGTATGTGCGACCCGCCACCGAGCCAGGCACCCGGGCCAGCGGCGGCAGAATCGCCGTCCGCGGCGAGGCGGGAAAAATGTAACTCGCTTCGGCTCCCGTTCCAGGCCCCACGCCGACCCCGCCCGTGGCGCCCAGCCCCGTCCCTCGCCCCCCACCCCCGCCACCCACGTTGCCACCGGCACCGCCCGGCGCGGCCGCCGGCGGCGGAAGCGTGGGTTGCGGCAGCTCGAGCGGCGGCAGCTCGATGTGTATGCGGCGCAACGCGGACAGATCGGAGGGGGTGAGGCGCGCCGGCAGCGCCACGTCGACGGCTGCGGGCGCCCCGGCCGGGATGGCGAAGAAGTTCACCCTCGCGTCTCCCGGCGCCCGCGACCCGCCCCGCCCTCGCCCAAGGACCTCGTGCCCGCGGATCAGGAGGACCCCGACGACCACCGCATGGATCAACACCGCCACCGCAGCGCCCGGCCCGAATCGGCGACGGCCCAGCGGCAAGCGGAGCCCGGGAAATAGCCGGCGGGCGGGGACGGTTGGGTTCACGATGTGTCTGGTATACCCCGACAACGAACGTAGGGGCGCAGCATGCTGCGCCCCCACACCACGGCGCGACCCCGGCGCCGCCGGCTATTTCTTGGCCTGTTCCGGAGGCGTGAAGCCGATGACCTGGACGCCCGCACCATGCGCGATGTCCATGGCCTGCATCACGTCGATGTATTTGCGGTTCGGCGCCGCCTTGATGAACAGCAGCTTGGCCGGGCGCGGGTCGTAGATCTGGTGAAACGCCCGGTCGAGCTCGTTGGGCTGGTACGGCTGGCCGTTGATCGCATACGACCCGTCGGGTCGCAACTCGAGCACGATCTGGGCCTGGGGCGGCGTCTTGCTCTTGGTTTGTTGCTTCGGCGGCACCTGCACGTCGAACGCCTTGCGGGACATCGGCTGGGTGATCATGAAGATGATCAGCAGCACCAGCAGCACGTCGATCAATGGCGTGACGTTGATTTCGGAGCTGAGCCCCTCGCCGCCGCCGGTGGATCCCATCGCCATCGGTCAGCCCCCTTCTTTCTTCTTCGTAAGCGTCTGTTTCTGTTCGGTGATGGCCCCGACGACGCGCACCCCCGCGCTGCGGGCCATCTCGATCGCCTGCTGCACCCGGCCGAACTCGATGTTCTGGTCCGCCTTCAGAAACAGAATCTTGTCCTGCGTACGGGTCTCGTAGATGGTTTGGAGTCGCTGGGGCAACTGGTCGTCCGGGATCTGGTGCGGCCCGCTGCCCAGGTCGAGCCAGAACTTGCCGTCCTTGTCGATCCCGAGCTTGACCTCGTCCGAGCCTTCCGGGCGGTTCTCGGGGTTCTGCGAGCGCGGGATGGTGGCCTGAAATCCCGCTGCGATCAGGGGCGTGACGATCATGAAGATGATCAGCAGCACCAGCATCACGTCGATCAGCGGCGTGACGTTGATGTCGGCCTTGACGGCCGCCCGGGCGCTAGTGGCTGACAGGGCCACTGGTCTGCGATGCCTTCTGCGTCTGGAATTCCTTCGTGAAGATCGAGCGGCCGAACTCCGACCCGACGCTCTTGATGAGATAGTCGATCAGCTCTTTCGAGGTGTACGTCATCTCGACGGAGAGGAAATCGATCTTGGTGGTGAAGTAGTTGTAGAGCCACACCGCCGGAATGGCGACGATGAGACCGAACGCGGTGGTGATCAAGGCTTCCGCAATGCCGGCGGACACGGCGCCCAGCGAGCCGCCGCCCCCCGATGCCGCCATGCCGGTGAACGCGTTCACGATGCCCATCACCGTGCCGAGCAGTCCGACGAACGGCGCCGTGGAGCCCGTGGTCGCCAGAATCCCGAGGCCGCGCTTCAGCTCGGCGGACACGATGAGGATCTCGCGTTCGACCGCACGCTCAACCGAGTTGATGTCGGCGGCGGTGATGGTGGCGCGGTCGCGCAGGAGCGGCTTCACCTCGGAGAGAGCTTCGCCGACGACGCGCGCCACGTGGCTCTTTTTCTGCTTCTCGGCGAGCTTGATCGCGCCGTCGAGCTGCTCTTCCTGCAGGAAGCGGGAGAACTCGGGGGCGAATCGCCGCGTCTCTCCCTGCGACCGGATGATCTGATACAACTTCTGGAAGGCGCTCGTCCACGAGAAGATGGACATCGCCGCCAGAATGAGGACGATGGCCTTCGCGAACAGGCCCATCGACACGAACAGCTCGTAAAGCGAGAGACTCATGGGGCGGAGACTCCTTTGGGGTCCTTACTGTTTGAGCCGGAAGTCGATCGGAATCTGAATCAGCACCCGCACCGCCCGGCCGTGCACCCGCGCGGGCCGGAACAGCGCTTTGAGCACGTAGCTCTTGGCCGACTGATCGAAGCCGGGGTTGGGGCTCTGAAGCACCTTGACGGAATTCGGCTCGGCCCGTCCGAGCGTGTCGACGATCGCCTGCACCAGCACGCGGCCCTGAATCTGCGCCTGCCGCAACAGCTCCGGGAACTGCAGCGTGGGTCCGGAGAGCACCGCGGGCTTCTCCTCGACGATCGCTTCCATGAACACTTCGTTGCCGGTCGGTACCATTCCGGTCGCGAGGCCACCCTCGACACCGGTGCCCGAGTAATCCTTCGGGTCGAAATGCTCCTGGAGGTTCACCGGAGGGATGTTCGTCGGAATCACGTCCGGCGCGACGACCGTCTGGAATCCTTTGAGGGGCACGTCCAGCTGCACGGGCTGCTGCTCTGGCGGCTTCTCCTGCTTCGGCTGGTCGACGAACACCATGGCCGTATCCACCTTGACGCTGTTGTCGGCCTCGCCGGCGCTCAACGTTGCGTAGACGGCCCCCGCGATCACGACGGTGTGAATCACGAGCGACACCGCGCCCACGCCGAACACCCGCCTGCTGTTCTTCTTGCGCTTGGACTCGATCAGGTTGTCAAACACGGTCTTTCGTCCTCCGGTGCACGAACAGGTAACTGGTTATGAAATACCGCCATAGGTCTCCGCCCGCTAGTGGAGCGCCCATTACAAAACGATGACAGCCGGGTGAGGCGTCGCCTTCACCGGCTCCGCAGCGTGAGGCGCCATTGCATCACCACCCGCACCCCACGGCCCTGGACCCGGCCCGCGGAGAACCGTGCCGAGCGGACGTGGTCGAGTAGGGCTTCCTGCAGCGCGGGGCTGGGCGACGACACCACGGCGATCGACGCCGGCTCGACCCGTCCCGTGCTATCCACCACGAATCGCACGAGCGCGATCCCACCCATGATCGGGCTCGCAGCTCCGCTCCGGACGATGACCATCCCGGACTCCCCGGGGAGCGGGCGCGGCGGCTGGTCGAGCCCGCGACACTCCGGAATGCAGCTGTAGAGGGTATCGAGCGCCGGCCCCGCCGCGAGGCGAGCGAGTGCGGCCGAGGGACGCTGGGCCGTGGGTGGGGGCTGGACGGAGCGGCGTACGGTTTCGAAGTCGGCGGCCAGGAACGAGTCGATCTGCACCAGACCGCCGACCTCAAGCCGTGGATCCATGGTCAGCGCGTCACGAAACGACTGGTGCGCGAGACTGTCCCTGCCCTTGAAGTATTGCAGCACGCCCCGCCACACGAGCGCGTTCACGCGGTCCCGTTCGGTCGCGACGCTGCCCGAATCGAGCGCGAGCCCGAGCAGCACGAGACCGGAGTCCACGTTGCCGGCGCCGAGCTGCGCACGGGCCGCCGTCACGAGGTCGGCGGCGCGCGCCTGGCCTGCCACGACCGGTGTCACGCCGAGCTCCAGCGCGAGTGCGAGACCTGCCACCATCGTGGCCGCTGTCATCGAGCGACTAACCTACCCACCGGCTTGCCGGTCAGCGAGTCGGCCTGAGCGTGAAACCGATCACCAAGCGCATGGGCACACGGTGCAGTCGCAGCGTCCCCAGCACGGCGGTGACGAACTGATAACAGCGGCGTTAGGGGTTCGTCGCCGCGGGCTCGCGCGGCAGGGTGACTGTGAAGGTCGTCCCCCGTCCCGGGCGGCTCACCACATCGATGCGCCCACCATGCGCTTCGGCGATCCATTTGCAGATCGCCAGTCCCAACCCCGCGCCGGGCCGCTCACTCGTGCGCGTACGCGCCGAGTCGGCGCGCCAGAAGCGGTCGAAAATGTGCGGGAGATCCCCCGGGGCGATCCCGATTCCGGTGTCGGCCACGCTGAGGGCGACGCGGCCGTTCGCGGAACCAAGCTGCATGCGGACGGTCCCGCCGGGGGGGGTGTATTTCACCGCGTTGGTCAGAAGGTTGAGGATCAGCTGCCGGATGCGCGTCGCGTCGACCGAGACGACGATCGGCTCGGGCGGCGTGACGACCTCCACCCGCACGCCCGACTCTTCGGCGAGCAGCTCCCCGGTCTCGCGGACCTCTTCGACGATCCCGCGCAGATCCACGGGCTCACGGTGCAGCGGCGCGATGCCTTCGTCGGCGCGCGCCAGGGTGAGCAGCGCGTCCACCAGCTGGGTCATCCGCTTGATCTCCTGCAGCGTCTCCTCCAGCGTCGCGAGCGTGTCCTGGGGCAGGTTGGCTGTCGTGATCGCCCGCTCCACCCCGGCGCGGAGCACGGTGAGGGGAGTCTTCAGCTCGTGACTTGCGTCCGCCGTGAAGCGGCGCAGGGCGGCGAAGCTGCGCTCGAGCCGGGTCATCATCTGGTTCAGCGTTTCGGCGAGTCGACCGAGCTCGTCCTTGACCAGCGGCTCGGCGAGGCGACGGTGCAGGCTCCGGCCGTCGGTGATCTCGCGGACCTCCGTGATGATCTGATCCACGGCGGCGAGCGCGCGTCGGGAAATCCACGACCCCATGAGCAAGGCGAGGGCAAGGCCGAGGGGCAGCACCAGGGCGAACGTAGAAAGCAGCTGGTCGGGCCCGAGCTCCGCCGTGCGGATGTCCGCCCCGGCGACAATGGCCCCGAACTGCGGTCCGGCACCGGTGACGTCCTGGACCACGTAGTGGATCTTCGGACCGTTGGGCTCGAGGCGGAGCGTGCCGCTGGACCGTCCGGAGGGCGTGGCACTCGCCAGCCCTCGCAGCTCCTCTACCTGCTGGAACGTCAGGGCCCGCGCGTCCGACGACGCGAACAGCAGGCTGCCGTCGCGCGCAGTGATGACGAGGAACCCGGGGACGGCTTCGAGTAGCGCCGCTAGGTCGGGGATGAGCACGGGGCGCTGCGCCGTGTCGGGCCGCACCAGCGTCCCGCGGGCGCGGTAGCTCTCGGCCAGAATGCCCGCCGTCAGCGACGCCTCGGACTGAATCCGTTGATCGAGATCCTGGTACGAGGCGCTGCGACGGTCGAGGTACAGCAGCCCGGCGAAAGCGGCGAGCGTGAGAGCGAGGGCACCCGAGTACCAGGCGGTGAGCCGGCCGCGCAGCGTCTGCACGTCACGCCTTCACGACGTAGCCGACCCCGCGCACCGTATGGATCAGCTTGGGTTCGCGCCCGTGGTCGATTTTCTTGCGCAGCCGCGTGATCACGACGTCCACGATGTTCGTGCCGGGGTCGAAGTGGTAGTCCCAGGCGTACTCCGTGATCAGGGTCCGCGACATGACGCGACCCTGGTGGCGCATGAGGTACTCGAGCACGGCGTATTCTTTGGGCGTGAGCTCGATGAGCTTCCCGCGCCGCACTTCGCGGCTCCCCGTCTCGAGGGTCAGATCGGCCACCTTGAGCACCGGCGGCGCGATCGCCTTGGGGCGCCGCCCCAGCGCCTCCACCCGGGCGAGCAGCTCCTCCAGCGAAAACGGCTTCGTGACGTAGTCGTCGGCGCCCATCTTGAGTGCCTGCACCTTGAAGTCCACCGCGTCCTGCGCGGTGAGCACCAGGACCGGCATCGCTTCGCCGCGATCGCGCAGCGTGCGCAGCACCTCGAGGCCCGAGAGCGCGGGCAGGCGCAGGTCGAGTACGAGCAGGTCGTAGTGGCCACCGGCCGAGAGGCGCAGCCCTTCGGCGCCGTCCCCGACCAGATCCGCGTGGAAGCCGGCCTCGGTCAGGCCGCGCTTCACGTACTGTCCGACGGTCTTGTCGTCTTCGACGACGAGGATCTTCATCCCGTCGGCAGGTACACCCTGAAGTTCGATCCCACGCCGACCTGCGACTCGACCTCGATCCGCCCCCGGTGCTCGGCGATGATGCCGTAGCAGATCGAGAGACCGAGTCCGGTGCCGCGCCCCTGGGGCTTGGTCGTGAAGAACGGCTCGAAGATCTTCGGCAGGTCCTCGCGCCTGATGCCGGTGCCCGTGTCGATGAACTCGAGCAGGATCTCATCGGCCCGATCGGGGTTGATGCGGCTGCGGACCGTCAGCGTGCCACGCGAGTCCATCGCGTCCATCGCGTTGAGCATCAGCGCCATGAAGCTCTGGATGAGCCGCTCGTGGTCGCCGAGCACCGCGGGCAGGCCCGATGCCAGCTCACGCATCACGCTCAGGCGCTTGAACCGCGCGTGATGCTTGAGAAGAAAGAGCGTGCGCTCCACCACGCCGTTCACGTCCGTCGGCTTCTTGTCGCCGCCCTTGGGGCGCGAAAAGTCGAGCAGGCTTTCCACGATCCGGCGGCAGCGCTGCACCTCGGTGTCGATGATCTTGAGGTACTCGTCGTAGCCGTGACGGTCCGGCGGTGCCAGGTCCTCCGTCCTGAGCGCCAGCGCCTCACAACAGGCAAGGATCGTCGCCAGCGGGTTGTTGATCTCGTGCATCACGCCGGCGGCGAGCTGACCCACCGCCGCGAGCTTCTCCGTTTCGGTGAGCCGCTGCTGCGCCTGGCGCCACTCGGTGATGTCCTCGCCGATGGTGATCACATGTGAGATGTCGCCGCCATCCTGACGCATGGGGATCTTCGTGATGCGGTAGTGGCGCGTTTCCCCGCTCGCCTGCGACTCCATTTCCACCTGCTGCAGCTCCCCCGTGTCGAACACACGGTCGAACTCGCGCTTCAGGAGATCGCGCGGCTGGCGGTCGAGCACGTCGAAGACCTCCCGACCCACGGCGTCCTCACGCGACACACCCTGCGTCCCGGTCTCGCGCTTGCGGTTCCAGGCGCGGATGCGATAGCCGCGGTCGATCACGTACAGCCCGACCGGGAGAGAGTCGATGATCTGGGCCGCGAAACTGCGCTGTGCCTCCATCTCGTGCGTGCGCAGCGCGACCTCGGAGGCGAGGTCCTGCGACAGCTCCGTGGCGGCGATCACGGGAGCGAGGATGCGGGCCGCCACGACCACGACGTCGTGCGCGATCCCTTCGTAGCGCCCCGTGGGAATGACGACCTCGAGCACGCCGAGCGGCTCGTCCTCGTGGACCAGCGGCAGCCGTACGATCGAGCCCCCGGGCACCCCCTCGCGCTGCGGGCCGCGCCGCATCCACTCGGCGACCGGCGGGTCATAGCCCGGCTGCTCCGCTTCGTCGCCGGGCGTGGTGACCGGCGTGAAACGACTGCCATCAGGTGTGCGGAGCCAAAGACGACAGCGACGGAGGTTAAGGCCGCGCCGCAACGCGCTCACGACCCCATGCAGCGCGTCCCCAGACGCGAGACCCGCCTGCAGCACCGACGCCACTTCGGCAATGACCCGGATACCGGGATGCTCGGTATCGAGGGAGGGGACGACCATCGGTGGCAAAGCTAGGGATGGCGCTCCCGCCGCGCCAGCGGCACGTCGAAGCGCAAGCCCAAGAACGCCCGCACGATGGTGGAGGTGCCGAAGAATGCCGTCGGGCCGAGCACGAGCCCGAACTGGCCGACCCGCAGGCCCGGGAGGACGGAGATCGCTCCCCACGGAGACCCGATCCCGAGCGGCGAGTGCGCGCCGGCGTACCCCGTCGTTTCAACTGTCACGTCGAGTCCCACGCGGCTCGGCGCCGTATCCGCACCGAACTCGGCGATGGTCAGGGCGCGGGTCCGGGCGGCGAGGGTGGCCCCGAAGACAAACCCCTGCGCGCCGCCGAGGATCGCCCGCTGGTCGATGAATTCACCCAGGCGCGCACCGAGCGACAACGCCGCAATCGGTCCCGAGCGCAGCGCGCGCCCGTATCCGACATCGAAGCCTTGGATTTGCCAGCCGCTGCCGACCGTGTAGGCGAGCCCGAGCGTCAACAGCCCGCCACTCGTCTCCTGCGCGGCGAGTGGCGTAGACAAACCCGCCAGGCCTATCAACATTGTGACCATGGACCGACGCACGTTTGTGCTCCTTACCGGGGCCGGTTCGGCGGCCCTCATCCGTCCGCCTGACCGCCACTCCCCCGGTCCGCCCTGGGCGGACGGGCGGACAAGCGGACGGGCGGTGGGCCGGCTACGCTTCGAGCTCGACGACCACCATCGCTGGTCGCTGTGGTACTATGGCGAGGGCTCACCCGTTCCCCTCGTCCGCGGCGCCGAGATCGTGGCGTGGGTGGGGGACCATCCGCTCACCCTCGCGGAGCTGGAAGATAGCACGGTGGGAAACCGCCGCCCGCCCGGCGGCGACGCCGTCGTGGTGCGCGGCCGAGCCGCCGGCGTGTGGGTGGAAGCGGAGCTCCTCGCCGCCGGCGGTGCCGCTACGCCCCAGGCATCCATCACGGTCACCATCTTCCCGGACCGCTTGCTGCCGACGGTGAGGGGCGTGCGCTTCTTCCAGCTCCCCCACGCCGAGCTGCTCGCGGGAGACGGTCCCCTCGTGGCACTCGTGAACGGAGCTCACTCGGCCGACCCGTGCCGTGTGGTCACGGTGGGGGCACCGGAGGCTGAGGAGCTCGCCAGCCATGCCGCCGCGGGGCTCACCCGTGGGAGCCACGGGTTGGCGATCGCGTTCGACGCGGGCGAGCCGGGGAACGCCCGCGTGCAACTGTCGCGGGACGGGCTCGAGGCGGTGAGCGACTGGCTCCCGGCGCGCCCGCTCCGCCCCGAAGGCGATGCCACGCGTATGCGCGTGTGCTTTCATCCGGAGGGCGACGGCCTGGAGGCGTTGCGCGCGCTGTTCGTGCCCTCCTCGCCCGTCGATCAGGAGCGCCTCGCACAGGCCGTCGCACCGACGGGATGGTGCACGCGGTCCGAGTGGCCCGGCACCGTCGCCGAAGGGGACGTGATCGCCAATCTGGATTTCGGCGCCGCCAACTTCGATCGGCGGTTCTTCCGCCACATCGAGCTCGATGACGGCTACCAGCGAGCCATCGGAGCGTGGGACGTGAATGACCGGTTCCCACACGGCCACGCCTGGCTGACCGACCAGATCCACGCCCGAGGCTTCAAGGCGGGCCTGTGGGTGGCGCCGTTCGGCGTCGCGGAGGGGTCCGGCGTTCCCGGCACGCAGCCGGACTGGCTGCTGCGCGACGCGAGCGGACCCGTGGTGTGTGAGACGCGCGAGGCCTGGGGTGGCAAGATCTACGCGCTCGATGGGGCCCACCCGAAAGCGCAGCAGTGGCTGTTCGATCTCGCCCGCCGCGTGGTGCGGGAATGGGGCTACGACTACCTGCGCATTGACCGGCTGCGCTGGGCCACCGTCGGCACGACGCACTACGGCGGCCTGACCCACGCGGAAGCGTATCGCGCCGGGCTGGGCGCGATTCGCGACGGCCTCGGCACCGAGGCGCTCCTGCTCGCGAGTGGCGCGCCGCTGCAGCACGCCGTGGGCCTGGTCAACTGCATGCGGATCGGACCGGATGTCGATGCCAGCTGGTCGGGCATCCAGCCGCCGGTGCGGGCCGCGGGCCTGCGGAGCTTCTACCACCGCTCGACCTGGTTGAACGATCCCGACTGCCTGGTCGTGCGCCCTCCGCTTTCACACGCCGCCGCCGAAGTGTGGGCGTCCATTGTCGCGGTCACCGGGGGCCTCACCCTCTTCGCCGACAATCTGCCCAAACTCCCGCCCGATCGCCTCCCGCTGCTGCAGCGCACGCTCCCCGTCGCCCCCGTGGCGGGCGGCGCAATCGAAACGGGTGTCGCCGAGCACGACACGGCGCCGGCGATCGTCGCCGGCGACGCGGTCTACTCGATCAGCGGGCCGTGGCGCTTCCGCACGGGCGACGATCCCAGCTACGGCGCCCGCGGGTTCGACGAAGAGGCGTGGGAGACGATCCATGTGCCACAGCGCTGGGACGACGCCGGGCATCGCGACTACGTGGGGTTCGCGTGGTACCGAACGAGGTTCCAGCTCCCCAAACAAGGCGACGCGAAGATGGACCGACGGAACCTGTTCCTGGAGCTCGGCAAGATCGCGGATGCAGACGAGACGTTCGTGAACGGCGTGAGCGTCGGCCAAACGGGCGACCTGTCCCAGGGCGTGCGAGGAGACCCGCAGGCCTACCGTCGCTATCGCGTGCCGTCGGAGACGCTGAATTGGGGAGGAGAAAACGTGGTCGCCGTGCGTGTGTCGGGCAGCGGCGGTATCTGGAGCGTGCGCCGCAGCCGCCCGCCGCGCGTCTGGGTGGCCGAGGGCGCTCCACGGTGGTGGACGATCGTGATCGTGAACTGGGAAACCGAGCCGCTGGACATGTCCCTTCCGCTCGCCACGCTCGGGATCACGGGAGCGATGTTCGACGCCTACGACGTGTGGCAAGACGCTCCGGTGGCCAATCTGAAGGGCGGCCTGGCACTCGCACTCGAGCCGCGCACCGCTCGCACCATTGCGATCCGCCCCACAGCCGCCCGGCCCCAGGTGATCGGCACGACGCGCCACGTGGTGCAAGGAGCCGTGGACGTCGCCGACGAGAGCTGGGACCCGACCACGCGCACGCTGAAGGCCAAGGCCACGAATCTCGACGCCCGGGCCTACGCGGTCACGATTGCGGTCCCGAAGGGGTTGCGCCCTGGCGCTTGCAAGGCCGACGTCCCGTGCACGGTTCGGAGACTCGAGTCCGGACATGCGCTGCTGGAGTGGCCGGCGGGTGGAGACGGGCGGGACATCCGCTGGGAGTTGAGCTTTCGCACAACGGCTGCGACGAGGAAAGGCAAAGACTAGACGCACAGACGCACAGCGGTGAACAGGTGGTAGTCGACAGGAATTCCTCCAGACCACCCTTCTGTTCTCCCCTGTGCGTCTGTGCGTCTAGTATTGCCTGTACTACTTACTTCAGTGCTGCTTGCTCAATGCCCCGAATGAAATACTTCTGCGCCACGAAGTACAGCACCATCAGCGGGATGACGGCCGTTACCGCGCTCGCCATCTGGTACGACCAGCTCACATGGTACATGCCCCCCAGATTCGCGATGCCCACCTCGACCGGTCGCATCGCGATCGAGCGCGTGGCAACGAGCGGCCAGAGAAAGCTCCTCCACTGCTCGGCGAACGCGAGCACAGCGAGCGTGGCAAGGGCGGGCCGCGACGACGGCACGATCACCCGCCAGAAAATCGTCCACTCTCCCGCACCCTCGAGTCGAGCGGCGTCCTCGAGGTCGCGGGGGAGCGCGCGGAAGAACTGCCGCAGGAGAAATATCCCGGTGACCGACACCAGCTCCGTCGAGATCAGGCCCTGGTAACTGTCCACCCATCCGAGCGCGTCGATGAGCAGAAACCGCGGGATCACAAGGAGGACCCCCGGAGCCATCAGCGTGCACAGGTACGCGAGGAACAAACGATCGCGCCCCGGGAACCGGAGCCGCGCGAATGCGTACGCCGCAGTAGCGCTCGTCACCAGCTGCCCCGCGACTACTGCGAGCGAGAAGATCAGACTGTTCAACAGGAAGCGCCCGACCGGCAGCGCCACCAGCGCCGCCGCGAAGGCTTCGGGGACCGGGTGGCGCAGCGAGTCCGGCTCGCTCACCAGGGCGGCGGCGACCATATAGAGGAAGGGAGCGATCGTGAGGATCGCCAGCGGCAGCGCCAGCGCGTAGGCGACCCACCTGCCCAGCGCCGCCCCTCTTCCCGCCCGATCAGCCATGCTCCACCCGCCGGTCGAGCAGTTTGAGCTGAGCCCACGTCGCCGCGAAGAGGACCGCAAAGAGGAGCAGCGCCAGCGCGCTCGCATCGCCGAACTGCAGTCTCTCCCAGGCGGTCCGGTAGATGCGATACGCGATCATATCGGTCGCGCCGAGCGGCCCGCCGCCCGTCAGCACCATGACCAGCGTCAGCACCTGGAAAGCGCCGATGATCCCGGTCACCAGCACGAACACGGTCACGGGCGCAAGCAGCGGGAACGTCACACGCCAGAAGCGCTGCCAGGCGTTCGCGCCGTCCACACGAGCAGCGTCAAAGTACGTCTGGGGGATCGCCCGGAGCCCCGCGAGAAGCACCGTCACCTGGTAGCCCAGGTGAATCCAAACGGATACGAGCATCACCGCGGCGAGCGCCGTCCTGGGATCGCCGAGCCAGTTGACCGGCCGGAGCCCGCTGCGCGTGAGCAAGTGGTTGATCAACCCGAAATCGGGGTGGTACATCCACTGCCACACGAGGGCGACCGCGACCACCGAAGAGGCGTACGGCAACAGGAACAACGCCCGCAGCGCCGGCGCCGCCGCGCCGGACCCGCCTCTTCCGATCACGACCGCGAGGCCGAGCGCGAGCGTCAGCGACGCCGGCACGTACAGCGCGTACAGCAGCGTCCGGCCGAGCGCCGACCAGACGAGCGGGTCCCGCATGACATGGCCGTAGTTCGCGAGCGCGACGAACGCCCTCGTGGGCTCGATCGGGCTCCAGCGGTGCACCGAGACGTACAGCACCAGGAGCAGCGGGACGAAGCAGAACGCGGCGAGGTGGAGGGCGGAAGGGGCGAGGAATCCCCAGGCGGCCACCGTTTCGCGGCGCGGGCGTGGGGTCGTCGCGGTGCTCCACGCGGCCAACAGCGCCCCCAGCGGGCCGAGTGCCGCCAGGCCGAGCATGATCGGGAGCCAGACGGCGGTGCCGGCCTCCCCAGGCCTCGTCCGCAGCTCGACCCAGCGCCCGGGCGCGAGACGCACGGCCACGGCGGCTCGCGGAACCCCGCCCGCGGCGCGCCGCCACGCCGTCCTGGGCCCGGAGTCTCCCGGCACGATTTCGGCGCCCCGAGCGAGCGTCGTGAAGCCCGCGGGTGCACTGCGAACCTCCGGGATCAACGCCGCGGCCTCCTGCATCAGGAGTCGCGTGTCGTACAGCCAGCGGTCCGTCGCGTCGCCCGCGGCGCCCCGCACGTCGGCAAACACCGCCGTGCCGAACAGCACGGCCACGACGCCGTATGGCCCGATGCTCTGGCGCCATGCGTGGCGTGGTTTGCCGATCGCCCCCAGGCTTTGCATCCCCGCGACCAGGAGGAGCAGCAGCGCGCCGAGCGACCACGGCGAGATCGGCCAGGCTCCCGCGTCAGGTCGGGCGGCGACGGCACCCACGACATCCCAGCCATCGCGATCGAGCAGGGGCGCGAGTGCCGCCTCGCCCGTCCAGCGCACGGCGGCCTCCCGCCGCAGTCGCTGCAGCGTCGCGGCGCCGAGCGGAGGAGCGGTGGCGTGGATGAGCGGTGCGGTCGCATGATAGATCTCGAATCGTCCGGAGAACCCCGGCAGCTCGGCGAGGGCCCGGGCTCGGATGAGCAGCTGCGGGAGATCGTACCCAGCCCCGCGTCGCGCGAGGGGGGTCACGATCGTGAGATACGCGGCCGTAGCCGTCGCGTTACGCGCCGCGAGCGTGCGCTCGTAACCGTTGCGCACCCGGTTGGCCAGCGCGAGCGGCAGCAGGGCGCCCGCGGCCAGCGCGAGCAGCGCGCCAGCGCGCCCGCGCGCCCGCGCAGTCATCGCGTGGTTCCCAGCTGCCGGTCGAGCTCGCGGGCGGTTGCACGCGCCGCCCGCCCGGGATCGGCGTCGTCCACGGTGACGCGCTCCATCAAGTCCGTGAGCTCGACTTCCACCTCGCGCCACTGCGCGACGCGCGCCCCCCACGCCGGCCGGCCGTGCGCGGCGGCGCGCAGGAACGCGCCCTGCCAGCCGAGCGTATCAGCCGCCACCAGTCCCCGGGCGGCCGCGGTGACCGCGGGCAGCTCGATCCCCGCATCGCCGCGTGCCGCGTCGGCCAGGGAGTCGGTGAGATCGGCCGCGAGCTCTACCGCGGCCCTGCGGCGAAGCGCGCCTGCCGGAACCGCGTATCCGGTGGCGTCGAGTACGGTGGCGGGCGGCACGCCCGGGCGATGCGGGATGGGCGCGAATCCCACGCGCAGCCGGCCCGCCGCGACCAACGCCCACAGGTCACGAACCGCGTCGCGGCCCACCGTCATGAACGCCACGCGGCCCGCCGCAAACAGGCGGGCGATCTCAACGCCTGAGTCGTCCGCGTCGTGAGGGCGTGGCGCTACGCCCCACCGCGTGACCCAGCCTCCGTACCAGCGGATCGCCGCGATGGTGGCGGGCGCATCAAGGCACCCGGAGGCGCGTCGGCCGTCGGGACAGAGCACGTCGCCGCCACCCGCCCAGATCCACGGCAGCCAGAAAGAGGGCCGCCGATCGAACGCGGCGCCCCACTGGTCGATACGCCCGTCGCCATCGCGGTCGCGTGTGAGCCGCTGCGCCGCCTGCAGGAAGTCGTCCCACGTCCAGTCCTCGGTCGGGTACGCCATGGCCGCACGGTCCAACAGATCCCGATTGTACGCGACCATGAATGGTGCGTAGCCTCTGGGGAGGGCGTAGAGCGCTGCACCGCGACGGAAGATCGCAAGGACTTCCGGGTCGTAGCCGGCGAGATCGACGCCGACGCGGGAGAGATAGGGGGCGAGGTCGAGCGCTCCTCCCCGGTCCACGAGCGCGGGCACGTCGACATCGTCGAGCTGGAACACATCGGGGAGCGTGTCGCCCGCCATCGCCGCAAGCAGAAGCCGGCGATACTCCGCAGGAGAAGTCGCGGTGGCGTGCGGCACTACGTCCAGTCCCGGGTGTCGCGCGCGATACGGCGTGAGCAGCTGGTTCTCGATCTGTGCCGCAGTGTCGTCGGCCCGGTGGAGGAGGGCGACGCCCGCCCCCGGCGCGGCGCGGCAGCCCCAGCACACGAGCCCGCACGCGAGACACAGAGCCGGGACGCGGCTCACCGGAGCCGCGCTCCCGTCGCGTTGAACAGGTGCAGCTGCCGGCGGTCGAGTTTCACGCCGACCCGGTCACCGGGTCGGAGGTCCGGGATACCGTGCACCCGCGCGGCGATCGGCTGACCGCCCGCGTCGAGTCGGACGATCGTGTCCGGACCGAGCGGTTCGACGCCGCGCACGTCGGCTGCTCCGATGCCCTGGTCGGGGGCGACGAGGCTCACATGCTCGGGCCGCACGCCGAGGTAGATCTCGCCTTCGTAGCGCTCGAGCGGCACGGGAACAGACCACCCGCCACAATCCACGACGCCTCCCTCGTCCCCCGTCGCTCTTCCCCGGCCTGTGAGGATGTTCATCCCGGGGCTCCCGATGAAGCGGGCGACGAAGACGTCAGCCGGCTGCCCATACAGCTCGGCGGGGTTGCCCACTTGGCGAACCCGCCCCCCCTCGAGGACGGCAATCCGCTGGCCCATCG
>Ga0209471_1000302_pt1 | contig 34562 bp, 37 predicted proteins | sample GraSoiAngelo_128_FD_185885 | JGI IMG/M metagenome (GOLD analysis project Ga0209471, IMG submission 185885) | Grasslands soil microbial communities from the Angelo Coastal Reserve, California, USA - 14_0927_12_20cm (SPAdes) (version 2) | ecosystem: Environmental > Terrestrial > Soil > Grasslands ... | reverse complement strand
ACCCGTACTGGTCATCTTCCTGGTCGGTCTTGCGCTCACTATCGTGCGTGCCCTTACCAAATCAGTTGCCGCCAGCCTCCTCGTCCACGTCGCCTACAACGCCACCATTTCACTGGTGATGTTTGTCTACACCGGCGGCTTCCGACATCTGGAGCGCCTGCAACAGTGAGCTCCCGTGTTATCGTAGAATTTCTATGTCATCCGCTCGTCAGGATCTATTGCGTCTGCTCGCCGCAAAGTCCTTTCGCCTTGGCGAATTCAAACTCTCGTCTGGCGGGACCAGCGACTATTACGTGGATTGCCGCACCACCACGCTGGACGCCAAGGGATCGCGACTGACCGGCCAGGTTTTTTGGGATGAGATCCGTGCCCATGGCTGGAAGCCGCAAGCCATCGGCGGACTTACCATGGGCGCCGATCCTATCGTCACTGCGGTTTCGGTCGTCAGTGGCGAGCTTAACGGCTTTTTGGTGCGAAAAGCTGAGAAGCAGCACGGCACCGGCCAGCGAATCGAGGGATTTCGCGAGAAGGGCGCTCGCGTGGTAATTGTGGATGACGTCTGCACCACCGGTTCCTCCACGGTCCAGGCGATTGATGCCGCCCGCGATTTCGGATTCCAAATCGCCGGCGTAATGTGTCTGGTTGAGCGTGAAGAAGCAAAGGGACGCGTGAATGTGGAAAGGGCCGCGGGCCCGGCCAAATTCGTCTCCGTGTTCAAGGCTGAAGAGGTACGGAAAGAACACCTTAAAGCAATTGAATCATTCAGTCATTGAGCGATTGAATGATTGAGTTATTGAAAATCCCGCGAGCAGTGCCTCAATGATTCAATCGCTCACTGATTCAATGATTCAATGTCGTTGAGAACTGACCTGTGATTCAAACTCTCGAATGGACCGACTCCGGCGTACGCTTCATCGATCAGACGAAGCTGCCTACGGAAGAAACCTACGTCACCTGCAAAACCCATGAGCAGGTCGCGGACGTCATCCGCAACATGGTGGTTCGCGGCGCCCCTGCAATCGGCGTCGCCGCTGCGATGGGCATTGCACTCGGCATGAAGAACTCAAAAGCCGCGACAGGAGCCGAACTCAAACCACAATTCGATCAGATCTGTGATGTCATGGGAAAGACTCGTCCCACGGCCGTGAATCTGTTCTGGGCCATCCGCCGCATGCAGGACAAATTTGAATATCTTCGCATGCGACCCGTCCCACAGATCAAGCAGGCACTCATCGAAGAAGCCCAGCGCATGCACGCGGAAGACATCGCGGCCAACCAAGCCATGGGACGCCATGGCGCCACTCTCATGCCCGCCAGCGGCGGCGTGCTCACTCATTGCAATGCTGGCGCGCTGGCCACTTGCGGATACGGTACCGCCCTCGGCGTGATTCGCGCCGCCATCGAACAAGGCAAAAAAATCCACGTCTACGCAGACGAAACCCGTCCTTTTCTGCAAGGCTCGCGTCTTACCGCCTGGGAGTTGATGAAAGATGGCATCCCCACAACAGTTATTTCGGACAACATGGCCGGCGCAATGATGAACCAAGGCAAGATTGGAGCGATCGTGGTCGGGGCCGACCGCATCGCTGCAAACGGCGACGTCGCCAACAAGATTGGGACCTACACCGTTGCCGTGCTGGCTAAAGAACACTCGATTCCTTTTTATGTCGCCGCCCCTTTTTCGACGATTGATCTCGACACTCCCGACGGCAGCAAGATTCCCATCGAGCAGCGCAATCCACGCGAGGTCACACACTTCGCCGGTAAAGCTGTCACGCCCGAAGGCGTGGAAATAGAGAATCCGGCGTTCGATGTGACTCCCGCCAGGTTTGTCACGGCAATCATCACCGAACGGGGCATCGTCCGCGCTCCTTACGAAGAGGGCTTGCGAAAGCTGTCCGAAGAACCGGCGGCGGCCCTCAGCACGTAGCACTTGGGCCATTGAGGCGTTTGACTTCACGTTGACCGTTTAACTTGTGCCTGGCTTTTTTATCTCGACACGTCATGGGTTGAATGCTGAGTGCTGACTGCTGATTGCTGATTGCTTCCCCATGTATCCCGTCACCCAATCCCAGGCGTCATTCATCAGCGGCGGAAAATCCATTCGCCTCGACTCCTTCCTGCCCAGCGCCAATGGCAAAGCTTTCCCCGCCGTGGTAGCTCTTCACGGCTCCGGCGGTTGACACACCACCATGTCAGAACCCGCAACCTTGTTAGCCCGCCACGGTTTCGCCGTCTACGTGCTCCATTACTTCGATCGCACTGGAACCACCTTCGCCGATAAACAAACCATCTTCAGAAATTTTCCTCTCTGGATGAAGACTTTGTGGGACGCGCTTAGCCACGTAGAGAAGCAAGCCCTAGTGGATCCCAAACGTATCGGCCTGCTGGGGTTTTCCCTGGGCGCTTATCTCTCGCTATCCAATGCCGGTATTGATTCACGCGTCCAGGCAGTGGTTGAGTTCTTCGGCGGATTGCCTAAAGAGATGAAGCTCTTCGTCCGCCGCATTCCACCGGTTCTAATTCTGCACGGAGAATCCGACCCTACCGTTCCCGTCGAGGAGGCCTATCATCTACAACAGGTGCTCGAGGGCAAGGGTGTGCCCTACGAAATGCAGATTTATCCCGGCATCGGACACAGCTTCACTGGCGAAATCTGGCGTGACGCAGGCCTGCGTACGTTGGCGTTTTTAAAGAAACACTTAGGCCAGAGCAGCGACTCTTCGGGTACACAAGTTTAGCTAATCCGTTGGCTAGGAACTTTTGCTTCTTTTCGTTCGTACATTATGGAGAGTAGCGAGGAGGTCCCAGAAATGTTTACCTTTCTCCTTTGGTGCATCTTGTTCGTGCTTTGCTGGCCGGTCGCTTTGCTGGCACTACTACTTTATCCTTTCATCTGGTTGCTGCTGCTTCCGTTTCGTTTGGTTGGAATCGCTGTCCACGGCGTGCTGGCGCTGGTGTTCGCCGCTATAGTGCTACCGGCGCGACTGCTGAGCGCCCCATTCCGAATTTAGTTTCGGGTTAGCACTTCATGGTCGTCAACTTCGGGCTCACGATCAAAGCGGGTTCGGTTGCTCGCTGCACATCGTCCGCCGTCAATCCCGGCGCCACCTCTTCGAGCACCAGCCCGCCCGATGTCACGCTGATAAACGCCATCTCGGTCACAATATTGTGGACAACTTTCACTCCGGTCAACGGCAGCGTGCATTTCTTAAGGATCTTGGGCTGGCCTTCACGCGTGGTGTGCTCCATAGCGACGATAACCCTGCGCGCGCCCGCCACCAGATCCATCGCTCCGCCCATACCCTTCACCATTTTTCCCGGGATCATCCAGTTAGCCAGGTTTCCATTCTCGTCCACTTCCATCGCCCCCAGCACACTTAGATCCACGTGGCCGCCGCGGATCATGGCAAAAGAATCTGCGCTGGAAAAATACGCCGTCCCGGGCATCTCGCTGACGGTTTCTTTCCCGGCATTGATCAAGTCGGCGTCTTCTTCCCCCTCGATTGGAAAGGGCCCAATACCGAGCATGCCGTTTTCACTTTGCAAAATGACATCCACGCCCGCCGGGACATAGTTCGCCACCAGCGTAGGCATGCCAATCCCCAGGTTCACATAAAAGCCGTCGCGCAGTTCGCGCGCAATCCGCTTCACAATGCGCTCGCGCTTTTCCACGTCCTTCCCAGGTTTAGTTATCGTCCCCATAAGTAGTTCTCTAACTCGCCTTCCTCACCGTCCTGCGCTCGATCCGCTTCTCATACAATTCGCCCTGAAAGATCCGCTTCACAAAAATGCTGGGCGTGTGAACTATTTCAGGATCCAGTTCGCCCACCTCGACCAGGTGCTCGACTTCGGCAATCGTGACCTTCGCGGCGGTAGCCATCATGGGATTAAAATTGCGCGCCGTCTTGCGATACACGAGATTGCCCCACTTGTCGCCTTTCCAAGCCTTGACGAAGGCGAAATCTGCTTTGAGTGCCCGTTCCATCACGTAAGCCCGGCCATCGAACTCACGCGTCTCCTTGCCCTCAGCCACGATCGTCCCCACGCCAGTCGGAGTAAAGTACGCAGGGATACCGGCGCCTGCCGCGCGAATGCGTTCCGAAAAAGTCCCCTGCGGCACCAGATCCAGTTCCATCTTGCCGTTCAGCACCATCGCTTCCAGCAACTTGTTCTCTCCCACGTATGTCCCAATATGCTTTCGAATCTGCCCCGCGGAGAGCAATAACCCCATGCCGAAGCCATCCACCCCGGCGTTGTTGCTGATGGTGGTAAGGTTCTTCACGCCCTTGCGCACCAGCGCGCGAATCAGATTTTCCGGAATGCCGCAAAGCCCGAACCCGCCCACCATGATGGTGGCGCCATCAAACACATCGCGAATGGCCTCGTCAGCACTCGCCACAACCTTGTTCATAGAAGAGCGATTCTAAATGAAATTCTGCCGCCACCCGCGCCAGCTGAGAAACCAAATTAATTGAAGTGAAGACTGTTTGTAGCCTTCCACCATCGCTGCAGTGATTCATTGATCCAATGCGCCAATGATTCAACGATTGACCTTCTCAGTGCCTCTGTGCCTCCGTGGCAAACCTTTCTTCAACTGATGCGCGCGCTCAAATTCCATCGCCAGCTCCCGCGTCCCTAGATTCTCGCGGACGTGAGCCAGTCGCTGCTCGAGCTTCAGCAGAGCTTTCTGCAGGTTCTTCTTGTTGGTGAGCGCAATGTCACGCCACATCGAGTAAGGACTCGCGGAAATACGTGTTATTTCTCGCAGCGCCCGCCCTCCGGTCTCAAGCAATGGAGCGTCTTCCCCAAATTCATCCACCAGGGACGCTGCCAACGCGGTAGAAATCATCTGCGGCAGTTGACTGATCCACGCGCAAAGATGATCGTGCTCCGCCGCATCCATGCTGGCCACTCGCGCCCCGATCTTTTCCACCCCTGCGACGAACTCACCGCTCAGCCCGTTATAAATATTCTGATTATTCAAAGGAGTGAAAAACCAGGTCGCCCCTTGAAACAAATCTGCGTCGGCAAACTCCACCCCCGACTGTTCTTTCCCCGCCATGGGATGTCCGGGCAGAAATCTTCGGCCAGCGTTTTTTCCGAAGACTGCACCCGCTCGCGCCACCACCTCTACCTTCGTACTCCCAACATCCGTCAGCAGGGTACGCGCGGGAAGCACTGGTCCGATGCGCTCCATCAAATCAATAATCCCTCCCACGGGAGTCGCGAGCAATACCACCTGGCTGCCGCGCACCGCCTCAACGGGATCCGTATAACCCCGGTCAATTGCGCCTTTCTGCCGCGCCCGCTCGAGAATCGGCGCCCGATCGCAACCTACGATGCGCCCCAGAAAGCGATGCTTCTTCAGCGCCAGGCCGAAAGAGCCTCCGATCAGTCCCGTGCCGATAATCGTTAATTGGCGAATGGGCATGGATTGTGGCTCAGTGCTAGGACTCGTCCAAGGCCGAAGGAATTAGCCAGTCAGCTCTCCGTGTCTCCGTGCCTCCGTGGCAAGACTGCCAAGCGATCTTCCGTCCCACGGCTGGCGCAATCATCCGCAACTCGTCCATCAATTTGCTGACTGTAAGGAATTAGCCAGTCAGCTCTCCGTGTCTCCGTGCCTCCGTGGCAAGACTGCTAAAGCAATCTTCTGCCCCACGGCTGGCGCAACCATCCGCAACTCGTCCATCAATTTGCTGAACTGTAAGGAATTAGCCAGTCAGTTCTCCGTGTCTCCGCGTCTCCGTGGCAAACACCGCTAAGCGATGGTTCTTCCCACAGCTGGTGCGATCATCCGCAACTCGTCCATCAATTTGCTGAACTGTTCGGGATACAACGACTGCGCGCCATCCGACAGCGCTTTGTCCGGATCGCAATGAACTTCGATCAGCAGCGCGTCGGCGCCGGCTGCCACCGCGGCCCGCGCCATGGGTGCCACTTTGTCCCGGCGCCCGGTGCCATGCGATGGATCGGCGGTCATGGGAAGATGCGACAGTTTCTTAATGATGGGAATGGCCGATATGTCCATCGTATTACGGGTGTAAGTTTCGAAAGTACGGATGCCTCGCTCGCAGAGGACGACCTCGTAGTTACCACCCGCCATGATGTACTCCGCCGACAGCAGCAATTCCTCCAGCGTCGCTGCAATCCCACGTTTCAGCAGCACCGGCTTTCGCAGCTTGCCCAATTCTCGCAGCAAATTGAAATTCTGCATGTTGCGAGCGCCCACTTGCAGAATATCAACATAAGGCATCAAGACCGGGATCTGCGCGATTTCCATCACTTCGCTGATGACCAGCAATCCAAATTTGTTCCCTGCCTCGCGCAGCAATTTCAGGCCCTCTTCGCCCATACCTTGGAATGAATACGGCGAACTGCGGGGTTTGAAAGCGCCGCCGCGCAGCACCCGCCCTCCCGCTTTAGACACCGCTTCTGCGGTTCCGAAAAGCTGCTCTCGCGATTCCACCGAGCATGGACCAGCCATCACCACTACGCTGCCCCCGCCAATTTTCACCCCATTCGCCAGACTCACGATGGTGCCCTCGGGCCGGAAACTTCTTCCGGCGAGCTTGTATGGCGAACTGATCCGGTGGGCCTCCTGCACCCCCGGCAGCAGCTCCAAATTACGAATGTCGAACTCAACCTGCGCGCCTACCGCTCCCAGCACGGTTTGTCGGGCCCCCGTGCTGCGGTGGACCTCGAAGCCCAGGTTGACCAGGCGATCAATCACCTGCTGAATCTGTTCTTCGCTCGCGGATTCTTGCATCGCGATAATCATAAGAAGCTTCGAAAGTCTGTCTTAGCCTTCAATTGGCATACAGCGATCTGTCAATCGCAACTGCTCAGTCATTCACGTCCGAATCCAATTCTGTGTCGGCGGCAGTCCTGGATTTCGCCTGCGGCACGATCTCCTCTTTCTGAATTTTCCGCATCACGTCCATGATGCGCTCGTAAATTTGCGTCAAGTCCCGTTCCGGCAAAGGCCCCTGGCTCACCTGCCGCACGTTGTCGAAAACAGCGCGTTCGCGATCCGGCTCGTAAATAGGCATCTTCGTATTGCGCTTGAGTCGCCCAATCTCCTGCGCCGCCTGCGCGCGCTGATTCAGCAACTCAACCAGCTTGCGGTCAATCTCGTCGATTTTCCTTCGCCAATCAGCAATGTCCATATGAGACTCACACCGGGCTGGGGACCCGGATCCTCAGCCCTTGCCAGTTGTCGCTGAGCGCTCACGGCTGACCGCGGTCAGCCTCTTCACAAACGCCGCAACCGCTTCCGCTTCCTGCCCCGGATTGTGCTCGATGGTTTCAACAATCGCGCTGCCCACCACTGCCGCATCGGCAAATTCCCCGACGGCGGCGAACTGTTCCGGAGTCGAGATGCCAAATCCAACCGCGATCGGAAGTTTCGTGTGGCGGCGGATCCGCCGCACCAGATCGCGCGCGCCCTCTGGAAGCTGCTTGCGCACGCCGGTAATGCCGGTGCGGGACACGGCATAAACAAATCCCGTCGATGCCTTGGCGATAGATTTTAGACGTTCATCCGTGCTGGTGGGTGCGGCCAGAAATACCGTGACAAGATTTCGCTTACCCATTTCGCGCCGGTAGTCGCCGGCTTCCTCCACTGGCAGATCGGTAATCAGCGCACCATCCACTCCAGCCGTTGCCGCCGCAGCACAAAACTCAGGTACTCCCATCCGCATGATTGGATTCAAATAAGAAAAAATAATAACCCCGACTTGGGAGCGCTGGCGAACCTCCGCCGCTAGTTTGAGAATCTGATCAAGCGTAGTGGCGTGTTTCAACGCCCGCTCGCTGGCCCGCTGGATCACCGGACCATCCGCCAGCGGATCGCTGAAGGGCACACCCAGTTCAATCACGTCCGCCCCAGCCTCAATCGCCGCAAGAACCACGGCGCGTGTAGTCGCAAGATCGGGATCGCCGCAGGTGACGTAAGCGACCAGAGAAGGCCGTTTTGTAAAAGAGAGTGGCACCCAGCTTCCGTCAGAAAAGACAAATGATTCAATGATTCAATCGCTCAATGATTCAATTGATTCAAGCTCAAACTCTCCTGCAATATCCCCATATCCTTATCCCCGCGCCCGGAAATATTCACGATCACCACATCCGACTTTTTCATCTTCGGCGCTCTCTTCACCACCTCGGCGACTGCATGCGCCGACTCCAGCGCCGGAATAATACCTTCTGTACGCGCCAGCAGCGTGCAGCTTTCCAGTGCTTCCGCATCCGATGCGGAAACGTATTCCGCGCGTCCCGTATCTTTCAGCCACGCATGCTCCGGCCCTATAGACGGGTAGTCGAGGCCAGCCGATATCGAATGCGTGCCCGCAATCTGTCCCCCGGGGTCCTGCAGTACGTAAGAGTACGTGCCCTGCAAAATCCCCGGCGAACCACCGCGGAAGCGCGCCGCGTGATCACCCAGGCAGTCACTACGGCCGCCGGCTTCCACGCCGACGAGTTGTACCTTCTTGTCTTTTATGAACTCATGAAAGATGCCGATTGCATTCGACCCACCGCCAACACAGGCGATAATCGCGGCCGGAAGCTTGCCTTCAGCCTTCAGAATTTGCCGTCGTGCTTCGCGTCCGATTACCGAGTGGAAATCCCGAACCATTGTCGGATAAGGATGCGCACCCAACACGCTACCCAGCAAGTAATGTGTGGTGCGCACGTTCGTCACCCAATCGCGCATGGCTTCGTTGATGGCATCTTTGAGTGTGCGCGAACCGGACTCTACACCGCGAACCTCGGCGCCCAGCAACTGCATGCGAAATACGTTCAACTCCTGCCGCCGCATATCCTCGGTTCCCATGTACACCACGCATTCGAACCCGAACAGCGCGCATACCGTCGCCGTCGCCACCCCGTGCTGCCCCGCCCCGGTTTCCGCAATCACGCGATGCTTGCCCATGCGCTCTACCAGCAACGCTTGCCCAATGCAGTTGTTGATCTTGTGCGCGCCGGTGTGCAGCAGATCTTCCCGCTTTAGGTAAATTTTGGCGCCGCCAAGCTTGTCCGTGAGTCGTCGCGCCAAAAATAGCGGCGTAGGACGTCCCGCATACTGCTCGAACAGTTCATGTAAGCGGCGCCGGAACTTCGGATCATGGCGCGCCCGCTCGTATTCCCGCTCCAGTTCCCCCAGAGCCGCCATCAGCGTCTCCGGAACGTAGCGACCACCGTACGCCCCAAAGCGGCCGGGGATGGCCGCATTCGCGACCGTTTTTTTTCCGCCGGTCTTCTTTGCTTTCGAATTCCTCTTACTGACGCTCGCAGTAGCCATTGCTAAGCACTCTTCTCTGCCCGTCGCACCGCTTGAACGAACTCCCGAACCTTCTTTGGATCTTTCTTGCCGGGCCTCGCTTCTACGCCCGAAGCAACATCCACGCCCCAGGGATGCAGAATCCGAATGGCGTCGCAGACGTTGCTGGGATTGAGCCCACCAGCAACCACAACATGAGTATCTTGGCTCATGGAGGCAATCACCGGCGCGGCTTTTTCCCAATCAAACGTCGCACCGGTACCACCCGGTCGCTGCTCAGTGCCCGAGTCCAGGAAGATCGCAGCAATCCCCTCCACAGGGTCTGCCAAGCCTCTGCCAGAGGGCACCCATTGAATGTTTTGCTCAAAAAAAGGCGCCGCAGGCAAGGCAAGGTAGATTCTTATACCAGGACCCGGGTACCATCCGGCTTGCGGATCGGTCTTTGTTGCCAGAGCGCCGGAATGCACCTGAAAGGCTGTAAGCCCCGCCCGCCGCCCGATCTCGATCATGCGCGCCGGAGACTCATTCACGAAAACGCCGACCTTTTCCACCTTCGGCGGAAGTTGAAACACGATCCCGCTGGCGGTTTCAGGATCAATCCTTCGCGGGCTCTTCTCGTAGAAAATGAATCCCAGCGCATCCGCCCCGGCGTCTACGGCGGTAAGCGCATCCTCCAGATTCGTAGTCCCGCAAATCTTCACCCACGTCATGGTTGGTTCTCGCTAATGATTCTGTGTTTCAATCGCTCAATGTTTCAATCCCTCAGCGCTGTCACCGCAGCCTCCGCCAGTAGTGCCCGCAAGGCATGTTCCGGCGACTCCGCTTTCATCAGCGATTCTCCAATCAAAAATGCCTGATATCCAGCGGCTCGCAGCCGGGCGACGTCGCTTCCTGTAGCAATGCCGCTTTCCGCCACACTTAGAACATTTTTAGGAATGCTCTCCGCCAGCCGGAACGCTGTCTTCAAATCTACTTGGAATGTTCGCAGGTCGCGGCTGTTCACGCCAATCAAGCCGCACCCGGCGTCTGCAGCTCTCTTGAGCTCTTCTTCATCATGCACTTCGCAGAGCACGTCAAGCCCAAACTGGCGAGCTGCTCCCAATAACGCAGCCAATTCCGCGGACGACAGCGCCGCCACAATCAGCAGCACCGCATCCGCTCGGTTGGCGCGTGCCTCCAGAATCTGAAGCTCGTCAACAATAAAATCTTTGCGTAAACACGGCAGGTGTGTCTGCGACGAAGCTTGCCGCAGATTTTCCAGTGATCCCTGAAAGAATTCTTCGTCCGTCAGTACCGACAACGCTGCTGCGCCCGCCGATTCCAACTCCTCCGCCAGCACCGCCGCATCAAATTTCGAACGAATCAGCCCCTTCGAGGGCGATGCTTTCTTCAACTCAGCAATAATGGCCACACCTGACTCGGCGGCTTTCTCCAGTTTTGAACGAAAGCCTCGGGGCGTGTGCTTCTGAGCTTGGCGTTCCAGACCCGCCAAATCCGCGCTCCGCTTGCTTTTGGCAATACGTCTACGCGTAGCTGCGACGATATGATCAAGGCTGGCAACCATAAGAAAGTCTGATGATTATAAGGGAAGGTATGAGCCAATCATTGATTCACAAACCTTACCCTAAGAACCATCAGTGATGTCTTAGTTCTGGAAAAGCTGGTGCCATCGAAGGGACTCGAACCCCCACACCCTTGCGGGTACATGGACCTGAACCATGCGCGTCTGCCAATTCCGCCACGATGGCAATTTACATCTTTGCGCGGCGCCCGCCTGGGCCACCTTTCAGGAAAGGACTACGAGATATATTCTACAAAGGCTCCCCTGCCTGTCAAACCGACTGCATATAGCATTGATAACGTGTGTCAAGCGGCGGACCACAATTGGCATGGTCTCCGATGCAACGAAAAAAGGCGTAAGCTACCTCTAAATAGTCGGCGCCTGGAATGCTATGGCAGACTCTCAAAAATTGCCGCCCGCAGTAGAAGGTTCTCGCAACTTGCCACCCGATGTGGCCAGCCGCCTGCGCGCCCTGGCGCACGATCTCAGCAATTCAATCGAGACCATCATGCAGGCCTGCTATCTCCTGGGTCAGGCAAAGCTGGCAGGTAACGGGGCGAAATGGGTCGAACTCGCAGACAATGCCGCCCAGGATGCAGCCCGCATCAATCGCTCCATCCGCGAAATTCTGCGCAGCCAGAAGTAGTCGAATCCTGATCCGTGCCAAAAAAAGAGAGCCCAGCATTTCGCGCGCGTTCAACTGAGAACTGCTGCTATCCTTCCAACCGTGCGTTCATCGTGATGTCAGCCTTCAGCACCTTCGATACCGGACATCCCGACTTCGCATTCTCGGCTGCTTTGTTAAAAGCCGCCGCGTCCGCTTTCGGCACCCGCGCGACGACATCAAGTTGCACCGCCGTGATAGTCCAGCCCGCATCGAGCTTTTCCATAGTCAATGTCGCCGAAGTTGAAATACTTTCGGCCGTGAGGTTCGCATTTCCAAGTTGCGCCGACAGCGCCATGGAGAAGCAGGCTGCGTGCGCCGCCGCAATCAGTTCTTCTGGATTGGTTCCCGGCGTATTTTCGAAACGCGTGCTGAAAGAGTAAGGCGTGTTAGAAAGAACTCCACTCGTGGATGAGACCGTTCCTTTGCCGTCTTTGAGTCCGCCCTTCCACACCGCACTTGCCTTGCGTTGCATGCTTGTCTCCTGATTACTATTTGAAATTCGTGCCCGGCCATTGTAGACGGAGCACCATGTTTAGCGCGAGGCAGGTAGGCGTCGTCAGTTTTTGAAACAGAGAAGGATTGAAGATTTGAAAAGAAGATGCTGACGAGGTGAGGGACGTGGCCAGCCTGGCTGCCGTTCTCCTTCGGCCGGCCTGAAACAGAGGAAACGGCAAAAACCTGTACCGTCCTCACCCCATCTCGACAGCCAGATTAATCCTTCACGAGAGCCGAGTCAATCGGTAGAAATCCGTATACCTCAGTAGAAATCCGAACAGCTCAGATAGAAGCCGCACTGCGGGCAACTTAGCTTGCAGCGATGTTCCTGCAACCGCGCCGAACAATTTGGACAGAAGCGCGATAGCTCAGCTTGCAGCCGGTCAATTTCCGGAACGAAAGAAGGCGGCAATTTCTCCTGCGGACCGCCTTGTTCATCGCGAGAAAAATCTTCAGACGGATTTTGCGGCTGTGGTCTCGCCATGCGACCTCATTGTGCCATTTTGCGCCGCTGCAACAAAGCTTTTTGCATCAAAGCTTTGTCCCCGGATGTTTTGGCATGTCCATTACGCTTAATCTCTTCTGGCTTTTCGCCCTGGCAATTCCCATCGCCTGTGTTGCCTGGACGGTCACCCACGAAGAAATCTTTCGCGAGCCGCGCGAATACTGCAAACGGTAATGCCAGGAAGCACGCAGCGTATTGAAGCGAAAATTCTTCTATCTGTTTACCTGTGAATTTTGCTTCAGCTACTACGTCACGATCTTATTTCTCATCATCACGCTACAAGCTGCTCTATTCGGATTAGCGTGGCTACCTGCTCGCCCTGTTCGCCCTGGTGTGGGTCGCCAACCAATACATGAGCATCTATAACCGGCTACGCCTCGACATCAAGCACGAGCAAGTGGACATCAAAGTAAAAGAGAAAGAGAAGGACGTGCAGGAGCGCAAAGCCGCCTGAATCTCTCCTGCATCATTTCGCGCACGTACGGCGGACGTTCAGCCGCCACCTATGGCGGCGGTTTCTGAATCGCCCTCGACTTTTCAATCACCCACGCCGGAAACTCCGGCGCACCCTGTGGAGGCTTGCCCCGCGTAATCGCCCAGTGATCGAGCCAGCCCGTCCCTTCTTCGCCCACAAACGTGTCCGGCAGGCTATAAGCCTGATCGCTCAACGCATCTTCCAGCGTGATGAACCGGTACCCGCGCTTTCTGATCACCTCGGCCAGCTCATTGAAGTGGTCGGCTTCCAATTGATTGCCATGCAGCAGCAAAATCTGTTTGGGCTCGTACCCAATGATTTCCTTTGACAACTGTTCCGAATACGCGAACACCGCGTCGGTATACTCCAGATAACTTTTGACCAGTTGCTGTTGCAGCATCACATCCGCGCGTTTCTTGGCGTCTTCGTAAACTCCCCCATACATCCAGTCCCACGCATCAAGCGTCACCGGAGCAATGTGATACCCGCGGGCGACAAGAAACGCTTCCGCCTGGCGCCGCGTCTCCAGATCCCGCCCCGTGTCCAAATACGGATGCCGGAAATATCTCAGCTTCATATTGTGCTGGGCCAGCAAAAGCCGTGTCACCGACTCGCCCTGTATGACGTCGTCCTCCCACGCTTGCAACCCAACCCTGTTCAGCGACGAGTGACTATAAGTGTGGTTCCCAAGTTCAAAGCCCGAGTCCACCCACATGCCGAGAGCTTTGATCCTTTCGTCCACTTCGCCGAACTTATAGAGTTTTTTCTCATTCACGAATCCGACGGCAGGAACCTTTTGTTGCCGCAAAGCCGCCAGCAACTTGGATGTCATCTCGGTAATCGTCGCCGCCGACATGGCATTCGCCGCCCCCGCCGGCAAGTCATCCACCGTGACGGCCACTTGCCGGTCGGGCCCAGCGGCAGCCACCGACGAAACCATGTAGGCCAAGGCGCAGACGAGAAGACACAGCGCCCACATTGCGTGTCGCAACCTCCACAGCAATTTCATGGAAACGGCCCTCCTACCTGGCGAGTAACAGACGTCTGGCAGAACCCACGGCGGCGTCCCGCGTCTGTTTCGTTAGACCGCGTATTAGATCATGAAACGCTCGATCATTGCTGTCCCTCGCCGTGCATCGCCCGAATGGCGAACTCCCACCCATCGGCACTCGACGCACAAAACGATTCCTCTTCCGCGCACCCGTGCAGCGTCTCAATCCTTCCCTCGCCTCGCAGCAAATGCCATGCCTCCCGATATCGCCGGTATTTGTGGCGAGGGCTGTTCGGCGTGAAATGCAGCGAGCAGTTCTTCCAGCCCGTCAGTTCATATGGAATGATGTACCAGGCATCAATTGGGATCAAATACACCGCAAAAAAATCCAGCACTTCACTCTCATAGCGCTTACGTTTGGGACCCATCACATTTAAGCTGTACCCTTCCCCGCGTCGCTTGAAGATCGTGGATTTCACCTGCACCCGCAAAAATCGCCCGCGATATTCCACTCCCACGTCGTATTTGGCACAATCCCCGTGCGGCTTGAAAACTCTCACTCCCTCTTCCGCCGCCCGCGCCATAAAACATAGCTCGGGCCCGCTCCCCGCGTTCCTTGCACCCCTTCAGCCGGCTTCCCCGCATCTTCTTTCTATTTTTCTTCACGTTGTCTTTTTTCGTATTCTTATCTTTTTTCGCGTTCTCGCCTTTTTCCCATTCTCGTCTTTTTTCACATTCTTGTTTTTCTTCACGTTGTTTTTCCTCATGAGTTCGGCCCGTCTCTTTCCTCTGTTTTTGTGCCTGCACCGTCGCCAAAATAAAAACGCGGCCCGAATCAGCCGCGTCTCAAAACAAATCAATCCTCAAGAAAAAATGTCATCCTGGAGCCCGGCGTCCTTTGCCGGGCGAAGGATCTAGGCGTGCCGCGCGACGCGCCCCGTTTTTGGGCGCACAAACGCGCGTCTGGCACGCTTCCTAATGTCCTTGGGGGGGCCAGAAATTCTGCCCCTATATTTAGGCTAGCAAATCCGAGGGGGTGAATGGGACATTTTCGGAACCATTATCTTCCCAATACAATGAACAACTTACGCGAAAACCGCCTCCCAAAGGGGCTTGACAAGATTTTTCTCAAATCGAGAAAACTCCGCTTTTCCCCGAACGAAATTCCCGAATCGGGATTGCGGCCCTGAAGCCGAAGACATTTCGATCCAGAAGTTCAGACTTTGAGCATTAACGAGATTTCCGCGATCTGTTCTTGGAAGCACTCCAATACGAGGTTCTGAAGGGGGCCCAAATTACCCTTATCGGCTGCCTTCAGACCTGTCACATACTCGCTCTTGCGTTTCTTGAGTTTTGCGGGAAGTGGCTCTCCCTTGAATATCGGCGCAACTTTTGAAGCCATCACCAGATACGCCAGCGCCCTTGCCACGCGCCCATTCCCACCGTTAAAGGGATGAATGTGTTTTACTTTCCAGAGCACATACGCAGCTTGATGGAGGGGGGTATCCTTACATCTTAGATTCCTACTCCGTTAGGTATATAGACCAAACGGAGTAGGAAGTTTTTAATTGAGAGCTAATGATCTGGCGTCAAGTTTACGAGCACCCGCTCGTGCTCCCGCAACTCATGCACCGATAGCAACTCCCATTTCGCGTCATGATGCTACCGCAGAAGCTGCAGGTTGGGGCGTCGCCGAGGTCCACGATTTCGCGCAGCGCGTCGGCGGCGTGGATGCTGCCGGTTCTCAGTTCACGGTTTTCCGTTTCCCGAGGAGAAGCCGAGCCATTCAAATCCCCGACACCTTCCGAGTTGGGAACTGAGCCACCAATCGCGGCACCCGACGGTCTCAGGCGCAGGTTATCGAACAGCAACTGCTGCTGCCCGGTGAGGAAACGGAGCTGCAGCCAGCGGAAGATGTAGTCCATGATCGACTTGGCGAAGCCGATCTCGGGAGTGCTGGTCCAGCCGCTGGGCTCGAAGCGGGTGTGGGCAAACTTCTCGCACAGCAGCTTCAACGGCACGCCGTGCTGCAGCGCGATGGAGACGGCGCAGGCAAAGCTGTCCATCAAGCCGCTGACCGTGGAGCCTTCTTTGGCCATGGTGATGAAGATTTCGCCCGGACAGCCGTCGGGATAGAGGCCCACGGTGATGTAGCCCTCGTGTCCGCCAACGTTGAATTTGTGGGTGATGGAGGCGCGCTCCTCCGGCAGACGATGTCGCACCGCCCGCGGCGGCGCGTTCAAGTCTTCCTCTTCGTGTGGCGCGGACACTCCTGTCCGCGTAGCATCTTCTTTCTTCGACAATGCCGTCGAACTTCCGGCAGCCGACAGCGGCTGCGACTTCTTGCAGCCGTCGCGATAGATCGCCACAGCCTTCAGCCCCAGCTTCCAGGCCTGGAGATAGGCTTCCATGATCTCTTCCACGCTCGCCGACTCCGGCAGGTTGACGGTCTTCGAAATGGCCCCGGAGATGAACGGCTGCGCCGCCGCCATCATGCGTAGATGTCCCATGTAATGAATCGAACGCGTACCTTTGGAAGGCTTAAACGAGCAATCAAACACCGCCAAGTGCTCGTCTTTAATATCCGGCGCCCCTTCAATCGTCCCGGTAGCGTCAATGTAGCTGACGATCTTGTCGGCCTCTTGATGCGTGTACCCCAGCTTGAACAACGCCGTCGGCACCGTCTGGTTGACGATCTTGATCATCCCTCCGCCCACCAGCTTCTTAAACTTCACCAAAGCCAAATCCGGCTCGATCCCGGTTGTTGCGCAATCCATCATGAAGCCTATTGTGCCGGTGGGGGCCAGGACCGTCACCTGGGAGTTGCGGTAGCCGAATTTTTCGCCGTGGGCGAGAGCTTCGTCCCAGCATTGTTTGCTGGCTTCGTAGATGGCGGCGGGGACGTTGGTTTTGTTTATGTTGTTGACGGATGCGCGGTGCATGCGAATCACGTCTAGGAAGGGCTCACGATTGATGTACCAGCCGGGGCAGGCGGCTCCAGGCATGACGTTTTCGCGGAGATTGGTTTCGGCCAGGCCTTTTTGTGTCGCTTCCGTCGCGGGCACCAGCGGTTCGCAGAGTTCGGCGATGCGTGACGATTGCAAGTACGCCTGACCGCACATGATGGCGGTGACGCAGGCGGCGTAGTCGCGTCCGGCATCGGAATCGTACGGCAGACCCGCGGCCATCAGCAGCGCACCGAGATTGGCGTAGCCCAGGCCGAGCGGACGATAGTCGTGCGAGTTCTTGGCGATCATTTCTGTCGGATAGCCGGCGTTATCCACCAGAATTTCCTGCGCGGTGATCAGAATGTCCACGGCGTGGCGATACGCGCCTACGTCGAACGTGCCGTTGGGCGCGAACTTCAGCAGGTTAAGGCTGGCCAGGTTGCAGGCTGAGTCGTCGAGGAACATGTACTCCGAGCATGGATTCGAGGCGTTGATGCGCGCCGTATTCTTCGAGGTGTGCCAGCGATTGACCGTAGTATCGAACTGCATACCAGGATCACCGCATTGCCAGGTAGCTTCGGAAATCTTGCGCAGCAGGTCTTTGGCTGCGTAAGTCTTGATGGGGCGGCCGTCGCGGATGGCGCGGGTGGAGAAATCAGTGTCGCGCATCACTGAATACATGAAATCATCGGTGACGCGGACTGAGTTGTTGGCGTTCTGGAAAAATATGGACGAGTAGGCTTCGGAATCGGGTGAAGACCCATCATAACCGGACGCAACCAGGGCATGCGCCTTGGCCTCTTCTTTGGCCTTGCACTCGATGAAGTCAACGATATCGGGATGGTCAATGTTGAGGATGACCATCTTGGCAGCGCGGCGCGTCTTGCCGCCCGACTTAATTACGCCGGCAAAAGCGTCGAAACCCTTCATAAAGCTGAGTGGACCGCTGGCAGTGCCGCCGCCGCTCAGGCCTTCCGTCGAGGAACGTAGGGAAGAAAGATTGGTTCCCGTCCCCGATCCCCACTTAAAGAGCATGCCTTCGGTCTTCGCCAGAGTCAGGATGGAATCGAGAGAATCTTTGACCGAGTTAATGAAGCATGCCGAACACTGGGGAGTGCCATAACCGGTCTTGGAAAATTCGACGCGTGTGGCTTGCGGATTCCAGTGCCAGTTCTGGGCGTCAGAATTGGGCTCGATGCGATCGCATCCCACGTTGAACCAGACCGGCGAGTTGAATGCCGCGTACTGGCGGATCAGTATGTGGGCCAGTTCATCGTGAAAGGTCGCACCGTCTTCCGGAGTGCGGAAGTAGCCCTGAGCCAACCCCCAGTCGCGGATGGTTTCGGCGACGCGCGTAACCAAGGCGCGCACACCCGATTCACGATCCGGCGTGCCAACGGTGCCATGCAAATACTTGCTGGCCACAATGTTGGTGGCGGTCATGGACCAGTCTTTGGGAACTTCGACGTCCTTCTGCTCGAAGATCACGTTGCCCTGAGCATCGGTGATCTGTGCCAGACGGCGCTCCCATTCAACTTCGTCGTAGGGCGACACGCCGGGCTTGGTAAACAAGCGGCGGAAGATGAGGCCCGGGGCTCTCTTTTTTGTGGTCGTCGTCTGCGGAGTGGCGACAGTTGGGGCGTTGGTTGTTTTGACTTTTTCGCTCACTTCGGACATCTCTTCTCTCTCCTGATTAGATTCCGAACCACAACTGGTTGATTCCGTGATCCTTGGGCCTAAAAACCGGACGGTAATGGCGCCGGCTGCACCATTTTTTCACGCCGCGGGGTTTCGGCTGGTCTGCTTCTCTCACAAACGTTTTCAGACTGTCTCTTTCCGGGAAAAAGCTCTCGGCTTTCCGGCTCAGTCAGCGGCAATGCGACTGGCGTCGTCTCCTCACGAATGTCTCGTACCTGCTTCGTCTCCACGGACGTGCTTTGTGACGGCTCACCTAGGTGGAAGAAGTCAGCCGGAATGCCTGATACCGATTCAACCGCCGATGCCAGCCACTGCTGCAGGGCTGCGAGAGCCGTGCGCCGCTGGACATCATCTTCGATTACCACATAGCGGGCGAAGCAGCGCCCCTCGGCGAATCGTTGACGCAGCGGGCTGTTGGGAGCGAAAAGACGTGCCATTGCCATACCGAGATCAGCGGCCTCGGCGATCTGAAATATGGCCAGCATGCGTTTGCCGCCGGTAGCAGGGACCTCGCCCGGCGCCACCACTTCCTCGCCCAAGGCAAACAGGCCGGATTCGCCGGGAACTAAAAGAAAGCTAAAGCTGGATTCACAGCGAAACCAGCGCGACCATTGCAGGCGACGGTAATCTAAGGGCGTCTCGAAACCATGTCGTGCCAGGGAATCAGCAACCAGGCGGGCTAAACCTTCCATCGAGGGCTCCCTTCGCCTCCAAGCCGCGACACTCCGGACTAGCGGCGCGGCAGAAGGTGGCAGTGGCCGCGGTTCGACCAATTTCACCTCTGTAAAGCTTGCCGCCACGACGATCAATCCCCGCCTTAAAGGCGGTGCCAAAATGATGCCAAGTCAATCCCCCGAGGGGATATTCGGCTGACGCCGAACCGGGGGAACAGCCACCGCAAGCCACGCGCTCCAACCCGCAGCATGCCGGACAGGCCTGCTGCGGTTCCGTTCACTTACGGGGAACGGAACCAGTTGACGGGGCGGTGCGGGGTCACCTCAACCGACGCGTCCGCCCCAGTTTTTTCTTAGCCGCCGAACTCTTCCATTGCCGATTTCGGGGGCCTGCATCACCTTATGGGATCGCTACAGTACGCCTGTATATAGTACCTGTCAAGAGGGTATCGCTATATATTGTATATCAACAGCTTAACGGCACAGATGCGAGCCCCCACTGCCCGACTAACCACAAAAAGACACTTTTTCCACTTAGACCATAATGGCGCGCCGCGAGGCCGTGCGACGGGCAGCCGCCGGTTCCAATGGCAGAGCTCGCTTATCCGGCACGGGCCAGTTTTCACCAGCCGCGCCGATGGGCACGTAGATGTCTTCAAAGATTTCGCGCGGGGCAATCCGCTGCGCACCATCGGAGGACTCCACCAGGTAATCCCCTGGCTCACCGTGATGCTCGCGACCGAGTGCATCCACCAAAGAGAATGATTCGGTCAGTTGCCTGGCGCTAATCAGAAATCGTGTGCGGTAGATTCTCCATTCACTTGCTGCATTGCTCACGTGCATTCGCCCTTGGGGGAGGGAGAGATGAATTGGGACTTTAAGTCTGCTAATGCTGCCGGTAGTTTTGCTCTACAAATTCTCTGTCAATTTCTGGCTGGGAAATGTCGGCCGAGGTGCGACGAATGTACGCGGCATATCAGTCGCGGTCAATTCCAAAAGATTGGTGCAGTTTGAAAAAAAATGTCTAACAATTTTCGCGCGAGAGAGAGTCTGGGAATAAATTGCGCAGCGCTTTGTTTACAACGTTTGTAGGCGTGTTTTTAGCAAATCTCTCCGCACAAATCCAAAGTTTGCTACACTCGCCAGCCGTAATTTCCACATGGGCGCACAGGAAATGCAGAAAAGTAGTGGTCGGTTGTAAGTTAGTTCGCCGTTCTGATAGAGAATGCGAATGAACCATGGACGCGCTTGCGCGTCAGAAGAATGGATGGCCGTGATGCGACTTCTTGTGATTTTATTTATCGGTTTGAGCCTTACCTCGCCTGCATCCTCGCAAAGCAAACCAGAACAATCGCCCGCGAAAACAACTTACATTCTTTGCGACAGCCTGCTCGATGGCAAATCCGATCAGCTTCGCAAGAATGTTCTTGTAGTTATCGAAGGTGACAAGATTTCCCGTATCGGGCCCGCGGCGAATACAAGCGGCACGGACGTTATTCACCTTGCCTCGCACACTTGCATGCCCGGCCTGATTGATACGCATACCCACGTGCTCTTGCAGGGCGATATCACGGCGGCTGACTACGATGAGCAGCTTTTGAAGCAATCGCCGGAGTACCGCACCATTCTGGCGACGGTGAACGTGCGGCGCGCGCTGGAATATGGTTTCACCACAATTCGCGATCTGGAGACCGAGGGCGCGGGCTATGCCGACGTGGATCTGCGCAATGCCATCGACCGGGGCGTGATTCCCGGGCCGCGCATGCAGGTAGCAAGTCGCGCCATGGATGTTACCGGAGCATATCCCCTACTGGGTTACGCGCCCAACGTTCCGGTACCTCACGGGGTCCAAGTCGTAGACGGGCCGGAAGACGGCCGCAAGGCGGTGCGCGAACAGCTCATGCACGGCGCCGACTGGATCAAGGTGTATTCCGATCGCAGCTATCGCGTCCGCGAGGACGGCGTCCTGGACGACATACCGACGTTCACTCTGGAGGAGCTGCGGGCCATTGTGGACGAAGCCCACCGCGAGCGTCACAAGGTCGCGTCTCATGCGATGGCGCTGAACGGCGTCCACAACTCAGTCGAGGCCGGCGTGGACACCATCGAACACGGCAACTACATCAGCGATGAAGACTTGAGGACCATGGCGGCCAAAGGCCTCTACTATGTTCCGACAATTTTCGTCGGAGAATACGTCGCCCAGGGTCGGGCGCAAGAGGGTGCTCCAGTATGGGTGAAGATGCTGAAGATTCACGAGGAAACATTCCGCCGGGCCATGAAGGCGGGGGTGAAAATTGCTTTCGGCACCGACGCCGGCGGTTTCGATTGGAAGGTTAATCCCGCGAAAGAGTTTTCTTCAATGGTGAAGTTCGGCATGACACCGGCGCAAGCCATACATTCAGCAACCCTAACCGCCTCCGAGCTGCTCGGCATGCAAGACAAGATCGGGACGCTTGAACCCGGCAAGCTGGCCGATATGGTGGCGGTGCCGGGCGATCCGCTGGCCGACGTCAGCATTTTGGAGAGAGTGGATTTCGTGATGAAGGGCGGGATGGTTTACAAGAAGCCCTAAAAATCGAGATCTGCCGCGTGCGCACGGAGGGCCACAGCAGAGTCATCGGTTTGCCTCTGAAGTGAATCCTAGTGTCATTTGCGAAGTCACGCCCTGTGCAATCTTTTCGCCAGATAATTCTTTCTCCAGGTGTTTCTTGAACCAAATCCTCCTTACGGCATTACCGTAAAGGTTCCTGAACTGATCGCTGTGCCTCCCTAGCGTGGTGATCCCGATCTTGCCGGTCACTGCGCCAGTCGGAACTGTCGCTGTCACCTGGGTATCGGAGTTAGCGGTGAACGTTGTCGCCTTCACTCCGCCAAAGGTGACTCTCGTGGTTTGAGTGAGCGATTCTCGCACTCTCCGCGATCGTTGTAGAAAGCGAAGACCTGAGAGGCAGGGCGGTCGCAGTTGGTGATCAGGAAGCGCAGGTTGGTTGCGGCGACGGTATGTTCGGCCTTGTAACAGATGCGGGGCTGGCGCGGCCAACTGCGGGGGCGATGGCGGAAGCTGGAAAAGCTGCGCTGGGGTAATTGGGTGCGGCGATAGCGCCGTTGCAACTGCTTCTGCCGTGGTTGGGCGCGACGCTTGAAGACGCAGTTGGCGGGGATGTCGAGGACATACTCGATAGCGAAGAACTCGCAGAACTGGTAGAGCAGGGGCAGAGCAAAACCGGCATCGCCGCGCAGTTTGATCTTTACGGCGGGGAAAGCAGACTGCAAACGCGGTACCAAGCGCAGCAGCATGGGCACGATGCGAGCATGACTGGAGGCATTTCCCGGTCGCAAGCGTGCGGCCAGCAGACATCCGGTGTGACGCTCGAAGATCAGCATGGGGTGATACATGTGCTGGCCATAACCACCGTTGAAGAAGCTGAGTTGTTGCTGGCCATGAGTGGGATCGTCGGTGGAGTCGATGTCGAGCAGAATCTCGCCACGCTGGCGGACCTGGTCGCCACACACACGGATGAACTGCTGGCACAGCAGGTCGTTGGTGTGCACCAGATCGCGAGCGGAAGGGGCGTTCTCCCAGCGACTGAGGGTGGGCTAGGAGCCGAGCGCGTCGGCCAGTTTCTGATCGGCGACGATCTGCAACATGGGATCGTGGCGCAAACGATCGGCATCGTTGGCGTCTTCATATCCGGCCACGATCTGGTAGATGCGTTGCCGTAACAAGGCCAGCGAATCATGGCGCAGGCGGTCGTGCTGGCGCGGATCGCTTAGGCCAGCGCCCCAGTCACAGGTCAGATGATGGCGCTGATCGAAGGCTCGCAACGGCAACAGACCGGCGTCACTGGTAATCTGGCCGCCGGAAAAATCGGCGCGGATGGTTGATGACGGTAGAAGGAGAAGGTCAGTTGTGATAAAACACTTTGTATCAAGTGATGGATGCTCCGAAAGGGAATGCTGGGTCTGCAAACCCAGTGTTCATCATTCCTTTTAGAGCATCTTTTCTTTTTTGGCTAGAGCCTTGCTGAATAATCCAGGTTAGGCAGTCGCCGCAGCGGCAAAAAGCCCGCTCGTTAGATACGCAGCCGAGGACGAAATCGTAATGTGAAGTGAGTAAAGACTTGACCCGCCACCTGGAGACTAACTCAGGATCTACGCCTCGCTTCTGGGCGGCGCCTCTTCACCAGGTGTAATGCGCCGTATAGGTAATCGCCTTCTCTCCATCGGACGGGATCGTCATTGGAAACTCGATGGTCCTGCTATCCGTCTTTCGGTACGGATCGGACTTTGCCGAGATATCCCAGGTAATCCAACGGTAGAGATGCTCTACCACACGAACCTCTACCGGCTCTTTCTTGTGATTGCGGACCTTGATTTCGAAGGATTCATCAATCGTCTGCCGATTGGTGTCGAGGCGGTAGTCAGTACGGCGGCGCTCGCCAGTTAGGTCAAAAGCATTTCCCGTATAGACACGCACCTTTTCATCGCGCGGAGTGTGATCGATCACGTTCTCCCCGGTGAACTCAATTTGTCCATCGTCATTGCGTCTGTAGAACCGCACACGCCCTTTGGGGAGCGGCATACCCAAGTGGTTGGCTTCCGAGTTGGTGAACTCTCGCGTCACCCATATCTTAGGATTCGATTCCGTACCATAGGAGAAATCGTTGCGAATGTTCTCCCAGTTCCATCCGTTATAGCGATTGGGGTCAAGTTTCAGCCCGTCATAGACGTAGATTTGTGCGGTGGAAACGTTGCCAGCTCTGATGAACTCCACTTGTTTGGTTTCGCGGTCGTCCAGAGTGGCGGAACGAGCCAGGGTGTACAGGTGGTATTCGTCGAAGGTTCTTTCGGTGACTGGTGGGGTCATTACGCCGCCGCCTATTCCGCCGCCAATCCCCAACGCCTGCGCTCGGTCGTACATTTGTTCTGGCTGAATCTTGTTTACGTCACCCGCCATCAGCTTGATACGGGCATTCTGAAAACGCTTGCCGCTCTGATTGTCCATGGTGACCCAGCCGACAATGTCGACTGCGTTCCCTTTTTCCGGCGCGACAATGTTGTAATCGGCTGCCCAGGTCAGGCCGCCGGTTACATATGAAAATTCAGCCCGCAATGGTCCAGGGGTCCGTGTGGACAGCAGCCATTGCAGCGTGGGCTTGAGCACCGTGTCGTTGCCGAGGGCAGGGAATAATGGCGTTCCCGGCAACCCAAAGCGAAGCTTGCCTTCGACTTCAACGATGGGCTGCTCCGCCCCACGCTGCGCCATCTGCGCCTGGTAATACTCAGCGCCGAACTGGCGCATCGCCATGAGGTCGTGAGGCACATAGCCGCTGCGGATGATCTTTCCGGGGACGATTTCTTGTTTATTTTCACGCTGCACCAGGAAGTCAATCGTTTTGCCTTCAGACAGTGAAAGCAGGAGCGACTCTGACACCGGATCGGCACGATAGTTTTGCTCCAGAACCTGAACAAATTGTTTACCGGACGGGTCGCGCAAGATCACGGAGTCCGGTTCCAGATGCATGGTAATGTCCGTGACACGGATACTATTCACGCCGGACTTCAGTTCTAACGGCAGCTCCTGGCGGACAACAGCAAAGTTCTGGTTATAGATCGTGAGCGAGGGTTGAGAAGGATCATCAACAGCCAGCGAGACGGTGCAAAGAGCAATCAGGCATACAAATCGGCGAATCACGGGTCCTCCCGGGCGAGGAGTTAGGCTCTTTAAGGAGCCCGGTTCAGCCTATCTTCTTTGGAACGCGGGAGGTAAGTACCACTTGCGCGAGATTTCTGGTCAGTCGGGAACGGTAGTCTATAGGGCGTTACCCACTGAAAACAGCGAGCGGCCATTCACGGCCGGCAATGCTGCTGGGGGACAACTGGCCTCTCGTCGGCGCTGTGCGCAGGTCGAGTTCAGCCTCAGGCACGTACGGAACTATAAATTAGGACGCGTCGAAAAACCGCGCGCTAACGAACCGCTAATTTGAACGGCGAGAACAGCATACAACCAGATAAGCTCAGCACACGTCAAAGGCGCAGTCGGAAGGAGGACACGATGAGCATTTTCATGGTGCTGTTTATGGTGATGCTGATTGCCTGGCTTTTAGGATTTGCGGCGTTTCATGTGGCCGGGGGACTGATTCACCTTCTCCTGATCGTGGCGGTAATCTCCCTTGTCCTGCATTTTGTTCGCGGTGCAAGGACTGCCTAGCTCCTTGGCGCCTGCTCGGAGTTTTGCGCGGGCTACCCGAGCAGTTGAATCCGCAACTAAGTACGGACGAGTGCACAAGTTTGCATGGTGCACCGATTAACGCAGTTTATAGGAGCTAACTATGGCCCAGGACTTTGAAAAAAATAAGCAGTCGGGGAATCCAAACGAGCAACAGCGGAACCAACAACAGGGTGGCCAGCAGCAAGGTGGTCAGCAGGGAAACCAGAGTGAGCAGCAGAGACGGCAACAGGAGGAGCAGCGGAGAAAGCAGCAGGAAGAGCAAACCCGCAAGAACCCCGGCGGCGACCAAGGCCAAGGGGCAACAGGATGAATCGGATCAGGGGAAACGGCGCGCTTCCTAGGGGATTGTGTCGCTAAAGCACCCTGCCCAAGAATGGCTTGCACGAAAGCCCTCGATAGGGTCCGAGGGCTTTTTTGTTGGATCGGGAATAGAACCCGGATTTAGAAACTACTTCACTGCTTTCATATCCGGCGCATGAGGTACATCGACCCTCAGTCGCCTACTGCTTCCAGTTCCTCATGCTCGACTCGACTCTTTAATTTTGGTGGTTCATGGGCGCGCCGGTTCACCAAGGCGACGCTGGCCAGGATCACCGCGGTCGCAATCACTGTGCGCACGCCGATGGCTTCATCGGCCAGTGCCCAACCCAGCAGCACCGCTACCAAGGGATTGACATAAGCGAAAGTAGAAACCCGCGTCGGTGAACTCGCGGTGTTGAGCCAGGTGAAGGCGGTGAACGCAATAATGGATCCGAAGACGATCAGATATGCCAGTGACAACGCGGACTTTGCCGTGACTGTGGCGAGGTGAAGTCGAGTGGCCTCGCCAGTCAACAAACCAGCGCAGCACAAAGAGATTCCACCTGTGGCCATCTGCATGGCAGCGGAAAGCATGGAAGACGATGGCAGCTTCGCGTCCTGCGCATAGATCGTTCCCAGTCCCCACATGAACGCGCCGAACAGCACCGCAGCCGCGCCCAGGAGGCTGACCTGAGAATTGGAATGAAGTCCATCCGGCCCGATCAGAATCGCTACCCCGGCGAAGCCCACGATTAGTCCCAGGACGGCGCGCCAACCCAGATGGCGGTCGCGACCTTTGAAACGCGCCAGCAACACAACCCAAAGTGGAAGAGTCGCCGAAAGCAGTGCCGCCAATCCGGAGGGCACGCGCTGCTCGGCCCAGGCAATACTTCCGTGGGCCCCAAGGAACAGAAGTGCGCCGGCGATTGCGGCAGAGATCCACTGACCGAGTCGCGGCGCCGGAGTGCCGCGCAGTCGAACCCAGGCGTAAAGCAAACTACCAGCAACGAGATGCCGCACTCCCATCATCAGGAGTGGCGGAATGCTTTCCACAGCAAAGCGAATGGCCAGGTAGGTGGAGCCCCAGATCAGATAGATGGCAGCAAACGCCAGGATCAGGCGAGGTCCCGCTCCGCGGGAAGACGAGCTAATCTTGTGGCGAACGTGGGTTTGGGCTCCAATTTCAAGCACTTGGCCGCTGCGAAGCAAGGAGCGTATCGTCGAATTCTGGTCGGTCATCATGGCACCTAACCATCAAAACGTGCTATGGTGGTTATACAAGTTATTATTCTAACCTGTCAAGACGTTTATGATGGTTAGAAAGGTATTTTTTGTCGGACTACGGATCACAGATTCCAAGACTTACCCAGTCGACTCAAAAGCTCTTAAGTGAGGCGACGCAAGGACTTAATTAGAAAATGACTGACGCTGCTCCCAAATCCGATTTCCAGTTCGTTGCGGGCCGCTTGTGTCTGGATTTCGCAAACACAGTGGACTATCGCAATTCCCCACAGGAATTGGATCAATTGAATACATACGAGGACGTGATCGCCTGGGCCGAGCAGGCGGGAATCGTCAGCGAAGCTGACGCTCGAAAAATGAAGCAGGCTGCGAAGAACGGGATGAGGGCTGAGACTGCCTTGCGCCATGCGCTAACACTGCGGGAAGCAATTTATGAAATCGTTTCGGCAGCGGTCAATCGGGAACCGTGGCCGGAGATGCCGGTTCACTTTTTGAACCGCACGTTGCGCGATGCAGGAGGACAAAGAATACTGGCCGCCGGGAAAGATCGCTTCACATGGAAATGGAATGCGCCAGCCGGGCACCTGGAATCGATTTTGTGGCCGGTCGCGCAGGATGCGGCGGAGTTACTCACCTCGGATGAATTATCCCGAGTGCACAAGTGTTCGGCTGAAGACTGTGGCTGGTTGTTCATGGATCGCAGCAAGAACCAGAGCCGTCGCTGGTGCGAGATGAAGAACTGCGGCAATCGCGATAAAGCGCGACGGTATTATGAAAGAGTGAGGGCGGCAGATTGATCCCTGCTGAGGCTAGTTGCCGGTTTCCTCAAGCCGCATTGGCATGGGCGTAGCGGGAAATAACAAAGGTTCCAGAATTAACTGGCGGGCGAGTTCAGCGGTAAGCTGCTGGTCGGCTGAATAAAGCTCCACCGCGGAGTTGCTGGTGGATCGCAAGGCAAGGAAGCCGCCGTCCGGGACAGCAGTATTTTTGTGTTCAGGTTCGAAATTGTATTGAATAGTGCGGGCAGCCATGTCGGCCGTGAGTACGACCGCCACACCGGTTGGCGGATTAGAAATGCGGGCCTGAAAATCAGATATCTTTTTGAAGTCGGCGTATCCGTCAAGGCGGCGGAATTCTTCGACATCACGTTCGAGCTCAACGAGGAGCTCACTCCACTTCCGTAATGCCAGGACCTCAAATGAGTTCTGAGGCGCTGTGCGTCCGGAGCCGTTTCGTCTTCCTGCGTGCGCGCGATTCTTCAGATGATCCGCTACCCAGCCCATACTCCCTCATACCTTCTGGAAACAATAAAGTCCTGAATCGAACATTTGAGATGCTGAGAGGGGTCGCCGGGTAGTCTCTTCGAAGAAAGCCTTCCGGTAGCGCGCCAAATCATTGACCTTAAGGAGCATACCCGAAAAAACCTAATCGCCTACCCTGCGTATGGTATCGAACATTCCCCAGGACAAAGAGAATAATAAGCGCGGATAAGATCATGTCGCGCAAGCGTCCCCCTAAAGAACGACGCCGCAGAAGTGCAGTCCCCCTGACCGGGGACAATCCCGATAAGCCCCAGTTGCCGTACTCGAGGCGGGAGAGCGATCGGGAAAAAGCACACGTGTACCGCTGGATTGAATTAGGCGAGGCGGCCTTGCCTCCAGACGAGAAGCCTAAGGACAAAGCAGCTTAATTGTTCAGACGCTACTCGGCACTCTCGCCACGAGCGGCCAAGAAGCTTAAAGCTACGGCGGATCACGCTCTCCATCCAGTCTCCGTCCGACTGCGGTGCCAGGCTGAAAGCCACACCGCCGTTCGAGGCGCCACCAACCGATGTCGTGCCGTTAAAGATTCCCTGCTGCGTCCAAGGGTGAGGCCGGCAACGGGGTTCTGCCCGTCGGCGCAGTTCGTAAGGGAGCAGAAGCTATACAGCACGCTCTCGGTCCAGCTCCCATCCGAGTTCGGTGTTAGCTTGAAGACGACGCCGCAGCCGGCGTTGGAACAGGAGGAGGCCCCCCAAAGGCGGTCGTGCCGTAGAGCTTTCCCGCTGCGTCGAAGATGAGACCTGCAAGAGGCTCGAGTCCGGTCGGGGGACCCAGTAAAGCTGTGCAACACAATCTCCGTCCAGGTGCCGTCGGCGTTCGGCTTGAGCTTGAAGACCACACCGCTACCGCCGCCAGGGCCAAGCGGGGTGGTGCCATAAAGATTTCCCGCTCCGTCAAAGATGAGGCCGGGCAAGGGGATTAAATCCATCGGCGCAGTTCGTGAGGACACAGAAGCTGTGCAACACGCTCTCCGTCCAACTTCCGTTCGAGTTAGGCGTCAGCTTGAAAACCGTGCCTTTACCAAAAGCGCCACCTGCGCTTGTCGTGCCGTAAAGATTCCCTGCTGCGTCGAAGATAAGGCCGGCATCGGGATTTGCTCCATCTTTACCCGTAAGCTCATGCAGCACCTTGAACGTGCTGGCCGCCGCGGCGCCGGTCGGCAGCAGCAGAGCCGTCGCCAGCACCGCCAGAATTCCGCTCATCCTGAACCAAAATTTCTTTTGCCGCACGGAATTACCCTCCTCTCTGCGACATTGTGAAGGCCAAATTGGGAAATGAACGCTCTCGGCGGGGAGCAACAGACGGGCTTGTGCGGGTTGTGTAGCCTAAGGAAGATCCCAAGGGCATGCGTTGAGACGGCATGCCTGCCCTCCGAGACGAAAGAGTAGGGACCCCATTTTACACCGCCTTCTTACACCCGCTGAAACCACCTGTCAAGTGATGTTCTCTAGTGCCTCAGCAACCGCAATTCCACCGGAAACCGCCTTCTTGAAAACGGCGTAGGCCAGGAGTGCCAGGAAGACTGGACTGTTTTGCGGCCGTCACAGCTTATCCCCAACGCTACGATCATCCAACGATGTTTGAACGGCGTGCCATCGATCAGCACCGCATACAGTGATGGCGGTCCCGCACTATAATTCCTGACTTATGTCTGTTCCGACGGGCACGCGTTTTGGAGACTGCGAGATCCTGGGGCCGCTGGGCGCAGGGGGCATGGGAGAGGTGTATCGCGCGCGCGATCACAGCCTGGGCCGCGAAGTTGCGATTAAGCTGCTGCCGGGGGAACTGGCTTCGGATCCGGGCCGGTTGCACCGCTTTGAACAGGAGGCGCGGGCAGCGGCCGCACTGAACCATCCCAACATTGTGGTGGTATACCGCTTTGGCACCGAGGAGCAGGGCACGCCTTATCTCGTAACTGAGCTTCTTCAAGGACAGACATTGCGGGAACGGCTGAAGACAGGGCCGGTTGCGGTGCGCAAGACAATCGAGTACGCGTTACAAATCGCACGCGGGCTGGCAGCGGCGCACGATCGCGGCATCGTGCATCGCGACCTCAAGCCGGAGAATATTTTTCTGACGCGTGATGGCCAGATCAAGATTCTCGACTTCGGTCTGGCAAAACTGACTCATCCAGAACCGGACAACACCGAGACCAGGAATGCCATGTCGGCGACAGACCCCGGCCTGGTTATGGGGACCGCGGGATACATGTCGCCAGAGCAAGTGCGCGGGCAGGCCGTGGATGCGCGTTCCGACATTTTCGCTCTGGGCGCCATTGTGTACGAGATGCTATCCGGCAGACGCGCTTTCCAGGGGGCGACTCCAGCAGACACCATGAGCGCGATTCTCAAAGACGATCCGCCGGAATTTACGTCCTCCATGCGTGAGCTCCCGCCCGCGCTGGCGCGGATTGTTGATCGCTGTCTGGAAAAAGATGCAGCCGAGCGCTTCCAGTCGGCGCGCGACCTGGCGTTCTATCTGGATTTGCTGACGCATGAAACCCACAGCAGCGGCGTTGCAGCAGCAGTTGCACCAAAGTCCCGCCTGAAATGGCATGTTCCGGTGGTTGCCGCCCTTGCCTTGTTGCTGGCTGCGATTGCGGGTTTGGTGTTATCACGCTGGCTGCGGCCTTCAACTGGCAAGTCGGCTCCCGTGGTTTTGCGGCGGCTAACGGACTTTGTGGGCATGGAGGAGTTTCCCGCGCTATCGCCAGACGGCAAGTCGGCAGCCTTCACCGCCGACGTGGGTGGGAGACGGCAGGTGTGGGTCCGTCTGCTAGCGGGCGGCACGCCGTTACAAATCACTCACGATGATGCTGACCACCAGTCGCCGCGCTGGGCGTCAGATTCATCATCGCTGATGTATTTCTCTCCCTCCAAGGAGCCGGACGGTCAGGGAAATCTATGGGACGTCCCCGCCCTGGGAGGCCCGAACCGCCCGCTGGTGGCTAGCCTGGGAGGTGGTGATATCAGCCATGACGGTAAACATATTGCGTATTTCCGTGCGCAGGCGGACGGGGTTGAGCTGACAATTGCGGATCGCGACGGTTCGAACCCCAACTCGGTGACGAAGCTCAACAACAGTTTCACATATTCCTATTTGCGCTGGTCCCCCGACGACCGCATGCTGGGATTTCAGCAAGGCAGAGTTTTCAGCTATGACATCTTCTATGTGCCGGCTAACGGCGGCGACCCAAAACCGATCACACGCGACAACAACATTCTTGGCGGTTTTGCCTGGCTGCCCGACAGTTCCGGAGTGATATACAGTTCGGCCCGAGGAGATACGGTTCTCTATCTCCCGACCATGAACTTGTGGTCAGCCCGCGTCGGCGGGACAGAACCACGACAGCTTACTTTCGGAGAGACCTCCTATACCTCACCGGACTTGGATAGTAAGGGGAACCTGGTTGCAAGCCGATCGCGCATGCAGTTTGATATTTGGAAGTACCCCGTAGGTGGCACTCCCAAGGAGAACGTCGAACGCGGGGTGCAAATTACTCACCAGACGGGCGCAGTGCAAACGCCTTCCGCCGGACCTGGGGACAAGGAATTGGTGTATCTGAGCGATAGCGGGGGGCATGGCAATGTGTGGATTCTGAACTTGCAGGACGGCCGCAGCCGTCAGATTACGTTTGAGCAGGATCCACGCATAGCGTTGGGTGTGCCAGTGTGGGCGCCCGACGGAGAACACATTGCGTACGTGACACGAAGCCGCACAGTATGGAACGTTGATCAATGGGTAGTGCACCCGGACGGAACCGACGCTCGAAAATTTTCGGAAGGCGGCGGCTGGGCAAACTGGTCCCCTGACAGCCGCTGGCTTTATTTTGCTGAACCCAAGAGCGAGGGTGGCTACCGACTGATCAAAGCGTCAGTGGATGATGGCCACAGAGTCACGGTTCGGGAAGAAGGCGAGAGACCGGCAATTTCCTCCAGCGGAACTGTATTCTATACAGTTCAGAACGCGAACTTGAAGGGCGTTTCGGATCTGGAGATTCTGCAGGCGAATCCGGAGACTGCGCCAAGCCGTCCGCTTGCACACATTCCAGGCTCACGCCTGCCGCCCTATGTGCTCATGCAACCCGTCCTCTCTCCGGATGGGAAATGGCTGGCAATGCTGTTGACCGATGGGCCCACAACCAATATCTGGGCGCAGCCGACGGCGGGGGGCGCCCTGCGTCAGATTACGGATTTCGGTAATCAAGCGACGTTTATTGCGAGACGGGTGTCATGGTCGTCGGACGGGCACTCGATCTATGCCGCGGTCGGCAAGGGCGATGCCGACATCGTATTGCTCAGCCATCTTCAACCCTGACCCGAAGCGCATCTACGTAATGGATCAGAGCTTTTATGAGACTCAGAACAGGACGTCGAATTGGCGACGTGGCGGTGATAGTGGCGCTGATCGTCCTGGAGTGTGCGATCTTGCATACTCACAGTCTGGCACAGCAGGGGTCCGCAACGCGTGGTTTGGCCATCAAGACTGAGTCTTTGCCCGCAGGTACCGCCCACCAGGATTATCACTTTCAATTGGAGGCAATTGGGGGGACGTCGCCGCTACACTGGTCGGTGGCCAGCGGCGAATTTCCGTTGGGGATGAGTCTGGAGGCGGCGAGCGGTGTGATCTCCGGGGCGCCCACGAGCGCCGGAGATTTTGATTTTACGGTGGAGGTCAGCGACTCGGGCAGTCCCGCCCAACGTGCGAGCAAACAATTCACGTTACATGTGGCCATGCCGCTGCTCCTGCAATGGACACGTCCCCCGCTGGTGAACGGCAACAACATTGAGGGAGCGGTAATGGTCACCAATGGCACGACTGCGGATTTTGATCTCACAGTGATTGTGGTAGCAGTGAACGAGATCGGAAAAGCGTTTGCTTTGAGGTATGAACACCTGAACCTGAAGGCGAACGCACCGCCCTTGGAGATTGATTTCAGCTCGACGGTTCCTCAAGGCGCCTACGTGGTGCATGTTGATGCGGTCGCTGAGGTTTTGTCCAAGAATGCAATTTATCGGCAGCGTTTGCAGACATCTTCAGGGCTACAGGTGAACGCGGGACCGTAGGGGTTCGCAGGTGGTTTCGATGGATGCCCGGCCCAACTTTTTTCCACAGCCTTACAGCTTTCGTAGCCCTTCTCTTTCGGCACTCTACCGAGGCATTAGGACCGCGACATAGACCCTGTAGGACTACTGGGGTGCATACCGTAAACGTACAACCTACATTGCCACTTTGGCCCTCCCAACCATGTACGCAACGGAAGGGATCAACGTGGGCACTCAAGACGTTCAAGTCGTTAACGGTGCAGAGGCCAAGAAGAATGGCATAGTCTCGCCGGCCAGTCGAACGGACTCGAATGGTAGAGCCACGAGCAATGGCGTTTTGCTGGCGATTCCGGATGAGGAATTCAAGATACTTCGTCCTCACCTCGAATTCGTGGAATTGCCGGTGCATAAAGTCTTGTACGAGGCTGGGGAGGGAATCGAGTATGCGTTTTTCCTGAACAGTGGAATGACTTCTCTGGTGATCGCCACGAGCGACGGCCGCAGTGTGGAGATAGGGGTCGTTGGCAAGGAAGGATTTATAGGCGGCCCATTGGCGGTGGGGTTGCATAGAAGCCCTTATCGAGTGGTGATGCAGGTGCCAGGGGATGGGCACAGAGTCAGGGCGGAAGTGCTAGAGCGAAGTTTTGGTGGGTCTTCTAACCTGAGAGCCATGCTGAACCGTTGCACCCAGATACTGGGGATGCAAGTGGCGCAACTGGCGGCCTGCAACCGGTTGCATGAGATTGGGCCGCGGCTCGCACGATGGCTGCTCATGACTCAAGACCGAATCGAGTCCGATGTTTTGCCCATCACCCACGACTTTCTGGCTCAGATGCTGGGTAGTGGGCGTCCGACGGTCAGCCTGGCGGCGGGCATTTTGCAAAAAGCCGGGATCATCGAATACGCTCGCGGCATTGTGAGGATTTTGAAGCGAAAGAACCTGGAAGAAGCAGCTTGCGAGTGCTACGGAATTATCAGCCAGAGGTTCAGTGGCTGCGCCTGAGATCTGGCAGCACACTAAAAAAATTAAGAGTTCCGAGATGATGTTGAGTTCATTCGTCTCAGCCAGTAGCTCGCTTTAGACCCTTACCGACCTGCCATCGCTGCTTCCCTTGCGGGGTCGC
>Ga0209471_1000301_pt1 | contig 34563 bp, 39 predicted proteins | sample GraSoiAngelo_128_FD_185885 | JGI IMG/M metagenome (GOLD analysis project Ga0209471, IMG submission 185885) | Grasslands soil microbial communities from the Angelo Coastal Reserve, California, USA - 14_0927_12_20cm (SPAdes) (version 2) | ecosystem: Environmental > Terrestrial > Soil > Grasslands ... | reverse complement strand
CGCGCTGACCGCGACCACCTGCACGCCGTCAGCGAACCTGGCAGGCTTTCTCACCAGCGACGTTTCCGCATTTGCACCCAATTTCCGCAGTCCCAAAGTCCAGCAGGCCAGCCTCAACCTGGAGCGCGAGATCGTGGATCGCTTCGCCGCGGGAGTGTCTTATCTGTACGTCCATGGCGTGGACTTAATACGCGCGCGTGACGTAAACCTCCCCGCACCGGTTAACGAGGTTTACCCGGTCTACGACGATTCCGGCACAAATTTCCTCGGCACCTACGACAACGTCGCGTCTTTCTCGACCTGGCAGTTCACGCCCTCCATCACCTGCCCATTTGTCCCCTGCATCAACCCACTGGTGAGACCTATCCCTCGACTTGGCGCAATTAATCAGTTTGAGAGCGCCGCTTCCAGCGTCTACCACGGCCTCACGGGTGTCGGTGCGCCGTCGGATGCGCAGCGGATTCTTGGCCCGGATTATGCCAGCACTGACATGCGCTTGACCCGACGCATTTATGCTGGCGACCACGTGAAACTCGAATTCATGGCAGAATCTTTTAACCTGCTGAATCGTGATAACAAGCGTGTGAATTCTAACGACGACGGTTTTCTGAGCAGCGCCGCCCAGTTCGTACAAATCGATAAGCTTACTGGGCTCAATCACTTCCCGGCACACTTCCGGCAGCCAACGCACTTGCTTTCGGCTACCGGCGCTTACGCCCCGCGACAAGTTCAGCTCGCTTTGAGACTGATTTTTTAATAACACTGACGACGTTTCGGCATGACGAAATGTAAGTTTTCTGCGCTAGCATGTTACATAACTCTTGACTTACTAATAGAACCTTGCAATAACTGTCGGGTCCAAATGGGACGAGTTTGGGGGTGTAGTCAGTTTGGCAGAAGTCAGAATCCAGGAGGGAGAATCCCTCGAAAACGCGCTTCGTCGCTTCAAGCGTAAGGTGCAGCAGGAAGACATCATCAAGGAGGTCAAGCGTCACTCCTTCTACCTGAAGCCCGGTGAGAAAAAGCGAGTCAAGGAAGCTTTGGCTCGCAAGCGCAGTCGCAAAAAAGCGCGGAAAGAACAGGACTAACATCCACGGGGTCGCTGCCCCTTCCCTGGCGGTGGCCCTTTTCTATTTCACTCACTCCCGTTACTTAAGATGAACGTCATAGCAGTCAGGCTTCTCTCATAGCAGTAACCATGCATCTCTCCGATGCATGGCGGGCCGAATCCTGGGGCAGTTGATCTATTTGAATTGAGGGGGGATGAACGACCCTGCGCACTCGCAGGCCGCGGAACGCTTGTGTTTTCCCGGCCTGATTGGGCAGAAGGGCGGTCGAGCTGAAGGGAGCATCTCTCAATGGAATTCCAGGACAAGATGTTGAAGTGCATTGACTGCGGCGCCGATTTCGTCTTCACCGCGGGAGAACAACTGTTTTTCCACGATAAGCAATTCAAGAACGAGCCCAAGCGCTGCAAGGCCTGCAAAACCAAACGGGTGGCGGTGCTGGGTGCCACACCCAGCGGCGGCCAGTCCTATAACAAAATCGAAACCAAAGCGGTTTGCTCGCAGTGCGGCAAGGAAACCACCGTACCCTTCAGACCGACTCAAGGCAGACCAGTCTTCTGTCGGGAATGTTTTCAACAGCGGCGACAGGCTGCAACCGCCTGATCGTTTCTAAAAGAAAAATTTCTTTAAGGAGAATGGCTAGTGGAGCCAACAGGCGCTCGCCCGGGGCGGAGCCCTCCGCACGCTCGAAATTGAGACCGCTAGGCTCTCTTCCCCGATTCGGGAGCTTGTTTACCGGCCCGCTTTTCAGAAGCGGGAAGAGGAACGTTCTTTCGGCTTTGTTTCTCGTCTTCGTGCTGCACTAATAGCGCTTCCAACTGACGAACCATATCCTGTGTGCCCACCGGTTTGACCAGCAGTGACTGCGCTCCTTGTTTTTTCCAATCGCCATCGCCGGGAGGATAAGCAGTCAGCAACGCTGTCGCAGGATCATAATGCTGTTTGCGGGCAGCGCGAATCACCTCGAAGCCCGCGGTCTCCGACTCCATCCGCACGTCCGTGATCACCATCTCGTACACGCCGGACTCGAGCTTGCTCACAGCCTCCACCGCAGAGGCCGCGGTGTCCACCTCAAACTGGTTCATTTCGAGCACTGTCTTCAACGTGAGTAATACTGCAACATCGTCGTCAACCAGTAAAATACGCCGCTTCATAATCACCCCAGACTGTTCCTTGCCCAGCCATGAAACCTTATCACTCCAATGTTAACCGGCCAATACAGTTAAGTTACTATATTAGCGTGGCAAGTTTTTATGTAGAGAACTTCGGCTGCCGGGCCACTCAGGCCGACGGCGCGGCCATCGAACGCCAGTTTCGCAACCGCGGACTGGAACGCTCTGCCCTGCCGTCTCAAGCTGAGATTGTTGTGCTAAACACCTGCACCGTCACCGCCTCCGCCGACCAGGACGCGCGCGCCGCCATTCGCCGCATCCATCGCGACAACCCCGCCTGCCAGATCGTCGTCACCGGGTGCTACGCCCAGCGCGCACCCGAGGAACTGGCTGCTCTGCCCGGAGTTAGCCGCGTAATCGGCAATTCCCACAAGCATCAGTTGGTGGATATCTCCATCCCAACTTCCGTCTCAACCTCGACGCCATCCTCTACCGCAAGGGACTTTGTTCCGCTAACCAGCCTGATGCCAGAATCGCCAAGCCAGATTTACGTCTCCGACATCTTCGCCCACACCGAACTGTTCGCCGCTCCGGTCTTCGACGCCGCCAACGAGCGTACACGTCCCAATCTCAAAGTTCAGGATGGATGCGACAACCGCTGCTCTTTCTGCGTAATTCCCTTCGTGCGCGGACACAGCCGCTCTTTGCCGCTGCCCCAAATACTTCGTGAAGTGAATGCGCTGGTCGAATCAGGCTACCGCGAAGTAGTGATCTCCGGAATCAACCTAGGCCGCTGGGGACGAGACTTGGCGCCGCAGAACGATTTAGTGTGGGACGAGCAAGTGTCGGGCGATCTTGTGTGGGGCGGGCGCCCTCGCCCGCCAAAAGCCGCATCGCACCCAGCCACTTTCCGCTTCGAGGATCTCGTCGCTGCCATCCTGGCCGAGACCACACTGGAAAAGCTCCGCATCAGCTCGGTCGAACCCATGGACTGGAGCGAGGACCTGATTCGCCAGATCGTCGAATCTCCACGTATCGCCAGGCACGCGCATGTTCCCATGCAGTCCGGCAGCGACAGCGTTCTGCGCCGCATGCACCGCAAGTATCGGCCCTGGCATTATCGGGAAAAGATTGAGAAGATCCGCGCCGCCATGCCCACCGCTGCAATCGGCGCCGACGTCATGGTCGGATTCCCCCGCGAAAGCGACGCCGAATTTGAAGAAACCCGCCGCATGATAGAAGACCTGCCGTTCACCTATCTGCACGTCTTCACCTACTCGCCACGACCCGGAACGCCCGCCGCAGCCCTGCCGAATCAGGTGCCGGTGCGAATCGCGCGCGATCGCAACCGCGTCCTTCGGGACCTGGCAGCAGCCAAAAAGCTGGAATTCCAGAAATCTTTCATCGGGAAAACGCTCGACGCGATCACCCTGAACGTATTCGATGGCGAATACACCGAAGCCCTCACCGATAACTATCTAAAGCTGCGCCTCAAGGGACGGCACGCCCCAAATCGCTGGATCACAGCGCATGTCGATCAAGTAGAAAGCGGCGCGCTGCTCGGAGTGCGGTATCGACGTAGCGACGGGCATCTCGCCCGTCCCACTCCTGTGTCGACGTAGGGACGGACGTCTCGCCCGTCCACCCTTGTCATTCCGAAGGCCGCAGGCCCGAGGAATCTGCTCTCGCTCGTGTGGGGCGGACACTCTTGTCTGCCGCTCTTGACCTTGATGTTGACTACTCTTATTTCTTCACCGTCAACCGATCGGCAATCTTGTCGTACTGGCTCTTCGCCATGATGTGCCGCGTCACCAACTCGCCGGGATCGCCATACGGACGCCCCGCAATCACCCGATCGGCTTCTGCGGCAGTCACCCCCGGCAGGCTCATCAACTGCTCTTTTGTAGCAGTATTCAAATCCAGCGGATTGCTGCGGCTCCAGCCCTCGCGTATCCCTGACGCTACCGCTTTGGCATCACTCTTGAGCGCAGCCGTCGCCTGAGCAGTTTTTTCTTTCAGATCGTCGGGATTCTGCGGATGCTGCTCGGTGTAACATCCCGCCAGCGCAGCCAGCAACCCAATCCCAAAGATAAATAGATATCGGAAACGCATGTTTGTGCACCCCTCGGTTCGATGGCATGCCTGCGCTAGCCGGTTGGCTACTAAGCACGGGATGACGAATGCGCATGGAGCCTCTTTGTTCATTCGTCACCCTGAGGTTTGCGCCTAAAGACCCCAAAAACCGCTTGACTGATTCTTCCGCCGTTCCGTTCAATTGAGAGGGACGAGGAGCCACCACCTATGCCCACAACCGATCTCAAACAACGCCTCGCGCGTTACCGCCAGATCAAAATCAGCGTCATTGGAAGAAAATCCGGGCACGCCATCTCCATGCCGGTCTGGTTCGTGTTGGAGGGAGACAAACTCTATCTTCTGCCTGTCCAAGGTTCCGACACCCAGTGGTACAAGAACCTACTGAACAATCCCTCCATTCGGATTTCTGCCCGCGGCCCGGAGGCGGAATTTAAGGCCACTCCCGTGACCGATCGCAAGACGGTCGCATCCATCGTGGAAAAGTTTCGCGACAAATACGGCGCGGGCGACGTCAAGAAATATTATTCGAAGTTCGACGTGGCCGTCGTGGTTGATTTGTCCAACCAGCGCCCCGGTTAAATTTCGCCTTAGCGTTCCTCATCCTCACGCTCACGCCCAGGGTCAGATAAAGGTGGCATTTCGCCCCGAGCAGATCACATTCTTCTTGTCATTCCGAGTGAAGCGAGGAATCTCTTGCCTTTTGTCCGCGGATTTAGGCGCTCCGGCTAGGCTGACCTTTGATTTGAAACCTCACACCGGCTCAAAGACTGGCGGCGATTCGGGCGCCTCGATGGGGCGATTGCAGCCGCCCGAGCCTTACCACCACTCCACTCATTTTCTGATAACTTTCCGCCATCTCGCCTGGTGACAAACGCAAACCTGGGACCGCTACCGCGGCGGATATCTTGACCAGGGACAGTAACGCATACAGACGAAGATGCATGGCGCTCTCCGCCAATTGCTTGCCGGCATGCGCAATGCTCAAGTCTGAACTCTGACTGGCCGCTTCGCCCGCCCGCAGCAGGACAGCCCCATTGCGGGCTGCGCAGCGAACGTATTCGGCAGCCGCCTGAAGGCGTTCTCGTTGGACAGAGCGGAATTCTTTTGCCGGCAGGCTCTTTCGTAGAAACGCTTCCTCTTCGGGATCGATCAGGTTTCGGAACGCCTCGAGGTCAACAGTGCTGAGATGCTGCGACAGATCGTCGAAGGTCAAGATTCTCACGCTCTGCCCGCGAATAGCTAAAAACACAAATGTGCATAGCAGAGCGGCCGCAACCAGCACGAGAATGAGTGAAATAATCATCGCAGCAGCAACCTTCGGAGTTCCTGGTTCCACTCCTCCAGTTCGTTGTGCGGCAACATCCGAACCGTACTCTGGGCGGTCTGTGGTTTCAATAGATAGGTCAGCCAGACCAGAACCGAACAGTTGTACGCCAGCGGCAGGACCATATTGTACGTTCCGTCAAAAGCAGACCCGAAGTGCATGCGCAATGCGCTGGTCGCTAACTCGATGGTTCCGAAAATCCCGAACCCGAGCGTGATTCCAATCGCGTAGTGTTGCCACCCAAGACCGAAGTATGAGGCGAAAAGAAAAAGAAAAAACAGTAACCCGCACTGCACCACGCTCAAGCTTCGCTGAAGCAAAAGTATGCCGGAGATCAACCGGTTCGTATCACTGCCGTCTTCGGAGGCAACCGTCACTACCGCCAACATGAGGAGGATTACTAGACACCACCCGAACAGTAACGACCCAAGCCGCCGGAAAGCCTCATAGGAGTAAAACACGTGGGAGAAAATCTCATAGATCACGGCGAAACTGAGGCTCACCTCGATAATCTTTCCTAGCCAGGAAACATAAAAATAAAGACTATAAGAGGCAGCGGGATGCAGGGCGAGAGCCAGACAAGTTAGCGAATTAATGATTTGGAAGATGGTGTAACAAAGGAATACCGGAAAATCACGATATAGCTTCCTACCTGTAAGGATGGCCGCAATAATCACCTGCAGTGCCGTCGGGACAATCCATGTGAAATATACGATGAAGCGCTGCACGGTCATGGGCCACCGTTTGGGCAGCATACCGCGTTTAGCGGCGACCCACAACCGAAAGCTTAATCAGTCTGAGACACAAGGGCTTGCTATTAAGGCTTCCTGCAAATCCCCGTACTCGGGTCGCACAAAGGCAGGGGATTGCCGCCGGCAAAAGACAGAATCCCGAATGTCGGCACCAGAACCACGTAGAGCGTAAGTGTAAAGAGAATTTTTTTCACGGTGCAGCTCCTTTCCAAGTTGGACGCACCGTGATAATGTGCGGGCGGCAAGTCATCGCCGACCAAGTACCTTGCAACGATTTCATTTTCCGAAAACGTAATAAGATGACCTTAAAGTCAGCCTTTGAGGACTTGACGGAAACTACTCTGCATCCGATCTCTGGAATGTTAGGGAAGCTCGACTATCTTTCGAGCCTGCGCAGGGCCACGGGTTACTACGAGCACTGGGGACTGGGCCGGGTGCATGGGGAGCTCGCTGCCCAACGAGCCTTGGCGGAAGCGCACCGCTCTATGCTTTCGCGAATACTGCGTTCACCATTACAGAGGCTGGTTGAAGATCTGGAACTGTCAAGCCAACCCAAGGGGATTACTCCGGCGGTTTATCTGCAGAATTTGCGGCTGCGAACTGATCTGTTGCCACCCGAACCGGGCGCCGCCTCGGCGCGTCATTTCAATTCAGTGCTGCATGCTCTTTCGAGTCTGACGTAGACTCGTGGTGGTGCCACTCACCCAATCTCATAGCTACCCCCACCACCTGGCCGATCACTTCCGCTTCTTGAGGATGCTTCAGAACGCGGATTGACATCGGCGACAGAGGATGCGGCTGCAGGATGATGTTGTCCCGCTTCACCGCACACCAGCAGCAGGTATATCCATCCCGGCTTTCGACAAAATAGATCGGCCGTTCGTACTCCGACCGCCACGTCCCCTCCACCACCTTGTCTTTCGATTCGTCAACCTGCACAAATGTTCCCGGAGGCAGAATGGGATACATGGTGAAGTCCTGGCTGCCTATATATCCGTACGTATAGTCGCGAATTGCCAGCTGCGCCAGATGCGCCATTGGCACCAATCCCCACTGCTCCACCATCCGTCCCAGGTTGCTAGTCCGGCCAGGATCAAAACTGGGGTCGAGACGCACTGGAATCTGAACCGCTGAACTGCTCGCCAGCGCATCAGAAATATGTGAGTTCGGCGGAGATGCCAGCCCAAGATCGGATGCGGCGTAATTAAAATCCACTCCATACCATGACAACAGCTCGCGCGCGTCCCGTCGGTAAATTACCGCCAAAGCGTACACCCGGTAAATACTGGGAACGACTCCCTTGGTTTCTATGTCAGACAAGCGGCTCGGAGGAATAGCAAATTCCTCGTTCTGGTGCTTTCGTGCTATGCGCGCACTCGCGCCCTCCACATCCCGCATTTTTAACCCGAGACTCTCGCGCAACGCCCGAAGATTTTGCCCCGCTGAGAACATCCGCCCCCCTTGCCCCGATGACGGTAACGTATGATACCAATTTGCGGCGGCAGATGTTACGCATGCCATAGCTTTTGTACCGTTACGTTTATGGAACGCTGCAAGCCGCTGTGAATCGACTCGAGAACATCATGTGAGTCTCATCCTCATCGCGACCACAGCGTCACCATCGTTCCGCCACTATCTCCCTGTTCCGATTCTGTAACAAATAAAACATCGCCGCTAAATTATTCCCGTTTGTCGCTAGCATCCCCTTTTCTAAACCCACCCATGGTCAGGACGGAGACTTCATGAAGAATTCGGTGCCCAGAAATTCAGCGCCAGCGGCCGTCGCAACCTCTAGGTCGGCAAAGCGGACTTACGCTAGTCCACGTCTTGTGCCTATGACGCCGGCTGCCGCAAAGACAACGCTGGAAACCAAGAACGCTCCGGAAGACCCGGGCGCCCAAAAAATGCTCGCACGGATCGAGCAAGCGCTGAAACCCGATGGCAAGCCTGAATAATCGCGATCATCTCGAGTTGCCGCCGGATGAAGACGAGCACGGATTGTTAAGCCACGCCGCCATCCACTTCCTTGTCCTCGGACTACTATGCCTGTTGCCTTGCATCGTACTGATAATCAGCATTGACTCCGGTGAGTCGTTGCTGCGGACCCATTTGCTGAGGGTTCCAGTTGTCTTTTGGGCTGCATGGGGAGTGCTTTCCATATGGGCGGCTCTGGATATGCCCAGAATTTCAAAACTCTTTGGCCGCAGCACTGATCCCCTGGGCCCTCAGGCGATGGCTTTGTGCATATTGGCCCTCATAAATTGCATTTCCGTCCTCGCATTCTTGTTCATGAGGCGGAGCGTCTGATTTGCCAGCAACACGCAGAAACTTCCAAACCGAATAGCGATGCGACATGAAGAGATCAGATGGAATCCGGCACTCGAAGAGTGGTTTTGCATCAGATGTGGTCGCACATCCGATCACGTTTCCGAGGAGCCTGCCAGAAAAGAAATTGATGCATTCGAATGCATGATTCTCTCGGTTGAGGATATGAATCGCCGCGCGCTGGAAATACGCGAAAATCTCGCACTCCTGTATCAGGAAAAGGCAGCATTTTCATTTCCCACTCCCGCTGATGATCCCGGCGAATACCAGGTGGAAGAACTCGAGGCTTGGGAGAAATTGAACCAGAATATCCGCCTCCTCGAAACTGAATTAGCCGCAATCACCGATCAATCCTGAAACGTTCCCTGCCGTTACAAAGTAGTAATACACTATGTAAGGTATCGTACCAAGGCATAAAACCTTTGTATTATGTCCGGCATCTTTGCCACCAGCGTGGCAAAAATCCTCACGATGCCGAAGCCACTGAGTCAGGACGAAGACGCCGAACTAGCTGCGTTCCGTGCCCGCGATGCCCGCTGGCTCCAACTAGCCGACGCTGCCCTTTCTGCTGCCGAAAAAACCATTCAGGCTCTGGAGTTGGCCAAAGAAGAGCAACAGCGCATCCGCAAACAACTTAAGGGCAACATCGAAAAATACCGGCGGCTGGAACGGCAGCGTAAGACCAAAAAGAGCGGCTGAAATTCATAACCATCCTACTTTCGCTTTTCGTGTTTCATTTCTTATTCACCTCCGCAATAGGATTCGTATCGCGGCATGGCTTTCACCATGCCGCAAGTCCGCACCGCAAAGTACCTACTCTCCGACACTGAGTCGGAACTGCGCAGAGAAGCTCTGGATTCTTCAAATTCCGCCCTAGGGAGCAGTGGCCGGTAGGCGCAGCGATCAAGTACCGCTTTCGGCAGGCCATCCTCCCTGGGTGATCGGGAACCGGCGCGCCACTTGGGGTGCGCACGTGCGCACGCGTCGCGCCACCCATGCTATAATTTTCCATCTTTCTGCCATAGTGCGCGGAGGTTTGTATCGATAAACGTTTTATCCGCATCAATGACCGCATTCGTGCGCGGGAAATCCGCGTGATTGACGACGAGGGCCAGCAAATCGGGATCCTGCCCCCATTCGAAGCTCTCAAAATGGCCCGCGAAAAGAACCTTGACCTGGTCGAGATTTCGCCCACCGCCACCCCGCCAGTCTGCCGCATCATGGACTACGGTAAATTTTTGTATCAGCAGGAGAAGAAAGAGCGCGAGGCCAAGAAGCACCAGAAACAGATCGTGGTCAAGGAAGTGAAGTTTCGCATTAATGTGGACGACCATGACTACGAGACGAAGAAGAATCATGTTCTGCGTTTTCTGGAGGATGGAGACAAGGTCAAAGCGACGATTTTCTTTCGCGGGCGGGAGATGACGCGCACCAATCTTGGCCGTCAGATTCTGGAACGGCTGATTAAAGATATTGGGGACAACGGCATCGTGGAGTTCCGGCCGCGGCAGGAAGGAAATACGCTGCATGCCATCCTGGCGCCCAAGAAAGCCAGTACCGACAGGCCGCAGCAACCGGCACAGAACCGGGTCAGACCGGCGTGAATACTTAGCATTCAGCACTCAGCATTCAGCCATCAGGGGACGGTTGCAGGTCTAGGCGAACTCTGACTGGGTCCACGGCTAAGTACCCACGGCTAAGCACCCATAGCTAATGGCTTAAGTCGGGACGGTGCGGAGTACTGATTGTTGAATTTTAGGGGACTTTTTTATGCCTAAGATGAAATCACATAAGGGCGCGTCGAAACGATTTAAGAAGACGGCCAGCGGGAAGATCAAGCGCGGACATTCGCATCTGCGTCATATATTGACGTCCAAAGCCAAGAAGCGGAAACGCAAACTGGGCACTTCGACTCTGGTGAGTCATGCTGATCAGCTTAGAATCTCGCGCATGATCCCGTATCAGTGACGGGATGTGTGGTGCGGGCGCTTTCGCCCGCGCGAAATGGGGCGAATCGCTTTTGATCGTCGCCCGGAAAAATCCGGGTGCAACCCAGAAATTGGGCTTGCGCCTGAAGGCGTGTGAAGAGGCTCATGTCACCGACGGTGACAAATCCTTACCTCCAGCCGCCAATAAATAGGACGCTAAAAAAAGGAGCAAGTCATGCCTCGTGTAAAACGCGGAACCAAACGCCGCGCCAAGCGCAAACGGATATTAGATCGCGCCAGCGGTTATTTCCTCACCAAATCCAAACTGTACCGGTCAGCCAAAGAAGCTGTCGAGCGCGGCCTGAAGTTCGCATATTCCGGCCGCAAGCAGAAGAAGCGGCAGTACCGGTCGCTGTGGATTGTGCGCATCGGCGCCGCCGCCAAGCTGAACGGGCTGAGCTATAGCCGGTTCATCAGCGGGCTGAAAAAGAGCGGGGTGGAACTGGATCGCAAGATCCTCGCTGATCTGGCGGTGAAAGATCCGGCTGCCTTTAAAAGCCTCGCCGAGCAAGCTAAAGGGGCGCTGGGCGGGGCGGCGTAAGGCAGCACTCAGCATTCAGCACTCAGCATTCGGCCAATCGTAGCTTAGGTTAGCCACCCCTCTCGGATGGCTGTGCCGTACGGGCTCACAGCAGATTCCTCATGGGCTGACGCCCATTCGGAATGACAATATTCAGAGGTTCTCGGTGCGACGTGGCATATAGCGTTCCCAAATTAGCGAACTACTCCGCGGAGGCGCTTGAAAAGGCGTCTTCGGAGTTGCTCGCCGCTTTGGAGAAGGAAGGGGCGGCGGTCGCGAATGAATCCGACTGGAAATCTTTTCGTGACCGCTGGATGGCGCGCAAGAACGGCGTGCTCACGCAGATAAATGACATTTGGTTGAAGGCAGCTCCGAAAGACGCCAAGCGCGAAGTCGGTCAACGCGTAAACGAACTTAAGAAACGCGTCGAAGGGGGCGTCAATAAAGCTGAGAGCGTTTACAAGACTTCTTCTTCTGCCACCGAGAAATCTCTATCATCTGACCGCCTCGATATCACTCTCCCCGGCATTCGGCGGCCGCTGGGGGCGGAGCATCCTATCATCAAGACGATGAATGAGATTGTTTCGGTGTTTCGCAATCTCGGATACTCGGTGGAAGAAGGACCGGAAATTGAGACTGATTATTACAACTTCGAGGCACTAAATTTTCCGCCGAACCATCCGGCGCGCGATACCCAGGACACGCTGTTCATCGCGGGGCAGGAATCCAAACCGCTGCGCGAGCGTTTGCTGTTGCGAACCCATACTTCGCCGGTGCAGATTCGCAGCATGGAGAAGATGAAACCGCCGCTGCGGGTGGTGTGTCCCGGCAAGGTGCATCGCAACGATGCGCCGGATGCCACACACTCGCCCATCTTCCATCAAATTGAGGGGTTGGCAGTAGACACGAACATCACGATTTGCGATTTGAAAGGGACGCTGGATCACGCCATGAAGGCACTGTTTGGGTCGAGCGTGAAGACGCGATTCTATCCCTCGTTCTTCCCGTTCACTGAGCCCAGCGCTGACGTGCAGATCAGTTGCATTTTCTGTGGCGGTAAGGGGTATCGGGACGGGGGACGTTGTCCGCACTGCAAGGGCGGCGGATGGATCGAGTTGCTGGGCTGCGGAATGGTTGATCCGAATGTGTATGCGTTCGTGGACTATGACTCGAAAAAGGTCAGCGGCTTTGCGTTCGGGATGGGAGTGGAGCGGATTGCGATTCTAAAGTACGGGGTGGATGACATTCAGTTGTTCTTCCAGGGGGATGTGAGGTTTTTGGAGCAGTTCGGGTAGGGCAAAGCAGTTCGGGTAGGGCAAAGCAGTAAGGAAGTTCGCCTCGCGCTTAATTGCAATCGCGCTGGGGCGCGATTGCGCGCGGGGGCTCTCCCAGATCCTTCGGTCGGCAAAAAGCGCCGACCTCCAGGATGACAATCTTTATGGAAGTGCCGACCTCCAGGATGACAACCTTTATGGAAGCGCCGATTTCAGATTAAACTCGATGAAAATTTCTCCACAATGGTTGCGTGATTTCGTTGACCTCAAGGTTGACTATCGCCGACTGGCCGACGATCTTACGTTGACTGGGACGGCGGTGGAGTCGGTCAGCGGCGAGGGCGAGGACACGGTTTTTGAGACGGACATTACTACCAATCGTCCTGACGCCATGAATCACTATGGCGTGGCGCGCGAATGTTCGGCGATCTACGACCTGCCACTGAAGCCGATCGAGCCAAAATTGCCCAAGCCGCAAGGCAAAGCGGATATTCCGATTGCGATCGAAGACAAAGAGGGCTGTGCGCGCTTTACGGCGCGGGTTGTCCACGATGTCGCGATCAAGCCGTCCCCGGCACGCGTTGCGCACCGGATCGAGTTGATGGATTCCCGTCCTATTAATAATGCGGTGGACGCAACCAATTACACGCTGCTCGAAATGGGCAAGCCGACGCATGCGTTTGATCTTGATCTGCTCGCAGGCGGCAAGATCATCGTGCGGCGAGCGCGCGCCGGCGAGACTTTGAAAACGCTGGATGGAGTCGAGCGCAAGCTCTCGACCGAAGATGTGGTGGTCGCGGATGCCCGCAGGCCGGTGGCGCTGGCCGGGGTAATGGGCGGCTTCGACACCATGATTACGGAGAAGACGCGGAACATTCTGATTGAGTCGGCGTGGTGGGACCCGGTGACGATTCGAAAGACGTCGCGGCGGCACGGGTTGCATACCGACGCGTCGCATCGTTTTGAGCGGGGAGCGGATTTCGATTCGACTATCTTGTCTTGCGATCGCGTAGCCGAACTGATTCTCGCCGCAGGTGGCGGCCATCTTCAGGGCGAGGTGATTGACGTGATCGCGCGGCGACTGGATCAGGCGCCGGTGGCGTTGCATGTCTCGGAAGTGCACCGCATTCTCGGTGAACAGCTGCCAGCGGATGAGATTCTTCGCATCCTGCACCGGCTGGGCTTCGACATCATTCCGGAAAGGTATGACGCAACTGAGTTCACCGTGAAGATCCCAAGTTGGCGTCTGGACATTGAGCGGGAAATTGATTTGATCGAAGAGATCGCGCGCCTGCACGGTTATGACAAGTTCCCCAATACATTGCCGGCATACGCGGGATCGGTCGTGGAAGTGCCTGACGCGGAAAAAGACCGGAAGCTGCGCACGTCTTTGTTGGCGCTGGGTTACAACGAGGCCATCTCGCTTACTTTTATTTCACCGGATGATGCCAAGAAGTTTTCCGCGGCTACGGCGATTGAACTGGAAAACCCGTTGAGCGCAGAAGCCTCGGTCATGCGGACTTCGATGGTTCCGGGCATGCTTGGCATGCTGGCTTATAACCTGAATCGTGGCAGTGAAAACGTGCGGCTCTTCGAAGCAGGCAATGTGTTCGAGGCAACGGGCGAAAAAGCAGTGGAGAGAAAGCAAGTTGCCATGGGAGCCACGGCGAGCAGCATTAAGCGCGATCTGCCTCAGGGCGGCATTCTCGACATCAGCAAAGGGGAGAGCGCGGTGGCATTGGAAGTTTTTCGCAGTCTAAAGGGAGACGTCGAAAGCCTGTTGCGCGGATTTCAGTTCAGTACGCTGGATTACGACGCCGAGACCGCGGATTATTACCATCCGGGACGGTCGGCACGGGCAGTGATGGATGGCGCGACGGTGGCGCAGTTCGGGCAGATTCGTGCGGAGATTGCTGCTGAGCGAAAGCTGCGGCAGGATGTGTTTGTCGCGGAACTGTATCTGGATCGCCTGTACAAACACGAATTGCGGCAGGCGCGCTATGAGCCATTGCCGCGGTATCCAGCGGTGGAACGTGATTTCTCGTTCATCTTTTCCGATTCGGTGGTGTTCAAGAAAATTGACGAGAGGGTGGCAGCGCTGAATTTGAGCGGATTGCGCAGTTTTGTGCCGGTGGAAATTTTTCGCGGCGGAGCGATCCTGGCAGGTAAGTATTCGATTTTGCTGCGCGCGACGTTCCAATCGCGCGAGCGGACACTACGCGAGGACGAAGTGGCGGAGTGCTCGGGACGAATCATCAAGGCGCTGGAAGGGTTGGGTGGGACGCAGCGGATCTCTCGGCGGTAAGCGATTTTAAGTCAGCGGCGGCGGGCACCGCATTCAAACATTCATCCTTTCCAGCCGCTCTCTGAAGTACTCTTTCCAACTCTCAGGCAAGGCTGGAACCTGCAGGGCACGCCGCACCGAATTCAGTTCGGCATCGCCATATCTCTTGGCAACATATAGTTGAGTGATTTCACCGATTGGGACCCGGTTTGCGTCCCGAGCAATTACCTTGATCTCATCGGTGGCTCCAACTTCTCCCTCACGAGTGACGGCGAAGTAGAACCCCGTCCGACCACTTGCGAGGAATCGTTTTACCATGTCGTCGGCTTGAAATCTCACACCAAGTTTGTAGCAAGGAAGGCGAGGCTGGGTCACGATCACTTCCGCAGACCCGATTGAGAACTGATCGCCAAGATGGACTGAGTCTTCCAGTAGGCCATCGGTGGTGAAGTTTTCTCCAAAGGTTCCTAGAGGCAACTCTCTGCGGGGTAACTCTCGCTTCCAGTAAGCGTAGTGTTCGTGTGGGTAACAGTAGACCGCCTTATGCTGTCCCCCATGGACACTGAGGTCCGCCTGACGGTCGCCGTCCAGATTGAGCTTACGCAAAGCAACGCGGCCTTCGACCGGCTCCTTGTGGATGGCCGTAATCACACTTCTCCCGTGCCAGGTGACTTCGCGGGGGAGGCCGGTGTTCACTGAGACTAATTTCATATCCACTGGCCCTTTTCCTTTCGCGCTATCAGCGAGCCGACTTATTGGGCAGTATAACCGCTGCAATTAGAGGTTCCCGTTCCCAGCCGCTATATTTAAGGGGCTTCTCCTCAGACGTCTGCGGATTCTACGGCACGACTAAAAGTCGTGTCCTTTCTGGTCAATCCGCCCAATTCTCCGGAACGCTGTTTCTGTGTTGCTCTCCGTGCCGCTGTGTCTCCGTGGCCAATCCTGTGCTAGTCTGACGCAACTATGGCTGATGCGGCGATTCAGCAGAAACAATTTCTTAGCGACAAGGTTGAGCGTTTTACCGAGTCGGTGATTCGTGAGATGACGCGGCAGGCGATGCTCTACGGGGCGGTCAACCTGGCGCAGGGTTTTCCTGACTTCCCTGCTCCGGCGGACATCAAGCGTGCGGCGCAGGAAGCGGTGGCCAACGACATCAATCAGTACGCCATCACCTGGGGAGCGCGGAATCTGCGGCAGGCGATTGCTCGCCAAACGGAAGTCTGGCAGGGGATTTCAGCCGATCCCGAAACCGAGATCACGGTCTGTTGCGGCTCAACCGAGTGCATGATTTCGACCTTGCTGGCGGTGTGCAATGCGGGCGATGAAGTCGTGATCTTCGAGCCGTTCTACGAGAACTATGGACCGGACGCGATCCTGAGTGGCGCCAAGCCGAGGTTTGTGAAACTGCGTCCGCCGAGCATGGCGGACGGAGAGTGGACGTTCGACGAGCGCGAATTGCGGGCGGCGTTTCATAACCAGACCAAGGCGATCATCCTGAATACTCCGAATAATCCGACGGGAAAAGTATTCACTCGCGCAGAGCTGGAACTGATTCGCGATCTGTGCGTGGAATTTAACGTGCTTGCCATCACCGACGAGATCTACGAGCACATTCTTTACGATGGGACGAAACACATTTCGATTGCCAGCCTGGAAGGAATGCGCGAGCGGACCGTCACCATCAATGGGGTGTCGAAGACTTACAGCGTGACCGGATGGCGCGTGGGCTGGACGATCGCGCCGTTTGCAATTACGAATGCGATCCGCAAGGTGCATGATTTTCTGACGGTGGGCGCGCCCGCACCTTTACAGGAAGCAGGGGCGGCAGCGCTCGGACTGGCAAGCGAGTATTACCAGAAGCTGGCGCACGGATATCGAGCACGGCGCGACCGGCTGATGCCGGCGCTGGCGGAAGCTGGGTTCAAATGTTTCCGTCCGCGGGGAGCTTATTACGTGATGACTGACATCAGCGGGTTTGGATTCGCGGATGATCTTGCGTTCACGCGTTACCTCGTCAAGGAGATTGGCGTGGCGGCGGTGCCGGGATCGAGTTTTTATAACGATCCGCGGGATGGAGCGCGGCAGGTGAGGTTTGCGTTCTGCAAGCGCGATGAAACGCTGGATGAAGCGGGAAAGCGATTGCGGCGGCTGCCGTCAAGAATTTAGTAATTTTGTAATTGGGTAATTTAGTAATTTAATCTGAGCAAAGATCCACGAATCATCTTTTGGAACATTCCGCCCGGCAATACATCTGTCTTCCACAGCTTTCTGCGGTATACTGCGCTCGAAGGGTTAAAAAATCTCTCAGGGAAGAAGTGGAACCATGTCTGTGAAGGCGCTTGACGAGGTATCTGCCCAGGTTCCTGCCGACGATTTTCAGGAACTGGAAGAGAAAGTTTATCGCACTATTGAGTTGTACAAGGGCGCGCGCGAGGCCAAAGCGGTGGCGGAGCGTGATGCCCAGCGACTGCGGGCGCAAGTGGAAGAGCGGGAAGAGGAAGTCGACACGCTGCGCCGCGAAATGGTGAAATTGCGCAAGGACCGCGAAGAGATTCGCGGCCGCGTGGAAAAGATGCTGCAACAAATCGAAATCGTGGCAGGAGAGCAGGCGGCGAGCTAGGAGGCTGGCTCGTGTCGGCGTGAATCCCTTCACAGGAGTGTAAGTTATGGCGTCCGCAACCAAACAGCAGCCAATAAAAGACGCAAGCAATAGCAGCGTGCGTGTGGAAATATTCGACCAGGCGTATAACCTGCGGGGGTCTGATCCGGAATATATTCTGAAGCTGGCGGAGTACGTAGATTCGAAGATGCGCGCGGTGGCGGAACAGACGTCGACTGTTGATTCGGTGCGGCTGGCGGTGCTGGCGGCGCTGAATATTGCGGATGAATATCATTTGCTGAAGCGCAAGGGAGATGGCGGTACGGTGAATTATGAGAAGCGTGCCCACCAGCTTTCCCACGCGTTGGATGAAGTGCTGAAGGATCATCGGCGGGCGGGATAGGCGAACTGCCCGGAACCCGCAATTCGGCATTCAGCAAGCTGGATGCCATCTTTTTGCGATCCCCCTCTTGCGTAGTTCGTGAGTTTTCCCATAGCATCCACAATGAAAGCCGGCCTACAAGGTTGGTGATGGTGGTAACCGATTTTTGAACCAACACCGAATGAACGGGAGCCTGACTCGAAAATACGATCCGGTGTGCAATGTTCCGCCATGCGGAAATGCCTAATGGGTCTCGGCGGGTTCCCACCGTTTAACGACGGGTTCATTCTCGGCCCTCCACACGGCTTAGTGGGTCGGCTTGAATTTTCTCTTCCGGGTTTCGCCTGATACACTTGGCCTATCAAATTCAGTTTTCCCGCATCTAACAAAATAGTGTTTCCACAACTTTTTCACATCGGAAGATTTGGCCTGCCCACGTATGGATTCCTGGTGTCCCTGGGAGTGCTGGTGGGGCTGTGGATCAGCGTGCGTAATTCCGAGAAGCAGGGGATTGATCCGGAGAGAGCCTGGAATCTGGGAATTCTGGTGGTGCTGGCCGGCATTATCGGGGCGAAGATTCTCTACATCCTGGTTGATTGGAATTTTTACGTAAATCATCCTCGCGAAATTTTCAGTGTGAGTACATTGCGCGCGGGTGGAGTGTTTTCGGGTGGACTGCTGGCGGCGCTGGTTTGTGCGGCATGGTATATGCGGAAGCATCATCTGCCGGCGCTGGCGGCCTCTGATGCTTTTGCTCCTGGATTGGCTTTGGGACACGCGATTGGACGGGTGGGATGCTTTGCCGCCGGCTGCTGCTGGGGCAGACCGACGCATGCTTTTTGGGGGGTAACGTTTACTAATCCGCTGGCGAACGAATTAGTTGGAACTCCGCTGGGCAGGGCGTTGGAACCTACGCAACTTTTTGAGTCGGCGGTGGAGCTGGCGAACTTCTTTGTACTCACCTGGTTGCTCAAGCGCAAGAAGTTCGATGGCCAGGTTATTGGCGCGTATTTATTTCTCTATGGGGTGGCGCGCTTCTTTTTGGAATTCCTACGTGACGACCCGGGACGGGGCGAAGTTTTCGGCGGCGTGATGACGGGGACGCAATTGATTTCCATCTGCCTGGTGATTGCCGGCGGGGTGATATGGTGGCTGCGGCCGAGGGCGAGAGCGGTTCCGGCGCAAGCTGTGCGGTAGAATCCCCATTTTCTGCAAACGCGTCCAGCAACCGTGGACTTTCCCACACAATTTGTTGTGAGTGTTGAAGATACCGGCAAGCGGCTGGACCAGTTTTTGGTCACGCAGCTACCGGAGATCAGCCGCGCGAGAGTGCAACAGCTCATTGCAGAACAAAAAATAAAGGTCAACGACGCCGGGGGAAAGGCCTCTTTGCGGCTTCGCGGGGGGGAGCGCATCACGATCCTGGGGCCTGCCAGGACAACGCAGTTGCGGGCGATTCCCGAAGAAATCCCATTAGACATTGTTTACGAGGACGAGGATCTGGCGGTAGTGAACAAGCCTGCCGGAATGATGGTGCATGCGGGGGCGGGGGCGACGGAAGATGCGCGCAATCGGGGGACGCTGGTGAATGCGCTGTTGCATCGCTTTGGCAGCCTTTCGGGTTTAGGCGGAGAACTGCGGCCGGGAATTGTGCACCGTCTGGACCGGGGGACGAGCGGGCTCATCGTCGTTGCCAAGAATGATCTGGCGCACCGGCGATTGGCGGCGCAATTTGCGCAACGCAAGGTGAAGAAGAAGTATGTGGCGCTGGTGCATGGCTGGTTGAAGGCGGATTCGGGGAGGATTTCGAGCAGCATCAGCCGCGATCGGGTGCGGCGGACGCGCATGAGCACGCGGAATGCGGGTGGCCGTGAGGCCATCACGCACTATCATGTGCGGCGTCGTCTGGATTCGCGCTACGGCAAGTTTAGTTTGCTGGAGGTGAAGATTGACACCGGGCGCACGCACCAGATACGGGTGCATCTGGCCTCGCTGGGGCATCCGGTGGCGGGCGATACGCTGTATGGAGCGCCGAGAGAAATGCGGAGCCGAGCAAGTAAAAGCGGTGATCTCCCAGTTTCTTTGAGGCGAAACTTTCTGCATGCGGCCGCTCTGGAATTTGAGCACCCTCGCACAGGGAAGGCGCTCTCGTTCTCATGTCCCTTGCCGCAAGAACTCGAGGACTTGCTTACCTTGCTTTGAGCCATCCGAAGGATCGCGTTCCGGCTATAATTGAGTATCCCATGAAATTGTGCGGTATGCATTTGTGTATTGCGGTAGCCCTGCTGGCGCCCTTGGTGGTGGCGCAAAGCGCGGGACAGGACGAATTGCCATCGGCGCCTTCTGCTACGGTCGAACAAAATCAGGCCAAGCAGAACGACCGCAAGAAAGCAGCGGCAGCACAGGCGACCGCGCCAGCACAAGACAATCAGACCGAAGCTCAATCGGACAATCGCCCAGCAGGGTCCCCACAATCCGCCAACACTCCGCCGGCGACTGATCCGAAAACGGGTGCCGAGTCGGCGACGCAGGAATCCAGCAATGACGCCAAGCGAACCCCAACAGATTCCGACAAAGAGGCCATAGACGAGTCTCTGCCTACGGTGCGCAAACGGGTTGACGAAGTGAATGTGGTGTTTACGGTGACGGACAAGCATGGGCGCTATGTGAAGGATTTGAAGAAAGATGATTTTCGGGTCCTCGATGACAGCAAGCCGGCGGAACAAATCCGGAGTTTCCACAATGAGACCGACCTGCCGCTGCAAGTGGGACTGCTGGTAGATGCCAGCAATTCGGTGCGCGACCGGTTCAAGTTTGAACAAGAATCGGCGATTGAATTTCTCAATCAGATCATACGGCGCCGCTATGACAAGGCGCTGATTGTAGGATTCGACGTGACTCCGGAGGTGACCCAGGATTTCACCGACAATACAGAATTGCTGTCCCGGGGGGTGCGTTCATTGCGGCCGGGGGGCGGAACGGCATTGTTCGATGCACTGTACTTCGTCTGCCGGGACAAGCTGATGAAGGCGCCGCAAGCGGGTCCGACGCGGCGCGCCATAATTTTGCTGAGCGACGGCGACGATAACCAGAGCCATGTTACGCGCGAAGAGGCCATCGAGATGGCGCAGCGCGCGGAAGTGATCGTCTACACCATCAGCACCAACATCAGCGGCATGAAGAAATCGGGGGACAAGATCCTGGAGCGAATTGCTTCGGCGACCGGGGGACGAGCGTTCTTCCCATTCCAGATCCGCGACGTGGCCGATGATTTCGCGGTCATTCAGGACGAACTTCGCAGCCAGTACGCGCTTTCCTACAAGCCGGCGGACTTCACTTTTGATGGCCGCTATCGCACCATCGAAATCCTGGCGCAGAATCACAAGAACCTGCACGTCCGCGCACGACGCGGCTACTACGCGCCAGCGCAATAGTTCTACCTACTCGGATGGCTGGATACTCTGGCACTCCACTCCCTAAGAAGCTCGGCATCAAGGACGGCTTTCGGCTCGCGATGCTGGGAGTGCCAGCAAGTGTAAACGTGGAACTGAAAAAGGCAATTGCCAAGTGCGAACTGGCGGAGAAAGGCCCCCTCGACTTCGTGTTTCTGTTCGTCAAGACGCAGGCTGAGTTGAAGAAGGAGTTCTCGCGGAGGGCGAAGCAATTAAAGCCCGCGGGCATGTTATGGGTAGCATGGCCAAAGAAAAGTTCCGGAGTTATTACCGACTTGACGGAGAACGAAGTGCGCAGGATTGGGTTGGAGATTGGACTGGTAGATGTGAAAGTGTGCGCGGTAGATGAGGTGTGGTCGGGATTGAAATTCGTGATCCGGCTGAAGGACCGGACAAGTTAAATGTCTCCGATTGCGGTTAAGCGGCCAGGGGTTTGATTTTCGGTTTTCGCATCTTGATGAGGGGTATGCGGAATGCCACCCGTTCGCTGTTAGTCATCTCCCGGCCTGTGGCTCTTTTGAAGATTTCTTCAATGGGTAATTTCTTGTGGCGGGACTTGCGATGCCTTTCGCGCAGGGCTTGATCAGCCACATCGAGAAACTTGCCGGAACCGACAAAGTCTTTCACTTAACAGCCTATCGGAAACAGAGATTTCCCAACCCAACGATCTAGCCGAGATGCGGTCGGGCTGCAGATTCGAGCAATTCCTGCATACTCATGAACAGCGATTGAACGTCCTCTGATTTCGACTTCACCACACTGATCCCGGCGGCGTGTGCCTCCCGCTCGAAGAAAGGATTCTTAAACATGGTGAACATGAGCAGGGGCACTCTGGGCATGAGCCGTCGAAGTTCGCGGGCGGCTTCGAGACCGGTCATCACGGGCATGGACTGGTCGAGAAGAATCAAATCGGGGTGGAGCCGTTTTGCCTGATCGATACCGTCGCGGCCATTTTCCGCCTCACCGCAAACTTTCCAATCGGTTTGTTGCTCCACAAGACTGCGCAAACCGTGCCGTATGGCGGGACTGTCGTCGACGATGAGAATGCATGGCACATAACCCTGATTTCACTTAACGCTGTATCTATCCTTCTCTCAATGCAGGCATCCCGCAATAGGGTGAATACTGTACGCTAGCGTACCTTTTTCTCGGCCGCAGTGTACTGCATCGTACCAAAACCTAACATTTTGGGCTAGTCTTTAACGTTAAAAGCGAGTAGGGTTAAGGGGTCTCTTCAAGCATCTTTCCGCCGCGCCCTCAAGGGGGACGGTTCCTTGCAAAATCAGACGCGGTCTTCGCCGCTGTAAGGAGCCGTTATGGCACAAAAATCATCTTATCTTCGCTTTAAACCCCGTGCCAAACCACCTTCCCTTGGTGTCGATGGTCACTCGATGCACAACGAAATTCTGCTTGGCCTGCCTCGCAAAGAATGCGAGGCCATGCTCGAAAAGATGGAACTACTAGAGATGCGAACCCATGAGGTGTTGAATGAAATGGGGGAGCCAATTGGGCAATGCTATTTCGTGAACAGTGGTTTGGCGTCCATTCTGACGGTGCTGAGCGATGGCAAGAGCGTGGAAGTCGGGCTGGTGGGGAAAGAAGGCTTTGTTGGTCTACCTCTGGTGGTCGGTCTGACGACCAGTGCAACTCGTGCGGTGACTCAGATTGCCGGTACCGCCTACCGCGTGAGTGCCCCGGATTTGTCGAAGCTTTTGCGGACTTGTCCGCAACTGGAAAAAAAGCTGAATCGCTACTCCCAGGCGTTTGCGCTGCAGGCAACCCAGGTGGCTGCCTGCAACCGACTACACGAAGTGGAAGAACGACTGGCGCGCTGGCTGCTCATGAGTCAAGACCGCATTGGCGGCAATCAGGTACCGCTGACGCAGGAGTTTCTGGCACATATGCTGGGCACACGCCGGGCGAGCGTGACGGTAGCCGCTGGAATTCTTCAGAAAGCCGGCCTCATTACCTATACGCGGGGAGCAGTGACGATTATGCACCGCGGCAACCTGGAAGACGCATCGTGCGAATGCTACGAAATATTGGTTAACCAATCGCGGAACTGGAAAAACGAGTCGCGATAAAGTTGGTTCGATGCGATACAAAAGCTGGGAGCGGTAGCGTACCGACAAGCGCCATCCTCAAACCTAACATTCACTTTAGTCCCCCGGCAGGAGTAAACCATGAACGCCGCCGATTCCAAATCTCCGGATAGCGCAAATTGGCGTGATCTATACAGAGCCGCAATTCTTGAGCTTGACCCAATGAAAATGTTCGAGCGTATCGCCGAGGCGGAGAAAGCCCTTCGTCAACGGGCCAAAGAATTATTTCAAACTCCCGGAGACAACATCGAAGAGGAACAGGCGCTCGATGACTCAATGTATGCTTTGCACGCACTGCAAAGCGCCGGCAAGCGCAGTTCTGAGATGGGTGAACGCAACCCGCAAGCCGCGCGTTATCAGAGAACCGGAACCTGGTGAAAACTTGATGCATCTGGCACCCAGTTCGACGATGCACGACGTGACCTGCCCGTTATGTGCGAATTCGACGGTGGCGCTACTGCTTACCAAAGTCAATTTTTCCGCAACCCTGGACGGTGAAGATTTTGTCGAAGAAACCCAGCCTCTGGCGGCTTTTATCTGTCCCAAGTCGCACATCTTTTTTTTACGCGAGCGGGATATAGCGACAGAAGGCTCGCCGCAATTCGCGGCCTGACTCTGCTAAAGCGGCAGAGTGCCGTGACTTTCCTAGCTTAGGAGTTTTCGGTTACTGACGCTGCATGGCGTAGTAGCCGGTGCGGGCTTGAACTTTGTACCCCTGCGGGGCTCGAATTTCGACCTTGCGGAAGGTGCCGTCACGCTTGGAGTTGGTAGGGGTGTAGCCAATGTTGTATTGGGTGCGTAGTTCCTGTGCAATCTGATCGAATCCCTGTTTCAACTTGTCGAGTTTGTTGCCGACTTCGATGACGCGGCCGCCGGTCTCCTCAGCTAGTTTCTTCATCTGCCCACTTCCAGAATAACCGCCAAAACCATAGAAACCGCGATCGGCGATGAGCAGGACATAACAGATGGAGTCGGCTTTTTGAGCGGCTTCGATGGCGTCGGCAATTCTCAGCTTGCTGCCCTCGTCCTGACCGTCGGTCAGCAGGATCATGGCTTTGCGCCCTACTTCACGGGCCAGTTCATCGTGGGCGGCGAGATAGACTGCATCGTAGAGCACCGTGCCCTTGGGAGTGGAGGAACACGGCAATGGGCCGCCACCCAGACCGGGAACCCCGCCGCAACTGGATGGGGGCGCGTTGATCTTCGCCTGATCGAGGGCAGCACGCAATAAATGGCTGGAGTTGGTGAAGTCCTGGAGCAAATTAACATCCACGTCGAAGCTGATGACAAAGGCTTCGTCTTTGGGCCGGAGTATCTCATTGAGGAAGGCGCTGCCAACCTCTTTTTCCATTCCCAGCACGCGCTGTTGACTGCCGCTGGAGTCGATCAGAATGCCGAGAGTGAGAGGCAAGTTCGATTCCGCGGTGAAGTACTTGATGGTCTGCGGCTTTCCGTCTTCGAAGATATTGAAATCGCTCTTCGCCAGGCTGGGAATCAAGGCACCGCGTTTGTCCTTCACGTTGAAAAATAGCTGGACGACATCCACGTTGACCTTCAAGGTATCGACAGACTGATCCTGATCGGCATTGGACGTGGACTGGGCGGCTGGGAGCGACTGCGCGGAGAGGGCCACCACGGCCGAGCACAATAGCAGGCCAGCAGCTAGAACCGGAAGAGGGCGGAGTTTGGACATAGGGGAAAATCTCTCAGGGATTTTGTTAGTCTATCTCTTAACCTTAGATGCACCAAATCGGAAGGTTCGAGCATCCCAAGTCAGAGTGGTGTGTCTTGATGCCGGGTGGGAGATCAATTTTGGCTTACATTTCGGGTAGGCAGGCGTGGGTGTCAGTTCTGCTTTTGCTGATCAGCCTGTATTCCACAGGGGCGAGGACGCAAACGCAAGAGCAGCAACAGAATATCCCGGATGCGCCTTCGGCTACCCGGCCACCGCAGCCGTTCCCGAATGGGCCGGCCGCATCGCAACCGGCGCCAGGATCAGCCAGCGAAGCGCCTCCGGCGGAAGTCCCCCGCTCCGAACCAGTGCCGCGTTCGGAGGAGCAGCCGTCGCCGCCTCCGCCTATGCCTCCGATCAAAACCGTGCCTGAGGGTGGGGCCACGCCGGATACTGCGGGCTCGCCGGATAATTCGGGATCACGAGCCGATCTGTACAGGATTCCAGTAAACGTGAATTTGGTGCTGGTTCCGGTGACAGTCAAAGATAGTGACGGACACCTGGTCGGCGGTCTGCTGCCCAAAGACTTTACGGTGCTGGAAGATGGCGTAAAGCAGCAACTTCGATTTTTTACCAGTGAACCGTTCCCTCTTTCGGCGGCGGTCATCCTGGATTTGAGCATGCCGGATGCGGCGGTGCAGAAAGTGAACCAGACTTTTCCCGCGCTGACGGGCGCGTTCAGCCAGTTTGATCAGGTCTCGCTCTACACCTACAGCAGCGCGGTAAGCCGGTTGAGCGATTTCAGCGCTGCCACCCAGCAGCTCACGGCCACCCTGAACCAATTGAAGAGGATCCGCGGGAGCAATAACGGGCCGCCGGTGGTGAGTGGACCGCTGGCACCGCAGGGACCAATCGTAAACGGCAAACCGATAGATAGTCCGGTGCAGCCGGTGAATACGCCACCGCGGGAGGCGCACGTGCTGAATGACGCCGTCCTGCGAGCGGCGTTGGATTTAAGCAAGCAGGAACGCACGCGGCGCAAGATTGTTTTTATCATCAGCGATGGGCGTGAATACGGGAGCAACGCGTCGTACAAAGACGTTTTGAAGGTGCTGCTCTCGAATAATGTCACGGTCTATGCCATTGGAGTGGAGGGCGCCGCCGTGCCCGGGTATGGCAAGCTGCAACGGATCACCCATCTGCCGCGCATTGGTTATGGCGACATTCTGCCCAAATATGCCAATGCGACGGGGGGTGAAGTGTTCAACGAGCTCTTGCGCAAGGACATCGATGATGCGTATGCGCGCATTATTGGTGAGGCACGCAACCAGTACACCCTGGGTTACAGCACGCGGTTGACGCCCAGCCAGAAATACCGGCAGCTCGAAGTGCTGGTACGGCGTCCGGGGTGTAAGGGGTCGTCGGCGCGGCCATGCGTGAGCGTTTATGCCAAGGATGGATATTATCCGCTGCCCCCGGGGCGCTAGTGTGAGGGGGTCAGAGAGGGGGCGGCGGCTCCCCTTAGTAACCGCGGTAACCTGCCAGTAACGCATACCCCTGTGGTATAAAACCAGCAGCAGCAAAGCGTAATTTCACGCGAGGCGTTTCGAGGGTGTGGACCGCCCGCGGCAGGTCTTGAGGAAAGTCTTGAGTTTTATTAACTTTGCAGCCCGCGAGATCAATTGCAAGATCGTGTATTACGGCGCCGGGCTCGGCGGCAAGACCACCAATCTGCAGTTTATTTATCAGAAGACCGCGGAACAGCAAAAAGGCAAGATGATCTCTCTGGCAACGGAGACGGAACGTACCTTGTTCTTCGATTTCCTGCCACTGGATTTAGGCTCGGTTCGCGGATTCAAGACTCGCATTCACCTTTACACCGTCCCTGGCCAGGTCTTTTACGACGCCAGCCGGAAACTCATCCTGCGCGGAGTGGATGGCATCGTGTTTGTGGCCGATTCGCAGCAAGAACGCATGGATGCCAACGTCGAAGCATTGGATAACCTGATGTCCAATCTGAAAGAGCATGGTTATGACTTTCAGAAAATCCCTTACGTGCTACAGCTCAACAAGCGGGATCTGCCTAACGTGCTACCGGTAGACAAGTTGGCGAAGGAACTTCGCCGGAAGAATGAGCCGGTCATTGAGGCCGTGGCGTTCCAGGGGAACGGGGTATTTGACACGCTGAAAGAAATCGCCAAGCAGGTGCTGACCGAGCTGAAGCAGGCGGGGTAGGGAGTCAGCAGCGATCGGTGTTCTTGATTGAAGCCCATTTCCCGCACAAGAATGGCTCATCCCATCATACAGAGTCAGTGATCAGCATAAGCTGCTGGCCATTGGGCACTGGCAATCGCCACTGTCCTACCTCATTCTGAACGTCCTTAGCATTTGCTCAAAGGTGGGACGGAGTGGGCCGAAATCCTGGTCGGGCGAAATGAAGATCAGGTAAAGCAGATTGCCGTCGCTCCGCTTCGCCGTGACCAGCCAATCGCGTTCCCGCGCCACTCGCCCATTCTGATCCTGGAGCGGCGAGTTCCCGATCAAGTCAACTGACTTTCCTGCGACACCGTTCAGGCGAATATTTTCATCATGCCCGATCGCTCTCAGGTCGGGATTGGACTGGCGCAAAGATGCGAGCAATTCGTGAGTGGCCTGATCCAGCGTGGCGTTAGGATTTTCCGGCTGGAAGCCATTAATCATGACTCCGTAGGCAACAGCGTTTTGAGAAACTCCGCCACGAGGAGCAATGGTTACGGCCGAATTCTGATCACCGAAGACCTGCCAATTGTCAGGATAGGAAAGCTGAAAAGCGTCGTGGTTCAGGGTGCGCATGCTGCCGCTCGGGGCGATGTCACCTGCAGGCTGCCCGCTTCCAGGTTGACCCACACCTCCCGATTTTTGCTGGGCGGCGATTTGCTGCGCAGTAAGCGGCTTCATCCCCATGACGCGCTGCTTGGTCTGGCGGAAATCGGCGCTGTCGGTACGGAACTGCTTCGGTGCGAGCGTCGCTACTTCCCGCGAGACATATTGGACGCGGTTGCCGGGATCGGGGTGGTCGCTCAGAAATTGGGGCGCGCGTGATCCACCTTGCTGCTGGATCTTGGTGAAGAACTGCGCCATGGCATGGGGATCGAAGCCACTGTCGTACATGATATCGGTGCCGAGGAGATCGGCTTCGCGTTCCGCCTGGCGGGAATTTTTCAGGAAATAGGAGCCGACTCCGAACGAAATACCGAGTTGCGCAGCCTGGGAGAGCGCGCCTCGTCCCATAAGTCCGCCAAGGATAGCCAGTGGTAGTTGTGCGGCCATCTGCTTCGTGGCCTGACGGGTGCCGTGGCGCTGCACGACGTGCGAAATTTCATGGGCCATTACTCCGGCCAGTTCGGCTTCGTTGTCCGCCGCCTGGATGGTTCCAAGGTTCACGTAAACCGGCCCGCCAGGGAGAGCAAAGGCGTTGATCTCTTTCTGATTCACAACATGAAAGCTGTAGGGCCACTTCTCGCCCGGAGCATGGGCCGCCAGCTGAGCTCCGAGATGCTGAACGTATTTCACGATCGGATCGGAATCCGGCAACAGAGGAAGCTGCTTTCTGACACTGGCCTGGGCCTGCTGACCTGCCTGAAGTTCCTCTTGGGGCGAAAACATGTCGAAGCCCCGCGTAGGAGTGACGCGGCCCTGCAGTAGAGCAGGCGTGGAAATGGATAGGGTTAACAACAATGTCAAGCAGCGTGCTCCAAGCGACCTGGTTTTCATGGGTCCTCCTCGAGTCCTCAAACAATCCAACGACATCCTACTAATTTAGATGCGGGTCGGGGAATCGGTTGGATTACTGGGCGGGCCGTATTGAAATAGCAGGTTCATTGGCGGGGAAGCGACCAATAAAAAAGGTGCCGATTATCGGCACCATACCTACCTCGACTCTCAAAAAGACTATTTGACCTCGGGGGGTAACGTGGCGCCGAATTCGCGCCGGTTAGCTACGCCCCGGGCCGCGCGGGCAGCCAAGGGAGGCGCTGCCGCCGCGGCGCCGTACCGCTCGAGCAGCACCGGCACCATTGCGCCCTCAGCTTCCTTCACGAACATCAACCGGCCATCGCCATTAAGATCAACGCGAATGAAGTCACCTAACTTCACCTGTCCGGTGGCGACGAGGTTGGCCAGAGGGAAAACCAGGTGACGCTCGATGGCGCGCTTCAGGTGGCGCGCACCATATTTCGGATCCGTGCCTTCACCCAGCAGAAAACTCTTCACTTTCGAAGTGCAGTTAAAGACGAACTGGCTGGCGCCAGAGACCATGAGAATGCGCTGTTGTACCATCCCCAGTTCGATTTCCAGTATCTGTTGCAGGTGCTCGGGACGCAATGTCTTAAACACAACGACTTTGTCAATGCGGTTCATGAACTCGGGCGTGAACTTGCGGCGTGCCGCATCCACCGCGGTGCGGTCGATCTTCTCATCGAGCGAATTATCCACCAGCTTGGCTCGCTGCGCGAACCCCATACCACCTTCTACCAGGGTGCACATCTCCCCGGCGCCCAGGTTAGAGGTCATGATAATGATGCATTGCGAAAGATCTACCCGGCGGTTGTCGCCTAAAGTGAGAGTGGCCTTATCAAGAATTCCCAGCAACAATTGCCAGAGCGCGTCGGAAGCCTTTTCGATTTCGTCAAATAGCAAGATCGACAGTTTCAGCTTATCGGTGTGCCACTGGTTCAGCGCTTCCTGGGTGAGTAAAGGGTGCGTTTCGCGATGACCGAGGTAGCCCGGAGGCGAACCGATCAGCTTGGCGATCTCATGGGAGTGCTGGAATTCGGCGCAGTCGATCTTGATGCAGGCGCGGGCGTCGCCGAACATGGATTCCGCCATAGCCTCAACCACGCGAGTCTTGCCGGAACCGGTAGGCCCCAAGAACAGGAGGTTGCCGACGGGTCGTCCGGGTGGGTTGAGGCCGGCCAGAAACATCTGATATATTTCCGCGACCTTTTCGATGGCCTGGTCCTGGCCGACGATCTTGCGGCGGAGGGCATTGTCAAACTCTTTGGCGTCATTGCTGCGACGGGTCGGGTCGAGCACAGTGGCGAGGTTCGTTCTCATAGGGTCTTTTAGGCCGCTACCTGATGGTGGCGGGCCGTCTACCTCTTCCTGGGGAAGCGTGCCAATTTGCTGCACAACCGCGGGCGACATATTTTGTCACTTCTAGCACCTTGGTCACTGCAAGCGGCTCGCCATCCTCAAGCGGGCTGCCATTATCTTCCCTTTCTGCGTTGTTAGATGCTGGTAGACGAGAAGTGGAATCATAGGGCAAGCGGCTTGTAAGCAGGTTAAGATAAATTATTTGCGTATCCGGGAACTATTTTGGTCTCTGTATACAGGAATAACGGTAGCCGGTGTACTTGGTCGGAAGTAACTAGCAGGCAGACTCACCCAGCGATATTATCCGCTTGGGTTTCATGATGGAGAAAAAATTGCGTCGCCTGGATGTCATTTCGATTGGGGTCGGTGTGGGCTTGCTGCTTGTCGCAGGCGTTTGCTGGATTAGTTCTGGTCCCTCGGCGGTCGCTGCACAGGCCACGGGGGCACCGCAAAATATTTCAACTTCCAAGATTTCAATCCCGAGCAGCCGGCCTGCGGAACTGTCGGCGCTGTCGCCGGGCTTGAACACCCAGGCAGGTGCGTCGGTGTATGTCGCCAAGCGGGGCGAAAGTATCCCAACCGTGGCGCGGCAGTTGTTGAAGAAAACTGCTTATTTGACGTCGGCGGAATTGGGAGAAGCGATCCGCAAGGCTAACGGCGACCGCCAAGGCAACCTGCTCAAGGCTGGGGAATCGATCGCAATCCCGGGAGTGCTGGATACCCCGATCGTGGAGAAGCCGATTGCGGTAGCGCGTGACTTCGAAGTGCGGGCCATTTATCTAACCGGTGTGATGGCCGCCAGTGAACACGGATTACGCATTATTCGCCGCTGGCGCGAGTCGGGCGGTAATGCCGTGGTATTCGATATCAAAGATAGCGATGGAATTGTAAATATCGCGTTCAATCATCCTCTTTCTGGCGAGCGGCGTCATCCTTACATTCCCGATCTGCCCAAGCTGACCCATTACTTGCACTCTCAGGGCATGCACGCCATCGCCCGCGTCGCAATCTTTCGCGACGAACATCTGGTCACAACTCATCCCGAGTTGGCAGTGAAATCGCGCCGCACCGGTCAGGCCTGGCGGGAAAATGGGAAGCTGGTATGGACCGATCCCTCCCAGCCCAAAGTGCAGGACTACAACATTGCATTAGCAAGAAAGGCGGCGGAATCCGGCGCGGATGAAGTGCAGTTTGACTATGTCCGCTTCCCTGCCGAGGGCGAACAGAAGGATGCCAGCTTTGTGTTTCAGACGGCACACCCCGAGTGGCACCGCACGGACGTGATTACTGATTTCCTGAAACATGCTTATGGTGAGATTCACCCCACCGGCGTACTGCTGTCGCTTGATGTATTCGGGGTCATGGCGTGGCAGCGCTCGGTGGACCTGGCTCATACGGGGCAGGACATTGTCGGAATGGCACAGTTTTGCGATGTGCTTTCGCCGATGATTTATCCATCACACTTCTTCGGTATGGATGGCTACGCGCACCCTGGCGATGCGCCCGAGCATTTTATCGGCGAATCCATGGACCGTTTCGAACTGATCACCAAGGGTAGCGGTGTCGTAATACGCCCATGGCTACAGGCGTTTCGTTGGCGCACCAAGACCTACTCACCCAAATATATTGAAGTGCAAGTACAGGTCGCCAAAGATAAAGGTGGCATCGGCTTCTTATTCTGGAACGCTGCCAACGACTACAGCAAACCTTACGCGGCCATGCCTGAGATGGGCGCCGGCAAGGGGAAATATTTCCGCGGGGATGAACTGCCAATGCCCGCGGGTGCCGGGATAGCGCCGGGAGTGACCGCCACGGTCGATCCGGGCGCCGGGGCGCACTGAACTCGCCGTCTCTCAGCTACTTTTCCCTGGAAAGCGTCGCATGGGCGGGGACGCCCGCGCCTACATGGAGTTGTCGTCACGCGCTCGCTTTATCCGATAACGGCAGCGGTTCCTCGCCGTTCCTCCGAGATTCCAACTCCAGTTGCTCCTGACCGCTGAGGACGGTTACCCGTCCACGATAGGTCTTGAGGTGGGTCTGGGCTTTGTCGAAAGCTTCTTGCGCCTTGTTCAGGCTCTTGCCGACGTTCTCGAACTGGCCCTGGAAAAAGTCGAATGACTTCTGGGCCTTGGCGAGCTCGAGACGACTCTTCTCAAAACGGCTGGCTACTTCGTACCACTTATGCACTAGGGCAATGGTCTGCAATGTCATTAGCAAGGTGTTGGGTGATACTGGAAAGACGTGTTGCTGGTTAAGCCAGTCGCCAAGTTCACGATTGCGGATGGCTTCCATGTAGAGCGTCTCGCTGGGCAGATACATCAGGGCAATGTCAGTGGTTCCGCTCTCCGGCTGGATGTAAGCCTTGATGCGCTTGGCTTCCGCCTTCATCACCCGCACGAGTTCATGGCGCGCATCTTCAATTTCTTTTGCATCATTGCTTTCAAATAAGGCCAGCACCTGCTCGCGGGGAAACTTGGCGTCAATGGGCAGGCGACGATCGGGAAACTGAATCATCGCATCCGCCCGGCCGCCACCTTCGCCGGGAGACGATTGCATTTCGAACATATGCGAGGGCAGGAAATCGGAAAGCAGGCGTTCCAGGCTGGCCTCGCCAAACTGGCCACGCAGGTGAGGCAGCTTGAGAAGGTTATTCAGATCGTTGATGGAATGTCCGAGCGCGCCGACTTCGCGTAATTGCTCTTCCGCAGCTTTCAAGTGCTGCTGAACTTTTTCGAACTGGGCGAAGCCCTCTTTAATATTTTGGTCCAGCTTCTGCTGCACCCGGTCGGAGATAGCAAGCAATTTTTCGTCTACGCGTTCGCGGATGGCGTCCAGGCTTTGCACTGTTTTCTGGTTGAGGCCGTCAAATTCGGTCTTCAGTTGCGAAGTGGTGAGCGCCAGCGATGCCGTCAGCTCAGTGCGGGCCCCGGTTAGTCCGTCAGTCTGCTCCCGCCGTCCGCAGGTAAGCTGCTCTTCTACCGAGTTGTGAATCCTTGAAAAGCCTTGCTCCAAGCGGTCGGACACCTGCTGCCGCAAATCCCCTTTGGTCTGCTCCAGCCGCATGGCCATATCGGCAGTGGCGGTAGTGAACCTTTGGGAGAGCGATTCGTGAAAAGTGGCGGCCTGACGAGCAAGTTCCGTGATTGCATCATCTTGCAAAGGCCGTGACTGGCGCCGGAAGTGGCCGATTACGACAATCAGAAGTACTAGGTTTAAGACGAGAACTAAGCCCAACGATAATGTGCCCATAGTAAGGTGCTTAGCTGGATTCTAGAGTCTAGGATCGAGGAAGCAAAGCAGAACTTTTGCTTTGTTTTGCACCTAAAGGTTCGGTGCAACACCTCATGACCTGGGCCCTGATCGCGTCCCTCGCAATTGTATTTTCCGGCAGTACAGCCCTCCCCACCAAAGTTGCGTTGAAGACGGTGTCGGGCCCAAGGGCTGAGGACCTGGCCAAGAATGCTTCGAACTACCGGCCCTCCCCTACCTACGATCGTTCTGCATATGATTCTCAAGCTGAGGAAGAACTTTTCGATTTAGCCAATCAGGATCGGGCGCGCGCTGGACTTGCCCCCCTGCAACTGGATGCGAGCCTCACGCAGGCGGCGCGCGGCCACGCCGCCAAAATGGCCGAGCAAGAACAACTTTCGCATCAATTGAGTGGAGAGCCAGCGCTTGCGCAACGCCTGGCGGCTACGGGCGACCTGCGATTGGACCGGGCGGGAGAAAACGTTGCCTTGGATTCAACCGTCGAAGAGGCCGAACAACACCTGCTACTTTCGCCGCCACATCGGGCAAACCTGCTCAATCCCGACTACAACGTCGCAGGATTCGCAGTGGCTCGCGTCGCGGGACAACTCTACATCGTCCAGGACTTCGGACACCGCTTGCCTTCGTATTCACCCGACCAGACGGGGAATCTGGTGGCGTCTGCGGTGAGGCAGACGCGGGCGCGAGCTGGGTTGCCGCCGCTGCAAAAGCTAGACGACAACGGGTTACAGAACACTGCCTGTTCCATGGCGCAGCAGGATAAGTTGAATCCGCGTGCCGTCCGCGACCTGGCGCAGCTTTATAACGTGCTGACGTATACGAATGCGCGTCCCGAAGCTCTGCCCAACGACGCCAGCAAGTTGATTAACAATCCACACGTTCGCGACTTCTCGGTTGGCGTCTGTTATGCGCGCACTGCAACGTATCCGAATGGGGTGTATTGGGTGGCGCTGTTATTTTATTAACGAAGCACGCAGCCTTCCAGCACTCAGCATTCAGCACTCAGCATTCAGCATTCAGCAAGGAAAACCGCTTTTTGTGTCACAAGAAACCTTCTGGTCTTCTGCGGACCCGGGGCTAGACTACTGTTGTTAGCAAGTTAAAATGTCCGGTTTTCTTAGCACGTGACTTGTCCGGTTTGAGTTAAATGACCAGCAGCAGTCGGGGCTGTGGGAAAGTGGGAATCCAGCGCCTTTTGCGGGATTTCCAAGCG
>Ga0209471_1000300_pt1 | contig 34603 bp, 32 predicted proteins | sample GraSoiAngelo_128_FD_185885 | JGI IMG/M metagenome (GOLD analysis project Ga0209471, IMG submission 185885) | Grasslands soil microbial communities from the Angelo Coastal Reserve, California, USA - 14_0927_12_20cm (SPAdes) (version 2) | ecosystem: Environmental > Terrestrial > Soil > Grasslands ... | reverse complement strand
GGCACGTGCTTCGAGGCGGACGACTGCGCGGTCCGCCCCCGCGAGATCCGCGGCACGAGCTCGCCGGTCGCGGCTTCGAGCAGCAGGATCGACACGCGGTCCACGTTCATCACCTGGAACGTGAACTCGACGACCTTGTCGAGCAGTCGGTCGAGCTCCTGCTGTTTGGACAGCTCCTTCGAGATCTCGAGCAGCAGCTCGAGCTTTTTCTCCCGCAGCTCCTCGAGCGATTTAGCGGTGACCTTGAGGTGCGACGCTCCCGACGGCGTGGCGGTCACGATCGCCGGGACGCCGCCCGACACGCTGACCGGCAGCTGACGCACGATCGTCCCGCCCGCGGGCTTTGCCCCCGTGAACTCGGCCGACACCGATGGGACGATCTGCGGCCGCACCACCGGCGCGCTGACCTCCTTCACGCGGAACGCGACCTTGCCGAAGGTGATCACGTCGTTTTCGGCGGCGATCGCCTCGGTGATGCGGGCGCCGTTCAGGAACGTGCCGTTCGAGGAACCGACGTCCTTCACCTTCACGCCGCCGTCGGCGAGGGACACCTCGGCGTGGCGGCGGGAGATCGTGGGGTCGTAAATCGGGACGTCGCTCGTCACCGCGCGCCCGACGACGACGGTGCGGCCGGGCTGCAGGTCGATGGACTGCTCGCCCGTCGTGCTCAGCAGCTTAAACACAAGCGCCAAATATACTTCACCCCCCGGCCTTGGCGAGCGCCAACGCCTTGAGCACGGCCTCCGCCTTGTCCTCGGTCTCCCGGAACTCGCGTGCCGGATCCGAGTCGGCCACGATGCCGGCACCGGCCTGCACCAGGACGCGGTCCGGGCGCACCAGCGCACAGCGGATGGCGATGGCGGTGTCGAGATTCGCGGCGCCCCAGCCGACGTAGCCGACCGCGCCGGCGTACGGCCCGCGTCGCTCGGGCTCGAGCTCGTCGATGATTTCCATCGCGCGCACCTTGGGCGCGCCCGTCACGGTGCCGGCGGGAAAGCAGGCCTTGAACACGTCGAGCGCGTCGTAGCCGTCGCGCAGCTGCCCGCGCACCTCGCTCACGAGGTGCTGGACGTGGGAGTAGCGCTCGATCGTGAGCAGGTCCGTGACCCGCACGCTCCCGAACCGCGCCACGCGTCCCACGTCGTTTCGGCCCAGGTCCACCAGCATCATGTGCTCGGCACGCTCCTTTTCGTCGGCGCGCAGCTCGTTAGCGAGCGCTTCGTCCTCTTCGCGGGTCCGACCGCGCGGGCGGGTGCCGGCAATGGGCCGGACGGTTACCTCACCCCCCTCCACCCGGACCAGCACTTCGGGCGAGCTGCCGACGAGCGTGAAGTCGTCGAGCGCGAGGTAGAAGAGATACGGAGCGGGATTGAGGGCGCGGAGATAGCGGTACAAGAGCAGGGGGTCGACGGCGCCGCGCACCTCCTGGCGGCGCGACAGCACGGTCTGGAAGGTGTCACCCGCGGCCACGTACTCGAGCACGCGTGCGACGTCGCGCTCGAACGCGGCGCGCGGGTAGCGCGACTCGGTGGCGACGGGGGGCAGGCCGTTCCGCAGGGCCAGCGGGGAAAGCTCATGCCGCTGCCTCAGGCGACCGACCATCTCCTCGAGCCGTGCCTCGGCCGCGTCGTAGAGGCGTAGCCGCTCCGCCGGCGCGGCGCGCGGCGGGACCTCGACGTTCGCCACCACAATGGCCCGCCCGAACAGGTTGTCCAGGATGACGAGCGTGTCGGCGATCATCATGACGGCGTCCGGCACGTCGAGCGTGTCGGCGGGAGGGCGCGGCAGGCGCTCCACGGTGCGCACCAGGTCGTAGCCCAGGTAGCCCACCGCGCCGCCAGTGAACCGCGGCAGGCCCGGCACCGGCGCGGCGGGCAAGGCCCGCATGCGCTGCGCGAGATGGCCGATCGGGTCCTCGGTTTCGCCCACGGCCCGCCAGCCCGTCGTCTTGGTCCAGCGCTCGACGGTGCGGTTGGCGCCCCGGTAGCGCCACACTTCCCGCGGCTCGGTTCCGAGGAAGGTGTAGCGGGCCCAGCGCTCGCCTCCGACGACCGATTCCAGGAGGAACGCGAATGGTGGCCGCGCGACCTTCACGAACGCTCCCAGCGGCGTGTCGCCGTCCAGCACCACCTCGCGCAGCACGGGGACCATCCCGCCCCGCTCGGCGCGCGCCAGGAAATCGGCGCGGGTTTCGCTCATTCGGGGCGAGGCGGGGTACACCGAGCATGGACCGTCGCTCGGGGCCAGGCAGGCTGCCGGAGTTTGGCCGGATACGCGTCGCGCTCGCCCCGTACGGCCGTACGGGGCTCGCCGCCGCCCTCGCCCTCGCCGTGCTCGTCCGGCCCGCGCCCGCGGCGCAGACGTGGAACTCGGATGCTGCCCTCGCGCTGGCGCGCCGCGCGGTGCTGCGCCGCGGCGGCGCGGTGGCCGACTCCTCCCTCCACGACTACAAGGCCCAGGCTCACGGTTTCCTCTTCTTCCTCGGGGCGTTCGGCCAGGGGCTCGCCGATCCCCCGCGCCTCGTCAAGGCCGACCAGCTGGAGCTGGAAGTGTACTGGAAGGCCCCGGCGAGCAGCAAGCAGCGCGTCATCGGGTGGCGCGACCAGGCCCAGCTTCCCACCGACATCAACTACCATCGCGACCATCTCGGCATCATCCAGAACAATTTCGGCGTGGCGATGCGCCTGGGCGAAGGGGATGAGGTGCGCGACGTGCCTCACCCGCTCTCGCCGGCCGGCCCCGATATCTACGACTTCGCGCTCGACGATACGACCACCATCATGCTGCCGGAGCGCGAGGTGCGGGTGGTCACGCTGCGGGTGCGTCCCAAGGATTTCGGCCTCCCCCGAATCGTCGGGACGCTGTACCTGGATGCCGAGACGGCGGATCTGGTGCGCATGGCGTTCAACTTCACCCCGCGCTCCTACCTCGACCCCGAGCTCGAGGACGTGAGCGTCGTGCTCGACAACGCGTTGTGGGAGCGACGCTACTGGCTTCCCTACCGGCAAGAAATCGAGATCCGACGACGCGCGACGTGGCTCGACGTCCCGGTGCGCGGCATCATCCGCGCCCGCTGGGAGATCGACGGCTACGTGCTCAACCTCGGGCTCGCGAAGAGCTGGTTTGCAGGCGACGAGATCACGTTCCTGCCAAAGGCTGAGCGCGACTCCTTTCCCTGGAAGGAGCCGCTCGGCGCCGCGCTCCAGGACATCGCCGAGCCGGTGCGCCAGAACGACCTGGAGCGGGTGCGCGCGGAAGTGGAGCAGATCGCCGGCCGGCGCGTCCTCACCGGTCTCAAGGGGCGTCGGCTCGGCGTGCGGGGCGTGTCGGACCTGCTGCATGCGAATCGGGTGGAGGGGCTCGCGGCGGGCGCCGGCGTGGTGGTGCGCGGCGGGGGCGAGCGGCGCGAGCTGCGCGGCCGCGTCAGCTACGGTTTCGGCGACCAGCGCGCCAAAGGCGCCCTCAGCGCGGTGGATCGCCGGGGGCGGAGCGCTCTCGACATAAGCGTGTATCGGGAGGTGCGCGACGTCGGCGACGCTGCCGTCATCGCGCCGCTCCTCAACTCGTTCTCATCGCAGGAATTCGGCCGCGACTACGGAGACTATTACCTGGCGCAGGGCGGACGCCTCACCTACCGCCACGGCATCGGCGTGCGGAGCGAATGGCGGGCGACCGCGGGCCGGGAGTCGATCGGCTCGCTCGCGGTGGCGGCGGCACCCGCCAACGGGACGTTCCGTCCCAACGTCCCGCTCGGCGGCGGTGGAGTCGACCTCGTGCAGCTTGCGCTCGAGCGCAAGAGCGAGGGCTTCGCAGTGCGGCGCGACCTGCACGTCGAGACGCTCGTCGAGGGGGGCCGACGGGACGGCGGCGCCACCTACCTGCGGCTCTCCGGCGCGGGTCACGTGTTGTTCCCCCTGGGCGCGACGCGGCTGCTCGCGCGCGCCCAGGGGGGCATCGCCACCGCGGACCTCCCCGCGCACCGCGCGTTCGTGCTCGGCGGGCGTGGGACGCTGCTCGGCGACGAATTCCGCCGCTGGGGCGGTGGGCGCGTGGGCTTGCTTCATCTCGAGTGGCGCGTGCCGGTGCCGTTCGTGTCGCTTGGCGTCGGGCCCTACGCGCGCACCCCTCGGACTCTCACCGTCGCACCGTACGTCGCCTTCGGCTGGGCCGCCGCTCCGGTTGCAGGCACCCCGTGGATGGCGACTCCCGGGACGCGGATCACCATTGGACTCGCGTTCGAATGGCTGGGGGTGTTTCGCTGGGACGCGGGCTTTGGCACGGCCACGCACCGGGTGGGGCTCGCCTTCGACGTGACGCGGGATTTCTGGGGGATCCTCTGACGCGCGGCTGACGCCGCGAGGTTTGGGAGGTTCTGGAGGTTGGGGGAAGTTGGGGAGCTTGAATCGTGCGCGGAGCACCCTCCCCTAACCTCCCGAACCTCCCCTAACCTCCCCAACCTCCCGCACGTTCACTACCTTGTTAACCGGATGGCCGACACACACTTCCCAGACGAATGGTTGGCGCACTCCCTCGAGGGGGTGGTTACCCCGGAGCTCCTGGTCGAGCTGCGCGAGAAAGCGCCGCCACCGGCGAAGTTGTGGGAGACGCTGGTCGCGCAGAAGATCGCGAGCGACGAGCAAATCCTGACGGCGCTGTCTACCCGCTTCCGCCTGAAGCTCGCGGACCTGGCGCAGGTCGACCCGGCCGCCAAAGAGCGGGTGCCCGAGCAGGTGGCACGCCGCTACCACATCCTGCCGCTCCGCGCCACGGATTCCTACCTCGAGGTGGCGACGGCGAACCCGTTCGACCTCGACGCGGAGAAGGCGCTCGCGTTCGCGACCGCCCGTGAGATCCGGATGTTCTTGCTCGCGCCGTCCAAAATCGCGGAGCGGCTGGACGAGATGTACCGTCCCGAGAAGGCCGTGGACAAGCTGCTCGAAGGCATGGGGAGCTCGGCCGAGCTGGTGCAGCTGCAGGACACGCTCGCGCCCGACGAGATCACGATCGCGGCCTCCGAGGCCGAGGCGAGCCAGCGCCCGGTGGTGCGGCTGGTGGACCTGATTATCTCGGAGGGGATCCTGGCGCGCTCGAGCGACATCCACATCGAGCCGGAGGAGGGCGGGGTGGCGGTGCGCTACCGGATCGACGGCGTGCTGCGGCAGGTGATGAAGATCCCGCGCCAGGCCGGCCTGCCGCTGATCTCGCGCATCAAGATCATGTCGTCGCTCGACATCGCCGACCGGCTGCGGCCGCAGGACGGCCGCGCCCGGGTCGCCGTCAACGGACAGCCGATCGACCTGCGTGTCTCGACGCTCCCGGCGGCGCTGGGCGAGAAGGTGGTGATCCGGATTCTCGACTCGCGCGCCACCGTCAAGTCGCTCGACTCACTCGGCCTGAACACCAACGAGACGGAGGGCATCAAACGGCTGCTCGAGAATCACGAAGGGATCCTGCTCGTCACCGGCCCGACCGGCTCGGGCAAGACCACGACCCTATACTCGTGCATAAACCAGATCAAAAGCGAAGGCGTGAACATCGTCACGGTCGAGGACCCGGTCGAGTACCGGATGCAGGGGATCGTGCAGGTGCAGGTGCAGGAGAAGGCCGGCCTGACGTTCGCGTCGGCGCTGCGCTCCATCCTGCGCCAGGACCCGAACGTCGTGCTGATCGGCGAGATCCGGGATCGCGAAACGGCGCAGATCGCCGTGCAGGCGTCGCTCACCGGTCACCTGGTGCTCTCGACCCTGCACACGAACGATGCGGCGAATGCCGTCACCCGGCTCGTGGATATCGGCGTCGAGGCCTACAAGATCGCAGCGGCGCTGCGCGGCGTCGTGGCCCAGCGATTGATGCGCAAGCTGTGCCCCACCTGCAAGGAAGTGTGGATGGAGACGCCCGCCGACCGCCTCAGACGGTGGGTCCCGAAGGGGACGCCGCTGTACCGCGCGGCCGGCTGTCCCGACTGCGCGATGACGGGCTATCGCGGGCGTTTCGGGATCATCGAGGTCCTGACAGTGTCGTCGGAGGTGGAGCGGCGCATCGCGGCGGGGGAAACCGCCGAGCACATCGCGGGGGCCGCGCGCCGCTCCGGGATGAAGGGCCTGTGGGACTCGGGGCTGGAGCACGTGCTGCGCGGCGAATCCACCCTGGACGAATTGACACGCGTCGTGGACATCCCCGAGGAGGACGAGCATCCGCCCGACGCCGCGGCCGCGTCGTCGCGCCGCTCGACCGGCGGGGGGAAGCCTCGGCCCGCGGCGTCGCATGGCGCCAACGTGGGCTTCCTGGAGTCCGTGCACACCGCCGCCCCCGAGGAGCTGACGGCCCACTTCGAGCTGCTGGAAGAGCCTGAGCCGCCACGGGTCTCGGGGCCGCACGGGTTGCCGGCGCGCAAGGTGCTGCTCGTGGATGACGAGGACAGCCTGCGCAAGGTGGTGAAGGATCTGCTCGAGCGGGACGGCTACATTGTCTCCGAGGCGCGTGACGGCGTGCAGGCCCTCGATCAGGTCGACCGGGTCGGCCCGGACATCATCGTGCTCGACCTCAACATGCCCGGGCTCGATGGCTACGGGGTACTGTCCCACCTGCGCTCGCGCCCTGCGACCGCGGATATTCCCGTCATCGTCCTCACCGCCAAGAGCGACGAGGACAACGAGGTGCGGGTGTTCGAGCTGGGCGCGGACGACTTCCTCACCAAGCCGTTCCGGGCGCGGGCGCTGTCGGCACGGTTGGAGGCGGTGCTGGGCCGACGGCGCTGAGGCGCGACTTGACCGACATTCGAGTTGACCTCATCGATGCCTACCTGCTTCGACCCGGCGGGTCGGGACTCGAGGTGCTGGTGCTGCGACGCGCGACCGGCGGCCGCTCCCCGGGGTCGTGGGAGACGGTGCACGGGCACATCGAGCCCGGCGAGACGCCGGTGCAGGCGGCGCTGCGCGAGCTGCACGAAGAGACGGGCCTCGAGCCCCTCCGATTCTACAATGTGTCGCGCGTGGAGGCGTTCTACCGACACCAGACGAACGAAATCGTCTTGATTCCCGTGTTCGCCGGCGTGGTGGACGGTCGTGCGGTCGTGCGGCACTCGGCGGAGCACGATCGCGCCGAGTGGCTCGACGCCAGGGAGGCGGCCGCGAAGTTCTCCTGGCCTCGCGAGCGCAGAGCACTGGAAGACGTTTTGTCAATCCTCGGGTCCGGGGACGCGGGCTTGCTGGAAGACGTGCTACGGGTATGCTAGCTGGCGACCGCGCTGGACGAGTGGCGCGGCGGCGGTAGGTTGGAGCTGACCTCCAGGCGCGCCGGGAGCATGTGAACCCGTTCTATCACCGTATCTACAAGGTCGTGCGCCACATTCCCAAAGGTCGGGTCGCGACCTACGGTCTCGTGGCGCGCCTCGCCGGTCGTCCCGGCGCCGCGCGCACGGTCGGTTGGGCTCTCTCGGCATTACCCGATGACTCCGACGTGCCCTGGTGGCGGGTGCTCAACGCGGCGGGCCGCATCTCCCTGTCGGGCGCCGACCACAACAGCGTGCTGCAGCGCGCGCTGCTGTTGCGGGAGGGCGTGAAATTCGCCCCCGGCGGAGCCGTGAATCTCGCCGCGTTCGGATGGCCGGCGGAGGCCTACGACAGCGTGGCCGCGGCGCGCAGCGGGCCGGCGTCGTCCCGCAAGGCACGCCGACTCAAGCGGGCGCGCCGCTAGCGTCGCTGCGGTCTCCCGCCCAAACCCGGGCGGCCTCGTCGCGCAGATCGCGCAGGTTGAAGGGCTTGCGGACGTAGCGCAGGCTGAGCCGCGCCAGCTCTTCCTCGGCCGCGGGCGGCAGGTCTCCCGTTGCGACCAGCACACGGTCCTTGAGCCCCGGCTGCGACTCTACCAGCTGCTCCACGAACAGATGGTCGTGCGCCCGCGCCTGGGCGTCGACGAGGATCAGGTCATAGGCGCGGGTGCGCACGAGGTCGAGCGCGTGTTGCGGATTGCGCGCCACCTCCACCGTGTGCCCGTCGCGTCCGAACAACGCTTTCACCATGCGGCGCACCGCGGGATCCTCGTCCACCAGAAGGATCGCGCGCGTCGCAGCGGGCGGCGCGAGGATCTGGGGCTCGCGCGCATCACGCCCGGCATCGGTCGGCGCGGGCGGCAGGTCCACCATGAACGCGGCGCCGCCCTCCGTGGGCCGCTCGACCGTGATCCGCCCGCCATGCGCATCCACGATGGAGTAGGTGATCGAGAGCCCGAGGCCCGTCCCTTGGCCCGGCTCCTTGGTCGTGAAGAACGGGGTGAAGAGGTGCGGCAGCACGGCGTCCGCGATCCCGGCGCCGGAGTCCGTGACCCGCATGCGCACCCGGTCGTCCACCCAGGTGGCGAGCAGTATCACCCGCGGCCGCTCCGGCGGGTTCTCGGCGACGGCCTGCGCCGCGTTGTTGAGCAGGTTGATCACCACCTGCTGCAGCGCGTGGCGGTCGCCCAGCACAGGGGGGAGGGGCGCCAGGTTCTTCTCGATCGTGACGTCCTTGAGCTTGAGGTCGTAGCTCATAAGGAGCAACGTGCGCTGGATCACGTCGTTCAGGTCCACGGCCGCCTGCTCCCCTGGTCCCTTGCGCGCGAACGTCAGCAGGTTTCGCACGATTCGTCCCGCGCGATCGGCCTGCTCGTGAATCACGCGCAGGTGCCCGCGGTCCTTTGTCCCGAGATCCTGCTGCTCGAGCAGGAGCTCGGACAGTCCCGCGATCGATGTGAGCGGGTTGTTGAGCTCGTGCGCGACGCCCGAGACGAGCTGCCCCACGGCGGCGAGCTTCTCGCTTTGGATCAGCTGCGCCTCGAGCGCCTGCTGATCCGTCACGTCCTCGACGAGGACCACGACGCTCTGGTCGCGCGTGGGGGCGGGGGCAGGGATACGGGCGGCGTTGACGCGGATGGTGCGGCCGAGGGTCGCCGAGCGGAGCACCGCCGGCTGCACGCGATTGCCCTCGCGCGCTGCGACGAGCAGCTCGAGCAGGGCGGGGGAGGGGCCGAGCAGCGCCTCGCCCAGGTCGCATCCGATCACCGCCGGGATCGGCGCGCCGAGCATGGCCGCGAGCGCGCGGTTGGCGCGGCGGATACATCCATGGTCGTCCACCACGGCGATCCCTTCCGAGAGCGCGTCGAACGCAGTCTCCCACTGCTCTTTGGCATGCTGCACCATCTGGAAGAACCGGGCGTTGGCGATCACGATCGCGGCGTGCGTGGCCACGGTCGAGAGCAGCCGCATGTCCTCGGGGGCGAACGCGCGGTCCCGGGGGTCAGCGATGACCAGCGTCCCCACGACGACCCCGTGCGCGCGCAGGGACACCGCGGCGGCGGAGTCCACCGCCACGTCCTCCAGGAGGCGCGTCGGTTCGCCAATCGAGCTGCGGACCAGCTCGAGCCGCTCGCGGCTCAGCGAGCGCGCGACGAGGCCGGGATCGGAGGGAGCCACGGCACGCCCGGCGAGTCCCGCCAGCGTCCCCTCGGCGGCGGTGACGCGGAGGGGGCGCTCGCTCCCCCCTTCTCCCTCGGCCGCGAGCGCGACCAGCGCTCCCTGCGCGTCGAGGAACCGCATCGCATAGCGCACCACCTGCTCCACGATGCGGTCGAGCTGTAAGGAGCCCGCAAGGATGTACGAGAGCTCCTGGAGGGAGAAGAGCTCGGAGAGGCGGCGGTTCAGCTCGTCCGCCGCCCGCCGCCGGTCGCGCTCGCTCCGCTCGAGGCGCCGTTTCAGATGGAGCGCTCCCCAGCCGAGCCCGCCCGCGAGCAGCAGGACCAGGGCGACGAGAATGAGCGACATAGTTGGCACAAGAATAATGGCTGCTTGACCCTCCGAATCCCGACTTTTAAATTCGGGTATATCTGCTTGATACCCATTCTCAACTAGCCTTGCCACGGAGTTGTAATGCGGACGCTCGTCGGGTGGGGCCTTTTTGTTGTCATGGCGCCCTGTCCCCTCCAGCTCCTCGCCGCCCAGGAGCGCACCACCGTCGGGGGCTATGGCGAGGTGCACTACACCAACTCCACCGGCCCCAAGACCCCCGCCGTCGTCAACCTCGCCCGCTTCGTCGTCTACCTCGCGCACAGCTTCGATGAGCGACTGGCGTTTCGGTCCGAGCTCGAAGTCGAGGACGCGAAGGTCGAGGGGGGCCAGGCGGGCGGGGAGGTCGCCTTGGAGCAGGCCTATCTCGATTACCGCCTGGCAGACTGGATCACGCTACGCACGGGGCTCGTTCTCCCCCCGGTCGGGATCATCAACGAGACGCACGAGCCGCCCACCTTCAACGGTGTGGACCGCCCCGGCTTCGATCACGACGTGATTCCAACGACGTGGCGCGAGATCGGGCTCGGGGCCGTCGGCACCATTCCGGGCAGAAGCGGGCTCGCGTATCGGGTGTACCTGGTGAACGGGCTCCGCGCCGACGGCCTGTCGGCCGGCGAGGGGATCCGGGAGGGACGCCAGGAGGGTCGCCAGGCGAGCTTCGCGAACCCGTCCGTCACGGGGCGGCTCGAATGGGCACGGCCGGGCGTGAAGATCGGCGGGTCATTCTGGTATGGGGGCACGGCGGATACGAATGCGGCCGTCGGCACCGGGACCTTCGGGGCCCCGGTCGCGCTCCTCGCGGCGGACGCGCGGTACGAGCGTGGACCGGTCGCGTTGCGCGGCGTGGTGGCGAACATCAGTGTGAGCGACGCCCAGGCGATCAACGCAGCGTACGGGCGCTCCGTCGGCAGCCGCATCGCCGGCGGCTACGTGGAAGGGGCCTACAACCTACTGTGGCTGTTCGCGCCGGAGTCTTCCCAGAAGCTCAACGCCTTCGTCCGCCACGAGCGCTACGACACCCAAGCGAGCGTGCCGTCCGGCGTGACGCGGGACCGGTCCCTGGCGCGCCGCATCACGACGTTGGGCCTCACCTACAAGCCCACCTGGAATACCGCGTTCAAGGGAGACTACCGGCTGCTTCGTAACGCCGGCGGCGCGGGCGAATCGGAAGTGCTGAGCCTCGGCGTCGGCTACCAGTTCTGACGTGACGCTCGCGCTCGCGGTGCTCCTGCTCACGGCACAAAATCCGGCCGCGCCGCCGGCGAAGCTCGTCGCCTCGATCGCCCGGCTGTTCGGGCCCGGCACCCGCGTAGACACGCTGCGGGTGGACACGGCCAGCGTGCTGCGGGTGTCGCGCGCCGACTCGCTGCTCGGCTTCGCCGCCGTCGGCAACGTGTTGGGCAAAGACCAGCCGATCACTTTTCTCGTGGCGATCGATCCGGCGGACCGTCTCAAGGACGTGGACATCCTCGTGTACCGCGAGCCGTACGGCGGCGAGGTGGCGTACGAGCCCTGGCGGCGCCAGTTCCGGGGCAAGAGCGCCGGCGACTCGCTGCGCGTGGGCAAAGAGATCCGCAGCATCTCGGGCGCCACGATCAGCGTGCACGCGGTCACGCGCGGCGTGCGGCGCATGCTTTCGGACCTCACCGCCTGGCATCAGAGCGGTGCGATCCGATGATCGTCACGTGGCGCAACGTGCCGACGACGCTGCGCACGCTGGCGCGGTGGGTGACCATCGTACAGGTCGTGGGCTACACGACTTCGCTCGTGTTCGTATGGCACACCACCCGGCTCGTCCCGCCGGGGGTGGCGGCGCGCTACCGCGGCGTCGATCCCGAGGCGACACAGGCGGCGATGCAGTTTCCCAAGTCGCTCGCGGAGATGCTGACGATCACGCACACGCATCTTCTCTCCATGGCGGTGATCTTCTTGCTGACCGGGCTGGGGGTGGCGCTGTCCGAGCGGCCGTCGGAGCGCTGGAAGCGCTGGCTCATCGCCGAGCCGTTCGTGGCGTTGCTGGTGTCGTTTTCCGCGATGTGGCTCATGCGTTACGTCGATCCGCGCTTCAGCTGGCTGCTCGAGGCTTCGAGCGCGGTGCTCGCGGTGACGTTCTACGCGCAGTCGTACCTGATCCTGCGGGAGGTCCGGCGGGCGGAGAAGGAGCCATAGAAGTCGTATGAACCGCCGTGGCTTCGTGACGACACTCGGCGCGGTGTTGGGCCCCCGCTTGCCAACGTGGCGCGCGGCCGACGTGTTCGTCGAGCGCTGGTCGTGGGTGATGGGGCAGCCGGTCCACGTGATGGTATTCGCGGGCTCGGAGCAGGAAGGGCTCGACGCGTGTGCGGCGGCCCTGACGGAGCTGCGGCGGGTGGAGAGCCGGCTCACGCTGTTCGATGCGGCGAGCGACCTGTGCGAGCTGAACCGCCGCGCGGGTCGGAAACGGATGCGCGTGGACGAGGACCTCCGCCTGATCCTGGCGCAGGCCGGTGGCTTCAAGCGCGCCACCGGGGGCGCCTTCGACGTCGCGGTCGAGCCGCTGATGCGGGTCTGGGGGTTTCACCGGCGACGGGCCACCGCCCCGACGACAACGGAGCTCACCGAGGCGCGCGATGCCGTGCGGGCCGCGGTGGTGGAGCTCGAGGGCGACGTGGCCCAATGCCCGAGTGCCCATACCCAGCTCGACTTCGGCGGGATCGGCGTCGGCTATGGGATCGATCGGGCGCTGGAGGTGATCCGCGCGCGCGGGCTGCGACGCGCGTTCATCGACGTGAGCGGCGACATGGGCGCCATCGGCGCGCCCCCGGGGGAATCTGGCTGGCTGGTCGAGATCGCCGACCCCGATCGGGCTGGGGCGGGCCGCCCGGTGACGGCGACGCGGCTCCGGGACGCCGCACTGGCGACCGCCGCCAACACCGAGTCGGTCGTGCGCTACGGGTCGCTCGTCGCGGGCCACGTCATGAATCCGGCGACGGGGTGGCCGGCCCACGCTCTGCGACAGGCCTCCGTGGTCACGTCGACCGCGGTGGCGGCGGACGCGCTGTCGACGGCGATGCTGGTGACGGGACGGAGACCGGCGGGGGTGCTGCAAGCGTACGGCGTCCGAGCCTCGTGATCCCCGGGCTTGCGCCCGGGGTTAGTAGGGACTCGGGGGCAAACTGACCCCGGGCGCGAGCCCGGGGTCGCCGGGGGGCCTCCGGATCAGCCCGGCAATCGCCTCCCGTAAATCCTCAATCCCCTCTTTCTCCCGTGCGCTCGTCACGATCACCTGGTCGTCCTCGAGCTCGAGGGTGCCTTGTATCTCTGCTTCGCGGCGTGCCCGTGCGGGCCGGCCCAGCACGTCGCTCTTCGTGAGCGCGGCGAGCACGCGGGTCTCGCGCTCGGCGAAGAGCTGCTGCATCGCGCGGTCGTCGTCCGAGGGGTCGCGGCGGATGTCGAGCAGCCAGAGGACGCCGGCGAGCCGAGGGCGCTCGAGCGTATGGGTGATGAGCCCGCGGAAGACGGCCCGGTCGGTCCGGGACGCGCGGGAGTAGCCGTAGCCGGGGAGATCCAGGAGGTAGTAGGCGTGGTGTAGGGGTGCCGCATGCTGCGCCCCTACGGGTCCCGCGACGGGCATCTCAAACGCGTTCAGCATCCGCGTCTTCCCCGGCGTTCCGGATACTTTGGCTATCCGTCGGCCCGCCAGGGCGTTCAAAAGGCTCGACTTGCCGACGTTCGATCGGCCGATCAGGGCGACTTCGGGAAGGACGGGAGCGAGTGGGACGTCGGCCTGCGGGAAGGAGCCGATGAAGCGGGGCTCCGGTGGGCGAGCGGTCAGGCTTCTTTCTTCTGGCGCACGCGCTCCGTGACGAGCAGGGGCTGCCGGCCTTCGGTGACGCACTCGGCCGTGATGGCGACCTCACGCACGTCGTCGCGGCTCGGCAGGTCGAACATGATGTCGGTCATCATCTCTTCGAGGATGGCGCGGAGGCCGCGGGCGCCGGTGCCCCGCTTGATCGCCTTCTGCGCGATGGCCTTGAGGGCATCCTTCTCGATGGTGAGCCGCACGTCCTCGAGCTCGAACAGTTTCTGGTACTGCTTGGTCAACGCGTTCTTGGGCTCGATCAGGATGCGCGTCAGCGCGTCTTCGTCGAGCGAGTCGAGCGGCACCGCCACCGGTAGCCGGCCCACCAGCTCGGGGATGAGGCCGTAGCGCAGCAGGTCGTCGGGCTCCACGTCGATGAAGGGGTTCTTCTTGAGCTTCTCGGGCTCCCCTCTCGCGAGCTCTTCTTTGGTGAAGCCGATCTGCCGCCGCCCGGTGCGCGACTCGATGATCTTTTCGAGGCCGTCGAAGGCACCGCCGCAGATGAACAGGATGTCCTTCGTATTGACCTGGATGTACTCCTGCTGCGGATGCTTGCGGCCGCCCTGGGGCGGCACGCTCGCTACCGTGCCCTCGAGGATCTTCAAGAGCGCCTGCTGCACGCCTTCGCCCGATACGTCGCGCGTGATACTCGGGTTCTCCGACTTGCGGGCGATTTTGTCGATCTCGTCGATGTACACGATGCCGCGCTCGGCCTCGGAGACGTTGAAATCCGCGGCCTGGAGCAGCCGGACCAGAATGTTCTCCACGTCCTCACCCACGTAGCCTGCCTCGGTGAGCGTCGTGGCATCCGCGATCGTGAAAGGGACGTCGAGGATGCGGGCCAGGGTCTGGGCGAGGAGCGTCTTGCCCACCCCGGTCGGACCGATGAGCATGATGTTCGACTTGTCGAGCTCGACCTCGGCCTCGCGCCCCTGGTGCGAGTTGATGCGCTTGTAGTGGTTGTAGACCGCGACGGCGAGCGTTTTCTTCGCCTTCTCCTGCCCGATCACGTACTGGTCCAGCACGTCCTTGATCTCGGCCGGCGTGGGGACCTGCGTGATCGCCTCGGAGACCTCGCGCTCCTCGTCCTCCGCCAGGATCTCGTTGCAGAGGGCGATGCACTCATTGCAAATGTAGACAGACGGGCCGGAAATGAACTTCCGGACCGAGTCCTTCGACTTGCCGCAGAAGGAGCAGCGGAGGTGCTTATCGTGGGACATCTGACCTTAGTATGGGAAAGTCGGGTGACCGGCGCAAGCCGTCACTTCTTCTTCCCATCGTCGATTTCCTGGAAGTTCGCTATCACGTGGTCAATTAGCCCGTATTCCTTGGCTTCCTCGGCAGACATGAAGCGGTCGCGATCCATGTCCTTTTCGATGTGCTCCACCGGCTTGCCGGTGTGCTTGGCGTAGAGCTCGTTGAGCTTGCCGCGCAGGTACAGGATCTCGCGTGCCTGGATCTCGATGTCGGCAGCGGTGCCCTGTGTGCCGCCGGACGGCTGGTGCATCATGATGCGCGCGTGCGGCAGCGCCGAGCGCTTCCCCTTGCGGCCGGCGGCGAGCAGGAACGAGCCCATCGAGGCCGCCATCCCCATGCAGATCGTGTTCACCGGGGCGCGCAGGAATTGCATCGTATCGTAGATCGCCATTCCCGAGGAGACGAGGCCGCCGGGCGAGTTGACGTACAGATAAATGTCGCGCTCCGGGTTGTCCGCATCGAGGAACAACAGCTGCGCGATGATGATGTTCGAGACTTCGTCGTTGATCTGGGTGCCCAGGAACACGATACGGTCCATGAGCAGCCGGCTGAAAATGTCGTAGGTGCGCTCGCCCCGACTGGAGCGCTCGATGATGTAGGGTGGGTAAATCTGATTCCTCGTCACGCTGGCTCCACGGTGGATTGCGACAATAGAAACGTAAACACCTTCTCTTCGGTAAGACCGCGCTCCAGATCGCGCAGGCGCTTGGCTTTCTCGAGCGCGGCACGCAGCTCGGCGACCGGCGTGCCGCGCCGGGCCGCGAGCTCCTCGAGCTTCTGCTCGAGCTCCGCCGCGGTGGCGCGCAGGCCGTGGTGCTCCACGACCCAGTCCAGGATCAGGTCGCGCCGCACCTGCGCCTCGGCCACGGGCCGGAATTCCTGCGCGAAGTCCGGCCAACGGTCCTCCGGAATCCCGTAGGCCTGGGCATACACGGCCAGCGCGCGCTCGACCAACGGTCGCGGCGCCACGATGCGGTTGGCCTGCACGATCTGATCGATCAGCTCCCGGCGCAGTTGGGCGTCCGCCTCGCGCTCGGCCGCTTTCTCGAGGTCCTCCCGCACGACCTTGCGGAGCGCCTCGAGCGACTCGAAGTCTCCCACCTCGCGGGCGAACGCGTCGTCCAGCTCCGGCAGCTGCTGCCGCTTCACCTCGTGCAGCGTGATGCGGATGTCGCGCGCCTGCCCCCGCTTCGCCTCCTCGGGAAAGTCGTTCGGGAACCGCACGGTGGCGTCGACCGACTGGCCGGGCAGCATGCCCATGATGCGCTCTTCCACCTCCGGGATCGCGCGCCCCTCGCCGAGCACGAGCTGATAGGGTTGGGGATCTTTCACCTGATCCGCTTCGCGGGTCGCGATCGTCACCTGCACCAGGTCCTTGGGCTTGGGCTTGTCCCCCCCCCCGACGGGTGTCCACGGCGCCTTCTGCTCCCGCAGCTCGTTGAGCTGGGCGAGCACCTGGTCTTCGGTGACCTTCGGCACCGTGCGCTTCAGGTGGAACTTGCCGATCCGCTCGAGCGCGAGCTCGGGCTTCACCTCCACGTGGAACTCGAAGGTGACGGAGCCCCCGGCCCCGGCGTCCCATTTGAGATTGTGGATGTGCGGGTCGGCGACCGGCTTCAGCGCTTCCTGCGCGAGCGCCGCCTTCCAGCTTTCGCGAATCAGGTCCTCGAGCGTCTGCTGCCGGATGTCCTCGGCGAACTGCTTCTTCACCAGCGCCGCCGGCGCTTTACCCTTGCGGAACCCGGGGAGTCGGGCCCGCCGCTGGTAGGCGGACGTGGCGCGCGCCTCCGCCTCCTGTACCTGCTCCAGAGGGACAGTAACGGCCAGTGACGTAGCTCCCGGCTCTTCCGCCGTCTTACGGACCAGAATGGCAGTCATGTGAGAGTAAATCTAATAGGCCCCGGGGAGTAAGGCAGGAACTTCAACGACGAGACGCACAGACGCACAGCGGTGAACAGTGAGTGGTGAGCAGGTAACCCTGGCCCCTCGCTCCTGTTCTCCCCTGTGCGTCTGTGCGTCTAGCTTTGCCCCTCCTGGTGTCTTGTCTACTGATTCCTACGTATTGCCTTAATGCGGCGATGCGGTCTGTCTCCCGCCCTGATATCGTCGTAGCGCACCACGCTGATCGCCCCGTCCGGCTCGAGCACGGCGAGCATCACATCCTGGATGTGCGCCACGCCGTGCTCGCGCAGCGCCTGCCGCAGCTCGTCGTGCGTGATCCCCGCCCGCAGAGCGTGCTCCTGGAGGATCTTGCCGTCGTGGATGAGCATGATGCCCTCGCCCGCGAGCAGTTTGGAGACTCCGCGGCTCCGGACGCGCCACCAGTCAATCACCCGATGCCAGCCGATCAGCACGCCGGCCGCCACCAGTCCCCCCGCCAGACTCGTGTCCGGGCCCACCATGGCGTTTTGGACGGCGTTCGCGATGATGAGCAGCAGGACCAGGTCGAACGTGGACATCTGGCCGAGCTGGCGGGTGCCGGTGAGACGCAACCCCACGAGCAGGGCGAGGTAGACGACGGACGTGCGGAGCGCGACGTCGAGCAGCGTATGCCAGGAGGCGGTCAAGGTTCGTAAAGTACGAGCCTTCGCCGTGGGTGCCTAGTGACCGCCGGTGGGGGTCAACCGACAACAACGCGACTCGACCAGCGGCCACGACCGTCGTGAGCCCTGTCACTCCGCGCGGAGTGTCGGCGGGTCCATAGTGACTGGGAGCCGTGGGACAACCCGGCTCGAGCACGCCCCGTCGCGCCCGCGAAGTGGCCGACGGGGCGTGGTGTTTCTCAAGGTCTGAGCGCCCACGTACCGATTCGAGGGAGGACTCATGCGTTTCACATTCCACTTGGCTGCCGCTGTAGCGGCGCTGAGCGCGACGGCCGTGGCCGCCGCCCAGACGGGCAATGGCGCGCCCAGCGGCTCGCATTTCAATCTCAACATCATCGGCGTGTCGCACGACAAGAATCCCAACATGAATGGGAATGGGAGTGGCAACGTCATCTTCGTTGACCTCGGGACCCGCAGCGGTGACGCCGTGACGACGAAGATCCTGCTCAGTCAGGCGGCCGACGGCGTGTTCGAAGTGCTCGACAAGAACGGGACCGACGGAGAAGCCTCCTTCGCCCTCCCCGTCCCCGGCACCTACACCGTCTGGGCCCGCGCGCTCGGCACGCCGGGTGGACAGTCCAAAATCGCCACCTGCGCGACGTTCATCGATCCCATCACGGGCGTGGCGACGCTTCTGTGCTCGACCGAGAACGAGGTCTTCGTGCGCGGGACGGGCAAGAGCAAGTTCCGCGACGTGACCAGCGCGCTCACGACCATTACCCTCGTAGCGGGGAGCCCGGCCCAGCTGGCGTGCGGCACGCCGAGCGTGAGCCTGTTCGCTACGTGCCTGCAGGACTTCCTCTGGCAGTACGACAACAACGGACTGAAGCTGCTGCAGGTGCGGTTCTACCCCTCCTGACACGGTACAGTCGGTCGGTGCCCCGTCGTGACGGGGCACCGACTGATCCGTGATGGAACCTTCAGCGACGCGGGTTCATTGCAGGTCGTACAGCTTGGTTGGCTTCCCCAGCAAATACTTGTCGAACCAGCTCAGGATGTGCTGCAGCCGCTCCACCCGGTGTACCGGTTTGCCGGAGCGCGACAGCTCGTGCGACTCGCCGGGGAAGCGGACCTGCACGGTGGTCCTGTGCAGGTACTTGAGAGCGCGGAACATCGCTTCACCGCCCTGGTTGGGCGGCGCCCGGAGATCCTCCTCGCCCAGGATGAACATCAGGGGCGTGGTGACCGAGTCGGCGTAGCGCACGGGGGAGCGGGTGAGGAACTCCTGCGGATCGCGGAACGGGGTGGAGCGGAACCACGACGGCTGGAAGAGCGTGAAGTCCGCGGTGTACCAGAACCCCAGCCAGTCGGCCACGTCGCGCTGCGACACCGCGGCCGCAAAGCGGTGCGTGTGGCTCACGGCCCAGTCGGTGAGCAGGCCGCCGCCCGATCCGCCGGTGACGCCCAGCTTGGTCGGATCCACGTAGCCGCGACGGACCACGGAGTCCACCGCGACCATGAGATCCTTGTAATCGTCCCCCGGATACTTGTACTGAATGACGTTGCCGAACTCCTGGCCGTACGTGGTGCTTCCCCGCGGGTTGGGATAGACCACGACATAACCCTTGGCGGCCATCCACTGCATCTCGTGAAAAAAGATGGAGCCGTAGGCGGTGTGCGGCCCGCCGTGGATGTTGAGGATCAGGGGATACTTCTTGCCGGGGGTGAAGCCCACCGGCTTCATGATCCACGTCTCGATCTTCTTGCCGTCGAAGCTCGCGTACCAGAAGTCTTCGGGCGTCACGAGCTGAACCTTCCCGAACAGCGAGTCGTTGACGTGCGTGAGCTGGTTGAGACGCTTGGTCTGGACGTCGAGCGCGTACACGTCGGGGAGGTGCGTCGGGTCGCCGATGGTCAGAGCGAAGCGGCGGGCGTCGGGCGTGGCGGTGTAGGCAAGGACGGCGTGGTCGCCGCTCGTCAAGGGCTCTCGCGCCCCGGTCTGCGCGTCGAAGCGCACCAGGTTCGAGCGGCCGTGCTCGGTCGTGGCGACGATCAGCGCCTTGCCGTCCGCGGTCCAGATGTTGGGACTCGACCCTTCGCCGCCGCGCGGCGGCGCCTGGTCGCCCAGCACGCTGCCGCCCATGTCGAAGTCGTAGTCGACGGTGAGGTTCTTGGCCCGACCGTCCCGCCACACGAACAGGTCGGACTGGTTATAGGAGCGGGCCGCCGGCGGGTTGACCCAGCCACGGAACGCGACCGCCTTGCCGTCGGGGGCGAGCGCGGGCCCGAACACCGGGCCGTTGATGTCCACGATCGTGTCGAGCGTGCCTCCCCCCGCCGGGACCGCGTAGACGTTGTTGTCGGGCGCGAAGTAATACGACTCGGCCACGCGGTCCGAGACGAAATAGATCCGCGCGCCGTCGCGGCTCCACTGCGGCGCGGTTTCGTCGAACGATCCGGACGTCACCTGACGCGCCTTCGGCAGCTCGTCGCCCGGCATGCCCGCCGGCACGGTCCAGATGTGGCTGTGCTCCGCCGGGTCCAGATATCCCTCGTCGTCGGCCCGGAACTCGGCTTGCGTGACGATCCGAACGTCGCTCTTCGACTCGTCGCCTTTGTCCTTATCCTTCTTCGCGAGGTCCGCTGCGGTGGTGGTGCTCGTGAAGGCAATCGTCTTCCCATCGGGCGACCACGCCGCAGGCGACGCGCCCTTGGGAACGTCGGTCAGCTGTTGGGCCTCGCCACCCGCCAGCGGCAGGAGATGGAGCTGCGGTCGGCCGTCTTTGGGGCGCAGGAACGCGAGCGTGGTGCCGTCGGGGGACCAGCGCGGCGCGCCGTCTTTGGGGCCCGCGGTGAGCCGCCGTGGGGGCGAGGCGCCGTCGGTGCCTACGAGCCACAGGCTCGTCTCGTAGCCCTCGTGCTTCGCGTTCACAGTCACGAGCACGTAAGCCGCGTGGCGCCCGTCGGGCGAGATCTGGGGGCTCGCGACCCAGCGGAACGCGAACAGATCGCTGTCCGAGATGGCGCGTTGCTGCGCCGCGAGCGGGGCGACACCGCAGGTGGCGGCGAAGGCCAGGCACAGGGCGGGGCGCATACGTCAATTCCCCGTCGGGTCGGGCACGGTCGGCAGCGGATAGGCGCTCCGCAGGGCGGCGAGATACTCGCTGTAGAGACCCTTGAGGCCGTCGAATTCCCGCTTCACGGCCGCCCGAAAGGGCGCGTCGCTGGCGAAGTGGTACAGCACCGCTGCCATCGTCTGCGCGTCGATGAGGAAACCGTGATGGCCGACCTCGCCGAGCGCGTCCGCTTCCATCTCGAACGTATGGTAGCCGCCGTTCGAGCTGTGGGCCGTGAGACCAACGCCGGGGATCTGAGTGGCGACGGTCCCGGTCTCCTCGAAGGGGAGCGGCCGCCCGGGCTCGTCTTCGACCTTGGTCGCCCCGAATTTCTTCATGTAGGCGAATGCGACGTCGTTCAAGGCCGCCACCGAGATGCCGTTGCGCGACGACGAGTCGAGGTCGATGCGCACCTTGGTGCCGGTGGCGAGGCCTGAACCGCGGGCCGCGTCGTTCACTCGCTCCGTCACCTGCGCCAGGTAGACGGGATCGGGATAGCGGATCCAGAATTCCGCCGCGGCGCGATCGGGCACGACGTTCGGGGCCTTGCCGCCCTCGGTGATGATTCCCTGGATCTTGGTCTCCGGGCGCAGCGTCTTGCGCAAGCCGTCGATGTGATTGAACAGCTCGATCACCCCCATCAGTGCGTCCCGCCCGTCCCACGCCTGCAGCTGGTGCGCCGGCGCCCCGGAGAAGGTGTAGTGCACGACGTTGATGTTCATGCAGCAGCTCCCGAAACCGGGGCCGGGCGCCTGCGTCGCGGTGGACGAATGGGAGCGGATCAGGACGTCCGCCCCCTTGAAGACGCCAGCGTTGTACATGAGCGTCTTCGCGGCGGGCGACGCGAGCTCCTCCGCCGGCGTCCCGTACACCGTCACGGTCCCGGGAGTCTTGGAGCTCGTGAGGAACTCCGCCACGGCGATCGCCGCGGCGAGCCCCACGGGGCCCTGGGCGCTGTGCTGGTCGCCGTGGAAGTCGCGGCTGGTGCCGCGCAGCGCGTCGTACTCGACGATGACGCCGAGGTTCGGGCCGGGCGTGCCCTTGCGGTAGTGCGCCACGAAGGCCGTCTTGAGACCCGCCACGCCCGGCTCGACGTCGAACCCGTGGGCGGTGAGATAGTCGGTGAGGATCTTCACCGAGCGCTCCTCCTTCCATCCGGTCTCGGGGTGGCGCGTAATGTCGTCGGCCATCGCCAGCAGCTCCCGGTCCATCAGCTCCCTGGCCCGGGCGACCACGGCGTCGCGCCGCGCGTCCCGTGCCCCCATGAGCCGCGCGACGAGCTGCGGCAGGGCGAGCGATCGCTCGAGCTCGTTCATGCGGCGGATGACGTCGGCGGCGGCGGTCTTTTCGGTTGGCGTCTCCTGGGCGGCCAGCGGGGCGACGGCGAGGGCGACGACGATGACGGGGAGCGACAGGGCGGAGCGCATCTTCTCTAGACCTCGGGTTGAGCGGTGGAACGGGAAGTTACGGCGCTTTGCCCCGGTGGCAATGGGCTCAACCGACGGCCGGGCAACTGGTTAGCGCGCGCGCCGGGTGGCTCCTGTATTGCTATCCGCGTCGTCCCTCCCAACTTGTAACCGGCTTTTCCTCAGGTGGGTCGATCATGGTGCCCGCTCGCCCAGTCGTGCGGCTCGCGTTGACGGTGGTGGGCGGGATGGCCGCACTGGCCACCTTGGCCTGCGGGTTCGCGGACGTGTTTCGGCCTGCCGGCCCGGAGCCCGTCACGATCACCTACGTCGGCGCCACGACGCTCCACCGCGACAGCACGGTACCGTTCAGCGTCGTGGTCGAGGTCGGTGGAGGCCCGCTCCCGACGCCCCGCCTCCAAATCACGTCGTCGGACACCAGCATCTTCGGTCTGACCGCGGGGCAAGACTCGCTCGTCGCCAAGTCGAGGGTCGCCACGGCGACGCTCACGATTCGGCTCGAGAGCTCGATCCTCACCGACAGCGCGCCCACCCTGGCCCAGTCCATCAAGGTTCTGCCGTGAAATGCTTCCAGTGCGGTGCCGACGTCCCGCCGCCGGCCCGGTTCTGCGGGCACTGTGGCACGCTCGTGGGCGATCCGCACGAAGCGACCCTCATGGTCCCGCCCGAGAGCGGCGACGACCTGCTGCAGCGCCTCCGGATGGTGCTCGCCGGGGAATACGAAGTGGAGCACGAGTTGGCGCGCGGCGGGATGGCGGTCGTGTTCAAGGCGACCGAGGTCGGGCTGCGGCGTGTGGTGGCGCTCAAGGTGCTGCCGCCGGAGCTCGGGCTCACGGCCCGCGCCGCCGAGCGTTTCAAGCGCGAGGCGCGCATGGTGGCGGAGATCGATCATCCGAACATCATCCCGGTGTACCGGGTCGGTCAGATCGGCGGCATCCTGTTCTTCGTGATGAAGTTCGTCGAAGGGAAGTCGCTCGACGCCATCCTCCAGGCGCAGGGCGCGCTCTCCGTGCCCGCGACGTTGTTCGTGTTGCGCGCGGCCGCGCGCGCGCTCGCCTACGCCCACGCGTGCGGCATCGTGCACCGCGACGTAAAGGGCGCGAACATCCTCGTCGACTCGGACGGGCGCGTGATGGTGTCCGACTTCGGCGTCGCGCTGCGCTCGGCGGACGTCACCCTCACTGCCGACGGCACGGTGATCGGGACGCCGCCGTTCATGAGCCCCGAGCAGTGTGCCGGTCGGCGCGCCGGGCCGCAGAGCGACCAGTACTCCCTCGGCATCGTCGCCTTCCAGATGCTCGCCGGTTCCGTGCCGTTCCACGCGGACACGCTCGCCGGCGTGATGCACCATCATTTCTTCACTCCGGTACCCGACCTGGCGCTGGCCCGCGACGACGTGCCAGCACACCTGCTGGACGTGGTGCGGCGGGCCCTGAACAAAGACCCCGACCGACGGTTCAAGACCACGCGCGAGATGCTGACGGCGATTGAGGCGACCCCGTTCAGCGAGCGGGACCGCCAGAAGAGCGAGCGGACCCTCCAGTACCTGGTTCAGGGTCGCGCCGTCAAGAAGAAGGCGACGCGCGCGCTGCCGCCCCTCGCCGACATGCCCACACTCGCGATGGCGGGCCTTCCGGCGATGCCCACCCGGCCCCGGTCCCGGCGCCTGCCCTCGAGCGTGCGGCTCGCCGGACTCGCGGCGGTCGGCCTGGTAGCGGTCGGCGCTGCGTGGTTGCTCGGCCGACCCTCCCGCGCGCCCGCCCCTGCCATCGGCGCGCCGTTCGATTCGGCTTCCGGCCGCGCAGCCTCGGCGGCGCCGTCTCGCCCGGTGGCGCGCCGCGCGGCGCCCCCGCCTCCGACCGGTAGGCTGCGGCTGCTGACGACCCCTCCGGATGCGGAGATCGTGATCGACGGTCGTCGGGTCGGCATCGGCAGCGTGTTCGATGATGTGCCGATCTCCCCCGGGGCCCGGCACCTCGAGGTTCGTGCGCGGGGCTACGAGACCTTCGATACGACGGTGGTGATCGAGGCCGGCGTCACGCTATCGCTCAAGCGCGTCACGCTACGCAGCCGCGGCACGGGATGAGGCGACTCGCGTGGGTGGTTGTCCTGGCGGCCGGAGTCAGTCCGGCGCTCGCCGCGCAGGGCGGCACGGCCGAGCTGCTGGGCCAGGCGCACCAGTTCTACGAGCGCCTCGAAGTGGAGCGGGCGCTGCCGCTGCTGCGCCAGATCGTCTCTCCCAACTGGCCGTTCGAAGTGACACCGGACCAGCGGGTCGACGCGTACAAATACCTCGGCGCCTGCCTCGCGGTCGCGGGGAAACGGGACTCCGCCGTCCTGTACTTCCGGGCGGCGATCGAGCGGGATCCGTTCACGGACCTCGATCCGAGCCTGTTCACACCCGCCCAGCTGGCGACGTTTGGCGAAGCGCGACGGCGCACGCTGGCCGTCGCCGTTCGCCCCGTCCAGCCTGCCCGAGTTGACCCGCGCACGGCCCGAGTCAACTTCACCGTCGTCGCCACGCATGCCGCGCTCGTCGACGTGAAATTGTCCCCCAGCGGCGCCGGCCCGCCGCTCTCGCTCTTCCAGGGTACGATGGACGGCGTGCGCGAGATTGCCTGGGACGGCCTGCTCGGCGACCGACGACTCGCGCCCGCGGGACGTTACACGCTGGCCGTCGTCGGACGCAGCCGGGTCACAGGCGCGTCGGACTCGGCCCGGGTGTATTTCGACCTGCGGCACGAGGTCGAGGCGCTCGAGGACACCCTTCCCGATCTCGATCGGCGTATGCTGCTTCCCGAGCGGATTTCCGCGGAGGCGGCGCGGCACGACGTCCCCAAGGGGCTGGGCGTGGCCGCGGCCGCGCTGCTCATCGCCGGCGCGGCCACAGGGGACCTCGGTGGGGGTGAGCGGGGAGGGGCGGCGGTCGTCGCGGCGACCGCTGCGGTCACCGGCGTCGTCGCGTTCCTCGCGCACCGGCAGCACGGCGCGATCCCGGAGAACGTCGCGGCGAACGCACGCCGCCGCGCCGAGCGGGACTCCGCGAACGCAAGCGTCCGGGGGCGCAACGCCGACCGGATCGCGGCGACCCTGTTGCTCGTGTCCCCCGCGGCGGGCAAGGGCGCGGGGCCGTGAGGGCCGCCGGGGTGATCGCGGGCGCCATCCTCGGTGCGGCGCCCGTGGCCGCGCAACGCTCCCTGGTCGTCGCACCGCTCGTGTCTCTCGCCGAGCACCGGGTCGACGCAGGCTTCGGCATCGAGCGCTCACTCGGTCCGATCCTCGGTGGCGTTGGCACCCTTCGTTCCGGCCCCCGGCTCACGCTCGCGGTGCGCGCGCTCGGCGGGTCACTGTTCGGCGCGAAGGGCGTGCTCGACCGCGACGTGGGGGAGCTCGGCGTCGAGGCGAGCGTGGCGACGGTCCCGTGGCTCTCCCTCCAGGCGGGGGCCGCGCACCGCGCCTACGCGACCAAACTCGGCCGGCAGGGCTGGACCACGGTGGACCTTGGCGCTGCGGCACGCGTCGCGTTCGCCGGCGGCGCGATCCACGGCGTTTGGCGGGCGGCACTGTTGCCCGTCGTGTCCGTGAGTGGACTACGGGGCCCGGACGTGGCGTTCCGCGCGGCGACCGGCCTCGAGTACCGCGTCCGCGCGGCGACCCTGGGGGTGGAGTACTCCCTGGAGCGCTACGATTTCCCCGTGGAGGCGGGGGTGCGCCGGCTGGAGCAGCTGTCGGCGGTGACCGTGCGACTCGAGCTTCGGGCCCGTTAGAGCTCGCCCTCTTGCTCCAAGCGTCCGCCGCGTCATACCTTGGGCCGTGAGCCTGAAGATCGTCTTCAACGGCAAGGAGTACGACAGCGTCGACGCGATGCCGCCCGACGTCCGCAAGGAGTACGACGTGGCACTCGAGACGCTCAGGAAATCCGGCGGCGAGGAGATCCTGTCGGTGCTGCAGCGCGACATGGGAGTGTCAGGAACGCACATCAAGGCCACCTTCCGCGAGATCGTGGTCAACGGAAAGAAGTACGACAGCGTCGACGCGATGCCGCCAGACGTGCGGCGAACCTACGAGCGGGCCCTGGCGCGGGTCGGGCCCTCCTCCGCTCGAGCGATTCGACCGCCGCCGATCGGTCAGGACGAAGCGCGCGGCGGCGGGGTGTGGCGCATTCCGTTTTGGATCGCCGTGGGTGCTCTGGGAGCTTGGTGGCTGCTCCGTCACGGGTGAGTTGAGTGCCCACGCCCGCCGCCGCCGTCCAGCGCTGGGCCCGGCTGCGCCAGGATATCCCGTGCGCGCTGCGCCGGGGTGCGTGGTACGTCGTGCGGAGCCTCGGTCCGGACGAGGCGGTGCTGGAGGTGGACAACGCGACGGTGCGGGTTCCCAGGGACTCACTCGAGATCACCGAGATGCGGCCGAACCGGTGGACCATCGTGCCGCGCCCCGCCGAGGCGGAAAAGCTGCCCGAGAGTTGGGGATACTTCTACGTCGTGTGCCCCAACTGCGCCGCCCGCGCGCCGGTGGGCCGGCCGTCCGGCGAGAAGCGCTGCACGCGCTGCGAGCAGTCGTTCGCAGTCGCGTGGGACGAGCGCTACCTCAGAACGAGCTGAGCCCTTGAGCCCGGCCGGTCCGCACCCTTAAGATCCGCGTCATGGTCCGGGGCCCGACACCGATCAACATCCTCCTCGTCGAGGACGACCCGAGCGACGTGGAGCTGACGCGGCGCGCCCTGCAACGCGCCAAGCTGCAGAACCGCGTCTGGATCGTGGGGGATGGTGTGGAGGCGCTGGCGTTCCTGCGCCGGGAGGGGCCGCACCGCAGCGTGCCCCGGCCCGACCTCCTCCTCCTGGACCTGAAGCTGCCCAACCTCGACGGCCGTGATGTCCTGATGCGGATCCGCGAGGAGCCGCGGTGGCAGGGCCTGCCGGTCGTCGTCCTCACCGCGTCCGATGCCGAGCACGAGCAACTGGCGGCGCTCGCCGCCGACGGCTTCCTCACCAAGCCGGTGGACTTCGCGCGCCTCGAGACGGTGATTCGGCGGATTGCGGGGTTGGGGTGGGCGATCGTGAGAACGGCGCCCGCCGGGCGCTAAGGAGTCGCGACGGCTTCTCGAATGGGCTCCATCGCAAAAATGCCATGACACTTGCCGCAGCGCATCCGGGCGGGCGGTTGCCCGACGGCGACGCGTTCGGCGCAATTGGGGCAGACCGCGTAGCGCTCGCGGGGGAGGAAGGTCCAGCGGTCCGGGCGAGTGTTCGTGATTTCGAGATAGGCGAGTGGGATGATCACGCCGCGGCGGCGCACGACCAGCACCGCTTCGTCGGGCGCGACGCTCAAGACGGGGTACCAGGCGCCGCGGCGCAGCTCGCAGCGCCGCAAGTCTTCCCGAAGCCGGGCCCACCGCTCCGCGGACAAGGTGTCGAGAGGTTGCGTTGCCATTGTTGCGCCTCCGCCGTTGCGTCTCCGCCGCACAGTCGTAATCACCGTTCCGAGTTTGCTAATGTGACGGGGATCACCCAACCCGTCAAGACGTCGCCGGGGCGCGTTCTGTCGCGCCGGCGACAATCGGATGATTCAGCGACCGAGTGAGCGCCGGCCCCCGGCGACGCCCCGCAGCGCGCCGAGGTCGCGCACGTCCACAGCGCGCCGCTTCACGGCGGCGACGCCGGCCCGCGCCAGCCGGCGCAGCTGCCGGTTGGTGGTCTGGCGGCTCAGACTGGCGAAGGCGGCGATGAGCTCCTGACCGACTTCGAGCCGTGCGCTCGACGCCGAGTCGGGCGCACCGGAGAACCGCTCGAGCAGCAACAGGACGGTATGCGCCACCCGGCGCAGAGGATCGCGCAGGGCGAGCATCGCAAGGCGATCGAGCGATCCGGCCTGCTGGCCGGCGTCCAGGGAAACGACGGCGAGCGCCAGGGGCGGATGCGCAGCCAGCTCGTGCTCGAGCACGTCGGCGGGAAGCTCCAAGGTGGTGGTTCTGAGGAGCGCCGTGGCGTGCCGGCTTTCCGAGCCCGGCGGGGTCTGCCATAGTTGGGGGGATAACAGCCGACCGGGGCCGAACACCTCGAGCAGCGCCGACGTGGACCGGCCGGTGGCCAGACGCAGCCCGATCGCGCCGTCGCGGATGTAGACGTGCAGCCGCTTCAGTCGCTCCCCCCCCAGTCGCTCACCCGGCCCGTACTGGCACGTTTCGACTTCGGGCAGGTTGACGATCGCGCTCGCAACCAGCTCCAACTCCGCAACTCCTGAGAACAGGATCCGATGCCAGCAGCGGTTCAAAAGCGGGGCCGCGCGGCGGCACTCGTTCTCGTGCGGGCGTAGGCGGGAGCGCGGGCTTCGTATGTCGGTGGGGCGACACACCAGTGGATGACGAACGACGTGGCGCCGGTGCGGCCCACACGTGCGCGATGTGTTGCCCGGGCGACACAGCGTGTGAAGCAACAGTCCGGCCGGTGTGCATCTTGTGCAGTTTGGTACCGGCGCGCATTATTCGCCTGGTAACAACCCGCAGGATGGCGCATTCAGCGCCGGGCAGGACGACGAATGGTCAGCGCGAGCAGGGCCGCAGTGCCGCACGACGCGTCCGAGGAATTCCGGCGCTGTCTACGTGAGCGCGTGCGCCTGGCCCGGGAGCTCGCGGCGCTCCGAGCCGGCTTTGCGACCGTCGCCGAGCATTATGAGCGGGTGCTCCGCACGCTGCAGGCCCTCGGCATCGAGCTCGGGATCGGCCCCCAGGACATCGGTCATCCGACTGACCCCGAATGGGGTCCGGCCACACTGCTCATGTACGGCGACGAACGGTTCCTGAAGCACGAGCAGATGGTGATCGATCAGCTGCTGCACCGACTGCCGTAGCGCTACTCCCCGGTCAAATACCGCTCATCCCACGCCACCGCAAAGACTCCCTGGCAGCGGGGGCAGACCAACTTTGTCGGGCGACCCTGGAGTGGAGCGCGGGCGCGGCACCCAGGGCAGACGGCATAGGGCGCGCCGAGCTCGGGCGGCAGCTTCGCGGCATCGCGCGGCCGAGGCACGACGGACCACCGGCGCGAATCGCGTGACGCGGTACCACGTGCCTCGGCGGAGTCCGCAATCCACCTCCACGCGTAACCGCGCCCACGCCAGCCGCAGCTCTTGAACAGCTTGATCCATCGGGAGATCGGCGGCAGCGCGGCGGTCGCACAAACGTGAACTAGTGTTTCGGCGTCGAGACTGCCGGGTCGCCCTAAGGTGCCGCATGCGGCGTCACGGTGCTAGGGCGTTTTCGCGGCACCGACGGGTGCAGATGCGACAGGTTACCGATGCGACCGGAGGGACTCGAACCCCCACGGGTTGCCCCACAGGATCCTAAGTCCTGCGCGTCTACCAGTTCCGCCACGGTCGCGAAGTAGCGGAATCTAATGTGGGCGCGGACTCAGCGCCGCTTCAAGTAGTGCTCATCCCACGCAACAGTGAACACCCCGCGGCAGTGCGGGCACGGCAGGTCCTGCGGAAAACCGCTGAGCGGCGCGCGACCCTGGCAGCCCGGGCACACGACGTAGCGCGTGCCCCACTCATCCGGCAGGTTGACGGCATCGGACGGACGTGGGACGACCGACCAGCGGGCCGGCGCGGCGAACATCGTCTGCAGCAGCCGGCGCGGCACCGGCACCCGCTCGCGGCTCACGTCCAGCGTGACGTTGTCTCGCGTGAGCCTGACCGCGCGGTACCACGCACCGCGTCGCAGTGCGCAGTTCACATCGACGCGCAGACGGGCCCAGGCCCGCGGATGGTGTTCGACGGATCGAGCCATGACCGAAGGTGCTCCGGACGTCGGTAGCGGTGCAAACCCCGGGCGCGGGCTGGGGGTGATCGACCGGGTGCCGCCGGAGCGACGCTGTGCTTGAACCCCGGAGTGTTGCGCCGCGCCGACGCCCAGCGGACGCGACGGGTGCTGCGAGGAATCATCAGGCGTACAGCGGAGCGTCGGCCGGGGACGACCCGTCGACCGGCAGCCCTTCCTTTCTCCAGTAGCCGATCCCGCCGATCATTTCCTTCACGCGGAAGCCGAGGGCGGCGAGCTTCGCCGCGGCCCTGGTGGAGCCGTTGCATCCCGGACCCCAGCAGTAGGCCACGATCACCTTGTCGTGGGGCAGGGACGCCGTCGTCTCGGGGCTGATGGTGCGAGTCGGCAGGTTGATGGCGCCCGGGATATGGCAGCGCGTGTAGGCATCCGGGCTGCGCGTGTCCACGACGACGATCCCCGGTTGACCGCGCTCCAGATCGAGGTGGACGTCGGCGGGATCGGTCTCGCACGCGAGCTTCGCAAGGAAATGCCGCTCGGCCGCCGCGGGCTCGGCGGGGGCATGCTCGAGGACGAACGAGTGGGTGGCAGTCGCGCTCACGGGTCGGCTCCTGAGGGGGTTATCGCAATGTGCCCAGCGGATCCAGGCCGGGTCAAATGCGCAGTTGGCGACATCAATGCTTGGCGCGCATGGGTAGAAAACGTGCCGCACCGCTAGCGTTCGCGGCTGAAGCCGCGGCTCGGCGCGTACCGCTGAAGCGGCAGTACCCCGTCAGTTCACTGACAAGAGCCGAGCCGCGAGTTCACTCGCGCACTTCCGAGGACACGAGATGCAGTCACAGACCGGATCTGGCTGCCTACGCTTTTGCCACCCGCCGAGACAGCACGGTCGGTCCCGCCGCGAGCAATGAGGCGAACTCACTCAAGTGGCGCGGCAAGGGACCCTGCCGCAGCATCGCCGCGCGCCACCGTCGCTCCAGTCCCCGGCGCGTGAGCTGCACCGCCCTGAGCTCGCCGGTCTTCAGGTGAGGCGCCACCGCCCAGCGGGCCAGGACCGCGATTCCCGCGCCGCCCTTGACGAGCTCGAGGATCGCCTCCGTGAGCTGGATGGCCGAGACGCGGCGCGGCGCGACACCGGAGGGGCTCAGGAGCTTCGTGAAGACGTCGTTCTCGCCCGGCGGCAGCAGGTACACGAACAGGTGCTGGTCCGCGAAGTCGGCGGCGGTGAGGAACGGCCTGCGGCTGAGCGGATGGTCGGGTCGGAGCACAGCAACCAGCTCGTCGGTGAAGAGGGGGACGTACGTGAGCCGGTCGTCGTGATCGTCGTTCGACACGATCGCGAGGTCGATGCGGCCGTCCAGCAGCGCCGGCACCGGGTGATGGGTCACCTCCGCCACGATCTGGACGTCTACCTGGGGGAAGCGCCGGGCGAACCGCGGCAGCACCCCCGGCAGCCAGTGATAGCAGGTGTAACATTCGGTGCTCACCCGCAGGATCGCCGCCCGGCCGCACGCCAGCCGCCGGAGCTCCTCTTCGACGTCGGTGAGCGGGGGCAGCGTGCGCCGCGCGGCCACGAGCAGCCGCTCGCCCGCGGGCGTGGGCACCATGCGCTTGCCGAGCCGGTGAAACAGGGGCAGCCCGAGCCTCGTCTCGAGATCGAGCAGCTGGCGCGACAGACCCGATTGCGTGAGATGGAGCACGCGGCCGGCCTTGGTGAGGGTGCCGAGCTCGGCGACGGCGGCAACGAGGCGGAGATGTCGGGTTTCGAGGATCATGCTTGATGCTCGGCGTCATGAGCTACACTCATACATCATTATACTGCCGTTCGGGGAGGAGAGGCATGCGTGTACTGGCGACGGCGCTGCTGCTCGGGATTGCTCCGGCTGCCCTCCATGGCCAGGAAGTCGACTGGCGCGCCAACGGGCGCGACGTCCAGGGAACCCGCTACAGCCCCGCCGCGGAGATCACCCGCAAGAACGTCAGCCGCCTCGAACTGGCGTGGACCTACCGCACCGGAGAAACCGACGCCGGTTTCAAGACCGAGAAGGCAACCGCCTTCGAGGCAACTCCCCTCGTGGTGGACGGCACGATGTACATCGGTACTCCGCTGGGACGGGTGATCGCCCTGGACCCGGCCACCGGGCGCGAGCGCTGGGTGTTCGACCCGAAGATCAAGCGCGACGTGAGCTACGGCGACTTCGCGAGCCGCGGCGTGTCCACCTGGCTCGATGACTCCGCCCCGGCGGGCGCTGTCTGCCGGCGGCGGATATTCGTCGCCACGGCGCAGTCGCAGCTGTTTGCGCTGGATTCCCGGGACGGCCGGCCCTGCGCGGCATTCGGCCGGAACGGCATGGTGGATCTCACAGTCGGCTTGCGGATTCCGCCTTTCGAGCCGGGCGCTTATTCCATGACATCGCCGCCGGTCGTCGTGAGCGGCCTCGTGATCACCGGCTCCTCGGTCGCAGACAACAGCCGGCCCAACCCGGCGAGCGGCGAGGTACGTGGCTACGATGCGCGCACCGGCACGCTCACGTGGACTTGGGACCCGATCCCCCAAGACTCGAAGGACCCGGCCTATGGCGAGTGGCGCGGCGCGATGGCGCAGCACAGCGGCGCGGCCAACGCCTGGTCCGTGCTGGCGGCGGACCCCGAACGCGATTTGGTTCTTATTCCCACCGGAAGTGCCGCCCCCGACTATTATGGCGTGCTGCGCCTCGGCGAAAATCGCTACGCCAACTCGATCGTCGCGCTGCGAGCCTCGACCGGCAGGCTGGTCTGGGCCTTTCAGACCGTGCACCACGACCTCTGGGATTACGACAACGCCGCGCCGCCGGCGCTGGTGACGCTCACCCGCGGCGGCGTTTCAGTTCCGGCCGTGATCCAGGCGACCAAGACCGGCATGCTGTTCGTGCTCGATCGCGAGACCGGTCAACCGATCTTCCCGGTGGAAGAGCGCCCGGTCCCCTCGAGCGACATCCCCGGCGAGCAGGCAGCGCGTACTCAGCCCTTCACCGCGGTGACGCCGCCGCTCAGCCCCCAGCGGTTTTCGAGGGACAGCGTTTGGGGCACGAGTGACGCGGACCGCGCCGCCTGTCACGCGGCGATCGACGGACTCCGCAACGAAGGAATCTTCACGCCGCCGAGCGTGCGGGGGACCTTCGTGATGCCGTCCAACATCGGCGGCGCGCAGTGGGGCGGCGTCGCGGTGGACCCCGTGCGACAGATCGCGGTGGTGCCCGTCAATCGGATCGCGGCCGTGGTGCAGTTGATCCCGCGGGAGCAATTCGACCACGCGGCCGCCATGGCCGACGACAAGCGATTGGGACGCGACTACGAGTACAACGGCATGTGGGGGACGCCGTACGTGATGCGACGGCGGATGATCCTGAGCCCGTCCGGCCTGCCGTGCACGCCGCCGCCCTTCGGTACGCTCGTCGCCATAGACCTGAAGACCGGCGGCCGGCTGTGGGAAGTGCCGCTCGGCTCCCCCGCCCGACTGGTTCCCGCGGAGCAGGCCGCGAAGATCCCCGCCGAGTGGGGATCTCCCAGTCTGGGCGGGCCGATCGTGACCGCGGGCGGTGTGGCGTTCATCGGTGCGGCGCTGGACCGCTGGCTCCACGCCTACGACATCGAGACGGGCCGCGAGCTGTGGCGGGGCCCGCTGCCCGAAAGCGGTAAAGCCACGCCCATGACCTATCGGCTCGCCTCCGGCCGGCAATTCGTGGTGATCGCGGTGGGGGGTGGCGGAGCGTGGGGAGCGGGCGACTACGTGGTGGCGTTCACCCTTACGAAACCGTAACGCCCCGGGGGCGCGACGGCCGCATGCGATGCGTCCGCCCGCGGTACGTGCTGCGGTGTTCGCGCCGGTCTTCCTGACGGAAGCGGCCTGCTTTGGCTCGCGAGCCAAACACCTGCGTCCACTTCCCGTTCTTGAACACGCTCATGTAGCCGCCCGGAAGGATCTGAAACGGGCGCTTCACCCGCTTCGCGTAGTCGAACTGCGCCGAGCCGGCTTTCCGGAACGCCTCGAACCACGCCGGATACACGAAGTCGCTCATCGCGACGCCGTCGATCGTGAACTCGACCTCCTCCACCGCGTCCGCGGTCTCGTACGCGTAGAACGCATTGCCGGGGCCCGCGGCCGCCAGATTGATCGCCGGGTCGACGAGCATTTCCGCCAGCTCGTGGCACGCAGTTACGCTCACCTTCTGCCCCACGTTGATGGTGCTCTTCACGAACACCTTCGAGAGCGGCAGACCGTCGGGGGTGAGGTCGTGGTAGCCGAGCGCATCCGCGACGTCCGCGCGGTCCAGAAACGCGAGCGCCCAGGCGCCCTTCCGGAATCCGGTCGTCTTGAGGAGTCTGGCCGGCGTGCCCCACACCGGGACGAAGTACTGGTCCACGAACTTCTGGAGCGCGGCGACGAGCCGGGCGAAGTCCACGCCCAGCGCCGTGGTGGCCTTGTTGAAGCAGGCGATCGTGGGCACCTGTCCGTGGTCGAACGCGGCGGCGATGAAGCGCGAGCGTGCGGTCTGCATGACGTCTCCTTCAAGTTAGCGCGCGACGATTCGAGTATGCGCCAACGCGACTGAGTGTCGCGTCACCGCCTCAGTCCGCTGATCCAGCGTCCCCGCAGTCGGAGCGTAGCAAGCGTGCCACGCTGGCACGCTGGATGCCTAATCCCTACGTTGTTTTTTGGACGACGCTCGCGATCGCATCACAGAGAGGGGTGGCACCCGCTTGTGAAGCGTGCACTAGCCACGTTGAAGACCTTCCCAGTCGCGCGAGCGCCCCGGTGAATCCATGAATCGCCCGCTTCCGCGTG
>Ga0209471_1000293_pt1 | contig 35194 bp, 36 predicted proteins | sample GraSoiAngelo_128_FD_185885 | JGI IMG/M metagenome (GOLD analysis project Ga0209471, IMG submission 185885) | Grasslands soil microbial communities from the Angelo Coastal Reserve, California, USA - 14_0927_12_20cm (SPAdes) (version 2) | ecosystem: Environmental > Terrestrial > Soil > Grasslands ... | reverse complement strand
CCTCGGCTGGGACGTTTCCGGTGTTGTCGAAGCTGTGGGTTCCGGTGTCACGAAATTTAAGAATGGCGATGAAGTCTATGCCCGCCCGGATGTCACCGCTCACGGTTACGGTGCTTACGCGGAATACGTGGTGGCGAAGGAGACAGAAACGGCGCTCAAACCAAAATCGATTGACCACGTGCATGCCGCCGCCATTCCTGTCGGGGCGGTAACGGCGTGGCGGGCGCTGTTCGACGCTGCCGGGCTGAGGGAAGGCCAGAAAGTATTGATTCATGGCGCAGCCGGAGGCGTGGGCAGCTTCGCCGTGCAACTGGCGAAGTGGAAGGGAGCGCACGTGATCGGGACAGCCTCCACGCGGAATCAGACGTTCCTCCGGGAATTGGGAGTGGACGAACCGATCAATTACGAGAAGATGCGATTCGAGGATGTGGTGCATGACGTGGACGTTGTGTTCGATCCCATCGGCGGCGATACGCAGAAGCGGTCGTGGAAGACTCTAAAGAAAGGCGGGATTCTCGTTTCGATTGTTGGCCCACCCTCGGAAGATGAGGCAGCTAAACACGGTGTGCGGTCGGCCTTCTTATCTGCTCAGGGAGGTTCATCGCTACTGGCTGAACTTGCAACGCTCGTCGATGCGGGGAAAGTTAAGCCGATAGTCGAAACTGTGCTGCCACTATCCGAAGCCCGGCACGCTCACGAACTCAATGAAACGGGGCACGCTAGGGGCAAGATCGTCCTGAAGGTTGCCTAATTTCGATACAAAATGATGCGCCAGATTGCTGAATTCGCCGCTGCGCTGGCGTGCGGATTGTTCGCGGGAGCCGCCGTATACGTCAGCCTTGTTGAACACCCGGCTAGAATGCAGTGCGGAGTAGAGATAGCCACGGCTGAATTTTCCCCGAGCTACCAGAGGGGAACCATCATGCAGGTGACGTTGGCAGCCCTGTGCCTGCTATCTTCCATTGCCGCATGGCTTGCTGGGGCAACATTCTGGTGGGTCGTTGCCGGAGTGTTGCAGGTCTCGGTCATCCCCTTCACACTGCTTGTCATCCTGCCGACCAACAAGCAATTGCTGAGCCCGACACTGGACAAGCGGTCAGCCCAAACGGAACAGCTACTCGCCCGATGGGGCAGATTGCATGCCGCGAGGGGCGCACTTAGTGGATTGGCGCTGCTCTTGTTTCTGTACCTGTTGACTTTTGCGAAGTCTCAATGAGGTTGTGATGCTTACGGACGCTACACCGCGCAAGGCGAACCGTGCCGCATTCCTCGAAAGCGACCGGATCAGGACACTAGACCTGCCGCAGGATGGATGCCTGCTGCCGATTGCAAAAGGCATAGAGTCCGCGATGAAGAATGGGACGAGCGCCGATGTCCGCCGTGCCTGCGCAGAATTTCTGGATGCCGCATCGGGGTTCTACAAAGTCCCTGCTTGTGGCATCCGCGTGCTTGCAGCAAGGCCGCTCCGAGTCCGCGAGAGTTGGAGCACCGAGCTTTTCGGGGACTACACCCACGAAACCATGATGATCCGGGTATGGATGCGGACGGCAGTGCGCAAGGAAGTCACGTCGTTCGGTACATTCCTGAGCACGCTCTGCCACGAATTCTGCCATCATCTCGATTTTCAGAAGTTCGGGTTCCGCGACTCATGGCACACTCGGGGATTCTATGAGCGGGCTGCCGAGTTATACCACTATGCGCGAGGAACGCCGCCGAAAAAGCTCTTCTGGGTGCCCGTGGCAGGAGGCCGCTGGCGAATCGACTGGCAACGGACGAACCGCGCAGTCGCGGTCTTTGGAGATGCTACTCTGGATTGACCTCCCCGCCTTTCTGGTAGATATTGTGACGGATGGACGCTGAACAGACCATTGCCGAAATCGAGACCCTAGAGCGCATCTTCGCCGTGCCGGACACCAGACCTCTGAGCGCTAGCGACCTGTCGGCTGTGAATCGAAGGCACGACGACATGCACGCGCAGAGCTCGTGGTTTCGGCTTTGGCAGCGGTATGGGGTTTGCTGCCGCTCGTGAGAGCGTTACTGCACATACCATTCTGAGTGATGGCGACCAGGATGATGATGCTAGAATCCCGTTGTGCGAAAGATCTTGCGACTCCTCATCTGTTTCTTATCCGTTGTCGCGCAAGTGGCATTTTCGGGGGAGAACAAACAAAAAAGAATTGGAACCACTTCCCATCCGCTACGTGCGTGATCTGATCTACTTCGCTCACCTAATTCCCGCCAGCGTGACAGTCTCCAGGGTGACAACGTCCGTGCAGAATGGCCAAAATGTTAAGTGTTACCTGGCGGAAAGAGGAGGCTTTGCCTCAGAATTCTCTGGGTATGGGGCCTGTTTCGAAGCGGTCACTGGAATGCTCGTGAGCACGGAGTGGAGCTTCAACACAGAACGCCACAGGTTTGAGTATTCAGACTTTGTCCACGAGGACAAGAAGTTTTTCCCGGGTACAATGCGGGGTCCACAACGGCAATTTGTTAGCAGAAGTCAAAGTGGACTCCATCGGCCATGCTCCCCTGGACGCCAAATTGTTCGACCCTCCGCCGAATGCTTCAAAACAGGAGGCATGCAAAAGGTTTGCACGCGCTGAAGCAGAGTACACCAATGAATATTTTCGAATCCGCTCTGATTACAACTCCGGTTCCGTCGTCATCGCAGGTGCGCTGGATGATCGTGGGAAAATTGGACAAACTGAAATTCAGCAATCTGCCGATCGGAAAATGGATGAAGCCGCGTTGAAAGCGCTGAAAGAAGTACACATCCACCCAGCGAAGTGTGACGGACGTGCTATTCCTTCGTTTTTTCGCCTGCAGATTTGGTTCTCTCCCTCTATGCACCCCGATTCGTTCCAGTCTTTTCGCTAGCTGTCGGACAGGCAAATACAGGAATGGCCGAAGGCAGGAGCCGTAACCTGTGTAGCCAATCGGGGTGATGCAATTCTAATGCGACCGCTTCTGCTGCACAGGTCGTCTGTTGCGAAGGCTCCGAACGGTCGTCGGGTAGTTCACCTTGAGTTTACGGCAGACGAACTACCTGCTGGGATAGAGTGGCGGGATCGAGTGTAAGGGAGAGTCATAAGATGCCAACTCAGAAAGACACCTCCAAAGACCGCCTCGCCCGCTACCGCCAAATCAAGATCAGCGTAATCGGCCGGAATTCCGGGCGTTCTCGATCTCGGCGGTTTGTCGTTTCACCCACTCGGCGAGCAGCGGTTTGGGGTGTAAGATCGCTGCCGTTTTGAATCAAAGAGGAGATTCCGATGTACCATGTACCGAATTGACGGTTTGTTTCACGTAGGAGGTCACTCTGATGTTACTTCGCACTTTCGCCGTCGCCTTAGTCGCTATGTGCCCGTTCCTTGCCTCTCAAACCGCTCCTCAACTTGCGCAACCCGCTCCTCAAGTCGGGCAACCCGCTCCTGACTTCACTCTTGACGACTCTGCTGGCTCCCCTGTCAAATTATCCGCTTACAAAGGGAAAGTAGTTCTGCTCGACTTTTGGGCTACTTGGTGCACTGGCTGCAAAGTTGAGATTCCTTGGTATGTAGAGTTCCAAAATAAATACCGGAATGACGGACTGGCGGCTATCGGCGTTTCCATGGATGACGACGGCTGGAAATCGGTGAAGCCATTCCTCGAAGAGCACAAGCTGAATTATCCTGTCGTGATTGCCAACCAAGACCTAGCCACCCGATACGGTGGACTCCCTTCTCTTCCTATGACCTTGCTCATTGACCGCGACGGGAAGATTGCCGAGTCGCACGCAGGCATGGTGGACAAAGGCGCTTTTGAGAATAAGATCAAGACGCTCCTTCGCCAAAGCCCTGCTAGGTAAGGTCGAGGCTGGCGAGCGTCGTCCATGATCCTCGGATTAGTTTTCGCCTTGATCGTCGCGGCTTGTCAGCAGCAGGGCAGTTCCACTGAGTCGCAGGCAACCATGCAGCAGCGTGCCCGCGACGAGTACGAACATCACAAGCAAGCTGCTATTCGCATCAACGAACTGGCTGGGCGAATTCAATCGGAAGCCGACGCAGGCGCGAGCACCCGCGTCAGCGGATCAGTTTTCTAGTGGGGCCCCCAACGTACCTGTCTCCTACCTGCTCCGACGAGGTCATTGCCTGCGACAAGGTTCCTGAAGACTGGGTGCAGAGGCTAAGATTGGCTGTCGCATAGGGCCTATGGGACGAAGCAGCCGGTCGTATGACTTCTGGCGGGATCGTCAGCGGTTGTGGAGGTTCAATGTCGCACTACGAAGACCTTTCCGCGCCTTGAGTTCCGCCGGGCGATCAGGAGAAACCCACCGTCCAAACTCAGGTGGCAGACAATAAAAGGAGACGATTGCATGAAACCCAAATCTTTGACCAAGAGAGATCCAGCTATCACCACTCATGAGGAAAAAGCGCGCGCTCGCGCTTACGGGCTATATGAGCTGGGCGGCAGAATAGATGGCCACGCAGGAGAAGACTGGCTTCAAGCAGAAGCCGAAATGGCAGGACGCAGCCTGGAACGCAGACGAAGTCGTGGCATAGCTTCAACTTGGAGTGACTCGAAACATATATCCTTTAGTTGCACCGCTCCAATCGCCCGAAGATGAGCGACCTGCGTGACAGGTCCGCTAGCGTGGCAATCACATCAAAACGTTGTGCCCACGTGGAACAAGGTGAACCCGCCTTGTATGCTCCAGAAATCCACAAGCCCCCTTGTGGGGGTGACACCTTCAGTCATTTGCGGCGGTCCATTGACAGCGCAGTTCACGACGATAGTTCCTTCAAACCCATCCGAGTACGTAATCGCCAGAACCACTAGTCCACCGAGTATATTGGTTCCGGAAACCACTGGGGTGGGATCGAAATGCACCAGACCCTTAACCTGGTAGGTGCCCTTTGCTCGGATCGAACCGTCCGGGAAGTTGCGAGTGATGAATGTTCCGCCACCAGTTACATTCAGGAAATCTGATGTGTCAAAGGTGCCTGATCCTGTCAACGTAATGCTGGCAATACTTCCCGCCACGTTTGTCCGCCAACGCGGATGCCTTTCCGCCTGGGATCGGGTTACCTTTGGAGTCGAAGGTAATAATGTCCCAGCGGAACACCTTGGCATTCATCGTTGCGGCGGTAGGCGACAACGTACCGGAGCCGAGGAGCGCGGTTAGCGCGAAGGCGGCGACCCATAAACGACAGAGTTGAGCTTTCATGGTTTACCTCCTCAAAGGAAGTCACTGTTGTGTGAGTCCCGAGTATCCATGAGTGGGATCAAGGCCCGACGAGGGAGAAGCTAGCCGGGACGGGGTCCCGTGAGGCGAACATTATCAGCTTTGTGGATATGCCTGTCAAATTAGAACCCTTAGGGCGACTCACAGTCTCCCGCGCCTCAACGGGCAAACACCCCAGGATCCTCATGCTTCTGGCAAACGTGCCTTTCGCAACAATGTGGTTTTTTTAACTGGGGAGAGAATGCGGAATCACTGAAGCTATACCCTCTAGAGGTTACCTACATCCCCGATCCCACGGCCAGTACCGTTTTCAAGTCCCTGTCAGTTCGAGAAAATCGCGTTTACGCGGACGAGACACGAGTCATAGCGTTTCCGCAAAGAAGCATTGACGCTCGCTAAATTGAATCACCCCCATATCGAAACAGTGTATGAGCTGTGCGTGATTTCCCGCACCTCGGCCATGCACCACAAGGGAACAACAAAGACGCTCCCCGAGATCGCACGGGAACTTGGCGTGGATGGTGTCATAGAGGGTTCAGTATTGCGCGCCGGAAAGCGCGTGCGGATTACCGCGCAGTTGATCGCCGCGCCCAGTGATCGGCACCTGTGGGCCGAAAGCTACGACCGTGACCTGCGCGACGTACTGGATTTGCAAGCCGGGGTGGCCCAAGCAAGGCAATTTCTCGACCACATAAGTGGATGACGACAGAACTCGTGCAAGCAAGCACGGATTATTGCGTGCATTGCGTGCAAAACATGTCTTTTCGTAAAGCCCGGAACGCCCGAGGCCGGTGCTGAAGGATCAAATCTGTTGGTGGTGGAACTACCTCAGGAAGGTTTTTGGAAAGCTGCCGCGCGGCCTGATATTCAGTGCGAACTTCGGACGTGAAAAAAGGCGAGCCAATTTAAGCTCGCCTCTTCCTAAAACGCTCATTGCTACGCGGCCTTCCCCAAGGCAATCTTGTGAGTCGTGGAGGCGTCTACGTCGAAGGTGTCCACCTTAGGGGTGGTCTCTACCAGTGGTCGCAGTAGCTCTTCCACCTTAGGATAGTGATCCCGCCTGTACAGTTCGGCATCCTCTGGAGCGTTCCAGAAGCTCATTCCCAGAATCCGATTCGTTTCGGCGGTCGAGACTAGGACAATCTCATCCACGAACCCAGGCTGCTTTTTCAGAATTGGCAGAACCTTTTCCTGGATGGTCTCAGCCACCTCCTTGGTCTTGCCCTGCTTCGCAGTGATTTCGACTATGCGTGTAAACATGAGGGTACTCCTTTTGTTGGCTAGCAGGTGAAGGGAACCCGTCGCAACACACGGCGGAAATGCTTACGAGAGAAAACCCTACTCCTAGTCCGGTGGGCAGTCAACGCCCCAAACATTGTGCAGTGAGTGCAGTGACGGTCGTCACTGCGTCCTGTGCCCTCGTGGCCTGTGCCGGAAGTCTGTTGAACAATTCCCAACCAACTCACTGATTAATCGAGAGGCCGCCGCTCAAAACGCATCTTGCGCCAGAACCACACATAGTTTCCACACAGACTGAACTCATTGCCTAGGAACAGTCTGAGATCAACCTCCACACCGCAGGAATCCCGAGGGTGCGTTTCGGTCACATCGTTTTCCACTGGCTTCCACAATTCAGTGGGCATACTGCACAGTTTCTCCACCTGTCGAGTCATGATTCCCGTTGCATCACCAACGATTAAGCGTCATAAGTAAGAACACGAAGCACTTCGCCGCGCAACCAGAATTCGGTTACGTGACGAGCGCAGACGTTCGAAGAGGACTTGCATCGTTCGGTCCGCCATGGAAGTGCAGTCAAAGCCGACCATCGTGGCACGGAATGCATCCATCGTGCCCAAGCAAAAGCGCATCGAACGTCTGCCTTCTGGGTATGCGGTTCGTGAGTTGTGCAACGATTCAAAAGGATATTATTGGTATGTAGTCATTGCTTTCGAGTTGATCGTCCTGCAAAATTCGTGAACAGGATGGACGATCTTTCAGCTGTGCTCCGCAAGAATCCCGTCCGCCTTTGAGAATCGTTAACCCGCAAGAAAGTGTCTCTTTCGCCCGCGCTTTCAGAAGTCGTTATCGGCTGGTGGTTACCGGGCCGTAATCGTTTCGTTTCGGCTCGGCCAGCCAGATTGCGGTAATCGCAATCCTCCTCTGTGTTTACGCGTGCCGAAAATCTAGCCCGAAAGAGTTTGACTCACGCAGAGCGAGATCCGACACATCCTCGGCATTTCAGCCGCGCCTTTTTCTACCAAGAAAGCATCGCGATCAAGGCTTGTCCAATAACTTTGCGTTTCGGCACAATAGTGCCTACGGCAAAAGCCAGCCGACGGCGGCAGCAGCGATGAAGAGTTTTGCGAGCCAACCTAGCGAGTGCGCTACCACGGTGAGCGGATGAATTTTGATGAACAGCGAATTGGTGATTAGCAGAGGCACCGGGGCGATCAGCAGAATCGCCATAGCGAATCGAATCGCCGCAGCATACCCGTGCACCTGAAACGCCAAGCACGTGAAGACGAAGGCCCCACACGTCACAAAACCCAGAACAATCGACCAACCGATAGCCCAGTTTTCGGTGGGGCTAGGGCCGATTCGTCGCCAGATCTCAGGGTAGACAAGGTACTTCTTGTGGAAAAGCACGCCGCCGAAAAACCAGTCTGTCATGGACGCAGCGAATCCGGAGAGAAGAATAGCCAGCACGATGTGAGCTCTCATGTCTGGGCTCCGTTCTGACACAGCCTGGGCAGCACGACGGCTTTAGGCTCGAAACGGCGTCATTGTACATGGAATTGCATCGCTTAACCGTTCCTGATGGAGAGATCTATGCTTTCTCTAAATATCGCTCCCACGATTGGTTAGCCCTGGGGTGTAAGCATTTCCTTTCGGCCAACAGCTCCTTTGCAGATCCTAAACTCGTAACAGTCGGGCGCGTGTATGCGGGTCAAAACCCCTGCTGAGCCGTTCCCAAACACGGCCCAACATCCATTACGGGCAGGTCTATCGGGTGCTGAGCGGTTATGAAAGTTCTAAAATCGTCCGCTAGGGCCGACCAAACATATTCTGTCATTTCATGCCGTTGTAAGCGGTGATCCGCCGGATGGCCCGATAGCATTCGCAGGCGGCCCGTTCCAATCCTTTTCTATTCCGGATTGTCACTACGCCACGCGTGTATTCGATTATTCCTGCTTTCTGCAAGCCTCCGGCTGCAACCGTAACGCTGGGACGTCCGCTGCCTAACATTTGCGCCAGCAAATCGTGAGTGATGGGAAATGAATTGGATCCGACTCGATCGTGAGTCATGAGCAGCCAGCGGGCGAGTCGCTGCTCGATTTCATGCAGCCGGTTGCAAGCTGCCAGTTGTGCTACTTGCAACCCTTGCAGCAGGACAAAATGGTTTAAACCCTGCTGCAATACTGGCGCGGAGGCCAGGATAGTTTCCAGAAGTTCAGATTTCACCCGGAAGGCATCTGCGGGAACTTGAATTATGGCACGCTGAGAACTGTCTCTCACCCCCATGGCTAACGGCGCGCCCACAAAGCCTTCGCTGCCAACCATTCCGACCTCGACACTTCTGGCGTCGCTGGTGACAATCATGAGCGAGGCCAGCCCACTGTTGAGGAAGAAACCGAACTCAATCCGCTCGCCTGGGTCCTGTAGCACTTGATGCATTTCCAAAAGCACAAATTCCAAGTGAGGGCGGAGCGCCCGGTATTCAAGGTCCGGAATTGTCAGAAGTATCTTGTTTTCGACCGATCGCCCGCGGATATCTGTGCGCTCACGCTGGGACAACTGGTTTTCTTTATCAGCAGCCATAATCTTTCGACGGCGTTGCCTCACCGACCGGACGTCAGATTCCTATGTACGAGGAAAGGAAAAGCTAGACGCCAGCAAGAATTATGTCGGTCTCGCAGCAGACAATCGTGCTTGGCTGGGTTCCAAGGACTCGGCAGGATGCCTATCACTCGGGCCAAATTACGCGCATTAACATGAAGCCTAGACTGAGCTTCGCTGATTATTCGCCATTAAGATTGGCATGTTACGAGGCCGGAGAACCGCCGTTTATTGTAAGCACTCCCTAACGCGAGAGAGCCCTCATGAGTCATGCTTAGCTCCCCTTACCTGTGCACCGGCCATTCCTCAAACCTCGGCTCTCGTGAGACGATTATGAAAAGCCATGATCCAGCTATCAGGCGCTGGGAAGCGCTACGGCCACAAGCTTCTGTTTGAAAACCTCGACTGGCTGATCACGCCCCGCGACCGTCTCGGTCTGGTGGGCGCCAACGGCACCGGCAAATCTACGTTAATGAAAGTGCTGGCTGGACTGGAGACTCTCGACTACGGCGCCGTCACCACCGCTAAGGGCATTTCAGCCGGGTATCTTCCACAAGATGGACTAACCCTTTCCGGGCGCTCGATTTTCGCCGAGTGCATGGCGGTTTTCTCCGAACTTCGCGCCATGGAAGGGGAGATGGAGCACCTGACCCGGCAAATGTCGGAGTTGGATCACGAGAGTCCACAGTACTCGCAAGTGGCCGACCGCTTTCATCGTCTGGAACATGAATTCCGCACTCGCGACGGATATGCCATTGAGGCGCAGGTGGGAACCGTACTGTCAGGCCTCGGCTTCCAAAAAGAAGATTGGGTGCGCCATACCGAAGAATTTTCCGGTGGCTGGCAAATGCGGATCGCACTGGCGAAACTGCTGCTGCAAGAGCCCAATCTCCTTCTGCTGGATGAGCCCACCAACCACCTTGATCTTGAAGCACGGAATTGGCTGGAACAGTACCTCGGTAATTATCCCCATGCCTTCATCCTGATTTCTCACGACCGTTATTTTCTCGATGTGACGGTCGGCAAAATCGTTGAGATCTGGAATAAGCGAATCCATTTTTATTCCGGCAACTACGACAAGTACGAAGAACAGAAAACGCAGCGTCGCGAGCAACTCCAGGCCGCCTGGCAAAACCAGCGCGAGCGTATCGAACAGATCGAGGTTTTTATCAACCGCTTCCGCTACCAGGCAACCAAGGCCAAGCAGGTTCAGAGCCGGATTAAAGAATTGGAGAAAATGGAGCGCATCGAGTTGCCGCCGGAAGAGAAGACAATTCACTTCTCCTTTCCGCAGCCAAAAGCGAGTGGTCGAATCGTTGCGGAGTTTGCAGGGGTGGCGAAGAACTACGGTGAGAAACAAGTCTTTCGCGATGTCAGTTTCATGATCGAGCGCGGCGATCGGGTTTCACTAGTCGGGGTAAACGGCGCCGGAAAATCCACGCTCATCAAGCTGCTGGCCGTCAAGGAGCCACTAACCCGCGGCGAATATTGCCTGGGACACAATGTCCAAGTCGACTATTTTGCGCAGGATCAATACAAAGAACTGGACGCCGACGCCCGCATTCTCGATGACATCGGCGAACTCTCCCCAAAATCCACGCAGACTGAGTTGCGCAGTCTGCTCGGTTGCTTCCTCTTTTCCGCGGATGACGTGTTCAAGCGGATCGGGGTACTCTCAGGCGGAGAGCGCAGCCGGTATGCCTTGCTGCGGATGCTGCTGCGTCCCGCCAATTTCCTGTTGCTCGACGAGCCCACCAACCATCTGGACATGCGCGCCAAGGATGTCTTGTTGAGCGCACTCGCGGAGTATACCGGCACCGTCGTTTTCGTTTCCCACGACCGTTATTTCATCGATCGTCTGGCGACGCGCGTCTTCGAGATTGGCGGCGGACGCGTTGAGGTTTATCTGGGAAATTACGAAGATTATTTGTGGCGGAAGCAGGGTGGACCGGCAGCCTTGCGCGAGGCACTTTCTCTTAGCTCACCCAGCGCCAACCTGTCGCCCGAACCTGCCAACGGGAATCAGAATTCCACGAAGCAAAGCGCAGAACTCCCGGCCAAACGATTAAATCCCATAAAGCGCAAGCAACTCGAAGAGCGCGTTCACGCACTGGAAGAAGAAGTGACGCTGGTAGAGGCCGCCATTGCGCACTGCGAAGCTTCGCTCCAGACATTCGTGAATGCCGACGAGACACAGCGGGTCACCCAGGCGCTCAGCGCCAGGCGCACGGAGTTACAAGCGCTGATGGGAGAATGGGACGAGCTTTCGAAAGTACTTGAGGGGACGGACTAGACGAGCCGCTTGGCTTCGCAATCGTACACGCTCTTCCGTAACCTCCTACGGTACGGCCTTCCGTGCGATATTCACAGTGGCCAATGGCCATAGACCCACCGCATGCGGCGGCGCATTGATTGCGCTCCCAACGGACTAAAGGAAGGTCGGAATCCATGTTGCAGCCGTCAGACTCTCAAAAATCGTCAACCCAGTTTTCCTCAACCCAGAACAGTCTCGCACCTGGCAAGACCGTGGGCGCGCCTATGGAACAGGCCATGATCGGCCGTTCGCTCACCATAAAAGGCGAAGTCAGTGGCTCTGAATCTCTATATATCGATGGCCGCATCGAGGGAAGCATCAGTATTCCCGACAGCCGGGTTACCATTGGCCGGAACGGCGTTGTCGCTGCCAACATCGCTGCCCGCGAAGTCGTGATCATGGGCAAAGTTCACGGCAACATTCAGTGCAGTGATCGCCTGGATATCCGCAGCGAAGGCAGTCTTACCGGCGACGTGATCACCCAGCGCATCAGCGTGGAAGATGGCGCCGTGCTAAAGGGAAGCGTCCAGGTACGCAGCGCGGAAATCAAGCACGATAAGAATCAGGCACAACAGAACCAGGCAAAAACCGCCGAGCAGTCGAAGCCCCTGGCGAGCGCTGCTCACGCCTAAAAAAATTCCTCGTCAGCTAGTCGTCGCGTCGAGGGCGCACCGAAAGGTGTGCCCTTACTTTTTTTCCTCTGGTTTAAGTTCCAGCGCAGCAGAGTTCATGCAATAACGGAGCCCGGTGGGCGCGGGTCCGTCTTCAAAAACATGCCCGAGATGCGCGTCGCAACGGGCGCAGCGCGCCTCGGTCCGAGTCATTCCGTAACTCACGTCCTTGTGTTCGGCGACGTTCTGGCGCCCAATAGCCGACCAGAAGCTCGGCCAACCAGTACCTGAGTCGAACTTTGTATCCGAGCTAAATAAGGGTTCTCCGCAACAGACGCAGTGGTACACACCCGGATCTTTTGTCTGCCAATATTTGCCGGTAAACGCGCGTTCCGTACCCGCTTCACGCGTTACGTGGTACTGCTCGGGTGATAACTTCTCCTGCCATTCCTTTTCCGTTTTTGCGATCTTTTCTGCCATAGTTCCTCAAAACATTGGATGCGCGAAAGCATTCAAAGTCACAAGCCCTGGGGGACTCCGGGGTCCACCCGAGCAGGGGCGCTTTCTAGACAACTCCGCTGCCTGACCAATACACTCTCTAGTATTCGTGGCAGTCCATTCTGCCCCTATTGCTATGCGACTTGTCACTTTCGAAAATCCCGGCCGGCAGGCACGCGTCGGAGCGCTAACGACTGACCGCCGCATTGTCGACTTGAATTCGGCCTGCGCTCTGTATTTGCGTGACGTCGAGGGCGAAAACGCCCATGACCGTCTCGCCGACGCTCTCGTACCAGCGAACATGCGAGCTCTCTTTGAGGGCGGCGATACCAGCCTGGAAGCTGCTCACAAGGCTCTTGAGTATGCCTTACACCTGCAAAACGATCCCGCTGGACCCCACGGTGAAATGATCTTCTATGCCGACGACGAAATAAGACTCAAGGCGCCAATCATTCCAAAGAAATTTTTTCACACCGCAGGAAACTTCCGCGAACACCACGAAGAAGCCACTCGCGCCGGATTTTCGCACCCGGTGATGCCCTGGATAGTGTTCTTTCAGAACGTCGATGCCATCATCGGCCACGAAGAGGCGGTTATTTATCCCGAACACCTGACGCAGGAATTGGATTACGAGCTCGAACTTGCCGTCGTCCTAAAAAAGACTGGTAAACACTTCACACCAGAAGATGCCCGCGCGTACGTTGGGGGTTACGTCATTTTCAACGATATTACTGCGCGCGATATACAGCGCCGTGAAATGAAATCGGGCGTCTTCAGCTTCTGTAAAGGCATTGATACTTTCTGCCCTTTGGGACCGTGGATTGTCACCGCCGATGAAATTTCTGACCCGCACAACCTGGCTATGGAGTTGCGCGTCAACGGAGAGCCGCGCCAGCGTTCGCATTCCAGCAAGATGTCAGTCAAGATTCCCGAAATTCTCTCGCACTATTCGCCCATGGGTTATAGCGCGGGCGATGTAGTCTCGACGGGCACGGTGTCCGGTGTCGCGGCTTTTTCCGGCGACCCCAAAGCCTTATATTTGAAGGTCGGCGATGTCATGGAATGTGAAATCGAAAATATCGGCATCCTGCGCAATCGCGTTATCTCGTGGGAAGAAGCCTACGGCCGCAAGCCATCGGTATTAGCAACGCAGGAAGTGCGCTAGCAAAGCATCTGCATGCCCGAATCCTCCAGCAGGTTTCAACATGATCACGAACTCCCAAATCTGGGTCAGCGATCTTAACTCACGGCCGGAAATTCGCTCCGCATTCCAATCCAAAACCATCCGTTTCTATGACACTACGCTCCGTGACGGCGAGCAAACCGTCGGCGTTGTCCTTTCCCCACAGCAGAAGCTGGAGATTGCGCGCCAGCTCGACGAGTTAGGCGTCAGCCGAATCGAAGCCGGATTTCCCCGAGTCTCAGCCGAAGATGCCGAAGCCATCCAGTTGATGTCACAAGCGAATTTGAAGGCCGAGTTGTGGGGCTTCTCGCGTGCCGTTCACGCCGATGTTGAGGAACTCGTCCGACTCGGTCTGCACGCATCCATTATTGAGGCGCCTACCAGTGACCTCAAACTCAGCGCTTATGGCATTTCACGGGACGAAGTCCTGCGCCGCGTCCGCGATGCGGTCTCTTTTGCAATCCAGAACGGCATCACTGTAGCTTTCTTTGCCGTGGACGGCACGCGCACCGACCTCGGCTTCTTGAAAAGTGTTTACCTTGCCGCGATGGACGCGGGAGCCAAGGAAATTGTGGTGGTTGACACCATCGGCGCATGTGGACCGGAAGCGGTGGAGTTTCTCGTCCGAGAAGTCTGCGGTTGGGTTGGCAAGGACACCCCCGTTCACTTTCACGGCCACAATGATTTCGGTATGGCTACAGCCTGTGCGGTAGCTGCCGTGCGCGGCGGCGCTTCGTGGATTCAAGGCACAATCAATGGCATGGGCGAACGCGCGGGTAATGCCGATATCTGTGAGATTGCGCTAGCGCTGCAATGCCTCTATAACGTCCCTGTCGATTTGAAGCTGGGCAAAGTGCGAGAAGTTTCCGAAGTGGTTCGGAAAGCCGCCAACTACACACTGGAAGCATGGAAGCCCCTGGTCGGAGAGAATCTTTTTATGCGCGAAAGCGGCGCTGTAGCCAGCCAGTTTCATATCCCTGAGGCGATCGAGCCGTACGCCGCAGAACTCGTGCACGCGCAGCGCAGTATCGTTCTCGGGAAAAAAAGTGGGTTAGACAGCATCGACCTCAAGTGCAAAGAACTTGGCCTCTCAATCGCGCCAGAGCAGCGTGCTCCGGTTCTGGCCGCGGTAAAAAAGCGCGCCATTGCCAAGCGCGGGTTGCTAACAGATGAGGAATTTCGCAAGATCGTGAGAGGATCAACCGCAGCAGCCGACGACTAGTTCACTATTCCACAGCTGGTTTTCCCGTGAATGTGCTCCGTGTCTCCGTGCCTCTGTGGCTATCCCCTGAAGTGCGGCAGCACAGCATCACCAAAAAGCTTGGCCTGTCCCCTGCGGTCGTCGCCCCAGATCTCCAGCATGATGTGCGTGCATCCAGCATCGCGGTATTCTCCAATGCGTTGGATGCACTCCTGCGGCGTTCCCGCGATCGGACACACCTTACGTAAAATCTCGTCGGTAACGGCTTTGGCTGCGGCTTTGCGACCGCCCTTTTCCATCGCCTCAGCAATCGGCTTTAATTCGTCGGAGGTTAGACCCGCGCACTCGAGCAGCACGTCGGCGGAGCCTTTGATGTTTTGCACTTTGTTGGCCAGGTACATTGCTGCCTGTTCGCGAGCGCCCTCCTTGCCTTTCGCGGGGTCGCGTCCGATGCTACCCACAATTACGGAACCAACCACCAGCTTCGAGGGGTCTTTGCCTGTTTTGCGCGCGCCTTCTTCCATGTTCTTTCGCGAGTAGCGCACAAAAGCGGGTGTGGTAATGCTAGCCGTCAAAAGACCGTCTCCGACCGAACCCGACATCTTCTGCAGAATGGGGCCGGTAGCCGCAACGTAAATGGGCGGAACTCCGCGCGGCGTGTGCGCATCCTTTCTCAACGGAGGAACATCCGCGGCAAACACTTTTCCCTGGTAGCGAAATGCATCTCCCTGGAGCACTCCTCTTACGATCTCAATGCTCTCGCGCATAACCGTCGCCGGTCCAACTTTCTCTCCTTCTCCCTCCCCAATTTCTTTCATGAAAATCTTCGAGGCGCCTAGCCCCAAAAGAAAGCGGTCACCGGCTAGATCCTGCAACACGCGCGCTTCCATTGCGATCTGCACCGGATGCCGCGTGTACGGGGAAATAATCCCCCACCCCACTTGAATACGCGTGGTCTCATGCGCGATCACGGCCAGGATTGCCGTGGAAGACCGCGCTTCAAAGGAATGCTTGCGCCACCATGGATACGCTTCTGCAATCCAAAACGTATCGAATCCCGCCTGTTCGCAGGCCTTCGCCATGGTCACGGTTTCGCGGACCGGTTCCATGCTCAGTTGCAGCACGCCAATATTGAATGGAAGACTCATCAGTTCCGGATGGCTCCTTTACTCGGGATCGCTCCAGGAACGCTCCAGGCCCTTGATCAACTCCCACAAGGCTTTATTCAGAGGCGTGGGTACTCCGACTTTCTCACCCCACTGCACGATTGCGCCGTTCATGAAATCCACTTCTGTTTGCCGTTTCGCAAGCACGTCCTGCAGCATGCTGGCTTTGTGCTTGCCCGGAGCACTCGCGCCTTTCTGCACCAGTTGCCGAGGATCACCGTGAAGCACAATCCCCAGCTTCTTCGCTACCGCCTCACCCTCAAGGATGAGATCGTTGAACAACTGGTTTGTCGGCTGAAAGCGGGTGGCGGCGCCGTGGTGGAGCAGGGTAAGCGCCCCAACCGGATTGGTTGATGCATTGAAAATCAGCTTGGTCCACTGTGCCCCGCGCGCGTCCTGCATAGCAATGGTGTTCATTCCCGCGCGCGTCATTACTCCCGCCAGTTCTTCGACCTTGTTCATTGGAGTCTTGCTTGGTTCGAATGGACCAATCCATGTGTCCCCTTTTATGTCGTAGCCGATGTGACCCGGCGCGATGGAATGCCCGGCGGGAAAGGTCGTACCACGAATCACATACTTCACGTGCTCCGCAATGATTTCCTCATTGCCGACGCCGTTTTGCACTGAACAAACCGCACTCTTGGTGTCGAAAATGTGCGCTGTCTGCGCGATTGCGCTTTTTGTGTGGATCGCCTTGGTAGCAACAATACCGTAATCGCAGCGCGGCAATTCTTTCGCATCGCTGGTAGCGTTCAGCTGCGCAGTGAAGTCAGCTGCTCCTGAAAGTTTCAGGCCATTTGTTCGGATTGCGTCAGTGTGTTCTCGCCAGACATCGTAGGCCCATACTTCAACCTCTCCGGCCTTGGCAAAGTGGGCCGCAAAGAGGCTGCCCACAGCACCGCAGCCAATGACGCAAATCTTCATTCTTTCCCGAATCCCTTGATCTCTTTAACTCCATACCGCTGTGAGGCCCGACCTGGCAGACATTTCTATAACTTACCGTGACTATAGCTAATAGATATAGCAATCACCAATGTTCCACGCCGAACATTTCGTTGTAACTCATTGAACCTCAAGGTGCGACACTCTGCTTCGTCTCTTGCCCCGTAAAAAACCGCCACGGAACATCGGCCAGACATTCACCCTCGGCTTTCCCCACGCGGTAAGTGTCTTGGGTGTAGAGGCAGACGGTACCGTCCTGGTCGACGACTTGCGGATGCAGCGAGAAAATCATGTTCTCTGCAAGCGGCACGTCGCTCTTCGCGCCGATGGCGGGATGCTCGATCATGGTCGTTCCAATCGAGTGTCCAGAGAGGTGTCCGAGGGAGAAGCCGTGCCTGGCAAACGTTTCAGCCACAATGCGATGAACACTGCTTGCCAACTCTCCGGGGCGCATCAGTTTCCGCGCTGCCTCTAGCGCTTCGGGGTAAGCCTCGGCCATCTTCTGCGTCGTCGGACTCGGTTTGCCGCGCAGTAGGGGACGGGAGAACTCCACCCAGTAGCCTCCTGCGCCGGTGATCTCCAGTGAGTAGAGCAACAAGTCATCGGCTGCGACCGCACGCTTACCGGGCACTTTGAAGTGCGCCTCTGCCTGCCCGTGAGTGCCCGAGAGTACGATGTTCATCATGTGCGGCCCGGCTCCGCAGGCAAAGAATCGTTCGACCGCGGGCGCCATGATTTCTGCTTCCGTTTTGCCGGGCTCGTACGCGTCCACCAGAGCCCAAAAACCTTCGACGATGATGTCCATTGCGTCGCGGACTTCGATAAGTTCTTCTTCGCTCTTAACCGCTCGCGCCATGTCGAACTCAAAGTCGAATGGCACAAGTTCCATAGACGCCTGGGCCAATTCACGGTAGTCGCGAACCGCCATGATGAAATTCATGCCGTATACACCGACTCGTTTCCAGCTAGACTGCTCGGCGCGGTCGCGTATCCATCGGCCTGGGACTTCTGGCCAGACCTGATCTTTGACCCAGGGCTTGGCTTTGTCGCCGATCCAGCGGGCTTCACGCGGAAAGACCAGCGTGGGCTCGCCCGCCAGCGGCAGAAGAACATACACATAGCGGTGCACAATCTCGAACCCGGACGTATAGAAGACCGCGCCCTCAAAGCCGGCGTATTGATTGCCGCAGATGATCAGGGCGTCTAATCCAGCAGTTGCCATGCGAGAACGAATGTTCTCGTAGCGGCGATCTATTTCCGTTTGACTCGGCAACGTTGCCTCTCCGGATAAGTCCGGTTTTTGCGGGGGCCTGAAAAGTAGCACAAGTGTAACGGTGCCCTTCCTAATGCGCGCCGCACAGCGCCGCGGCAGTCAGGGCATAGATTTTCGTGATGTCCAACAAGGTTTTGATACTAACCTTTTCCCCTTCGGCATCACGCGGACCACTCGATGGCCCGTAATTCACAGTCTCGATGCCGTAGCGGGTCATAACAGAAGCATCCGAACACCAGAGCACGACGTCACGCTTGGGTGGTTGTCCCATGACTCGCTGGTGATTTTTTTCGATAGCGTGCACCATCGGATGATCGGCGCTGATCGTCGCGCCGGGCACCGAAACATAAGTTTCGAATTCCAAACCGTGATCCGGATAGCGTTTTTTCAGTTCAAGAAAGAGTTTCTTGGCTTCGCGCCGCGCCTCTTGCATCGGCAGGTTGGGCGGCACTCGCAAATCGAGAAAAAGTTCAGCTTTTTCAGGAGTCCGACTGACGCGCCAGGGATGGCCCCCGCGAATGCAGCCGAGGTTGGCGATACCTTTTTGTCCACGATAAGACGTGCGATCTTCCCATCCCGGAACCCACTTCAGCACGTCGTCCAGAACATCGTAGAGGCGCCGAATGGAATTGTTCTCGGAACGACCCGCACCGAAAGCTGTGTGGACGTACATGCCGCTGGTCGACAATCGAACCCACAGCGACCCATAATGCTCGAGAATCACCTGCATGTCGGTCGGTTCGCCGAGGATGCACATGTCAGGCAGCACTCCATGATTGACGAGATAGTGAGTGCCAACGCCGTAGCCGCGATACTCGCGGCCGCGAAACTCTTTCCATTGTGTCTTCTCAATTTCTCCAGCGACGGCGGCAAGAATGATATCGCCATCCAGTTTGACACCTGCCTTCTGCAGCGCACGTAGCGCGTGCGTGTAGCAGACCAGAGCCCCCTTCATGTTGTAAATGCCGAGACCGTAAATCATGCCGTTCTTGATAACGGCGTGCGGCTTGTATCCAATCCCGGTGAGAAATTCCTCGTCGCCGGTGTTCGAGGTATCCATGTGGCCGTTGAACATCAGAGAGAGGCCATTGCCTTCGCCTTCCCAGCGGGCGATCACGTTGGCGCGTCCTTCTTCCACTTCCTGCCACGTGATTTGGAGACCCATGCCTTCCCAGACCGAGCGCATGTAGTCGGCCATCCTGCCCTCATGTCCTGTGGGGCTGGGAATATTGATGACGTCGCAGCACATGGAAACGAGAGATTGCTCGTCGATCTCAGCCAGGATTTTTCCCGCCTCTGCAGAAATCCGGCTTGTAGTCGTTTTACGGGCTGCTTTCAAAATAAGGCCTCTTGAGTCATCACGCTCGCGTCAATCGAAAATCGTCGGGATATGCGCACAGTTTTTCGTTGGCTTTATCGGTAATCAGAAAATTATCTTCTAATCGCAAACCTCCGCCGCCTGGCCAGTAAATACCGGGTTCAATGGCGAGCACCATGTTTTTGAGAATCGTTCCCGTACCCGCCTGGTGCGCATACGGCGGCTCGTGCGCCCGCGCTCCTACACCGTGGCAAATGGGATGCGATGGTTGCCCAGGATAGCCACCCTCGGCAATACGGGCGCGGATTAGTCGGTCAAGATCAGGGAAGCTGGCGCCGTCGCGTGCGTGCTTGACTCCCTCGCTGAAAACCGTGAGCAAGAGATCGAGCAGGTTGTGATATTCGAGCGTAAGTTCGCCGGGACAAGCATTCTTTGTCAGGTCAGTCCAGTAGCCATCGGCGCAGACCCAGATTTCAAAAAGCGTCGGTTCGTTTTTCTGAATCGGACGATCTCCCGTGGCCGTAAACGTCGCAATACCTTTGCCCGACCATACCAAAGTGAAGGCCCGTGCCATTTCGACTTTGCCTTGGTAACCGACGCCCAGACCGTGGACGAAACCTTCATACATGCCGCCCACTTCGCTCTCTTTCATCCCCGGGCGCATGTGTTCGCGCGTGTGCTCCATCCCCAGGTTCGCAAGTTCGTTGGCGAGACGCATGCGCTCGATTTCCTGCGCGGTCTTGATCGAGCGAGCTTCGTTAAGCAGTGGCGTGGCATCAACCACTTGGCCAGAGATTTTTCGGAAGGCATCAAAGAAGTTCTGGGTGGGGGTGGTTGGCTCACCAACCATGCGGTCCGCACTCTGCGTACCCATGTTGAGTTCCACGGCGATCTTGTCAGTGAGACCGCGCTGCTTAAGCACTTCGAGAGCAAGATCGAGGGCTCGATATTGCGGGGGGCGGGGATCATGCTCATCGTAACCCTTGAATAGCCGGATATCACGTGTCCAGGAATTGCGCTGGGCGTCCGCCAGCTGCGGTTCCAGAGCTATAAGAGTGGGCTCTCCCTCGCGCGGGAAGACGACCGCATCGTATCCCTTCATGCACCAGTAATTGGTGAGGTAGAGAACGTTGTCGGGAGCGCGGACTACCACGGCGGCGAGGTCCTGATCCTTCATCAGCGCCCGAACGCGGTCGAGTTTCGTTTGGTCAATAGGCCAGGGCATGATTTCTTTTCGGTACGAGGCAACTCTGTCTTCGCGCGTCGTTCTAACCGTGCGCCGCAACCGGCTGATTCTCATCTCTAAAGTTCCACGCTGCTTCCTTTCCCTTGATCAGCCGATAGACGGCACTGTGCAACGGAGCGGACGCGCCCACCCGTTGCGCTTCACGAGCAATCGCGCCGCTCAAGAACTCTACTTCAGTTGGGAGTTGGTGACGGATGTCGTACAACATCGACGGCGGATGGTTGGTCATCGCGCCAATTTTGTTCATCTCCCATGGATCTTCATGGAGTTTGATTCCCACGGCCGCTGCCACTTTCTTGCCTTCTTCGATCAATTCGTGAAGCACGTGTCCGAGATCGGACAATTTTTCCTCGGCCGCGAAATGGGGCGAGTGCGGTAAACCGGTAAGCGCCGAAACACCATTCACGGATGAATTGAAAATAAGTTTGGACCACTGGGCGGGCCGCGCATCTTCAAGAGCTTCGGCTTTCAATCCTCCCGCAATTATGAGTTCAGCAGCTTCTCTGACCACTGGAATCGGGGTATTGCGCGGTTCGAATGGTCCGAGCCAGGTGGCAGTATCCAATTCGTACTGGACATGTGTATCGCTGTGACGGGTGCCGCTCATGAATGTCGTACCCCGAATGATCAGACCACGCGTGTGCTCGGCAATAATCTCTTCACTGCCCAGGCCGTTTTGAGCAGAGATGACGGCACCCTCGTCGAAATGCTTACCTGCTTCGGCGATGGCTTCTTCCACCTGCGTTGCTTTCGTCGCGACGATACCAAGATCAAATTTCGGGAGTTCTTCCGCGTTCGTCGTCGCCTTCAGCGACACGGAAAAGTTGTGCTTGCCGGAAACGCGCAGGCCATCGCGATTCAACCCGCGGGCGTGGTCCGCGCGCCTGACCAAGGCCCATACCTCAGCTACACGCGCGAGATGCGTCGCGTACAAGCTGCCAATGGCGCCACAACCGATGATGCAAACACGTTTCATCTTTCAATCACGAGCCAAGACGCTATCTTGCGCAAGAACACCGGCTTAAGACGCTCGCCGCTCCAGCATCACTAACTTCTCGGCCTGGCAAATTTCCTTCACTACCAGCGCCCGGAACAAGCTATCTGCATTATTGAATGAGTCTTCGATGATGATGCCATTCGAGAACAGCGCATCCTGCAAGGCCGCTGAAATTGTATGAATTGGAGCGGCGCCACCTTCCCCCATACCTTTGGCACCGCTGTAGCTATGCGGCGACGGGGTTTGAATATGTCCATATTTAATTGTTGGCATATTCATGGCAGTGATCGGCGTGTAGTCGCTGAATGTACTGGTCAGCATGTTCCCGACGGCATCGTATACGCAGTTCTCGAGCAGCGCGGCACCAATTCCGTGTGCCGTCGCGCCGTAAACTTGTCCCTCAACGATCGGCGGATTAATCACTGTGCCGCAATCATCCACTGCGACATAATCCAGAATTGTAGGAATAAAGGTTTCGCGATCCACTTCAACGACGGCGATGTGTAATTGCGAAGCATACGTGAGTGTCAGGTTGCCATACTTCCGTTTTTTATCCGGGACCTTAAAAGGCGCGCGCCAAATGTAGCGGCAGTTCAAGGTTATCTCGTGCATTTCCGGGGGCAGCACGGCGCTGTTCACATTCACGATGTTGGCGAGGCCCCAATAGTTGATTGACTTCCCTGTGCTTTTGGCTCGAAGTTCGGGGCCTTGGGTGCCCAGGCCGAACTGAATATCGTCTTCCTTGGTTTCAAGCACGAAGGCCGCCAGACGCTTCATCTCAGCCTTGAGTCTTTGCGCCGCGCCGTGGACCGCAGACAGGCCGGAGACCGCAAATTGGCTGGCATAGGTTCGAACCCGGTGCGTACCGTGATCAGATCTGGCGGAATGTTCAATACGTCTGCGACGACCTGGGCCGCGGTTGTCTCATGTCCCTGGCCCTGCGGACACGAGCCTACCGCGACGACAACCTCGCCGTAGATATCAAGCTTGCAGTTGGCGCCTTGCGAATTGCCGGAGAACGGCGCATCGGGATTGACGATCTGCGATTGTCCGAAATTGTTGGTGCCAGAGTCGAGCGTTGTACCAATGCCAATGCCAATCAGCCGGCCTTGCTTTCGGGCTTCGGTCTGCTTTTTCTTCCACTCGTCCCAACCAATGAGTTGCTTGCCAAGGTCGAGCATCCTTGGGTAGTTCCCAGAGTCGTACACGCAACCATTCGGCGTGGTGTAGGGAAATTCCTCTGGCCGGATGTAATTGCGCAGCCGCATCTCATCGGCGGGGATGCCGAGTTCGTGCGCGCAAATATCGATCACCCGCTCCAGGAACCACAGATGCTGCATACGGGAATAGCCGCGGTTCGGTCCGACCGGGCATTTATTGGTCACGGTCTGGCTGAAATCAATGCGCGCGTTTTTGAAGCGATACACGCCGGGGAAAACCTGCGACCAGATCACGCAACCGAGCGGCTCGTAACGGGGATAAGCTCCGCAATCGTCAATATGCCGCGAGGTAATGGCAGTGATCACGCCATTCTTGTCGAGGGCTACGCTCGTATCACGGAAAGTGCGCTCATTGCCGTGGGCACTGGAGGTCATGTGCTCGGACCGTGTTTCCACCCATTTGATAGGCCTTCCGCCAGCTTTCTTCGAAGCCAGCGCGACTACGGCCATCTGCGGATAATTTGTGATTTTTATGCCAAAGCTGCCGCCAATGTCGGAAGTCTGCACACGAATTCGGTCGATGTGGACATTGAGATGCGCAGAGAGAAACTGTATGGCGAACGAGGGAAACGAATTGTTGCAGGAGTAATAGATGTGATCGTCTTTGTGATTCCATTCGCCGATGACGACGTTGTTCTCGAGCGGCGTGCTGGAGAAGCGATGAAAATGCAGCCGGTCAATATGGACGACCGAGGCCGCATCCTGAAAAGGCTTTTCCACATCACCGTATTCGAAGATGCCGTTCCAGATTTTATTGGTGCCAGCTTCCTCGTGCAGGATGCTCTTGTCCTCCAGTGCGTGTTCGGCGTCCAGCAAGGGTTCCAGCGACTCATACTCGACTTGAACGAGTTCAGCGGCATCATCTGCAATACTTGCCGATTCGGCAACCACAGCAACAACCGGTTCGCCCTGATAGCGCACTTTGGAAACCGCTAAGGGATAATCCCTGACTTTCGAGTCAGGTCCGATTTCGATGAAGGGCTGGGTCTGCGGAACAATTTCTTTGCCGGTGAGCGCGCAGACGACTCCGGCCAGAGCCTCAGCAGCGGAAGTATCGATGTTAATGATGCGTGCATGAGCATACGGCGACCGCACGAAGCGTAGATAGGCCATATCGCGTAGCTTGATATCGTCGGCAAACTTGCCACGGCCGCGGAGCAGGCGATTTTCTTCTTTTCGAGGAAGCGCCTTGCCAACCCAACTTTTCTCTGCAGACTCAGGACTCACGAATATTTCTTCCTTTCGGTGTGGGGATGCTTGGCTTGGAACTCGATAGCTCATGCGTTCTGATCGCCAAGTGTCATTTCAGAGCGGCCTGTAGACCGTCGATCAATTTCTGCACATTCTTCTTGCCTAACGGTTCGAGCAGGCCGCCCGCGACCGACATCAACCGCCCGAAAATCTGTGCTTCGCCCTGCCACACAACCTTGGTGCCGGCGGTTGCCGGGGCAAGATCGAATCCAGCGGTCAGCGACACATTGCCTCCTGCGACACTTCCCTGCCCCTTGTACAGCGCGCGTTTCGGGCGATCGGCCTGCGCCAGTTCCATTTTTACGTCCGCGACACCTTTGATGTAGGAAATCCCAACATTCACCTTCACGGTAAAGTGAGTAGCATCCTGCACGGACAGGCTTTGAAAATCTGGGAGCAGCGGCGCGAATTTGTTGGGGTCGGTGAGGAAGTCATAGACTTCCTCAGGCGTGCGCTTCACTTCAAATTCGCCGCCAAACTTGATCGCCATGACCTACGCCCCCGTCCTGTTCTGCGCGGCCAATTGAATTGCCTTGAAGATGTTTTGATAACCGGTGCAGCGGCAGGTGTTGCCGGCAATCGCTTTGCGTATTTCTTTTTCGTTCGGCTGCTTGTTGTGGGAGAGAAGCTCGTAGGTTGAGATCAGCAGGCCCGGCGTGCAATAGCCACACTGCAGGCCATAAGAATCTCCGAAGGCTTTCTGAATGGGATGAAGCTCGCCATCTTTTTCCAACCCTTCGACCGTGAGGATCTCTGCGCCATCGGCTTGCACCGCAAATACCGTGCAGGATTTCACTGCTGCGCCATTCATTAACACGGTGCAAGCGCCGCAGTATGTAGTATCGCAACCAACGTGAGTACCGGTAAGATCTAACTCCTCGCGCAACAACTCGACCAACAACATGCGGGGCTCGAGATTGCTGGCGTACGCTTTCCCATTCACCTTCAGCTTGACCGGAATTTTCTCGATGGTTTCAGGCATAGATGTGGCTGACCTCGACTTGTTCGCCCCGCGCCCGTCGAACTGCAATCTCGATTGCGCGTTTTACCAGCGCGGCGACCAGCGCTCGCTTGTATGCGACCGAACCGCGCATGTCCGGCTGCGGATCAGCAGCGGCCCGAGCGGCTTCTGCCGCCGCGACGATGCACTTGTCGGTAAGTTTCTGCCCGCGGAGTGCTGCCTCGGCTGCAGTCGCCTTGATCGCAGTAAGGCCGACGCAGCCGAGCGCAATCGCAGCCTCTTTGCATACGTCACCGTCCATCGCAACTTGGACCGCGGCACTCGCGGTGGGGTACACGGGAGCAGCACGCTTGAAGGCAAGGTATGCGGCGCCCGTTCCTTTCGGAGAAATCTTTACCTTGATTTCGCTTACCAGTTCGTCAGGCGCAAGGACGGTCGTATAGGCATCAGTGATGAATTGATTCAGTGGAACGCTGCGTTCTCCCTTGGGTGAGAGGCAGTGAACTTCGGCGGCCTGCGTCAGCAGTACTGTGGCCCAGTCGCCACTGGGGTCGGCTTCGGCGATAGAGCCGCCGATAGTGCCCCGATTGCGCACCTGCATGTCGGCAATCCCCGCGGCACAATCATGAATGATCGGAAACCTGGCGGCGATTGCGGAGTTTTCGATTTCTGCATGACGGGTCAGGGCGCCGAATCGTAGCACGCCGCTTTCTTCCTTGATGTAGGACATGCCAGGAATGAAATTTAGGTCCACGAGGTGCTGCGGATTAGCAAAGCGCAGTTTCATGAGCGGGATGAGGCTCTGGCCACCGGCCAGCAGCTTTGCTTCGTCGCCGATTTGCGCGAGTATACTCGCTGCTTCCTTCAGCGAACTCGCACGGTGGTAATGAAATGGTCTCGGGTACATTCCGGTCTCTTACCGCGCCGCAGCAATCATAAGTTCGTCTGGGCGATCAGCTTTAGCAAAGACTGAGCGTTACGGTGTCACGCGCTCTGACGCGCAAATCCAACGGCCGCGGCCGAGAGCGCCAGAATTACCAGCGCCGATCCAGCTATCGCTAGTGCCGACGGAAAAACGCTCCCACGGTTGACGGTCTGTAAAATTACTCCCAGCGGAAAACCCACGGAGCCCGTCAGGAAGGCGATTGCGATCCAGAAACGTACGCGCTCGCTAAATCCCACCCTGTCGAATGCGGCGCCCATTACGATCATAAGCATAGCAAGACCGATCCAGTGGGAATGCACATCCACTTGGCGGACATAGTTGTATTTGACCGCCGCATAGGTATCGATTGCACCGTGCGCTTCGGGCAAACGCCCCTCAGCCGCGTGAACAAAAGAGCCTGCCAGCGATCCTCCCATGCTGCCTAACGTTTGGTGCTCGACGAATACCGCATAATACAAACCATAAAGCATCCCCACGGTGGCCAGCGCGACTCCGCCGAAGATGAGCAACTTTCTCGGGCCGTTCATCGCCCGTCTCCCAAGGAAGCATCCATGCTGCCACTGTAACGCAGAACTCCCACCAGCATAGCGATGAGAGCGATGATCACCATCAAACCGCCGAGATCAGCGATCCCGCCCGCAACGAGACCGAACTTCAGCTCAAGCAGGACGAACAGCGGCAAGATTAGTGATCCCGCCAGAAGCAACTTAACCCAGCGCCTTTTCCAATCTTCACTGAGAAAAACATAGGGTTGAATAAACGAAAGGAGGATTGCAAGCACTCCGAATTCGATAATGTGCGAGTGCGCTGCGATATTGACCGCTTTCTCGCCGCTAAGGTTATCAAGATTCATAACTTCATTTGCTGCTCCCGGTAAGTTCTTCGCGGCTGCGTCGTCTACCATGGCGTGTAAGATCGTAGCCTCTTGCGCTTCCTGCCGGTAGAGGTCTGCCGCAGCGTACCAAGCCCCGTGTAGGAATCCCAGCAACACTAGTACAGTTCCGCCACTCAAAAGACTGCGTCGCGACCAGGAATCTTCTTGGGGGAAGTTGGTCTCAGCAGCACTTCCCCGGCCGCACGCGTAATTCCACAGACCCCAAGCCTCGCCCAGCAGCGCGATAATCAGCAGCGCCCCGGCGGAATCGGCCACAATGCTTCCCCATCCGATGACAGGAAACGGGCTGTAAGCAACGCCAACATAATGAATCAGGAAAATACCGATCGGAAGCAGTAAGCCGCCAGCGATGAAGAGCGTCGCGAGGAACTTCTTGCGCGACGTAGACAGAGCAACGAACGGCTGTAGCAGTGCAAGAAGAAGCGCGAGATATCCGGCGTCGATCATATGGACGTGCGCATCCACCTTCGTACCTCGGTCTTCCAGCGTGCCGCCGAGATGCTCGAATATATCCTGCACCGCCGTCGGGTTTCGTGCGGCAACGGCCCGGGTGGCGGCAATCAGCGCTTCACCTTGCAATCGGGCGTTCTGATGGAGGACGAAAACGGCAAAAATGTCGCCGAATAACATTCCCGCGGCGACAAGCGCAAGTCCACCAAAGACGAGCAACCGCCGCGCGCTCTTGGGCCCGAAGGTTGGGACTGCAGCCAATGGAATCGCTCTGCTCGCCATGGGTTCTAAGAATGCTTCAGTTACATTTACAGAAGCTTCAGTCCGCGGCCGCTCGTTCTCTTGCTGTTTGGAATGCCGGCATCACGTGTTTGGCGAACATATGCTGCGTCTTAATGCTCTTCCAGTGATCCAGCCCACCGAAATTCGACACGATCGCCAACTCGCCGATCCCGCCTTTCGCCTGCAGTTCTTGAATTTGTCGAATAACTTTGTCGGGCGGGCCGATAAATCCAATTTCCTGATCCACGATCTCGTCGTAGGACAACTTGGTCAGAGACTCCAGCGCTCCGCTTGCGTAGAAACCATAACCCTTTGCCCGTAGCTCGGCTTTTTTCTCTTCCCCTTGGAGGGACTCTACGGGAGACGCATTAAACGCGAGAAAATTGTGCAATGCCGGCTCGACTTCCCTTCGAATCGTCTTTTGATCGTCGTCGATGTAAACCGGGCGGATGTAAACGATGTCGGGCCGGTGTTTGTGTTCGGCACAAGCCTTCTTGTAAATGTTCAGCGGCGCTTCGAGGACTTTCCAGGGCAGCAGAGGTGGCACAAAAATTCCCCAGCCCTTTTCCCCGGCCATCTGGTAAGTAATGTCGCTTGTGCCTCCCGTGTAAAACTTGGGATGGGGATTCTGTAGTGGCCGCGGCACTACGCTGACGTCCTTTACTTTATAAAATGTCCCGTCGTAGGAAAATCTCTCCTGGGTAAAGGCAAGCTCCAGAATGTCGATTGCCTCGTTATAGCGCGGGCGGCTCTCTTCCAGGGGCAAAGCAGACGGGCCAAACAGCCAGGCGTGTCCGCGGCCCAGACCGCACTCCAAACGTCCGTTGGTAAGGATGTCAGCTTCGGCGATCATGCCCGCCAGCCGCATTGGATTTTCTAACGGCAAAGTATGGAGGGCGGTGCGGAAGCGGATGCGTTTGGTGCGTTGCGCGGCAGCGGCAAACATGGCAAGCGGGTTTGCCGATATTGAGAACTTCTGAAAGAAGTGGTGATCGATCACCGAATACACATCGAATCCACATTCATCAGCATGCTCGATTTGCCGCATGATTTCCCAGATCATGTCGGAATGCGACTTGCCGGGTGGCGTCTGAATTTCACAGTAGATGCCGAATCGCATGTCTGTCTTCCTTAAGTATTTCTGCCATTACCGGTCTTACCCAAATTTGGAGCCTCTTGATTTTCGGACCCGGACAGGGAACCTATCGGCGCTCCGACGCTCCGATAATCGCCCCGGAAGAACAGGAGCGGCTCGCCTTCGCGCACCACGACATCCTCAACCTCGGCGATAAAAATAGTGTGATCTCCTGCCTCCTGAGTGGTGTGCAGCCGGCATTCCAGGTATGCCAGCGCCCCGTGCAAAACCGGTGTACCGTGGGCAGTCCGGTCAAAACTTGCTCCTGCTTCCTCTGGGTGTTGATGGATCTCCGGCGATCGCGCGTAGTACTCGGAGATAGCACGCTGATTTTCAGCGAGCACATTCACGCCGAAACGCTTCCGGGCATGCAGATGCGCGTGGGTGCGCGCGCGATGGTCAACGCACACCAATACCAGCAAGGGATCCATCGAAACCGACGTGAACGCATTCGCAGTCATTCCATGGACTTCTCCGGCCCGATCCACCGTAATCACGGTAACGCCGGTGGCAAAGCAGCCCATTGCCTTGCGGAAATCTGACTGGGTGACGCTCATGAAAGGCTGGCTTACCTGTTGCAAAATCTCTGCGGGCAGCGGCGCACAGTCTCGTGCCTCTGCCTTTTAAAATTACCACGTCATGCGCACCGCGAGCTGAATCTGGCGTGGATTGAAAAGCGCTCGTGGCGTTCCATACGACGGGTTTGGCGAGCCCTCGCGGAAAAAGGGGCCCGTCCCGCAATAGCTGGGTCCGCCAGCCGGGCAAAAATCTGATGCTCCATAAGCCGTGTTGAAGAACCTGACGTTCAAGGTATTCAACAGATTAAACGCTTCAGCCATGGCCTGAAGGTGAAACTTCTCGGTAATGTTGAAGGTGCGTGACACTCGCAGATCTACCGTCTGATAGCTATCTCCCTTAAACGTATTTCTCGACTCGATGCCCACCCGATCATTGTTTCCGAAGATATCGCCATTAGAGTCAAAACCGGCAAATTTTGTGAAATAGTGCGGCGATTCAAGAGTGACGATGGTTGACAACTCCCAGTTGTTAACCAGGTGATTTACATGCGTCGGCCCATCGAAAGTGGCGTTGGCCACGAAGCGATGCTTCACATAGTCGGCGGAGACCGCGCGTTCTTTGTTGAGGCAACAACTATCCTGTGGAATGAGCACGAAGCTGGGGTTGGGTCCGTTGTCAATGCCCTTGGACCAGGTATAACTGACCCCCCATCCCACGTGGTGGTTGAGGCGTTTGTTGAAGTTGACCAAAAGTCCATCCCAAACAGAATCCCATTTGGAATCAGCCTCGAAGTCCACTGCGAAACCCAGAAAACCTGCGGGAATTGCACACCCGGTAAATACCGCGCATCGCACCCCGGGCGCAATCACCGGAGGAAAGCAGGGAAAATTGGCGCAATACATATTCTTGAGTCCCAGGTTGCCGCGGGAATCGTGGAAAGGGAGTTGCCCAGCAGGATCAGGCTGATTCACATTGAAGAAACTTCCCAGGTGAACGCCGCGCACATGCAAACCGGTAATGTCGAGGACTGCGTCCTTGAAAGGTTGGAATTCGATTCCCAAGCTTATTTGTGCTCCGTAGGGAGGCTTGTGATTTTTGTCGAAGCGCACGATCACCGCGTCGAGCGATGGATTCGGATAGACTGCGGCCGTGAGGCCCGGCCCTAACATGCCGGATAGTTCGGCAGCCATGGTGAAAGGGTCAGCTCCAAAGGCGGAAAGCCGAGTTTTTGCGTTCAGGTCATCCTGGACGTTCTCGCGCCCGGGAAATTTTCCAATGGTTCCACCGCATGAGGGAATCTGGCACATCAGCAAGGGGGAAGGAATGGTGCCATGGAAAAGACCCGCACCGCCTCGTATTACAAAGCTTCTCTGGCCTCCTACCGCGTAGGAAAAGCCGGCTCGTGGATCGAAGTTCTTGAGCGGATTATTGATAGCAGCGCTCGGCCACGTCTCACCTTCCCAGCGCAACCCATAATTAACGGTCAGATTGCTGGTGGCGCGCCACTTGTCTTCAACGAACAGGCCTTCATAAGTATGTCCAAGTTCACCTTTGGCCTGATTACGTAGCGCGGAAGAGATTGCGCCACCTTGATACACAGATGTGTTGAAGCTGGGTTCGTTGAAGCCTGAGGCTGCGTCAAAGCGTTCGAAAAAGATCACGAATGGATGCGGAGCTCCGACAAAGTCCTGACCCAGAAATGCATTCAAGCTGCCAAAATCCGCCTCGAACGGATAGAACAAGGGGAATGATTCGATAGTGTTCACGTGATTGAAGTCGCCACCGAATGAGATGGTGTGCCGCCCGGCTGTTTTGGTGACGGTATCCACGAATTCCCACCGGCTCTCCTGGTAGAAGTCCGGGTTGCCCCGGTTCACGCCCAGCGTAAAGACGTTCGACACTTCCAGGTGAGGTTGCGTGCTAACCACTGGAAAATCGAAAAAGCGATGAGCGTACTGCACGCGGGCCTCATTCACCAGCGAACTGGAGAAAACTGAAACGAAGTTGCCCACCAGCGACTGGTCACGGAAGTTGTTGTTCTTAAATCCAGAAGGTAAATCAAAGCCATCGTTCAAGGGAGAGAGATTCGTGGACCGCTGATCGTTGAAGAAGTAACGCACGAACACGGAATGCTTTTCGTTGAATGAGTGGTCCAGTTTGACCAGGAAGTTGTCATAGTTGATGGTGCGGTTCACGCGCAAGTTCTCCGCCGGCAAGCCGAAGACGTTAACCTTGGCGCTGTTGATGGCGTCGATATTGGTCAGAACTGCCGAGTTGTAATACGGGGATTCGCTGTGGCGCTGGCCTTCGTAGTTACCGAAGAAAAATGTCTTGTCCTTTACAATCGGGCCTCCCAGCGTTCCACCGAACTGGTTCTGACGCAGTTTATTGAACCCGCCCGGTGCAGCCAGAGCATTTTTCGCATCCATGGCATCGTTGCGGAAATATTCGTATAGCGAACCGTGCAGATCGTTAGTTCCGCTTTTGGTAATGATATTGACAATGCCACCAACGGCCCGTCCAAACTCGGTGCTGTAGCTGCTATTCACAACCCGGAATTCCTGCACCGCCTCTTCGGAAGGCGTGGTCTTCTGAATACCTGAAGCGGTTGACATATTATCGGCACCGTCGATGGCGACGAAGTTGTAATGGATGTTTTGCCCAGCAAAGGACAGCTTCGTCACAGGTTCGATTATGACGTCGGTACTCCCGGAGGTCGTATCGCCAATGGTGACGCCAGGCGCGAGCAGGGCAAAATCAATGAACTGACGCCCATTAACCGGAAGTGATTGGATCTGCTGCTGATCAATTACCGAACTGACCATTGTGCGGGTGGGTTCCGCGACTTCGCCCACATCTTGTACTGTGACTTGCTGCGTCACTTGGCCTACCGGCAAGTTGAAGTCCAGGTTGCCCGACGATCCAATGTCGAGATGAATCTTTTTTGCCGCTTTCTGGAAACCGGATTTCTCCGCCGTTATCGTGTAGTCGCCCGAGGGAAGTAGGGTGATCTGGTAGTCTCCGGTTGCGCTGGCGGTGGTCGAACGAGTCAAGCCCGTCGCGGGATTGGCAGCCGTGACTGTCGCGTCCGAAATCGCAGCACCGCTGGTGTCATATACCCGGCCCTGGATGGTAGCGGTCACTACCTGGGCTTGCGCCGGCAAAAGCAATACGGCACTCAGCGCACAGCACAGCACTTTCAACCGCACGAACGGCCGAGTCGTTCGGACGTGACCTTCCCATCGTCTTTCCTTATTCCAATTGCGACTTATGGACTGATGTGTGGGCAGATGCGCAAAGCAGCCAACGCCAGCAATGATCTTCCCTTTAAACCCTTCAATCCAGTGAGGCTCCATTTTCCCTCCATGTCGCGTCAGCGAATGCCTTTGCTACAATCCGATTGGTGATGTCACCAATCTCCCATTGGTCTTCGAGATCTCTCCATTCATTACCCGAGTCAGGCGCAATTCTGAGTCATCCAGATGTAGTGCGAGCGCCCTGGCGCATTGTTTGAGCTTGCCGGAACTTAGCAATTCGTAAATCTCCGCGTGCACAGGGACGAGAGCGCCGGGATTATCATGACCGCGATCAACTAGCACCATTCCCACTCGCAACTCTCCAATCACCTTTTGATAGAACGATTGCAGGCGCTGGTTCCGGTGAAGACGAATCAAAATCGTGTGAAACTGAAGGTCGAAGCTGACAGCGCGGACCCAATCGCTTGCGCGGATGGCCGCTTGATACTGCTCCAACGCTAGCTGCAGATCGGAACGAAAGTTAGCATTAGCGTGTTGGGAGACCGCACCTTTTGCCGCAAGCACCGCGGGTATTTCCAGCATGCGCCGTAGTTGGTAGATTTCCTGAACATCGCGAACCGAAAGCTGAGAGACGGTAACTCCCCGATGAAGATTTCGTTTCAGCAATCCTTCCAGTGAAAGGATTCTCATGGCTTCGCGCATGGTGTTACGCGAAACTCCCAAGGATGAAGCGAGTGGAACTTCCGGGAGAGACGTTCCGGGGCGCAATTCACCGTCCAGTATTCTCTGTCGGAGGACAGTTGCAACCTGATCGGCGACGCTCACCCGGTCAATCTGTGTGGGCAGCATAAATTACGATTGCGGAGGGTAAACGGCAGGCATGTTGCACCTAACTTGTTCAAGTTGTCAAGTGTTGAAACATTCACCAATATTGTCTGTTAAGATTGAAATCCTTTCGACTTAATTTTCGATGTTTTCTGATAATGACGTTTTTACAAGTTCCTAGTAGTAGAGGCGTGCGGAAAAAATCCGCTGACGGCAAGTTTTTCGTCTCATGTATGATTTCGGTTTCCAGCCTGAGTCTGCACTGGAATGTTCTGTTGGTCCCAGGTTTTGTATAGGTCGAACAGGCTTAAGATATTTGAATCGGAAATCATGTGGTCAGCCTTTTTGCAGAAAGTTTGACTTGCCCTCCGCTGCAGTGCTCTGTGGCAGAGATTCGCGCGGGCTTACCTCTCTCGCGCGAGATCGCCTACCGATGGATTCGGTGTAGCGACGAAGAGTTACCCGACCTGCTTTCGGCTGCGGTCGCTGCCAAGGAGCGGTTCAAACCCAAGGTCATCACTTATTCGCGAAAAATATTCATTCCGCTGACTAATCTTTGCCGCGATTATTGCGGTTACTGCACGTTTCGCCGCGATCCGGATGAAGCCGGCGCGCATACCATGACTCCCGATGGAGTACTCGCCGTAGTTCGCGAGGCCGAGAAGTTGGGATGCACCGAAGCCCTTCTCAGTCTGGGCGACAAGCCCGAACTGGCGTTTCCGGAAATGCGCGCCACGCTGCGACGGTTCGGCTACAAGTCGACTCTGCAATATCTTGAGGCGATGTGCACACTGGTGCTTCAAGAATCCAGCTTGCTTCCGCATCCCAACCCCGGCCTGATGAGCGCCGAATGGCTGAGGCGACTGGGTGCCGTTTCCCCCAGCATGGGCTTGATGCTCGAAACCACCAACGCCGCTCTGTTAGGCCCAGGCGCAGCACACGACAATGCACCCGACAAAGTACCGAAGAAGCGGCTGCGCACCGTCGAAGAGGCAGGTAAGTTGAATATTCCATTTACGACTGGATTGCTTATTGGGATCGGCGAAACGCCGGAAGATCGGGTTGATACGCTGCTGTCGATAAATGAACTGCACCGCCACTATGGGCACATCCAGGAAGTAATCGTGCAAAATTTTCGAGCCAAGGCAAAGACCCGCATGCGGAATTTCCCTGAGCCGACGCGCGGAGACATGTTACGCACAATTGCGGTAGCTAGACTCTTGCTACCAAACGTCAATGTCCAGGCGCCTCCAAATTTGTCTGCTCCTTACTACGATGACTTGCTGGATGCGGGCATCAATGATTGGGGCGGTGTTTCACCGCTAACGCCGGATTTCATCAATCCTGAAAAACCTTGGCCGCATCTTGAACAACTTCGAATACGAACCGAGCGAAAAGGATACCGCTTGCAGCAGAGACTGCCGGTGTATCCGGAGTTCGTGGCGACAGTCATTTCGCGACCCGGCTTGCTGGCTGATAAAGTAAGGGCGGTTGCGGATGCCGACGGGTACGCTAGGGGGCTGGAATGATCGTTGTACTGACCGGTGGGACGGGAGGGGCCAAGTTCGTTGATGGACTTCGCGAAGTCGTCGCACCCGAAGAACTGACATTGATCGTCAATACCGGTGACGACCTGCTCTGGT
>Ga0209471_1000292_pt1 | contig 35219 bp, 30 predicted proteins | sample GraSoiAngelo_128_FD_185885 | JGI IMG/M metagenome (GOLD analysis project Ga0209471, IMG submission 185885) | Grasslands soil microbial communities from the Angelo Coastal Reserve, California, USA - 14_0927_12_20cm (SPAdes) (version 2) | ecosystem: Environmental > Terrestrial > Soil > Grasslands ... | reverse complement strand
CGCCGAGCGCGTCGCGATAGCGGGCAGCATCCTCGGCCGCCGCCCAGCGCGCCTCGCCAGCGATCTCCGCGAGGAAGATGCGCCGCTCTTCCACGAGCTCGCGCACCGGCGGCTCTCCCTCGAAGCGAGCGCGCAACTCCAGCTCGCTCAGGTCGCCCAGCTGCAAGAGAAGATCGTGCAGCCCGTCGGCGCCATGCGCCGGCCGATCCAGCCGCTGCGCCCAGCGCTCGTGCTCGTCGATCGACTTCTGGTCGAGCAGCTCGCGCAGCTCCGCCTCGCCGAGCAGCTCGCGCAACTGGGCCTGGTCGACGCTGAGGGCCTGCGCGCGGCGCTCGGCCAGCGGCGCATCGCCGTCGTAGATGAAGTTCGCCACGTAGGAAAAGAGCAGCGAGGCCGCGAAGGGTGAGGGCCTTTGCGAGTCGACCGAGACGACGCGAACCCGCCGCGAGGCGACCTGCTTCATCACTTCCTGCAGCGCCGGCAGATCGAAGACGTCGCGCAGGCACTCCCGATAGGTCTCGAGCAGCAAGGGAAAGCTCCCGTAGCGCGACGCGACCTGCAGCAGATCGCGGGCGCGCTTGCGCTGCGACCAGAGTGGCGACCTGCGCCCCGGATGGCGCCGCGGCAAGAGCAGCGCCCGCGCGGCATTCTCGCGGAAGCGCGCCGCGAACAAGGAAGTCGTGCCCAGCGACTTCACCACCAGGTCTTCCACTTCGTCCGGCTTGGGGAAGAACAGCTCGGTGGGCGGCGGCTGGTCGGACTCGGGCAGGCGGAAGACCATGCCGTCGTCGCTCCACATCGACTCGACCTCCAGACCGCGGTCCTCCTCCAGCCTGCGCACGATGGCCGTGCTCCAAGGGGCGTGCACGCGCGCGCCGAAGGGCGAGAGCAGGCAGACGCGCCAGTCGCCCACCTCGTCCAGATAGCGCTCGACCACGACCGTCTCGTCGCTGGGCACCTCGCCGGTCGCGTCGGCCTGGTCGTGCAGGTACTGGAGCAGCTTCTCCGCCGCGAGGACCTCGAGGCCGTGCTCGGCCTGCAGGCACTGCAGCGCCTTCGGCTTGGCCATGCGCGCCAGCTCGCGCGAGAACTTGCCGACGTACCGGCCGAACTCGAGCGGCCGGCCCGGCCGGTCGCCGTGCCAGAAGGGCATCTTTCCGGGCACGCCCGGCGCGGGGGAGACCATCACCTTGTCCTGGGTGATCTCGTCGATCCGCCAGGACGACGCGCCGAGGACGAAGACCTCGCCGACGCGGCTCTCGAAGACCATCTCCTCATCGAGCTCTCCCACGCGGCGCTGTTTGCCGTCCTCACCGGCGAGGAAGACGCCGTAGAGACCGCGGTCGGGGATGGTCCCGGCGTTCGCCACCGCGACGCGCGCCGCCCCCTCTCGCGCCCGCAGCGTGCCGGCGATCCGGTCCCAGGTGATGCGCGGCCGCAGCTCGGCGAACTCATCGGAGGGATAGCGCCCCGAGAGCATGTCGAGAACGCCCTCGAAGGCGGCGCGGGGGAGGTCGGCGAAGGGGGCCGCTCTCCGGATCAAATTGTACAAATTGTCCACTTCGACGGGGCCGGCGGCGCAGATGGCCACCACCTGCTGCGCGACCACGTCGAGCGGATTGCGCGGATAGAAGGTCGCCTCGACCAGCCCCTCGGACATGCCTTTGGCCGCCGCTGCGCTGACCAGGAGATCTCCCCGATGCTTGGGGAAGACGATCCCGCGCGGGACTCCGCCAACCTGGTGCGAAGCGCGGCCGATCCGCTGCAGTCCCGAGGCGATCGACGGCGGCGCCTCGATCTGCACCACCAGATCGACCGCGCCCATGTCGATGCCCAGCTCCAGGGACGAGGTGGCGACGATGGCCGGCAGCGTTCCGCTCTTGAGCCGCTCCTCCATCTCCTGCCGCTTCTCGCGCGCGACCGATCCATGGTGCGCCAGGACCACTTCGCTCCCCGCCAACTCGTTCAGGGCCGCGGCGAGCCGTTCCGCCAGACGGCGCGAATTGACGAAGATCATCGTCGAGCGATGCGCGCGGATCAGTTCCAGGAGGCGCGGATGGACCTGCGGCCAGATGCTGCGGTTTTCGGGATCCGGATGTGTCCCAGGCTCCCCGCCCGGCATCTCGACGCGCACCTCCAACTGCTTGCGCGACCCCGCGTCGACGATGGTGACAGGACGTGGCCGCCACTTGCGACCAGAAATGTCACCTCCGCCCAGAAGTCGGGCGACTTCGTCGAGGGGCCGCTGCGTGGCGGACAGCCCGATGCGCTGCAGCTTCTGGCCCGAAGCCTGCAGTCTCTCCAGGGAGAGGAACAGATGTGCGCCCCTCTTCGTCGCCACGAGCGAATGGATCTCGTCGATGATGACGGTTTCTACAGAACGGAGAATCTCGCGCGCCTGCGAGGTGAGCAGCAGGTACAGCGACTCGGGCGTGGTGATGAGGATGTCGGGCGGCGCCCGCTGCATCTGCGCTCGCTCGGCGGGCGGCGTGTCGCCGGTTCGGATGCCCACCGCAGGGAGATGGAGCGCGCCGCCCAGGGCCGCGATGCCGGCGAGGGGCGCCCTCAGATTTCGCTCCACGTCGGCCGCCAGGGCCTTGAGCGGCGAGACGTACAGAACACGACATCTCGCCCGCTTGTCAGGGGGTGGTGTGAACATCAACCGGTCGATGGCGGTCAGAAAGGCAGCGAGCGTCTTGCCTGAACCCGTCGGAGCGAGCAGCAGTGTCGAATGGCCCTCGAGGATGGGCGGCCAGCCGAGCGCCTGGGCCCGCGTCGGGGCGGCAAAAGAGGCCTCGAACCAAGCCCGCAGAGGCTCATGGAAGGGGGACGGCAGTTTCTGCAACGAATCCGCTCCTCGGGCGTCTAAGGAAGGCCGAGACGGAACCCTGCGTCATAACGACGCGCCGGGAAATGAGCAACGTCTCGTTGCGTTGTGCATCAAAGGAATGCGTGAACCGATGGGATGTTGGGCAGTCAGATCGAAGGGGAGGAAAGGACGTTCTCGGGGAAATGAGAGGGCATGATGCGCGACCGCAGTGAATTCGACGATCTGGCGCCGCTGATCAAGCTGATCCGCGCGCATCCGCCGTTCGATCGCGAGACCGAACTGGTCGTCACGCGGCAGGCCCGCAAGGGGGACAAGCGCGCGCAGGAGAAGCTGGTCGTCCACAACCTCTCGCTCGTCATCTCCGTGGCCCGCAAGTTCATGGGCCGCGGCGTCCGGCTCGAGGACCTGGTGCAGGAGGGCAACTACGGGTTGCTCAAGGCCATCGAGCACTTCGATCCGGAGAAGGGCAACCGCTTCTCCACCTACGCGGTCTGGTGGATCCGCGCGTACATCACCCGCTGCTTGAAGGACGGTCCTTCCGCCGTGCGGCGCACCATGCCGAATGGCGGGCTTCCTCCGCGCGACATCTCGCTGGAGGAGACGCTCGGTTCCGACGGCGACAGCGACGCCACCCATCTCGACCGGCTGGCCGACGAAGGGCCTGGCCCGGACGCGCAGCTCATGCGCGCCCAGCAGAACGAGAACGTCCGCACCGCGCTGGGCAAGGTGCGCAAGCGCATGGGCGAGCTGGCCTGGGACATCTTGAGCGATCGGCTGACGCAGGACGATCCCCGCACGCTCGAGGAACTGGGCAAGCAGTGGGGCCTGTCGCGCGAGCGTGTCCGGCAGGTCGAGAAGAGCACCCGCAACTTCCTCAGCCGCTACCTGTCCGACTTCGACGAGGCTGCGTAAGCCCCTGTAGGTTGGTATCAACTCGCCAGGGCGCTTTATCCTGCAGGAGTGAAATGGCAGCGCGCGCCGCGCTGGACCGAGTCGCAGCTGTTCGTGGCTGCGCTGGTGCTGCCGTTCATTCTTTATGATCTGACGCTGCACCTGTCGCGGCTCTCGCTGCACTTCAACGAGATCGCCGAGCCGGCCAATGTCGGCACGGGCGCAGGCCTTCTCCTCACCATCCACTGGCTCTTGGGGGACATCGCCTTTGCCTTGCTCGCCTGCGTCCTGCTGCTCGTCCGTAACCAGCATGGCCGCCTCTGGGTGGCGGTCGCCATCGTGTTGCAGATCGGCGCCTTGGCGCTCGGGCTGATCAACACCGCCAGCCACGTCTACTTCATGCAGACGGCCGACGCGCTCGACTGGCCGCTGCTGAATCACATGTTCTGGAACCCCCACGACCTCGGCCTTCTGCTCGCGGGCGAGGTGACGGTGGGCCAGTGGTGCCTGTGCGGCATGGTTTTCGTACTGGCGATGGTGGGGCCTTGGTTGGTGCGGGCCTGGGCGCTGCGCGCCGCCCATCACGAGTTCTACCTCGGCCGCGAGCGGCGCTCGCGCGCGGTCGCCTTCAGCCTGGTACTTCTCACGCTGCCCGCGGTGGCGCTCGGATCACTTCCTCCCGGCGTCGCCGTGAAGGACCGCGCCACTGCGCAGAGCCCCGTTTTCTACGTGGCATCGACGGCGCTGGCGGCGAGCCGGCCGATCGATCCTGCCGTCGATCAGGCGATCGCGGCAGCGCGTTTCTTCGAGCCCGGCCGCCTGTCGATCGAGCGCGTCTCGGAGAAGCCGCCGCGCAATCTCGTCATCGTCATCCTCGAGTCGACGCGCGCGCGGGCGGTCACGCCTTACGAGCCCTCGCTGCAGACGACCCCCTTTCTCGACTCGCTCGCGCGCCGGAGCCTGGTCGTCGACAAGGCCTACGCCGTCATTCCCTCGACGGCGAAGGCGCTCACCGCCATCTTCTGCAGCATCTATCCCTCGCTCTCACTGGAGCCGCGCGCGCTCACCACCGGCCTCCTCGGCCGCTGTCTGCCCAAGCTGCTCGCGGAACAGGGCTACCAGACCCTCTACATGCAGACGGCCAATCCGCGCTTCGAGGGTCGGCTCCGGGCGGTGCCGAGCATGGGATTCGAGACGTTCCTCAAGCCTGACGACATGCCCTCTGCGGGCTACGAAGAGGCGAACTTCCTCGGCCGCGAGGACGACATGATGCTCGGCCCCAGCGAGCAGTGGCTGCGGGCGCATCGCGAGGGGCCGATCTTCGCTGCCTACCTGACGGTCAACGCGCACCACGACTACAACCGGCTCACCCGGCACGGCGACCATCATTTCTTCTCCGCCGACGACGCGCTCGACCGCTACTTGAACAACGTCCACGCGGACGACGTCTTCCTCCGTTCGCTGTTTGCCCAGTACGCCAAGTTGGGCCTTCTGCGGAACACGCTGTTCGTCATCGTCGCCGACCACGGCGAGGCGTTCGGGGAGCACGGGCGCCGCGCCCACAATTCCGTGCCCTACGAAGAGGCGCTGCGCGTGCCGATGCTCTTCCACGATCCAACCGGAGAGCGCGTCCAGCCCGGACATCTGCCCGGGCCGGTCAGCCAGCTCGACATCCTGCCCACGGTGCTGGAGCTGCTCGGGTTCCGCATCCAGAGCGGGCGGCTGCATGGCATATCCATCTTCGACTCGCCCCCCGACCGGGTTCTGATCACCTCCTGTCTCGGCACCTGCATGACGCGCGTGACCGCGAGCGAAGCCGTGATCCATCATTTCGGCCGGCGCTCGGACGAGCTCTACGATCTGCAGAGCGACCCGCTCGAGCAGAACGACCTGGCCAAGGCGCGGCCGCTGATCGTGCAGCAGCGCGTGGCCGAGCTGCGCAACTTCCAGCGGCGGCTGAATGCCTTTTTCTTTTTCCATGCGCTGCGCGCGCGGCAGCCCGAGGCCCGCGCGCCCTGACGCTGTTCCATGGCGGCGCTCCGCCGTGTTAGCCATCCTCCGATGCCTCCCTCGCCTGACTCGACGCTGACGGCCGAGGACCAGGCGGCGCGCGCCGTCGAGGGGCGCCTGCTCGAAGTGGCCCACCGCTTCGACCAGGCCCTGCGCGAGCGGGTGACGCGGCTGCTCCTCGCCTGCGCCGAGGGCATCCTCAAGCTCGCCGAGCTGGCGCTGGTGCGGCACGAGGCCGACGAAGAGCAGGGCGGCCATACGCTCGCGCTCTGGGAAGAGCTCGCCCCGGTGATGGGCGAGACCGTGCAGCACGTCAACGACATCATCGCCACTGCGCAGGAGAACTTCCCTGCGCCGCCCGGGAAGGACGCGCCCGACGACCTCGACCAGGCTTTCGGACCGGGCTCGGCGGAGCAGCCGCCGGTCGCCGAGCCCGTGCTCAGCACCGAGCAGGAGATCGCCAAGCTCGTCTCGGCGGTGACGGGCGGAATGCGCCACGACGTGGCTCACCTGGGCGAGCGGCTGCGCAACCCGACGGTGATGACCGATCCCTGGCACCTGATCAGCGACCTGCTCGAGTTCCGCGGCCGCATGCGCGCCGGGCTGGGCGAGCTCATCTACCAGATCTGCAGCTTCGTCGCCGAGGTCGATCGGGGCGACGTCATCCCCGGCTACGCCAGCGAGCTGGAGGAGAGCATCCTGGTCCGCCAGGCCACCACCAATCTCGCCTTCATCTTTCGCGCGCACAGCAAGCGCGTCGCGGCCGCCAACGATGAGCGTATCCTTCCGGCATTGGAGGATGCGCTCAAGGATCTGCACGCCTTCTCCCGCACTCGCGCGCTCCCCTCCCTGCGCACCAGCGACAAGCGGATCTTTCTCGAGACTCGCGCGCAGCTCTACCAGCTCGTCCGGGTGACGCCGCCGAAGACGCGGGAGATCAAGAACATGGTGGAGAACCTGGCGCGGTTTCTCGACTCCATGTCGGTGGTCTCGCGGCGGGAGAATCTCCGGCTGCACGACCGGGCGCAGCTGGCGCGCGCCGGGCGCAGCCTGGAGAATGCGCAGGCAAATCTGGAGCGGCCCGAGCTGGCGCGCGCCGAGCTGGCCGACGCGGCCCGCGCCGTCGCGTCCCTCTATGGCCGCGACGTCCAGCTCGACGCATATCTGCGAGCGCAGCGGCATTTTCCGGTCGAGTGGCTGCACGAGCCGGAGGTGGCCGCGGAGATCGAGCGCTTCGGCGCGCTGCTCGCCGCTGTCTCTCCGCCGTAAGACGGATCGCGATCACCTTGACGGAGTGCGCGATTTCGCAGAGAACAGCGCGCCCCAAGGAGACCCGCCCGATGAAACCGAAGCGCATGCTCGTGCTTGGAGTCTTTGCCGCTCTCGCCGCGCGCGCCGACGAAGGGATGTGGACCTACGACAACTTCCCAGCCGCCAAGGTAGCGAAGAAGTACGGCTTCGCTCCCGATGCCAAGTGGCTCGAGGAGGCGCGGCTCGCCTCGGTCCGGCTCGCGGGCGGCTGCTCGGCGAGCTTCGTCTCGCCGGAGGGCCTGGTGATGACCAACCATCACTGCGCCCATCGCTGCATCGAGCACCTCTCGACGAAGGAGAAGGACTTCGTCAAGGACGGCTTCTACGCGCCGGCGCTGGAGAACGAGGTGCGCTGTCCCGAGATCGAGCTCAACGAGCTGGTCCAGATCACCGACGTCACCGCACGCGTCAACGCCGCCACCAAGGGGCTCGCGGGGCAGGCGTACAACGAACGGCAGAAGGCGGAGATGTCGTCGATCGAGAAGGAATGCGCAGCCGACGACGAGAAGCTGCGCTGCGACGTGGTCACGCTCTACCACGGCGGCATCTACGACCTCTATCGCTACAAGCGCTTCCAGGACGTGCGGCTGGTGTTCGCTCCCGAGTTCGCCATCGCCTTCTTCGGCGGCGACCCCGACAACTTCAACTTCCCCCGCTACGACCTCGACGTCTCCTTCCTGCGCGCCTACGAGAACGACAAGCCGGCGCGCACCGAGCACTACTTCAAATGGTCGCCGAACGGCGCGCGCGAGGGCGATCTCACTTTCGTCTCCGGCCATCCCGGCGGCACCGACCGCGACCTGACGATGGCGGAGCTGCAGTACCAGCGCGACGTGGCGCTCCCCGAGAGGCTGTTCGATCTCGCCGAATACCGCGGCGCGGTCGCCGAGTTCGGCAAGATCTCGCCCGAGCACTACCGCATCTCCGAGGCGGAGCTGTTCGGGGTGGAGAACAGCTACAAGGCGTTGAAGGGCCGTTACCAGGCGCTCATCTCGCGGGAAGTGTGGGACCCGAAGCGCGAGCGCGAGAAGTCGCTGCGCGCCAAGGTCGATTCCAAGCCGCGGATGAAGCGGGAGTACGGCGGAGGCTGGGGAATGATCGCCAAGGCGCTCGCCGAGTACCGCCCGCGGCGCAAGGAGTACCGGTACGTCGAGGGCGGCGATGGCTTCAAGTCGCGCCTCTTCACCATCGCCCGCACCCTCTTGCGCGGCACCGAGGAGCTAGGCAAACCCAACCAGAAGCGGCTGCGCGAGTATCGCGACTCGGCCCTGCCTTCGCTGAAGCAGTCGCTCTTCTCCAAGGCGCCCATCTACGACGAGCTCGAAGTCTTCCGGCTCACCTACAGCCTGACCAAGCTGCGCGAGGAGCTGGGGGCGGACCATCCCTTCGTGCACAAGGTGCTGGGCAAGAAATCCCCAGACGAGCTCGCCCGCGAGCTGGTGGCGGGCAGCAAGCTCAAGGACGTGCAGCTGCGCCGGCAGCTCTGGCAGGACGGCAAGGGCAAGGAGGCGGTGCTGGCCTCGACCGATTCGATGATCGATCTCGCGCGCTTCATCGATCCCGACGCCCGCGCGCTGCGCAAGTGGCACGACGACGAGATCGAGTCGGCGGAGAAGAGGGGCGCGGAGATGATCGCCAAGGCCAAGTTCGAGCTGGAGGGAACCTCGACCTATCCCGACGCCACCTTCACGCTGCGGCTGTCCTATGGCTCGGTGAAGGGGTGGGACGAGATCGACCACCACGTCGAGCCGCTCACCACCATGGCGGGCGCTTTCGAGCGCGCCACGGGCCGCGATCCGTTCAAGCTTCCCGAGAGCTGGCTGCGGGCCAACCAGAAGAAGCAGATCAATCTCTCGACGCCGCTCGACTTCTGCAGCACCAACGACATCATCGGCGGCAATTCCGGCTCGCCGGTGTTCGACAAGGACCGGCAGATCGTCGGGCTCATCTTCGACGGCAACATCCACTCGCTGGGCGGAGACTACTACTACGACGAGAAGCTCAACCGCGCAGTGGCGGTGCACAGCGCGGCGCTGCTCGAGGCGCTCGATCACATCTACGGCGCGCGGCGGATCGCCGGTGAATTGAAGGGCGGACCTCCGTCCGGCATCAGCGAGCGGTGAAGAGATCCTCGGCGGCCTTCTGGGCGCTCTCGTCGAGCTCGTCGATGCTCTTGCCGCTGCCGATGGAGGAGGCGAGCAGCCTGCCCTCCTTGGTGTCGTGCAGGCGCAGGGTGAGCTTGTAGCGGCTGCCGACTTTCTGGATCTCGCCGCTGACGATGTGGTCGGCGCCGATGCGTCGGCCGGTGTCGACCTCGCACTCGCCCTCGCACTCCTCCAGCTTCTTGCCGGTCGCCTGCAGCAGCACCAGGAGGTTCTCGCGCGTCATGATGTCGAGACCCGGCTCCATCTTCAACGAGGCCTGGCGGATGACGTCGCTGAAGTACTGCGCGTTCTCCTTGCTCAGGTCGCGCGTGAAATTCTTCAGATCCAGGACGGCCAGCTTTCCCTTGAGCGGCAGAGCGCGGGTTTGCACCGGCGCGGCGATCGCGGTGCTGTCGCTGCGGGGCGGCGAGGGTTGCGCGGCGAGCATCTGGACCGGCGCCGGCTGCGCGCGCGGAGTGGCCGGGGCATTGGTTGCGGCCTCCGCCACCTTGCCGGAGCGGAGCAGCGCCGTCACCACGCCGCGGCCGAAGCACTCGGCGTTCTTCTGCGCCGAGACCCCCCACAAAGGCGAGACGCAGTCGAGCTGATCGGCGGTGACCTCGAAGCGATCGACCTCGCGGCCGGAGCGCCAGAGGCTGGCCTTGACGAGGGTGCCGCCCATCACCGCCTCGTCGGTGCGCGTGAAGGAGTCGAGCGAGAGGCGCAGTTCGCTGGCCGAAGCGGTCTTGACCACCTCGAAGCCGGCGCTGCGCAGGTCGGCCTGCACCGCGCCGCGCAAGCCAGCGGCTGCCAGCTCGGGTCCGCCCACGCCGACCTTGAGCGGACCTTCGACGGCGATGTGCTGCCCGTTGAGCCAGGCAGGCGCCGCCGGCAGCGGCGGCGCGGTGCGCAGGGAAGCGCAGCCCATCGCCGCAAGGGTCAAGAGAAGCGGTCGCATCCTCCGATGCTACCGCGACCCGCGGCTCCTGCCGAAGGCGGGCGGCGATCGCTGCGCTTTCGTTTTTTGGCCCGTTGACGCGCCGAGGCGGCGCCGTTACTGTCCAACCCCGTTTTAAGAGGGAGATTTGTCGATGCGCGCAGCGTGGGTTTCGAAGCGGCGGGGACTTCCCAACGTCACCCAGATGCACTTCGCCCGGCAAGGCATCGTCACGGGCGAGATGGAGCACGTCGCGCGGCGCGAGAAGCTGCCCGCCGAGCTGGTGCGCAGCGAAGTGGCGCGCGGGCGGATGATCATCCCCGCCAACGTCAACCACCCCGAGCTCGAGCCGATGGCCATCGGCATCGCCTCGAGCTGCAAGATCAACGCGAACATCGGCAACAGCCAGATCGACGGCGACGCCTCGACGGAATTGCGCAAGCTCGAGCTCTCCTTGAAGTACGGCGCCGACACCGTGATGGATCTCTCCACCGGCGGCGACATCCCGCAGATCCGCAATCAGCTCTTGCGCAAGAGCACTGTCCCGCTCGGCACCGTGCCGATGTACGAGGCGGTCGAGCGCGTCAAGCGCATCGAGAGCCTCACCGCCCAGGACCTGCTCGACATCGTCGAGGAGCAGGCGGAGCAAGGCGTCGACTACATGACCATCCACGCCGGCGTGCTGCGCGATTTCTTGCCGCTGGCGCAGCACCGCATCACCGGCATCGTCAGCCGCGGCGGCGCCCTCATCGCGCAGTGGATGATCGCCACCGGCCGCGAGAATCCCTGGTTCACGCACTTCGACCAGCTCTGCGAAATCTTCAAGAAGCACGACGTGAGCTTCTCCTTGGGCGACTCGCTGCGGCCCGGCTGCCTCGCCGATGCTTCGGACGAAGCGCAGTTCGCCGAGCTGAAAGTGCTCGGCCACCTCACCCAGCAGGCCTGGAAGCACGATGTGCAGGTGATGATCGAGGGCCCTGGTCACGTCCCGATGGACGAGATCGAGATGAACATGAAGATCGAGCAGGAGGCCTGCTTCGAGGCCCCCTTCTACGTGCTCGGTCCGCTGACGACGGATGTCGCGCCGGGATACGATCACATCACCTCCGCCATCGGCGCGGCGCTGGCCGGGTGGCACGGCGCATCGATGCTCTGCTACGTGACGCCGGCCGAGCACTTGAGCCTGCCCAACGCCGACGACGTGCGCGCCGGAATCATTTCCTACAAGATCGCCGCCCACGCGGCCGACGTGGCGCGCCATCGCCCGGGCGCGCGCGACCGCGACGATGCGCTTTCGCGAGCGCGCTACGGCTTCGACTGGAACGAGCAGTTCAGGCTCTCGCTCGATCCCGAGGCCGCCAAGGCGAAGCACGACGAGACGCTGCCGCACGACGCCTTCAAGACCGCCGAGTTCTGCGCCATGTGCGGGCCCAAGTTCTGCTCGATGAAGACGCACACGCACATGACCGACAAGGAGCAGGCGCCCATCGTCGAGCGCGCTCCCGAACAGGTGGTGCAGGAGGCGTTCGCCTTCGCGCGCGAGGCGGCCTTGCCGCGCAGCGGGAGCGTCGCTGCGCCGCAGCCGGTCTCGTTGGGCAAGAAGCCCGCGGCGGCGTGAGCGAATTTGCCATCGAGACGCATGGCCTGACGCGCCGCTACGGCGCGCAGCTGGCAGTCGACGGCATCGACCTGCGCGTTCCGCGCGGGAGCTTCTACGGCTTTCTTGGCGAGAACGGCGCGGGCAAGAGCACCACCATCTCGATGCTCACCGGAGTGCTTTCACCCACGAGCGGCGAGATGCAGGTGCTCGGACGGCCGGTGGGCGACGAGGTCAAGCAGCGCATCGGCGTCGTGCCCGACGGCCTCTTGCTCTTCGATCGCCTCACCGGACGCGAGCATCTGATCTTCGTCGCGCGGCTCTTCGGGCTCGACCGGGCCGAGGCAGCGCGCCGCGCCGACGAGCTGCTCGAGGCGATGGAGCTCTCCTCCGAGGCCCGCAAGCTCGTGGCCGACTACTCCTTCGGCATGCGCAAGAAGCTTGCGCTCGCGGCGGCGCTCATCCACGGACCGGAGCTGCTCTTTCTCGACGAGCCGTTCGAAGGCGTGGACGCAGTCGCCAAGGCGTCGCTCACGGCGCTGCTCTCGGGCCTGGTCGAGCGGCGCAGGCTGACGGTCTTCATCACCTCGCACGTGCTGGAAGTCGTCGAGCGGCTCTGCGACCAGGTCGGCGTCATCCACCGCGGCCGCTTGATCGCGCAGGGAACTCTGCAGGGCGTCCTCGCCGCCGTGCCCGGCGCGCAAAGCCTCAGCGACGCCTTCGTCGCGCTGGTGGGCGAAGGCCGCGGGGGCACGCGCCGCCTCTCCTTCCTCTGATGGAAGCGACTCGCGCGCTTCTCTGGCTCCGCTTCACGCTCTGGCGGCGGCGCTTGATCCAGGAGCGGCAGTGGGGCCGGGTGGCGCTGGCGCTCGTCGCTGCCCTGGGTGGCGGAGCCTTCAGCGCCGCGCTCTGTCTGGTCGCGCTCGAGACCGCGGAGGGCCTGGCGCGCAGTCCCGCAGCGCTCGCCGCGCGCGGCGGACCGCTCGCCGTCTTCGCCACCTGGCTGACGATGGTCCTGGTCGGGCGCGTCTGGCTGGCTCTCATCTCCGCGGCACAGGGGGCGACCTTTCTCGATCCGCGCCGCTTCCGCACCTTCCCGGTGCCGGCGCGGCTGCTCAGCGCGATCAATCTTGCGGCCATCTTTTTCGAGCCGGTCTGGCTCTTGCTCTATCCGCCGCTCGTCGCCATTGCCCTGGGCGTCTCGCGGATGCCGGGCGCGCCATCTTTCGCGGCCCTGCTCGTCGCCGAGGTCTTGTCCATCTGGGCGACGGTGGGCGTGCTCCACCTCGGCTCGGCGCTTGGGGCCGTCTTCGACGCGCGGCCGATGCTCCGGCGCGGATTCTCCGTCGCGCTGCTCATCACCGGCTTCGGCGGATTTCAACTCTCCGTCGCGCGGCCCGGGCGGCCGGGGCTGGCCGCGCTCTTCGCGCAGCATCACTGGCGCGCCATCGCCTGGACCCCGCCGGGTTGGGCGGCGGTGCTGGCGCAGGAATGGTCCGAGCATCGCCCGCTGCATGCACTCACGCCCGCGCTGCTGCTCCTCTTGCTCGGCCTCGCCTGCAGCGTCCTCGCGCATCGACTCTCGCAGCGCGAGCTGTTGCGTCCGCCGGAGAGCTCGGCTGCGCCAGAGCGGGCGGCGCGCTCCTCGGGATGGAAGCTGCCGCTCCTGCCGCAGTCGTTCTCGGCGCTTTTCGAGAAGGAGGCGAAGACCGTCGTGCGCATCGGCTGGCTGCAGCTCGTGCTGGTGCCGGTGGCGTACCTGCTCCTGGTGCGGACGATGTTCTCGGGGCCGCAGCCGCTGCTCGTCGCCGCCGTCTATGCGCACCTGGGGGTGCTGGAGATCACCACCAATGCATTCGGGCGCGATGTCGGGGCGGCGCGCGCCTGGTTTCTCTGGCCCGTCTCGCTGCGCGAGCTGATCGCGGCGAAGAATTTCGTCGCCTACTGCTTCTCGGCCGCCATCTTCTGCTTGCTCGCGGCAGTGGCGGCGTTCTCGGCCCACGTCAGCGGCCAGCAGATCGCGGTCGGCTTCATCGCCCACGCCGCGACCTTCCCGCTGCTCGCCACTCTGGGAAACGCCACCAGCGCGCTCTTTCCCTTGCCAGTGCGCGGAGCGCGTCTGCGGCGCGTGCGCGGCGCAGGACCGGTTGGCGCGCGCCTGTTGGCGATGGCGCTCCTCGCCGGCGCGGCCTGGGCGCCGTACGCGCTGGCGCAGCTGCTCGGCCTGCCGCTCTTCGCCGCCTATGGAGGAGAGCTGATCGCCATGGCCCTCGCCTATGGCGGCCTGCTCGCTTTTGCGGCCCGATTGCTCGACTCACGCCGCGAGCTGCTCCTGGCCGCGCTCTCGCGCGACGAATAGCCGTTCGAAATCGGGACCCCTACTTCCGATCGAGCCGCGTGCCGTCGGGGACCGGCTCGTCGCTGCCCGGAACGTAATGAGGATTCTTGCGCAGGATGCCCGGGCCGCCGTCCCAGCCGAAGAGCGCGAGGATGGTGTGGTACGCGCCGACAGCCGCCATGTACACGGCGGCGAGCGCCATCACGGCGAAGCAGACGAGCAGCCCATACATCCAGGGCCGCGCTCCTTCGGCCGGACCGCCCGAGACGCGCGCGTGGACGAAACCGAACAGACAGACGAGCACCGCGACCGTCAGCACCAGCGCGCCGTAGCGGAGCAGCTTTGGCACCTAGACCTCGAAGCTCGCCCCGCAGGAACACGACTTGCGCGCCCGCGGATTCTCGAAGCGGAAGCCGGGCGAGCGGGCGGGAAGATCGATCTCGGTGCCCTCCAGCAAGGGAGCGCTCGCCTTGTCTACGACGACGCGCAAGGCGCCAGCCTCGATCGTAAAGTCTTCCGGGCCGGCGTCGGGCACCAGGTAGAGATCATAGGTCAACCCATTGCAGCCGCCCGCGACGACTGCAATGCGCAGGAGCCATCCGGCTGCGTCTGCCTGGCGGGCGCGATCGAGCACGGCCGTAACCGCGCGCGGCGTGAGCGAAAGGCGCATCGATCGACGTGTACCGCCGCCGCCGGAGCAGGCGCAAGGAACGATTGACATGCTGCGCCTCGCGGCGTACGCCGGGCCCCCGCAGAGGAAGGGAAAGATCATGGCAGAGTCGATCGGACACCAGGTGACAGCTCGCCCCGTCTCCCGGGCTCCCCAGGGGTCGGTCACCTCGCAGGGCACGCTCGCCGTCTACGAGCCGGGCAGCGGCAAGCTCCTCGGCGAAGTGCGTGTCGCGACCGCAGCGCAGGTGCGCGAGACCGTGCAGGCCGCGAGAGCGGCGCAGCCCGAGTGGGCCCGCAAGAGCTTCGCCGCGCGGCGCGAGGTGCTCCTCCGCTTCAAGGATCTGCTGCTCGATCGCGCCGCGGAGTTCTGCGACCACCTGACGCGCGAGAACGGCAAGACGCGCAACGAATCGCTCTTCATGGAGGTGCTGCCGGTCGCCGACGCGGCCCATTACTACGGCAACCATGCGCAGAAGCTGCTCCGCGAGGAGAAGATCTCCCTGCATCTGTTCCCGCACAAGAAATCGTACCTTCGACGTCATCCGCGCGGGATCATCGGAATCATTTCCCCCTGGAACTATCCATTCTCCATTCCCGCAGCCGACGCCATCGCGGCCCTGATGGCGGGCAACGCGGTCGTGGTCAAGCCGAGCGAGTTCACTCCCATCATCCTGGAGAAGACGCGCGCGCTCTTCGAGGAGGCCGGCCTGCCGCGCGGCCTCTTCGGCGTGGTGCAAGGCAAGGGCGACGTCGGAGCGGAGTTGATCCGATCGGGCATCAACATGGTCATCTTCACCGGCAGCGTGGCGACGGGAAAGAAGGTCAACGTCGCCGCCGCCGAGCAGATGATCCCCTGCGTGCTCGAGCTGGGCGGCAAGGATCCCGCGATCGTGCTGGCGGACGCGGACGTCGAGAGCGCGGCGCGCAAGATCGCCTGGGGCGCCTTCGCCAACTCCGGGCAGACCTGCGCCTCCGTCGAGCGCGTCTACGTGCACGAGAGCATCGCCAAGCCCTTCACCGAAAAAGTGACCGAGCTGGCCCGCAAGCTGCGGCAGGGTGAGCCCAACCAGCACGAGGTCGACGTCGGCGCCATGACGACGCAGGCGCAGGTGGAGATCGTCAAGCGGCACCTCGACGAGGCCCGCCAGCGCGGCGCGAAAGTCCTGGTCGGCGGGGAGATCACGGTCACCCCCGAAGGCGCGCGCTTCGTGCAGCCCACCGTGCTCGTCGGCACGACCCAGGACATGGCCATCGTCCGCGAGGAGACCTTCGGGCCGATGCTGCCGATCATGACCTTCAAATCGGAGGACGAGGCGATCAAGCTCGCCAACGATTCTTCCTATGGGCTCTCGGCATATGTCTTTACCAAAGACAGAGCGAAAGCCGATCGGATCGCAAATCAATTGATCGCCGGCACGGTGATGCACAACGACACGCTCTACACCCACGCCGCGACCGAGACCCCCTGGGGCGGCGTGAAGTCTTCCGGACTCGGGCGCGTGCACGGCAAGCACGGCATCCAGGACCTGTGCGAGGTCCGCCACGTCAACCTCGAGCGGATCGACTTCCCCGCCTTCTGGTACTACCCGTACTCGCGCAAGGCCTGGGCGACGGGATTGCGCGTCTACCGCACGATGCTCGGCAAAGGCTTCGGCCGCCTGAAGGCGCTCTTCGGGAGGTATTGATGGCCGGCGAGACGATCGGCTTCTGCGGCCTGGGGCAGATGGGGCGCCCGATGGCGGCGAATCTCGTCGCCGCCGGATTTTCCGTGCGCGCCTGGAATCGCACGCGCGGCAAGGCTCCGGAGGGCGCGCAGGAATGCGACACCCCGCGCGAGGCAGCCAGAGGTGCGCGCATCGTCGTGAGCATGCTCGCCGACGACACTGCGGTGCAGTCGGTGACGCTCGGCGAGGGCGGCATCGTCGGCGGCCTGCGCGAGGGCGGAACCCATGTCGGGATGAGCACCATCTCGCCCGCGCTCTCGCAGCGGCTTCACGAGGCGCACAAGGCGGCGAGGCAGCATTTCGTGGCCGCGCCGGTCTTCGGCCGCCCCGACGCGGCTGCCGCGCGCAAGCTGCGCATCGTTCCCGGCGGGGACGAGCAGGCCGTGGCGCAGTGCAAGCCGCTCTTCGATGCGCTCGGCGAGGGCATCTTTCCCATGGGCACCGCGCCGCAAGCCTCGCTGGCGAAACTGTGCGGCAACTTCATGATCGCTTCCTTGATCGAATCCTTCGGGGAGGGTTTCGCGCTGGCGGAGAAGGCGGGGATCGATCCGATGCGGCTCTCCGAGACCCTCTCGCGCATCCTCTTCGCCGATGCGCCCTTGCCCAAGGGCTACGCCAACCGCATCGCCGCGACCAGCTTCGAGCCCGCCGGCTTCGCGCTGGCGCTCGGCCTCAAGGACATCTCCCTCGCGCTCCGCGCCGCCGAGGATCTGCGCGTGCCGCTGCCGCTCGCTTCGCTGATCAGGGACAACCTGATCGCCGCGCTCGCCAAGGCGCGCGACAAGTGGGACTGGGGCGGCCTCGCCAGCACCGTGCGCGAGGCCGCCGGTCTGCCCGCGCGGCGCTGATCACTGCCGCGTGTAATCGATTTGCAGCGACTTGAAGGGCTTTCCGTCCGGCCCGGGCGAGTGCATCTCCCAGGTGAAGTTGTTGTCGTCCTTCACGGTCATGATCGAGCTGACGGGCACTTCCTTGCCGGCGATCGGGTCGGCCATCTTGCCCTTCATCGTGCACTTCTTGCCCTCGCCGGCGCACTTGCCGCGCATCATCATCGCGCTCGTTCCCATGTTGTCGATCCAGGTGCCGAAGTGCTCCTTGGTGACGTTGTCGTAGCCGTCGATGCCGCGGCCCTCGAAGGGCTGGTCGTTCCCCATCGTGCCGTGCACTTCCTCCTCGAGAAAGCGCCCGCCCATGATGGTCCGGTACTCGGCGGTGCCCTCGCTGGTCTGCGGCGGCGCGCCGGGCGCCATCCAGGAAGTCACCTTCAGCTTCCACTTGCCGGCCATCTTCGCCATCTTCTGGTGCTCGGGACCCGGTGCGGCGGCCTTCATGTACTTCTCCATCAACGCCTGCTCCTCGGGGCTGGGCGCTTTCTTGGCTTCGTCTGCGGAGGCAGCGGCTGCGGCGAGGAGGAGAAACGCTGCGAGCTTCATGGGTACCCCCTTTCAGGGCGCGGAGAATACAATCCGGGCCTGAGCCTCGCCATTCTCATTGCGCTCCTCGCCGCGCAGCGCGCCGGCCGTCCTTGACAGGCGATTCGTCGGGCGCTACCAAGCTGCCCCCTTTGCCAGAGGAGGAGGCGTGGCGACTTACGACCTCGTCATCATCGGCGCCGGCCCCGGCGGCTACGTCGCGGCCATCCGCGCCGGACAGCTCGGCCTCAAGACCGTCGTGATCGAGAAGGACGAGCGGCTGGGCGGCACCTGCTTGTTGCGCGGGTGCATCCCAACCAAGGCGCTGCTCCATTCGGCCGAGCTTCTCGAAGAGGCACGCCATGGGGCCGACCACGGCATCGTCGTCAAGGACGTCTCGCTCGACATGAAAGGAGTCAACGCCTACAAGGACAAGGTCGTCAGCAAGAACGCCAAGGGCGTCGAATTCCTCTTCCGCAAGAACAAGGTCGACCGGCTGCATGGCGCAGCGCGCTTCACCGGGCCGAGGAAGCTCTCCGTCAGCGGCGGCACCTCGGGCAGCCAGTCCATCGAGGCGCGCAACGTCATTCTCGCCACCGGCAGCGCGCCGAAGGTCATCCCCGGCATCAAGATCGATGGCAAGAAGATCGTCACCTCCGACGAGCTGCTGCAGAACGAAGCAGTTCCCAAGCGCCTCATCGTCCTCGGCGCGGGCGCGGTCGGAGTGGAGTTCGCCTCCGTCTACAAGCGGTTCGGCAGCGAAGTCACCATCGTCGAAATGCTGCCGCGGCTGGTGCCGCTCGAGGACGAGGACATCTCCACCGAGTTCGAGAAGGCCTTCCGCCGCCGGGGCATCAAGTCCTTCACCGGGGCGAAATTGGAGAAGGTCGAGCCCGCGGGCGACTCCTTGAAGGCGACGGTCGCGACCGAGAAGGGGAGCGAAGTGATCGAAGCGGACATGTTCCTCTGCGCCGTCGGCCGCCGGCCGGTGAGCGAGAACCTGAACCTCGAGGCCTTTCCCAAGGTGAAGCTCGACCGCGGCTTCGTCGCGGTCGATGCCAGGACCATGCTCACCGGCGAGGAGTGGCTCTACGCCATCGGCGACGTCATCTCCGTCGAGGGGCGGCCGCATCCGCAGCTCGCACATCTCGCCATGGTGGAGGGCATCTTCGCGGCGGAGCGCATCGCCGGCCTCAAGCCGCATCCGGTTCGCATCGATCTGACGCCGGGGGCGACGTATTCCGATCCTGAGATCGCGTCCGTCGGCCTGACCGAAAAGGCGGCTCGGGAGAAGGGATACAAAGTGAAGGTCGGCACCTTCCCCTTCTCGGCCAACGCCAAGGCGGCCATCCTCGGCGCGCAGGAAGGGCTGGTGAAGATCGTCGCCGACGAGAAATACGATGAAGTCCTCGGCGTCCACATCGTCGGGCCGCGCGCGACCGAACTGATCGCCGAGGCCTGTTCGCTCCTCCGGCTGGAGGCCACCAGCGAGGAGATGATGCAGGTCATCCGGCCGCATCCGACGCTCTCGGAAGCGGTCGGCGAAGCCGCCCACGGCGTGCGCGGGAAACCGCTGCACATCTAGCGTCACTATCGCGGGGAAGGATGTCCCGCGGCCGTTGTTCAAGCGGGCGCGGGGAGGAGGCTCCCGATGGACCGCACGCTCGAAGCCAGTCAATGGCGGCGTAGTTTTGCGGCCGGCACCGTCGCCCTCGGGCTCTCGCTGGGTGGGCATTTCGCCACTGTTTCCGAGGCGAAAGCCACCTGCCCGCTGGCGGCCCGGCGCGCTTCGCTGGTGGAGAACGTCAGCCCGAGGATCGGGGCGCCGTGGATTGCGCAGCGCGTTGCCAAGGCAGTCGTCGATTTCATGCTGCACCGCGGTTGCGGCTAACGTTTCCGCCAGATCACCGCATCGCCACGCGATCGCCATCGTTTCATGCCCGCGCGCTCGAGCTCCGTGTCGGGCAGGGCGCCCTGCACCACCAGAGCGTGCGAGACCACCGAGAGCCGATCGATCTCGTTGAGGTAGAGCGGCTCGCTGCGGCCGAAATAGAAGCGGCCGCCCGTATTCCACATCTGCGGGCCGGCGACGAGCGCGGCCGTGAGCGAGGGATCGCGGCCCATCTCGACGGTCGCGTCGATCACCTCGGCGTGCAGGCCGAAGGGGCGCAGCACGGTGGCGGCAGCTAGAGACGTGAGGAGATAGAGGGCTGCGACGGGCGTCCTGGGGAGGCGAGCGAGATCGGCGAAGGCCGGCGCTGCCGCGATGCCGACGAAGAGCGGCAAGAGCGGCACGAGAAAGCGCGCCTCCTTGTGTCCGATCAGCGTGAAGGCGGCAAGATAGGTGGCGAAGGCTCCGACCAGCAGGTCTTTGCGCCGCAGACCGCGCAGGAAATGCCAGGCGAGCAGGATCGGCGCCATGCCGGCGAAGATGGGCGCATACCACCACCAGGGCTGCGCTCCGAAGTGCGCGGCGGAATACCAGTTGAAGGCAAGGTAATGGAGCGCGGAGTAGAGCGGGCTGCCCCAGGTGAGCCAGTCGAGCGCAGCCAGCCCTGAAAGAACGATCGCACCACCGCCGAGGAAGGCGAGCAACTGGCGCGGCTCTCTTGCCAGGCTCACGGCGATGGGGATCGCGAAAATCGCCGAAGGGTATCGGATGACGAAGGCCGCTCCGAGGAGGAGACCGCAGCGAAACCCGTCTTTGCGCTGCGCGAAAAGCAGCGCAGGCAAGAGCGCGGCGACGCTCAAGCCATCGCCGAGCGGCCGCGCGGCATAGAGCAGCCATCCGCCCCAGCTGGCGTGCACGATCGCGGCGAGGAGGGCCGGGCCGCCGCCGTCGCGCTCCTCGATCAATCGATGAAGCGCGACGGTGCCGATCGCTTGCATCGCCGCGCAGGACATGAAGACCACCCCGGCCAGCGCCCAGGGATGGCGCACACCGACCAGCGAGAGGAGCTCGAGCAGGCCGCCGAGGGCGCCGGGCACGGCCCAGTTGCGCAGGCCCTGCTCCCATTCCCAGGAGCGAATCCAGGGCCCGAAAGCGAGATGGTTGGCGGGCTCGAGGTACTGGAAAATCTCGTCGGGGTGCACCCGCCCGCGGAAGAGCGCCGCCGTCGCAACCGCGAGAACGGCGCCCAGCGTGGCAATGCGCCAGCGGTGCACGCGGCGAGCATACGCCACTCGCGCTCGCCGGCTCTTTCGGTTATACCGCCGCGCGATGCTGGTGCAGCTCGGCAAGAGGGAACCGAAGCCCGAGTGGCTCAAGGTCCGCATGCCCGGCTCGGGCCGTTATCACTCCGTCCGCCGCACGCTGCGCGAGCTCGGCCTGCACACGGTCTGCGAGGAAGCGAGCTGTCCCAACATGGGCGAATGCTGGGGCAGCGGCACGGCCACGGTGATGCTGATGGGCGACGTCTGCACGCGCGGCTGCCGCTTCTGCGACGTGGCGAGCGGCACGCCCCCTCCGCTCGATCCACTCGAGCCGCGCCACCTCGCCGAGGCAGTGGGCCGGCTGGGGCTCGACTACCTGGTGGTGACCAGCGTCAACCGCGACGAGCTGTCCGATGGCGGCGCGTCGCATTTTGCGCAGGCGATCGTGGAGCTGCGCCGGGCCGCGCCGCGCACTCTCGTGGAAGTGCTCACGCCCGACTTTCAGGGCTCGGTCGAAGCTCTCGAGATGATCATCGACGCCGCGCCCACCGTCGCCGCGCACAACCTCGAGACGGTCGAGCGGCTCACGCCGCGCGTGCGCGACCGGCGCGCGACCTACCGCCAGTCGCTGCAGGTCCTCGCCCATTACAAGCGCGGGGGCATGCGCACCAAGAGCTCGATCATGCTCGGCCTCGGCGAGCGCCGCGAGGAAGTGCTGCAGGCGATGCGCGATCTGCGCTCGGTCGGTTGCGACATCCTCACCCTCGGGCAGTACTTGCGGCCGAGCGAGAAGCATCTGCCGGTGGAGGAATTCGTCCGGCCCGAAGTTTTCGCCGAGCTGGAGCAGCAGGGGATCGGCCTCGGCTTCCGCTTCGTCGCCGCGGGCCCCTTGGTGCGCTCGAGCTACAAGGCCGGCGAATTCTTCGTGCAGCGTTGGGTGGACGGAGGCGCCTGATGCCGTCCTGGAACATCATCCAGGCCGTCAATGACGCGCTCCGGGTCGAGATGCGCCGCGACCCTCGGGTGGTGGTGCTGGGCGAGGACGTGGGCAAGTTCGGCGGCGTCTTCCGCGCCACGCTGGGACTCATCGAGGAGTTCGGCGCCGACCGCGTCATCGACACGCCGCTGGCCGAGGCGGGCATCGTCGGCGCCGCGATCGGAATGGCGATGTACGGGCTGCGGCCGGTGCCGGAGATCCAATTCAGCGACTTCATCTATCCGGCCTTCGATCAGATCGTCAACGAGCTGGCGAAGCTCCGCTACCGCAGCGGCGGACAATATTCCGCGCCCGTCGTGATCCGCACTCCGGCGGGAGGGGGAATCAAAGGCGGGCATTATCATTCTCAATCGCCCGAAGCATTGTTCATCCATACCCCGGGATTGCAGGTCATCTATCCGAGCAATCCCTACGACGCCAAGGGATTGCTCTTGAGCGCCATCCGCTCCGACGATCCGGTCATCTTCATGGAGCCCAAGCGCGTCTACCGCGCGGCGAAGGGCGATGTGCCCGAAGGCGATTACACCATTCCCATCGGCGAGGCGCGGGTCGTGCGCGAGGGGCGCGGCATGACCGTCATCGCCTGGGGAGCGATGCTGCACGAGGCGGAGCAAGCCGTCGGCCAACTCCCCGAGCTGGACGCAGAGCTGATCGATCTGCGCACCCTCTGGCCGCTCGACATCGAGGCCGTGGTCGGGAGCGTGAGCAAGACGGGCCGCTGCGCCATCGTCCAGGAGGCGCCGCGGACGTGCGGATTCGCGGCGGAGATCGCCGCGCTGGTCCAGGAGAGATGCTTTCCTCGTCTCGAGGCGCCCATCGCGCGCATCACCGGCTGGGACACCCCATTTCCCTATGCTCTGGAAAATGATTACCTGCCGCTCGCGCCGCGCATCTTGCACAAGCTCCGCGAGCTGAAAGACTACGAGGCCTGACATGGCCCAGTTCGAATTCAGGCTGCCCGACATCGGCGAAGGCGTGGTCGAGGGCGAGATCGTCAAATGGCTGGTCAAGGCGGGCGACGAGATCGCCGAGGACCAGCCGCTCGTCGAGGTGATGACCGACAAGGCCACCGTCACCATCCCCAGCCCGCGCCGCGGCAAGGTGATCAAGACCGTGGGCAAGGAAGGCGAGATCGCCAAGGTCCACCAGACACTGGTCGTGCTCGAGGTGGACGGCGCTCCGGCCACGGCGCAAGCTGCGCCGACGTTGCCGCCGCAGCACGCCGGACAGCCGGCGCCGCTGCAGAGCGCGGGCACACCAGCCCCGGGCGCCAAAGGCGGGAACGGCGACGACCGCCGCCTGCTCGCCACGCCGGTGACGCGGAGGATGGCGCGCGAGATGGGAGTCGATCTCGCGCAGCTGCAGGGCAGCGGGCCGCAGGGCCGGGTGATGAAGGCGGACGTGCTGGCCCAGGCGCAGCTCCGGCAGGAGAGGCCGGCGCAGCCTCCGCCTCCCTCGCCCGGCGCGGCCGAGGCCGACGAAGTGCGGCCGCTTCGCGGGCTGCGCAAGAGCATCGCCCGCACCATGGCGCAGAGCCACACCTATGTGGTGCCGTTCACCTTCGTCGAGGAATGCGATACCGGCGCGCTCACCGCGCTGCGCGCGAAGATCAATGCGCAGCTCACGCGCGAGGGCGAGCCGAAGCTCAGCTACCTGCCCTTCATCGCCCGGGCGCTCCTCCGCGGCTTTGACAAATTTCCCGATCTCAATGCCCTGATGGACGAGGAGAAGCAGGCGCTCGTCGTCAAGCGCGAGGTGAATCTCGGCTTCGGCGCCGCCACCGACGCCGGCCTCACGGTCTTCGTGGTCCGGGACGTGGCGCACAAGTCGGTCCGGCAGCTCGGCGCCGAGATCGAACGCCTGGCCAAGGCCGCTCGGGAGAACAAGCTGCAGCTGCACGAGCTGCAGGGCTCGACCTTCACCATCACTTCGCTCGGCAAGGATGGAGGCCTGATGGCTACTCCGGTGGTGAAGCATCCCGAGGTCGCCATCCTCGGCGTGCACAAGATCAAGGAGTGGGCCAGGCCAGTGCGTCACGGCACCGAAGGGGCGCTCGGGATCGAGATCGCCGAGCGGATGAACCTCTCCTGCTCGTTCGATCACCGCGTCATCGACGGCCATATCGGTGCGGCGTTCTTGTATGAGGTCATCGCCGCGCTCGAGTCGCCCGAGCGGCTGCTCATCGATTGAAGGCGCCCATGCAGCCTCTGCACAAGCTGGAGACCCCGCCGCTGCCGCGCGAGATCCTCCTGCGGATCTACCGCGAGATGGTGCGCCTGCGCACGCTCGACGAGCGGATGATGACCCTGCAGCGGCAGGGCCGCGTCGGCTTCTACGGCGCCTGCACCGGCCAGGAAGCAGCCACGCTCGCGAGCGCCATCGCGCTGGAAAAGAGCGACTGGATCTTCCCCGCGCTGCGCGAGGGCGGGGCGATGCTCCTGCGCGGATTTCCCCTGGTGCCCTACCTCTGCCAGATCTTCGGCAACGCCGGCGACGAGACGAAGGGCCGCCAGATGCCCTCGCACATGGCGTCGAAGTCCGTCCATCAAGTGAGCTGGTCGTCCTGCATCGGCACCCAGCTGCCGCAGGCGGTCGGCGCAGCGATGGCGGCGAAGATCAAGGGCGACCGCACCGTCGTCGCCGCCTATCTGGGCGACGGCGCCACCAGCGAGGGCGATTTCCACGTGGCTCTGAACTTCGCCGGCGTCTTCAAGGCGCCGGTGGTCTTCATCTGCCAGAACAACCACTGGGCCATCAGCGTACCCTCGAGCAAGCAGACGGCGAGCGAATCGATCGCCATCAAGGCGCAGGCTTACGGTTTCGGGGGGGTGAAGGTCGACGGCAACGACGCCGTCGCGGTCCATGCGGCCGTGAAGCAGGCCGTCGACAAGGCGCGCAGCGGCGGCGGCCCGACGCTGGTCGAGTGCGAGACCTATCGCATCGGCGCGCACAGCTCGAGCGACGACCCGACCCGCTATCGCGACGAGCGCGAGGTCGAGCAGTGGCGCAAGCGCGATCCGCTCGACCTGCTGCGCGGCCGGCTGCAGTCGTGGGGAATCTGGAGCGCGCGCGAAGAGGACGAGCTGCGCGCCAAGGTGCTGGAGGAAGTGAACGCGGCCATCGCCGAGGCCGAGAAGAAGCCCGAGCCGCCGCGGGAGAGCCTCTTCGAAGATGTCTATTCGGTCCTGCCCTGGTCGTTGCGCGAACAGCGCGAGGAGCTTCTCGCCTCGCCGCCCGCCGGGAAGACCTCGCAGTGAGGACGCTGCACGTCCGCCGGCTCGGCCTGGTCGAGTATGCGGACGGACTTGCGATGCAGAAGCTCCTGGTCGAGGCGCGCGCGCGGGGCGAGGTGCCCGACACGCTGCTCCTGCTCGAACATCCGCGCGTGATCACGCTCGGCCGCGGCGCGAAGGAAGCGAACATCCTTCTCCCGCGCGAAGAGCTGGAGCGGCGTGGCTTCGAGATCTGGGAGACCGACCGCGGCGGCGACGTGACCTATCACGGGCCGGGACAGCTGGTCGGCTATCCCGTCCTCGACCTCAAGCCCGACCGCAAGGACGTGCGCAAGTACGTCGCTTCGGTCGAGGAGCTGATGATCCGCGCGGCGCGCGACTTCGGCGTCGCGGCCGAGCGCAGCGCCGGCCGCACCGGAGTGTGGACGCGCTCGGGAAAGCTGGGCGCCATCGGTGTGCACATCTCGCGCTGGATCACCTCGCATGGATTTGCTCTCAACGTCGGCACCGATCTGCGCGACTTCGCCGCCATCGTTCCTTGCGGGATCGGCGAGGCCGGGGTTGCCTCGCTCGAATCGTTGCTGGGCAAGGCGCCTTCGATGGCGGAGGTAGAGAAGACTGTCTCGGCCCGCGCCGGCGAGGTGTGGGAAAGCGAAGTGAGCGAGCTTTCCTTCGAGCTGCGCACGGTCAGTGTGGCGGTCACCCGCGAGGACGGCCGCGTGCTCTTGCTCAAGCGCGCACCGGAGCGGGGCGGATTCTGGCAGATCCTCACCGGCGGCATCGAGCCCGGTGAGAGTCCGCTGCAGGCGGCGGCGCGGGAAGTCTCCGAGGAGACGGGCTTCAACGGCGAGCTGCGCGACCTCGGCTATCGGCATTCCTTCGCGCTCGGCGAGCGGCTGCTCTTCGCGGAGGAGACGGCGTTTGCGCTGCAGGCCGCGGGCGAGCCGAAGCTCTCGGCCGAGCACATCGAGCATCGCTGGTGCACGCTCGAAGAAGCGGAGCAACTGCTCCCCTTTGCAGGCCTGCGCCGCGCCGTCCGCAGGGCGCTTTCAAGCGCAATGCCGCTCAATTAAAGCGGCGTGCTACCCGCACCGATCGTTCCTTGGACGAAAACGAGCTCAGGCACGAGAACGATGTCGGACACGATGTCGAGCAGGAGCACGAGCACGGCCTTTGATCGGCATTACCTTCAGGCGGTGCTCTTGTCCAGCTCGATCAGGTGCCCCGTCCGCTCGCGCTTGGTCCGCAGATAGCCGATGTTGTGCGGGTTGCTCTGCGCCAGCGAAGGAATGCGCCGGCGAACCGCAATCCCCTCTTCCTGCAGCCCGGCGATCTTGAGCGGATTGTTGGTGATCAGATCGATCGACTTCACCCCAAGCTGCTCGAGGATCGCCGCGGCGACGTCGTAGCGGCGCAGATCGTCGCCGAAGCCGAGCTGCCGGTTGGCCTCGTAGGTGTCGGCGCCGGCCGCCTGCAGCGCATAGGCGCGGATCTTGTTGCCCAGCCCGATGCCGCGGCCCTCCTGGCGCAGGTAGATGACCGCGCCGCGCTCGGAGCTGCCCACCAGATCGAGCGCGTGCTCGAGCTGCTGCCGGCAGTCGCACTTGAGCGAGCCGAGGATCTCGCCGGTCAGGCACTCGCTGTGCACCCGCACCGGAACGCCCTCTGCGCCGTGCAGGTCGCCTTTGACCGCGACCATGTGCTCCTTGCCTGTCGCGCGCTCGCGAAAGACGATCGCCCGCAAGACGCCGTGCTTGGTCGGCAGCGGCGCCTCCGCATAGAGCTCCACCGCCTGAGGCTTCTGGATGGCATGTAGACGGGCGCTTGCCACGCGGGATCTCCTCCCCTCGGCCCGTTAGATGTAGTTTGCATGCAAAGGTTTCAGAGCCGACCCGGCCGCACGCGCATCGAAAGGTGATACGAGATTCCCGATGCATCAGATCGAAGTCGAATTCAATTTCGCCGCCGCCCACCGCCTGCCGCGCTATCAGGGCAAGTGTTTCAACTTGCACGGCCACAACTACCGGCTGCAAGTGGTGCTCCGCGGCGATCCCGATGCCTATTCGGGAATGTTCATCGACTTCGGCGACGTGGAGAAGGCCGTGAAGGAAGCGGTGCTCGACCAGGTCGACCACAAGAACCTCAACGACTTCATCGAGAACCCTACCGCCGAAAACATCGCCAGCTGGATGTGGCTGAAGCTTTCGGGCAAGTTGCCCGGATTGTTCGAGCTGCGGCTCTGGGAGATCCCCACCAGCTGCGTGGCCTATCGCGGCCCGCAGGGGAAGTGGTGATGGCGCTGCCCGCGCAGCGGCCTTCGCGCGCGGCCGATCGCGCGGCGCTCGCCAAGGCGATCGAGGCCCTGTTGCTCGCGAGCGGAGCCGAGCTCGACGCCGAGACGCGCGAGACCCCTGAGCGCGTGGCCAAGGCCTTTGCCGAGGATCTGCTCGACGGCTACGCCCGCGATCCCGTCGAGGCCTTGCGCAGCTCGCTCGTGCCTGCGCCGCGCCGGGGCGAGCTGGTGATCGCCTCGCAGATCGATTTCCATGCCATGTGCCCCCATCATCTGCTGCCCTACAAGGGAATGGCCGCGGTGGGCTACGTGGCCGACAAGATGCTGGTCGGCTTCGGCAAGATCGCCGAGGCGACCGATGCGCTTGCGCACCGGCTCATCCTGCAGGAGCAGCTGGTTCATCGCCTGTGCGATTCGGTGATGGCCGCGCTCTCGCCGCTCGGAGCAGGAGTGGTCATCACCGCCGAGCACGGCTGCCTTCAAGTGCGCGGGCCCATGCGCAGGCAGAGCCGCGTCACCGTCGAGGCCTGGGCGGGCGTCTTCGAGAAGGACGGGGAATTGCGCGCGTCCTTGGCCCGGCGCGCGGAGGGCTGATGCTCTGCCTCGTCACCGGCGCCTCGCGGGGCATCGGCCGCGCCATCGCCGAGTCGTTCCTCGCCGCGGGGGCGCGGGTCGCGATCTGCGCCTCGAGCGCCGCTCCCCAATTGCCCGGCGCCGCGCTGAGCGTGCGCTGTGACGTCTCCGACGAGGAGCAGGTGCGGCGCTTCTTCCAAGAGGCCGGCAAGCCCGACTGCGTCGTCATCAATGCCGGCATTCTCGAGCGCGGGCCGATCGAGGAGTTCTCCGCCGCGCAGTGGGACCGCGTGCTCGGCGTCAATCTGCGCGGCGCGTTTCTCTGCGCACGCGAGGCTTTCCGGGCCCGCGCCAAGCGCATCGTCGCCATTGGCTCGATCAGCGGGACGATCGGCACGGCGCACTCCGCAGCCTACAACGCGAGCAAATGGGGTCTCACCGGATTGATCAAGTCGCTCGCCGAGGAAGGCCGCGAGCGGGGCATCTTCTGCGCCGCGGTTCTTCCGGGCTCGGTCGACACCGCGATGCTGAAGAAGACTCCCTTCGAGCCGGAGATCTCGCCCCAAGACGTGGCGCGCGTGGTGACCTTCCTCTGCACCGAGGCGCCTTTCGCCATGACGGGAAGCGCAGTCGAGGTCTTCGGATGATCGGCGAAGAGCTCGCTGCGCTCGGGCTACTTGTAGCGGGCGATGTCTCGCCTTACGAGCGCGACGAGAGCGGCTACGGAACCTATCCGCCCCAGGCGGCAGTGCTGGCGCGCGACGCGAGCGAGGTGCAAAAGGTCCTGCGCTTCGCGCGCGAGAAGCGCATCCCGGTCGTTCCGCGCGGCGCCGGCTCGGGGAAGAGCGGCGGGGCCCTGGCGGAGCGGGGCGGCATCGTCCTCTCGCTGGAGAAGATGAACCGCATCCTCGAGGTCTCGCGCGCCGACATGGTTGCGGTGGTCGAGCCCGGAGTGATCCTCGAGAAGCTGCAGCAGGCGGTCGAGGCGGAGGGCCTCTTCTATCCCCCCGATCCGAACTCGCAGGCGATGTGCGCCATCGGCGGCAACCTCGCGCACAACGCGGGCGGCCCGCGCGCGCTCAAGTACGGCGTGACGCGCGACTATGTCCTCGGAGTGCACGCCGTCTTGCCCACCGGCGAGCTGATCAAGTGCGGGCACCGCAGCTGGAAGGGGGTGGCCGGCTACGACCTCACCCAGCTTCTCGTCGGCAGCGAAGGGACGCTGGCGGTCATCGTCCAGGCGACCCTGAAGCTCATCCCCTTGCCGCGCAGCGTGGCCACGCTGCTGGCCTTTTTCCCCGACGAGGACGCGGCCGCGCTCGCGGTGCAGAAGATCTTCGCGGCCGGCCTCCTGCCGCGCGCCTGCGAGCTACTCGACGGCCCCACCATGCGCGCTCTCGCCGGCCGCGCGCCGTTCCAGTTTCCGGAAGGCATCGGCGGCGCGCTCATCGTCGAGCACGACGGCCACGGCGATTCCGTCTTCGAAGAGCTCGCCAAGAGCGGCGAGATGTGCACCGAGGCGGGCGCCCGCGAAGTCGTCGCGGCGCAGGACGAGGCGCAGCGCCGCAAGATCTGGGAGACGCGCCGGAGCATCTCCATCGCCCTCACCGCCATCCGGCCGCACAAGATCAGCGAAGACGTCGCCGTGCCCCGCGGGCAGCTGGTGGAGATGATCCGGAGGGTGCGCGCGATCGGCGAGCGCTACCGCTTGCCGACCGCCTGCTATGGCCACGCCGGCGACGGCAACCTGCACGTCAACCTGCTCTTCACCTCCGCCGAGGAGCGGGAGAAGAGTCACGCCGCGGTCGCGGAAGTGCTGCAGGCCGCGATCGATCTGGGGGGCACCATCACCGGCGAGCACGGGATCGGCCTCGCCAAGCGCGCCTTTCTCGCCCGCGAGCAGTCGCGCGAATTGATCGAATTGCAGCGCCGGGTGAAGAAGGCGTTCGACCCCGACGACCTGCTCAATCCGGGCAAGATCCTGCCTCCCGCGCCTTGACCCACCCCGCGGCCTGCTCTACGGTGCCGCCCCTTGTCTGAACAGGTCACAGAAGAACCGCGCGAGGACGGGCAGCCGGGCGACCGCGAGCTGGTCGAAAAGGCGCAGAAAGGCGACGGCGAGGCCTTCGCCACCCTGGTCGAGCGCCACCAGCGCCAGCTCTACCGGCTCGCCCTGCGCATGACCGGCTCGGAGGCCGACGCCCAGGAAGTGCTGCAGGAGGCCTTCCTCAACGCCTACCAGAAGCTGCCGCTCTTCCGGGGCGAGGCGCAGTTCTCCAGCTGGCTCTACCGCATCGCCGCCAACAGCGCGCTCATGCGCCTGCGCCGCAAGCGCCGGGCCCCAGATGCGCTGAGCGACCAGCCGCTCGAGCTTGTGGGGCCCAAGTTCTCGGCCGAGGGCTACCTCGATCCGGCGGGCGACTGGTCGCAGCGGGCCGACGAGAAGATGATGTCCGCCCAGCTGGGCGCCGCCATCCAGAAGGCCGTCACCCAGCTTCCCGACGACTATCGAACGGTCTTCCTCCTCAAGGACGTCGACGGCCTCTCCAACGAGGACATCGCCACCGCCCTCGACCTGACCGTTCCCGCCGTCAAGAGCCGGCTCCACCGCGCAAGACTTGCGCTGCGCGAGAAGCTGGGCGAATTCTTCGAGGCCAAATGATGCGAATCCGCCCTCTGACCGGTGCATCCATACTTGCAGGCCGGCTAGAATCAGTGCCTCCCGAGGGAACTCCCGTTTGACGAGCCCCATCCATCACTGCAAGGAGTGCGTCGAGCTCCTCGGCGAGTACATCGAGGGAACGCTCTCGCCGGAGCAGTCCAAGGCCCTCGAAGATCATCTCAGTCTCTGTCCTCCCTGCATCACCTTCGTGCGCACCTACAAAGCCACACGCTCGCTTTGCCGCGCCGCGCTGGCGGCGCAGATGCCGCGCGAATTGATGTCGTCGCTCAAATCGTTCCTCAGCGAGCACGTCCCCGGCTTCAGCTGCTCGAAGTCCGACGCCGCTCCCCGGCCGCCTTCTGACAGCGAGCCGAAGAAAGTCTAGAACTCCCTTTCATGACCTTCGATCTTGACGAGGTCCTCTCCGCGCTGCAGGGCACGCGGGGGAAGGGCCTCAGCCTCAAGCAGCTCGCCGGAAAGCTCCGTCTCGGCCAGAGCGCGCGGCAGCAGCTTCGCCGCGGCCTCGCCCAGCTGCTCAAGGACGGCCGCGCCCGCTTCGACGGGCATCTCTACCTCGCGGGACAACCGGCGCCGGATGCAGCGCCGGAGAAGCGCCGCACGCAGCCGCGCAAGGCCCCGGCGGCGATGGTCGAAGCTGCACGGCAGCGCAGCGGCGAGCCGCAGGCGCGCGGGCAAGTGACGGGAGTGATCCACCTCAAGCCGGAGGGCTACGGCTTCGTCACGCCGCTCTCGTCCGACGGCGGGCGCGAGAACGACCTCTTCATTCCTCCGCAGTTCGTCCGCGGCGCTCTCGACGGCGATGTCGTCTCGGCGCGAACCATGCGCGGCCGCGACGGCCGGCTCGCGGGCGAAGTGCTCGAAGTGGTCGAGCGGCGGCGGCAGCTCGCGCTCGGCATCTACCAGGCGCGCGGCCAGGCCTCCTGGGTGATCCCCCACGATCGGAGCATGACCGAGAACATCATCGTCCCCCGCCATCCCAAGGCGCGCGACGGCGAGATGGTCAAGGTCCGCCTGCGCCGCGAGCTGCACGGCCCTCTGCAAGGCGAGATCATCGCCGTCCTGGGGAACCGCGGCGATCCGCGTTTCGAGGTCCTCGCCACCGCCTACGCCGAGGGGTTCTCCGACGAGTTCGACCCGGCGACCGCGCTCGCTGCGCAGAGCATTCCCGATCACGTCCACTCCGACGAGATCGCCGGCCGCCGCGATCTGCGCCACCTGCCTCTCGTCACCATCGACGGCGAGGACGCGCGCGACTTCGACGACGCCGTGCACGCCTCGCGCACCTCTTCGGGCTACCGGCTGGTGGTCGCCATCGCGGATGTGGCCCACTACGTGCGGCCGGCCGGCCCGCTCGACCGCGAGGCGCTCCGGCGCGCGACCAGCGTCTACTTTCCCGGCACGGTGTTGCCCATGCTGCCGGAGCGGCTCTCCAACGGGATCTGCTCCTTGAATCCCGACGTCGACCGCCTCTGCATGGTGTGCGATCTCGCGCTCGACGATCAGGGCCGGCCGCTGCATGCCGATCTCTACGAGGCGGTGATGCGCAGCCACGCGCGGCTCACCTATACGCGGGTGGCGGAAGGGCTGTCGGGCGCGTCGGACGCCGAGATGCGCCCGCTGCTCGACGACCTGCGCGTCGCGCTGGAACTGTCGAAGAAGCTGACTGCGCAGCGAAAGCAGCGCGGCTCGATCGACTTCGATCTTCCCGAGTCGAAGATCGTCCTCGACGACGAGGGCAAGGTGGCCGAGATCGTCCGCCGCCCGCGCAACGACGCGCACCGGCTGATCGAGGAGTTCATGCTCGCCGCCAACGAAGCGGTGGCGCGCTTTTTCGACGTCCGCGGGCTTCCCACCGTCTATCGCATCCACGACGTGCCCGACGAAGACAAGCTGCTCTCCTTCGCTGCGCTGGCGCGCACGCACGGCTTCGATCTTCCCGAGCAGCTGACGCCGGCGGTGCTCAACGACTTTCTCAAAGCTGTCGAGGGCAAGCCGGCGCAGAAGGCGCTCAATACGCTCTTGCTGCGCTCGATGATGCAGGCGCAGTACAGCCCCGACAACATCGGCCACTATGGGCTGGCGGCGCCGCACTATCTGCACTTCACTTCGCCCATCCGCCGCTATCCGGATCTGATGGTGCACCGGCTCTTGAAGGAGCACTGGGCGCGGGGCGGCCAGCCGCTGCGCCAGCACGAGCGCGAAGAGCAGGAGACTTATCTCGCCGGCGTCGCCGCGCAGTGCTCGGACCGCGAGCGCGCCGCGATGAAAGCCGAGCGCGACATCGCCGCCTTCTACTCGGCCCTCTACATGCAGGATCGCGTCGGCGAGAAGCATCGCGCGGTCATCTCCGGCGTTGCCGAGTTCGGGCTCTTCTGCGAGCTGGAGGACGTGTTCGTCGAGGGGCTGGTGCCGGCAGAATCGCTCGGCGAGGGCGTCCGCCTCGACAAGGAGCTGCAGCGGCTGGTGGTCGGCGCGTCCGGACGCAGCTACGGAGTCGGCGAGGAGATCGATGTCGAGGTCGTCTCCGCCGACCCGGCGCGGCGCCGCATCACTCTGGCGCTGGCAGGGAAGCCCGAAGGCGTCAAGTCGGCTCCGTCGAAGCAGCGCCCGCGGGCCCCGCAGGTCCAGCTGCGAGCGCCGCATCCGCCTCCGCGCGAGTCACCGCCTGGCCGCCCGTCTCGTCGTAAAGGAAGACGAGGCCGCGGTCGATGAACGGCCGGAAGTAGTCCTGCCAGCCGACGCGCAGCTCGTCCTCGCGCACTTCCTCGCGCGCCGCCAGTCGCACCTGCTTGCGGTCGTCGCGTTTCGCCACGGGAAAGAGCCGATGCCGGCCGGCGAAATGGATGATCTCGCCGTGGTCGGTGGTGGCCCGCTTCGGCATGCGCGTGCCTGTACCGGAAATTCCACCGAGATGCCACAATTGACGCTGTTCGCGAGACCGCACCGGGCGTAAATAGGGGCCTGTACCCGGAGCCGTCTCGTGCCACACCATTTTTCGCTGGGCCGCAGAGCCGGCCTCCTCCTTCCGCTCTGGTCGGTGCGAGGCGAAGGCGGCGATCTGGGCAGCTACGCCGACGCCGGCGCGGTGGCGCGCTGGCTGCTCTCCAGCCGCTGCACGCTCTGGCAGCTTCTGCCCCTCAATGAAGTCTCGCCGGGGCAGGACAGTCCTTACGCCGCATCCAGCTCCTGCGCTCTCGAGCCGGTCTACGCGGACATCGGCCCGCTCGAATTGACCGACGCGGAGAGGTCCGCGCTGGACGCTGCGCGCGCCGACAAGCGCGTCGACTTCACCGCCTTCCGCCGGGTCAAGCGCAGCGCACTGGCGCGCGAGTTCGCCCGCTTCCGCGAGCGCGAGCTGGGCAAGAGCAGCGAGACCGACCGCGCGCTGCGCCGCTTTCGCGAGGAGCACCGCGAATGGATCGAGGAGTGGGCCCTCTATCGCGCTCTGCACGACCGGCGGCAGAAGAGCTGGCGCGACTGGGAGCCGGAGCTGCGCGACCGCAATCCGGCCGCGCTCGAGCGCGCGCGCGGGGAATTGCGCGGCGCCATCGACGAGCTCATCTACGTGCAGTTCATCGCCGACGAGCAGTGGCAGCGCGGCCGCAAGGAAGCGAATCGGCAAGGCGTCAAGGTGCTGGGCGATCTGCCGTTCATGGTGGCGGAGGACTCCGCCGACGTCTGGAGCTTCCAGCACCTCTTCCGCTTCGACGCGACGGTCGGCGTGCCGCCCGATGCGTACAGCGCCGAGGGCCAGGACTGGGGCCTGCCGGTGCCGCGCTGGGACGAGATGCGCGCGCAAGGCGATCCTTGGCTGCACATGCGCGCCCAGCGCGCCGCCGAGCTGTACGACGCCTACCGCGTCGATCACGTGGTCGGCCTCTACCGGACGTACGTGCGGCCGATCGACAAGAGCGCACCCTACTTCGTGCCGGCCGAGGAGCGGCAGCAGCGCGAGCAGGGCGAGCGGATCCTCACCCTGCTCGGCGAGAAGGCCGAGGTGCTGGCAGAGGACCTCGGGATCGTCCCCGACTTCGTCCGCCAGTCGTTGGCGGAGCAGGAGATCCCGGGCACCAAGGTTCTGCGCTGGGAGAACGACCGCGGCGTGCCGCGCGACGTGCGGAAGTTCCCGCATGTCTCGGTCACCGTCACCGGCACGCACGACACGGAGCCGTTGGCCATCTGGTGGGAGGCGCTGCCGCAGTGGGAACGGGAACAGCAGCTGACCCAGCCGGCGCTGCGGCGCCTGCGCGGTCCGGAGCAGCATCTTTTCACTGCACAAACGCGCAGCGCGCTCCTGGAGTTGGCCTATTCCGCCGCCTCCGACGCGCTCTTGACCCCCATCACCGACGGGCTCGGCTGGCGCGACCGGATGAACATCCCTGGCACCGTGGGCAGCCACAACTGGACGTTCCGACTCCCCT
>Ga0209471_1000291_pt1 | contig 35286 bp, 28 predicted proteins | sample GraSoiAngelo_128_FD_185885 | JGI IMG/M metagenome (GOLD analysis project Ga0209471, IMG submission 185885) | Grasslands soil microbial communities from the Angelo Coastal Reserve, California, USA - 14_0927_12_20cm (SPAdes) (version 2) | ecosystem: Environmental > Terrestrial > Soil > Grasslands ... | reverse complement strand
CGGGCCAGCTTTTGCGGAGTGGTGCCGGCACGAGCCAGGGATTCCAACTCTCGCTTCTGGGCTCCGTCGACCGCCAAGGCTGGTGCACTGGGGAACACGCCTACAATAATAGAGCACCCCAAGCGTAATGTCAATATTTAAATGGGACGGGACACTAGATGAGGTGTCCTTGCACGCGCTTACCTTGATGCGCGATTCCGAAGGAGGTAGTGGAGGCGGGGGGTCGGAATTCGGAGCCTCCTTGATCCGGCGTAAGTTAAATTAGGAATTTGCGGGATAGGGACGTAATCCTTGTCGAGGGCATGGGGGCTCGGTCAGAACTGTGCGCCGTTTTTTGTCTTGCGCCCAAGGTTTCCGCCGAGATTTCCCTGCTACGATGCGTTTTTCCGTTTTCCAGACGGCGCTCTGGGGTATTTACCCTGCTCAATTGCAGTCATTCACCTTCTAAATGGGTGCCAAAGATCATTCCCTTTGAAATAGGTCGTCCTCGGGCCGAAAGGAAAACAACATGAATAGGCAAAAGGCTATCTCTCTGCTTCTACTGCTAATCGAATTGGCCGTCACTTTGTTCATCGCTGGGATCGTAGTTCCGGGCTTAATCCGGTCTGATTCCGCCACGAAAGAAGCTTTGGCTGCAGGTTCTCTCCATACCCTCAACATCGCTGCGATCACATTTTCTTACACCACTGAAAACGTTGTTTTTGCCATCTTGGGCGCGTTAGTCGGTGCAATAGCAGCCTTTGCCATCCACTTGAACACCGCTTATGCGGGCCAATCTCCCGCCCAAGTACTTCAAGTGCGCGTGGTTCGATGACAAGGATTATTTCGAACTCTTTCCTTTCCAGGGAGTCTACTACTAGCCAAAAGCGTCACTGGGGATTGGGAACCTGCCACCCTTCGACGGGGGGCGAAGGTCGTAGTGAATCTGGGCAAATAAGATGAAGGGCAAGCGGGGAGCCCTAGCTAATTTCGAACCGCATCAGTCAGAACCGGAAATGGGCCGATAATTAAAGGCAAGCTAAACGGGAACAGTCTCGAATGACAATGCTGCCTCGACGACAGATCACCAGACCCTGCTGCTCCCATATCGAGAGTTGCCGATTCGCCGTGTAAAATGTCATTCCGGTCATTTGCGCCAGCATTTCCTGTGTGACCTTAAGTTCGAAATTGCCATTTACTTTGCGACCCATTTGGCCAAGCAAATATAGCAGCCCATGAGCGAGACGCGGCGGGACCGCTTCCGTGGATATGTCGCAAACGCGACGGGATAGGTCCCAGGTTTGCCACGCGACAACGTCCTGTGCATTGCGACGAAGAAGAGGAAAGCGCTCCAAAAGAGCTTCGAAGGTCTCGGCGCTCCAAACCCATGTCCTGGATGCTTCGAGTGCCTGCGCCGTCGAGGAATGGTTCCCCCCGGGGGCCAAACCAATCGGCCCAACCAGTTGACCGCGGAGGTGAAGCCGAAGAATGACTTCAATTCCGTTCTTACTCTGCTGCGTTATTTTCACCTGGCCCTCAGTCAGAAGGAATATCTCTTTTATCGGATCGCCGACCCAAAAAATCGTCTCGAGGGAGGCAAAGTTTTTCGGGCAGGCGGCGGACAGGATCTGCTTGCAAGCAGGGACAGGGAGACCTGCAAATAGTTCAGGCGCCTTCATTAAGAGACTCCCGTGGGGCCCAAAGAAACGCTTCGAGTGGTCACATTCGGGGACAACACTGCTTACTGCGTTGATACGCCTCCGTCAATCGATGAAATACATGCTTTGCGATGCAGGCAAACACCGGGCACGCAAAATAGGGCTTCCTAGCCTCACTTTCCTAGGTTGGTTTTCACCAGCTGAGGAGGCGAAGAGGGCCATTTGTAGCGGGTTTTTGAGGTTCCGGCCCGCGAGGAAGGGTGTATATACTAACCGGCCAGGAAACGGCCCAACTGAAGAGTGCGAAAAATCTGTTCTTGTTGAGGATCCAGGCGCGTCAGGGTGCGCTCGGAGCGGGGCCGGCCTCCCTGACGAAGCTTTTCGCCGCTTTGCGCGGGATAGTAGTTCGTGATTTCCTTGATCCCTTTGAGTTGCTCCATCAGACGGGACTGCGTAATTGCGACTCCCGCTTGGCTCACGCGGCGGTGCAGCAGGGAGACCAGCGTGATGGACGCGGAGCATGTGGTCGGTCCAATGACGGGGCGGGGAGAAGCGAATGCAGTAGGGATCTTTCATCTCTCGGAAGGCTCGCTCGATGTGATGTTGGCCGCGATAGCCAAAGATGATTTGCTCGTCGGTGAGATCGGTGCGATCGGTGAACAAAATCCTCTTGCCCAGAACACGCTCCTTAAGTTTCCGGTAGGCTTCCTCATCCGTTCTCTGCCCGGTCTGGGTCGACGGTTCTCTGAATGGAGTTGAGATGCGCAAATCGCTTCGCCTCCGCGATTGGCAACGTGCGCAGGATCTAGTGCGCAAATGGGAGGCAGAGGGCGAGCGAGTTGAGAAGCCGAAGCCCCTAACGGTTAAAGAAGTCTGCGAAAAGTTTGAGGCTGACGCTGAAGCTCGGAATCTGCGCGAGCCGACGCTCTACAAATACCGCCTGCTCTTTCGTCAGTTGCAGGATTTCGCGGCCCTGTATGGGCTCCCATGCATCGCGGACTTTGACATAGACTGGGTACGCCGATTCCGTGCCTCCTGGAAGAACAAAAATATTTCGGCGCGCAAAAAACTCGAAGCGTTCCGTGCTTTCTTTCGATTTGTGCATGAGAGCGGTTGGACTCCCACGAATCCGGCAAGCCATCTGAAAGCGCCAAGGATCACCGAGCCGCCGACAGCGCCATTCACGAGGGAAGAGGTTGCAAGCATCCTGAATGCTTGCGACATCTATCCAGACAAGGCAAACGCGGTGCGTTTGCGTGCGTTGGTTTTTCTCCTCCGCTATAGCGGGCTGCGAATCCGCGACGCGGTCACGCTCAGCCGGAATCGTATCCAGGACGACAAGCTTTTCTTGTACACGGCGAAGACAGGCACCACGGTTTATTGCCCGCTCCCTCCATTCGTTGTAAAGGCTCTCGACGCCATTCCTGCTAGCACTTATTTCTTCTGGACCGGACTATCGAAACCGAAGAGCGCGGTGGGGGATTGGCAGCGCAGTTTGAAGCGGCTCCCCATCTTGGCTGGAGTGCCGGATGGGCACGCTCATCGCTTCCGCGACTCGTTCTCTGTGGAACTTCTGCTTGCGGGTGTGCCGATTGAACGCGTTTCAATTCTGTTGGGTCATCAAAGTGTGCGCATTACCGAGAAGCATTACGCACCGTGGGTTCGGGCACGGCCGGAGCAACTGGAGGCCGATAAATCAAGAACAAAGAATGGTGGAGGCGGGGGGAGTCGAACCCCCGTCCGAAAAGCGCAACGGCCCGAAGCCTACATGCTTAGCTCAGTTCGCTTGGGTTCGCCAGTCGCGGTCAGAATGAGCAAGAAACGCAGCCGGCTAGTCCGATAAATCTCGCCCGAACCTTACGGACCGAAAGGTTCGGGCCAGCTCACTGTGCGACGCCTCTTGCCGGGCCCGTGAGCAAAGCCCAGGGAGACGTGCGCCTAATTAATTAGGCGGCAAGTGCCAAGTTGTTGTTGGCAGTTCTAGTTTTCCACCAAGTTACGGGCAGGTGGCTCCCGGCATGCCTTCGGGTCGCGACAGCTTCCGTCGAAACCGTGTCGCCCCCTTCCTTAATTATACCACCTATGCAAAATACGGTTTCCAGGGCCTGCCCGCCATTGCGTACATCTCCGATCTCCGACCTGATCTCCGAATGATTGCCGTCGATCATACGGGCTTAAAGATAAGCAACAATTAAGCACACCCCTCCGGCTACTCCGTTGACTCAAAACCGACTAGCCTCGAAAATGCCAGGGTGGGGATTCGCAGGCCCAAAAGCGTCTAAACCGATATGGCACAAGAACTCAATCCTGTCGAACAGGCCATTGCTCGCGCGCTTCGCGATAACCTCGAGCGCATCAAACGCACTTCGGACGAGCTTCATCACGCCGTCAACGACGTAGTTTCTGCCTGCGCCAGCAATAAGCCCACCAATGCGCTGCCACCACTTCTTCGGGCACAGACTTCGGCCGCTGCTCTGACGGCCACCCTGGAAGTCTTGTCCAGGTTTGTCGCCTTATCGCTTCAGACCGGCCCGCGCTCCCCTCTGGAAGCCCAGATTACGGATTTGGTTGGTAGAGCCGCGCCCGAGCCGCCTCCCGCTCGGCAGCGCCCGGGGCCTTCTTCGCCAACACCTATGGGTTCAAAAGCTGTGCCGGCGCCCAAAATTCAGCCGCCTCCTGCCCCATCTTTTGAAGAAGAAGAGACAGAACTGGAGTTGGTTGAGCCTAGCGCTGCTGGCAGCGACGAATTCGGGGAAGAATTCGACATCAACCGCCTCTCGCCGGAAGAACAGGAATTACACCGCCGCGCCAATCGCGTTGCCAAAGTTTCGATGCAAGACATCAAGATGCTCCGGCCGGAGCAAGTCCGGCTGGGCCGCGAAAATAGAGACATCTGCATCCGATTGAAAGACGACATTGAAAAAGCTCACCGAGAATACGATCGCCGCTTCAAGCCCATCATGGACCACCCGGTGGACTATTTTTATCGCTGGATGGTGGAAATCCTCGCCGATGGCGATGCCCACGCCCTGGGTGAATATCCTTATTCGACACCGGCGCGCCATCATTAGGCACAAAAGCATCCATTGGTTTTGTGGCGGGCCAAGGGATGCCGTAAAATTGGGCGTTCCCATGATTCAATCGCTGACTAGGTTAATGCTTGCGTTCGTCCTGTCGTTCGGCGGCTTCGCTGACCTTTTTGCGCAGCCCACACAGCACAGGCACAAGTCGAAAAAGCTGCCTGCGCCGCCGTGCCGCGCCGGCTGCAAACCGGAAACCGAAGCGCCGCGAGTTGCTGTGGACACTCCAGAGGACGACGCGGCGCAAAAAGAACTTGCTGAGCTTGCCCGTGATCTTCGCAATGGCATACCAGCGGCATACGCAAAGCTTTCCGCCTTCGCCTCGAAAAACCCAACGAATGTCTGGGGGGGGCGGGCGGCACTGGCTTTGGGTTACGAAGACTTTTCCAAGAAGCGCATGGCGCAGGCCCTAGGCTGGCTGCTGAAGGCACAGAATGACACGCTCCTTCGCGAATACGCTTTGTATTGGACCGCGCAAGCCCAATTCAATCTGGGGCGCGCCGCAGAAGCCTACAAGGTTCTTCAAACTCTCCAGCACGACTATCCGAACACCGCCTTGCGCGAGCAAGCGCTGCAGTCTTTCGCTCCAGCTGCGGTTCAGACCGGCCACGCGCAGGAAGCCATTGATGCCCTCAACGCTTACGCCGGCACTTCCTCCAAGCCGGAACTGTTGATCGAGCGCGCTCGCGCTTATCAAGCAACGCATCAGCTTCCCCGCGCCGCTAAGGATTATCAGACCATCTCTTATAAATTCCCGCTCGCCGACGAAGCCAAGCCTGCCGACGCCGCTCTCACTCCGATCATGCACGCGCTGGGGAAGGAATATTCGTATCCCGGCGTCGAGACGCAGGAACAGCGCGCGCAGATTTTCTACGACGCTCACAAGTGGCGGGAGGCGCGCACGGAGTTTGAGAAGCTGCTCAACATGCTCAAGGACCCGGCGAATCCCGTGCGGCAGCGTGCGCAGCTTCGCGTCGTGGAGTGCAGGGTGCAGCCAAAAGGCTCTCCTTCGCTGATTGCAGCGTTGAAGACTCCGGATCTGGACGTTGACGCCGAACGCCTCTACGCGCTGTCTCAGGCATACCGCACGGCGAAAAAAGAAACCGAGATGTTCAATGCGCTGAATGCCCTCGCCCAAACTTATCCCGTCAGCAAATGGAATGAAGACGGCTTGATGGCAGCAGGGAACTACCATTGGGTGGAATTGGAACGCGAGAAAGCCGCAGATGCCTACCAGCGTGTCCTTGATTCCTTTCCCAGTGGCAGGCACGCGTACAACTGCGAATGGCGCATTGCCTGGGTGTCCTACTTGGATCATCGGCCTGATGCCGACGATCGCTTGACCAATTTTATTTTGAAGTACCCCACGTCTTCGAACGCCGTCGACGCGCTTTACTGGCTCGGCCGAAGTTCGGAACGCGCGGGGAATGTTTCGCACGCGCGCAGCTTTTACAACAAAGCCGTTGAGCGCTTCCCGCAAACGTACTTTGGCATTGCCGCCGCGGCTCGACTCGCCAAACTGGGTCCCGGGGAGGAGAACCCGGCAGAATTTTTGGATAAAATTCCGCCCGCGCCTCCGCTTCGTCCTTTCGACGAACCGATTCCCGTGGCCGCCGAGGAGCGCTGGGAGCGTGCGCAGGCCCTTCGCTCCATCGGGTTTGACTCTTCCGCGGAGCAGGAACTGAAGAACGCCTACTTCGCCACGCCTTCCCCGCGTTTTCTTTTGGAAGCTGCGCAAGCGGCCTTCGACCAGGGTCATTTCGGTGCAGGCATGGCGTATGCGCGTGCCATTGTTCCCAACACGGATGCCCGCAAGTTCAATGAAGTCCCTGTCGAATTATGGAAAGCGCTTTTCCCCTTGCCCTACGAAGCGGCTCTGCGGCGCGAAGCCGCCAAAAATGATTTTGACCCGATGTTTGCTGCGGGCCTGATTCGCCAAGAATCGACTTTCCAACCCGACGCGGTTTCCAAAAAGGATGCGATTGGTTTAATGCAAGTGCTTCCGAAAACCGGGAGGCTCCTTGCTCGCCAAATCAAAGTGCGCTATGTGAAAAACAAACTCTTCGATCCAGACTACAACATTGAACTCGGGATGGTGTACATCGCAAACCTCGTGCAACAATTTGGCTCGCCCGAAGCGGCCGCCGCCGCTTACAACGCTGGAGAAGACCGCATCTCTGCCTGGAAATCCGAGCGCAATTACGAGGAAATTCCCGAACTCGTCGAATCCATTCCTTTCACCGAAACTCGCGAATACGTGCAAATCGTCTTGCGAAACGCCCAACTCTACCGGATGATTTATGGGCAGCCCACTGTGGCTATGCAAGCGTCCACAGGTCACGCGCGCTGAAACTGGCATAAAGAAGTTCGTGTAGGGGCACGAGAGGTCGTGCCCTTGCTCTTTTGAATGCGTATTTTCTCGGAAGGTGCAATGAGCGCCCCTGATTCAACGATGGCTCAAATCTCGCGCCGGATGCTCTCTGCGAAAGCCGAGCAATTTACGGAATCCGTGATACGCGAAATGACCCGCCTTGCGATGAAGCATCACGCGGTAAACCTCTCCCAAGGCTTTCCCGATTTTGCCGCTCCCGAAGAAATCAAAGAAGCCGCGCGCCAAGCCATCGCCGACGACATCAATCAGTACGCAATTACCTGGGGCGCTAAGCCGCTGCGCGACGCCGTCGTGGAAAAATTCGCACGCACCCAAGGCGTCCAATACGATCCCGAGCGCGAAATCACCGTCTGCTGCGGCTCGACCGAAGCGATGATGTCCGCTATGATGGCCATCATCAATCCGGGCGACGAAATCGTCGTGTTCGAACCGTTCTACGAGAATTACGGTCCGGACGCGATTTTGAGTGGCGCCAGTCCGCGCTTCGTCAAGCTGCGCGCGCCCGATTGGACGTTCGACGAAAAAGAGCTCTCCTCTGCCTTTGGCCCATATACCAAAGCCATCATTCTCAATACGCCCAACAATCCCACCGGCAAAGTCTTCACTCGCGCCGAACTCGAATTCATCCGTGACCTCTGCGTCCGCTGGAACGCCTACTGCATCACCGACGAAATTTACGAGCACATCCTTTACGACGGGGCGAAGCATATTTCCATGGCCGCCATCGAGGGCATGCGCGACCGCACCATCGTCATCAACGGCCTTTCAAAAACTTACAGCGTCACCGGATGGCGCGTCGGCTGGGTCCTCGCTCCTCCGGGACCCACACAGCCCATTCGAAAGGTTCACGATTTCCTGACCGTCGGCGCGGCCGCCCCGCTTCAGCAGGCCGGTTCCATCGCGTTGCATTTCCCGCAGAGTTATTACAACCAACTCGCGGCCTCTTACACAGCGAAGCGCGAACGCATTCTGAAGATTCTTACCGCCGCTGGATTCACGGTCTTCAAACCGCGCGGCGCCTACTACGTCATGACCGACATTTCGCGTTTTCCCGATCCTGACTCCGTCAAGTTTCCTGCGGACACCAAGGACGTGCGCTTCGCCAAATACCTCGTCGAGAAAATCGGCGTGGCTGTCGTTCCCGGATCCAGCTTTTACAACGATCCTCGCGATGGAGCTTCGCAAGTTCGCTTCACTTTCTGCAAAAAAGAAGAGACCCTCGCCGCCGCTGAGCAGCGTCTCTCCAAGCTCCACGCATAACCGGACTCTTGCTCGTGAGACGCCGCAGAAATGAGTCGCAGCCTTGCCGCTTTCCTGACTTTTAAACACAGTCGAGAGGATCCTGCGAGTTACGAGTTGCTGTAACAATGTGCTAGAATCTCGGCGTTAAATATCGACTTATGAAACTGACTCTCATCCCGCCCAACACAAAACTGGAATCGAACGGCGAGGGCGCTCCGCTGGACATTTCGTCCAGCGCTACGCGAACCTTCCTGTGTTTTCTGACGGTAACTGACCAAATCGAACAGGAATCGCTCGACGTTTGCATCTACGGTTCCCCTGACGGCCAAGCTTGGACCCCCAAACCGCTTCTCAAGCTTCCCCAGCAGTTCTATCGGGGGCAGACCAAAATGGTCCTCGACCTGTCCTTCCGCCCTAAAATCAAGTTCATTCGCGGTTCCTGGGAACTCAATCGCTGGGGAAGGGGAGCACCGCTGCCGATGTTTGTCGTCGGTTTGGAACTGACGGAAGTCCCCGCGATGTCCCGTGAAACGCCCTCCAAGGCAGCCTCGGTTGCGGCCCGTTGAGGGGGTAGCTCTAGAGTTACGTCCAACTTTAAGTATCGGGTCGGTATATCCGCATTACAAACAAAGACTAATGTGCCTAAAAGGTGTGTAAATTTCGGGCATTCCTAAGCTTCCAGGGCTTTTAGGGGTAGGAGACTGACGGTCGGTTGCCCTGTGGTGGTTAGCCTCCTACCCCGCGAGTGGTCTTACTCATATAGACGATTTCAACCCCAAAATAGTTTCCTGCAACCTGCAAAATTCTGGACTTGCCCTCCCGCCTTTAAGCGGCGGTGTGGGCGAGCCAACTTCTCAGTCCGCAGCTTGTCAGGGCTATGCTCCCAGCGAAACCGTATCCAAATAGCGCGCCACTGCTGCTTTCCAGGCAAATTTCTGCCGAATGGCCGCCTGGAGCGCCTGCGCCGCAACTGGTTCGCCGTGTGTCAAATAGGTCTGCTTTGGGGGTGTCGGTAACCCGGACAGCCAGCGCAGCAGTTCGCTCTTTCCCGCGTGCGCTGAAAACTGGCCCATTTCGACAATCTCCGCGCAAACTGGCACCGTCTCCCCGAACAAGTTCAGGGTCTTAGCTCCCTCTCGCAGCGCGCGGCCCCGCGTGCCTTCCGCCTGGAAGCCCGCCAGGATGATCGCATTCTTCGCATCCGGGAGCCGCAGCGCCAGGTGATGCAACACACGCCCGCCACTCACCATTCCGCTCGCACTGATGATAATGCACGGCGTTTTCACCTTGTTGATGGCCTTGGACTCCTCCGCCGTGCGCGTCAGGTGAAACTCATGCACGTTTAGCGGATCGCCTTTGCCGTCGCTGCTTTCTTCACGCGCAAATTCCAGGTCGTGGTCTTCCTTGTGCTTGATGTACAGGTCCGTCGCGCTTAGCGCCATGGGACTGTCCACGTACACCGCAATGCGCGGAATCCGCTGCTGATCTTCCAGCCGCCGCAGGTAGTACATGAACGTTTGCGTGCGACCGATAGCAAACGCTGGAATCACGATGGAGCCACCGCGCTTTACGACGCGGTTCACGATTTGCGCCAGCAGTCCTTCCGGGTCCCCGTCCTCGTGCTCGCGGTCTCCGTAGGTCGACTCGCAAATCAGCACGTCCGCTTTGGACGGCGGCGTTGTGGGCTCTTTCAGGATCGGCTGGCCGTAGCGCCCGATGTCGCCCGAAAACACCACGACAGTTTTCTTCGCGCCTTCGCGAATCGCAAGTTCCAGGCTTGAAGAGCCGAGAATGTGCCCCGCATCGAACGACTCCACATGAAATTCGGGGCTGATGTCGAAGCCGCCACTTCGTGGCATCGGCTTCAACAGTTTCAAGACCGGATCCACGTCCTCCGGTTCGTAGAGCGCGCGCGCTTCCTCGTGGTGATTGTATTTCTTGCGCTTCGCGCGCTCCGCGTCTTCTTCCTGCAGGTGCGCGGAGTCCTTCAACAGAATCTCCGTCAGTTCCATCGTCGCGGGGTTCGCAAAAATGGGCCCGCGATAGCCGTCCCGCGCCAGCACCGGCAGCCAGCCGGTGTGGTCCAGGTGCGCGTGCGTCAGGACCGCGTAGTCGATCGTCTTCGGGTCCACCGGCAGGGGCTTGAAGTTGCGCTCTTTCAACTCATTCGCCCCCTGGAAGAGCCCGCAGTCCACCAGCAGCTTCTTGCTTGCCGCGCCGGAGCCCGCCGTCTCCACCAAGTATTTCGACCCCGTAACACATCCCGCCGCGCCTAGAAAAGTGAGTTTCGCCATAGCTCTGTCATTCTACCGATTTCGCGTGGCACGTCTACTCGTTCCTCTTTTCTTCCCTTCGCGGTTATCGCTTTGAGGCGGACTGCGCGCATGGAAATTCTTTGCGAGCGGGTCAACATTCGACAAAAAAGACTCCCGCATGGGTCAGGGGAAGTCGTGGGAAGAGGAGATCCAGGCCAGCTCCCCGGAGAGGATTTTGCCGGAGGGGTCGGTGTCGATGAGGGCTTGGACGCGCAAGCCGGAGTCGCGGGAATAAGGGAAAGCGCGGAGGATAACGTGGAAGCCGGTCGAAGTTTGCTCGACGGTGGCTTTGGGGAAGCGCGCGAGTTGGAGGAACCGGCTGGCGACGGAGGAATTGCGGGCGGCGTCGAGAGCGGGAGTGGGTTCAGGCTTGTAGGTTGTGACGGCGGAGCCGGGGTCGAAGTCGGCGCCTGGGCCAACGGGGACTTCGACATCATGCAGGGCGCGCTCGGTTTCGACGATGCCGTGCCAGCGAAAAGGGGAGTTGGATTCGGCGAACGCCGCGACCTTGTGAGCCAATTCGCCGCGGTAAGTGCGGGATTCGAGAGCGGCGATAGCGTCACCGTGGAAAACGACGCGGACACCGAGATAGAGGATTAGAGCCACAGATGCGAGAGTCGCGCCGAGACGGCCGCGCGGGCCTTTGCGGCGGGCGCCGATTTCCTCGGTGACGAGACCGCTAAGGAGCGGGAGAAGGATGCCTGCGAGAAGAATTCCGAGGACCCAGAGGTCGAGCGAGGGGAGCCAATCCAGAGCAAAGCGGTGAGATGAGAAAGGCCAGAGGAGCTCAACGCCGGTGGTTTGGCAAAGATCCAGGATGGGGTGAAGGAGCGCTACGGCAAGGGCCGCAGCAAAAATCGTGGCGCGCGAGATTTGGCGTTCGGGATTCTTGGGCTTGAGGAAAAAAAATAGAACGGTGACGAGGAGACTGAACACGAGAGCGGCGAGCAGTGAGTGAAAGTAAGTGCGATGGAAAGAGAGATACGCGGAGGGACCGAAATAGGTGCTGCAGAGGTCCACATCAGCAGTTGTTCCGGCAAGGACGACAGCGATGGTGGCCGAGCGAGAAAGGCGGGGGAAGGCGGCGCGTTGAAGAGTAAAAGAGGCCAGGGCGTGGGTGAGCGGATCCATAGCCGAGAAGTTATCTCAGAACGCTGCATCGAGTCGCAAGTAAAAGCGGCGGCAAGCCGCCGCACTCCAAACGGACGGCCTCAGAAGGCCGTCCCTACACAGCCACAGACGCCGGTAAGATGCCGGCGCTGCAGAATGGGGCGCAGCCGTCCTGCGCCCCTACAAGAGGCTAGATTTCGCGGCCTCCAGTGCGGGGCGGGCGAGGGAAACGCCGGCCCCACATGTTGAAAAAAGTTCGCGGTCAGTAAGCTGCAGCCTAGGCCGCGGCGGGCTTGGCCCGTTGGAAGAAAGCGAGCAGCTCCGCGTTAATCACGTCTTTGTGGGTGGAGCACATGCCGTGAGGCGCGCCGGGAATGACTTTCAGCGTGGCGCCGTTGACGAGCTTGGCGGACAATAGCGCGGAGTCGGCGATGGGGACGATTTGGTCGTCGTCGCCGTGAAGAATGAGCGTGGGCACGTCCATTTTCTTGAGGTCTTCGGTGAAATCGGTTTCGGAGAACGCTTTGATGCAGTCGTAGACCGCTTTGTGACCAGCCATCATGCCCTGAAACCAGAAGGAATCCCGCAAACCTTGAGAGACGTTGGAGTTTGGCCGATTGGCGCCGTAGAAGGGAATCGTGAGGTCTTTGAAAAACTGCGAGCGGTCGCTGAGAACGCTTTTGCGAATTTTGTCAAAGACTTCCATGGGCAAGCCGCCTGGATTCGAAGGAGTCTTGAGCATGATTGGCGGAACGGCACCAATCAGCACGGCTTTGGCGACGCGCTTCGAACCGTGGCGGCCGATGTAGCGGGCGACTTCGCCGCCGCCGGTGGAGTGGCCGACGTGGATGGCGTTCTTGAGGTCGAGGGCTTCGGTGAGCGCGGCGAGGTCGTCGGCGTAGGTGTCCATGTCGTTGCCATTCCAGGGCTGGCTTGAACGGCCATGGCCGCGGCGGTCGTGAGCGATGCAACGATAGCCGCGGTCGGCCAGGAAAATCATTTGATCTTCCCAAGCGTCGGCGCTGAGCGGCCAACCGTGGCTGAAGACAACGGGCTGGCCCGAGCCCCAGTCCTTGTAATAAATCTGCGCGCCATCCTTGATGTTGAGTGTGGCCATGAGAAGTCTCCTTTGAGCAGGAATATGTTCGAGTAGTACAACAAAGATCCGAAGGCGATGAACCCGGAAGTCATCAGGCACCTCCCCTGAAACGAATCGGTTGGATGTGCGAGAGGAGACGAAGTATACACCGGGGCGTATGAAAGGAAAAGTCGGCGAAGGCGAAGAAGAAGAGTTAGCAGCAGGAGTGCCTCACTCCAGCAAAGGCGCCCCCCTCAGAAGGCGGCCGCTAGAAACTAAGACGCGATAGTGTTTGCTAACTGTGGGGTGCACCATGCTGCGCCCCTACGAGAAAAAAGTTCGCAGAGAAGAATTCATGCAGGCTTGCGAGGGACGAGGAGCTTGAGGGCATGGGGGATGATGCGGAACTCGACGGGGAGGCGCGCGAGCGGCTCGCCGTCAATTTGCGCGTGGACGGGATTCGAATCGAGCGGTTCGCAGAGGACAGAGTCGGATTTGAAAAATTCGAGGCCAGGCGTGCCGCGGAGTTTATTGAGCCAGAGCAAAGGCAAATAGCTGAGATAACGGAGGCCGCTGCGCGTGGCGAGAGTCAGGATTTCGAAGCGGTCTTCGAAAAGATCGGCTTCGGTGGTGATTTTGAACGGGCCGCCGTAATTTTGCGTGCGGCCGACGATGACGAGAGAGGCGTCGATTCTGAGATCGCCGCTGACGACGCGGAAATGCGGGAATTTGTAGCGGAAAACCTCGCGAAGGCCTCCCCACCAATAGGCAAGAATGCCCACGCGTGACTTGAGGCCGAGGCTGACCGAGTAGACGATCATGCCGTCGGGGCCGGCGCCGGCGACGCTGAGAAAATACTTTTTCTTTTCGGGTTGCTCGAGAGGAGTGGCAAGGCCGAGGGCGATCTCTTTCACTTCGCCGTGGACAAGCTTTTGTGCAGCTTTGGGAATGTTCCATGGCAGACCCAGTTCTTTGGCGAGAATGTTGGCGGTGCCGCCGGGAAGAAGGGCCAGCGGGACGCGATGGCCGTTGTGGTGAGCCGCCAGGCCGTTGACGATTTCATTGAGTGTGCCATCGCCGCCGCAGGCGATGACGAGGCCGCGGTTTTCGGCGGCGGCGCGCGCGGCGATTTCGGTGGCGTGGCCGGGGCCGGTGGTCTCGGCGAGGTCGGCGTCGATGCCGCGCGTGGCAAAAATGTGGCGCGCTTGATCGAGCAAACGCCGGCGGCCGCTGCCGCCATTGCCGGCGTTGGGATTGTGGATCATCAGGGCGTTTTGCCGGTCAGCGGTCATCTGGTTCTCCGTAGGGCCGTCCCTTCATTCTATATAATGTAGGTCAAATTTATACGGTGTTTCCCCAAACTTTGTGACGTAATGAAAGTAAGGATGTAAAAAAGATGTAATGAAAAGAACGTCGGGCTGATGGATTGCGAGGATGCCGGTGGCTCTAAACACAGAGGACACGGAGGAACGGAGAACACAGAGAAGAGAAAGACGAGCAGAGAAGAGCGAGGGCGAGAGAGGGTATGGCGAAAGCGGCGGCGGCAAACGTGAAGGACGTGAAAAAAGAGATTGAAGAACTGCGCGAAAAGCTGGGCTATCACGAATACCGGTATTACGTGCTGGATGAGCCGGAGATCTCGGACGCGGCATACGACCGGTTGATGGAGCGGTTGAAAGAGCTGGAAGCGGCACATCCGGAGCTGGTGACACCGGATTCGCCGACGGTGCGTGTGGGCGGCGCGCCACGGGAGGGTTTTCAGACCGAGCGGCACGGTCGGCCGATGCTGAGCCTGGACAACGCGTTTTCGTATGATGCGCTGCGCGAATGGGACCGGCGCGTGCGAGAGGGGAGCGGCAAGGAAAAAATCGAGTACATTGCGGAGCACAAGTTCGACGGGCTGAGCATTTCGCTGCAATACGAAGATGGCGTGCTGGTGCGCGGGGTGACGCGCGGAGACGGTACGACGGGCGAGGATGTGACGCCGAATGTGAAGACGATCCGGTCGGTGCCGCTGCGCGTGGATGCTGCGGCGCTGAAAAAAGCGAAGCTGCGAGCGGATTTCGAGGTTCGCGGGGAAGTGATGATGACGCGGAAAGCGTTCGAAGAGCTGAACAGGCAGCAGGAACGGATTGGCGGGAAAATATTCGCAAATCCACGAAATGCGGCGGCGGGAGCTGTGCGCGTGCTCGACCCGAAGATCACGGCGTCGCGAAAGCTGGACTTCTTCGCGTATTACCTGCTTGTGGATGGAAAGGTGCGGTTCGCGAAGCATTCAGAGGCCCTGGAAGCTCTGAAGCAATTACGGTTCCGCGCCTCGGACGATTGGAAGCTATGCAATGGGATTCAGGAGGTGATTGTCTATTGCGAGGAGTGGGACGCGAAACGGGAGAAGCTGCCGTACGAAATTGATGGCGTGGTGATTAAAGTGAACTCCACGGCGATCCAAAATGAACTGGGTTACACGGCCAAGGCCCCACGGTGGGCGATTGCGTTCAAATATCCGGCGCGGCAGGAAACGACGGTGGTGAAGGACATCGTCGTGAACGTAGGTCGCACGGGGGCGTTGACGCCGGTCGCGATTCTGGAACCGGTGCAAGTCGGAGGCGTCACTGTCAGCCGATCCACGCTCCACAACATGGATGAAATCGAGCGGCTGGGATTGCAGATTGGCGACAAGGTGCTGATCGAACGCGCGGGAGAAGTGATTCCGCACGTGCTGAAAGTGGTGAAGCCGGGGAAGGACCGAAGGCCGTTTCGGATGCCGAAGACGTGCCCGGAGTGTGGGAGCGCGATTCACCATGTTGAGGGAGAAGTGGCGTACCGGTGCGTCAACGCAGCGTGCCCGGCAAAGAGGAAAGAATCGATTTTGCATTTCGCGAGCCGGCACGCGATGGACATTGACGGCTTGGGTGAAAAAATTGTGGACCAGCTGGTGGACAAAGGGCTGGTGAAAGACGTTGCGGATTTGTATTCGATCAAAGAGGAGCAAGTTGCGGTGTTGGAGCGCATGGCCGAGAAGTCCGCAAAGAATTTGCTGGAGGAGATTGAGGCGAGTAAGAAACAGCCGCTAGCGCGGGTGATTTATGCGCTGGGGATCCAGTTTGTGGGCGAGCGCACGGCGCAATTGCTGGCGGAGCATTTTTCGTCGCTGGAGGAATTGGCCGACGCGAAAGAGGAGGAACTCGAGCAAGTGCCGGAGGTGGGGCCGAAAGTGGCGGCAAGCATCGTGGAGTTTTTCTCGGAGCCGGCGAACCGGCAGTTGATTAAGAAGTTGGCGAAGGCCGGAGTGCAGCCGAAGGCGGAAAAACGAGAGGTCAAGAGCGATAAGTTTGCGGGGAAGACGTTTGTGTTTACGGGAACGCTGGCAAATCGCACGCGGGAAGATGCAGGAGCGATTGTGGTGGAACATGGAGGGCAGGTGAGCGGGTCGGTGAGCAAGAAGACGAATTACGTGGTGGTGGGGCAGGATCCGGGATCGAAATACGACAAAGCAAAGGAGTTAGGAGTGACAATTTTGAGCGAGGGGGAGTTTGAGAAGCTGGTGGGGCGGAAGTAAGGGAATTTAGCGGCGGTAGTTCCGCCCGCTTTCCCGGCGAAAAAGTTTCAAAGAAAGCTGACACTAGTCCTGGAGAAGGCCTCTTGGCTTCAAGCACACGCATCTGGCGAGATGGTAAGACTGGTCATTGCTGTCGACAATGCAAGAAAGCAGGCTGAGACGCGCTATAATGAAAGTGGCGGGTGAGCCGGGCGATCGCTGGTTTGCCTTAGGTACTGCGGCCGGAGGGTAAACCCTTCGGCTCCTTGCGGCACCTCAGGGCAAGCGGGAGGAAAGTCCGGACACCGTCCTGAGACACGTTGACCGCTCTGCGCTCACTACGAGGTTGCGAGCAGACGAGCACCGAAGTGCCGGGCTAAACCCCGGCGCTTCGCAAGCCAATCTAGCTTGATGGACACGGCTGGTGGGCGGAGAGCGGTCAACGGAACTCTCGATATGGCAACGCGCCTGATAACGTCAGGGGGCTGGCCACGCAGGCTCTGCCGAAAGGCAGAGTTGCACGCTTCGACGTGCAGCGTTCCGGTTAGACCGGAACGTAGGTGCGGCTAAGCTACGGAAAGTGCCACAGAGAAGAGACCGCCGGCGGAGCGCAGCACGGTGGCAGTCGCGCAGGGAAACCTGAGCGACGCCAGAATGCGTGCAACGTTAGGCAAGGGTGAAAAGGTGGGGTAAGAGCCCACCGCTCCGGTGGTGACATCGGAGGCACGGAAAACCCCGCGTGGTGCAAGGCCAAATAGGAGGGGAGAGCCGGCCCGGCTCGCTGAGCGCGTTTTCGAAAGAAAGCGCGCTTCGTTCGCGGCGGCGCAAGCCGCTGCGAATGGAGAACCCTCGGGTAGGCTGCTGGAGTCACGGTGCGAACCGTGACCTAGAGGAATGATCGCCGCGGTGAACAATTCGCAAAATCAATTGTTTACTCGACAGAATCCGGCTTATATGGCTCGCCCGCCAACTATTCTGTTTGCCGTAACTTAGGAGGCATCCTTTAGCTTTATGGGTCTCTCGCGAAAATCCTATCCTGGTGCGAATGCCTTTGAAATCAGCAACATTCAAGTAGATGAAATTGAGGCCGTGCTTAACGGGCCATAGGAAAGTAACAATGTTACATTACCGCGAAAGCCTTCCGCGATAGCGGCCTTGAAAGATACGACCTCAAAGCGAAAGTTGACAATTCCGTTGCAAATGACATGCGAAACCTTACCAAAGAGCAATTCAAGTCTAAGCAGCAGCCCATGCTTCTCGAACTCTTGGCTGACCTTTTTAAGCTGGAGGTTCATCGCGAAACCCGCGAGCTTCCTGTTTGCGAGCTTGTTGTCGCGGGCAACGGAGCAAACCTCCAGCAAGCAACGGTTGGCGAATTACCGCAGATGCGTTTCGGGAAAGGCCTGATAGCAGGCCAATCGGAGCCCATTGGTCTGGCACAGAATGGTCGGCCTTCCCTGGTGCGGATGCTGTCGCTAGAGCTCCAGCGTCCCGTCTTGGATAAGACTGGGCTCAAAGGTATCTATGACTTCTCGCTGGAGTGGACCCCTGATGATCGTCTAGGTGTGGAACACGGACCTTCTCTCTTTGTGGCAATTCAGGAGCAGCTGGGACTTAAACTGCTCCCATCAAATGAGCAAACGGCGCCAGTTCAAGTGCTTGTTGTGGATCATGCGGAGCGAGTAACGAGCAACGAGAAGGTGAACGCGGTACACCTGAATTGAATTGGGCTCACAGCGATTGGATTGGATATCGGGCTTGTTTCGGCGCCCGCTATTTTCAATAATTTGCAGAGCCCAAGGTCACGGTCGGCTGCTTATGCGCAGTCGTCCGGGCTCCACTACGGTAAATGCATCTCCCAGCCGCGAACCTAACTTGGACACCGCCTGAATTACGGTCGCGGACTTGGCACGGCGCGCTCGGCTGGGAAACCTTACCAGGATTACGCCGGCTGATGAACGACCGCGTGCGTAAATCAATTCGCCGAAATCGCGGTCTTCCGTGATGAGCACACGCTTCTCTTTTAAAGCACGTTCCAACACTTGGTCATCGGTCGCGCCCTTCGCGATTTCTGCGATGGCAACCACGTCGTGACCGGCTTCGCGCAACGCCTGGATTACGGGCCTGGCACAGCTTTCGTCGGCCACGAAGTTCATGCGTTAGGATTTGCTCGCGAATGGCTCGTTTGGGAGCAGCACCACTTCCTCGTGTGCGACGCTCGCCGCGCCATAGGCTACCGCCGCCCGGATATCTTCCGTTGTGAGGTGCGGGTAATCTTCCAGCAGTTCGCCCTCGCTGGCGCCCTCGGCGAGTTTACGTAGGATCAGCTCGACGGTGATTCGCGTCCCTCGAATCACTGGTTTCCCCATCATAATCGCTGGGTCAATGTCGATTCGCTCAGTGGTCATTGGCAATCCTCTTCACAAATCATATCGCCATTGCGAAAACTGTGCCATAACTGTGACACAAAACCTGTTTTTGCTGCCAAGACTGATTTTATGACAGGTTTCATTTATTGATTCACGTAACTTATTGAAAGTAAAGAGTTGCTCGAAGATTCCAGCTTACCGGCTCGCCCGCCACTACTTCACTAACTCCGGGGAAAAAAAAACCGCTAGAATCACGCCACAATCGGTAGCAAACGGCACACGTGAACGACCGCGCCGCGAAGGCGATTCGCGTTTCTTTTCGAGGCGACCGTTTCGCTCGATTGTTTCTTGGGCCCGCTTGAGGCGGAGGGGAACGGAAGGCCTGCTCACCGCCGGGCTAAAGGCGAATCGTTGACCCATGCGGCACAATCGCCCGCAGAGATTGGTTTGCCCCGAAGAAGAAGCAACGCGATGGGCTGATGAAGTGCCTGGACGCGCTCAAGCATTGGACTACCTATTTCTTTGCGTTCTGGAAATGGTACGGATGGAAATAAGCCTTCCGAGAAAGCCTAGGAATCCAAATCGATTCGCACGGTAAGAAGTTCCGTGCCGAAGAAGCGCACGGCGGCGGCGTTCGAAGCTGCTGCCGGAAAGCTGACGAGAGAGCCAGCGCTGACGCTCGCGGGGATCGTCACCCAGCAACAGATGCGCGGCGCCGGTGTGCCAGCGGAGGCGAAATCCATTGCGGAGCTTGACGCGGACGCGCGGATTTTTAGCAATATTGCGAACGTAGCCGGCATCCATGCCATGCTCAGCGACGAGCCAGAATTGCTGGCCAACACGTCCGTTACCCACCGCGGTGCGGCGAGGCTTGCCGGTCGCGCGGCCGATGGTTTCCAGGAGCGCGCAACCAGGCGGAACAATTCCCAAGGCAAACGAAAGCTTGATGGGCGGGTTGAGAACAAACTTCTGCATCAAAGGAACGATTTGGCGCTTCATCGCTGCCGCGAAGCACTGCGCCAAGCCTTATCGTGACGCAAATTCACGGACGCAGCCGCGGCAAGCCCGATTCCCGGAAGGAAATTCGTGGTCGATTCGGGCCATACCTAGGATTTTACAAAAAGGCTGCGTCCCGGTAGTGTGATGTCGGTGTGAGGTAGCAGAAAATGAAGACGATTAAAGGACCGGCAATTTTCTTGGCGCAATTTGCGGACGACAAACCTCCTTTCAACCGGCTAAGCGATATTGCCAAATGGGCGGCGGGGCTTGGCTACAAAGGGGTGCAAATTCCGACGTGGGACGCGCGGCTTTTCGATCTGAAGCGCGCGGCGGAAAATCGCAAGTATTGCGACGAGATTTTGAGCACCCTCGCGGCAAGCGGCGTTGCACTTACGGAGCTTTCTACGCACCTGCAAGGGCAACTGGTGGCGGTACATCCGGCATATGACGCGGCATTTGACGGCTTCGCTCCGGAATCCGTTCGAGGAAATCCTCCCGCGCGGCAGGCATGGGCTGCCGAACAGCTTTTGTTTGCGGCGAAAGCTTCGGCGAATTTGGGAGTCAAGGCCCACGTGACATTTTCGGGCGCGCTGGCTTGGCCCTACATTTATCCATGGCCGCAGCGGCCGCCGGGATTGATCGAGACGGCGTTTGAGGAATTGGCGAAGCGCTGGAAGCCAATTTTGGATGCGTTTGATGCGGCGGGGGTTGACCTTTGCTTCGAATTGCACCCTGGCGAAGATCTTCATGACGGCCTAACGTTCGACATGTTCCTCGATCGAGTCGGTGGACACAAACGATGCAATATTTTGTTTGATCCGAGCCATTTTGTGTTGCAGCAGCTTGATTACCTCGCCTTTCTCGACATCTACCATTCCCGCGTCAAGATGTTCCACGTGAAAGATGCGGAGTTTCATCCAACCGGCCGCCAAGGCGTTTACGGCGGATACCAGAGGTGGGTGGAGCGCGCGGGGCGGTTCCGGTCACTGGGCGACGGTCAGGTGGATTTTCGCGGCATTTTTTCGAAGCTGGCGCAATACGATTTCGATGGCTGGGCGGTCCTCGAGTGGGAGTGCTGTATAAAAAGCAGCGACCAGGGAGCGCGGGAAGGCGCGCCCTTTATTGCGCGGCACATTATCGAGACGGCAGAGCGAGCGTTTGACGACTTCGCAAAATCTGGTGCCGACGAAGAAGCGAACCGCAGAATGCTGGGGCTGCCGGCTCGAAAGGAAGGGAAACATGCCGGGTGAAGCCAGGAGTGAGAGCAAGCGTCGGCGGCTGCGACTCGGCATGGTGGGAGGCGGGCCGGGCGCATTTATCGGCGCGGTGCATCGTATTTCCGCCCGAATGGATGACTGCTATGAGCTGGTTGCTGCGGCGCTGAGTTCCGACCCGGGAAAGAGTCTGGCCGCCGCCAAGGACCTGCACATTCCGCGTGCGTACGGGCGATTTGAAGAAATGGCTGCGGCCGAAGCCGGGCGTCCGGATGGCATCGAGGTGGTGGCTATCGTCACACCCAATCATATGCATTACGTGAATGCAAAAAAGTTTCTCGACGCGGGGGTTCACGTGATCTGCGACAAGCCGCTGACGACGACGCTCGAGGACGCGCTGGACCTGGCGAAAATTGTCGAACGCAGTGGCTTGATTTTCGGGTTGACGCACAATTACACCGGCTACCCAATGGTGCGGCAGGCGCGCGAGATGGTGCTAGCGGGAGAACTTGGCGCGCTGCGGGTGATTCAAGCGGAGTATGCGCAGGATTGGCTTTCGACGCCGCTGGAGAGGACGGGGCAGAAACAAGCCGAGTGGCGCACGGATCCCGCGCGCAGCGGACCGGGCGGCTCCCTGGGAGACATCGGCACGCACGCGCACAACTTGGCTTGTTTTGTGACCGGGTTGCCGGTGCAACAGGTTGCGGCCGAGGTGACGACGTTCGTGCCGGGGCGGCGGCTCGACGACAACGTGCAAATGTTGCTGCGCTTTCCCAAAGGCGTGAAGGGCATGCTCTGGGCGAGCCAGGTTGCGGCGGGAAACGAGAACAATCTGCGTTTGCGCGTTTATGGTGAGAAGGCCGGATTGGAATGGCAGCAGGAGAATCCGAACGAACTCACTTTCATGCCTTTGGGGCAGCCGCGGCGGATTATGAAGCGCGGTGGACCAGGAACGGGAAGTGCTGCCGCGCGGGCGATCCGAATCCCGGCGGGGCATCCGGAAGGGTATCTGGAAGCATTCGCGCAGCTCTACAAAGATTTGGCCGAGCAGATTACGGCAAAACAGGAAAGCCGCTCACCGGATCCGCAGTCGATGCTCGTCCCGGGAATCGCCGAAGGCGTGGAGGGAATGCGATTTATTTCCGCGGTGCTGGAGTCCTCGCGCAAAGGCTCCGCATGGACGGCGCTTTCGGGCTCGCGGTAACTGCTATCAAGGCGCGCCCTGATCGCGTGGCTATAAGAAAACAGCGCGGCGTTTAAAAGAATGGGTGAAAAGTTTCTATTGCGCTGACTTGCGCAAGCTCCCACAATAAGCCAAGGCTCCCAAGAGCCATGAAATTGGAGTCTTACCATGGATGAAGTTCTTCGTACCGCACCGCTTAAAGAAACTGCTCCTCTCACCGAATCTGCTCCCCTTAAGGAGCTCGATGACTGGGATGATTTTGTAGCCACGCGCTATCGGCCAGGAAAATCGGAAGAGCAATTCCGGAACTATCGGGCCGACGCCAATCCCACGGTTACGGAGTTCTACCGGCAGAATCACGCACACCAAACTTTAGATTTTGTTCTAAAGAAAAAAGCGGAGTACTGCGGACGCAAGCGAGGGAAGAAGAGCATCTGGGAAATGGCTGAGTACCTGAATACGCTGGTGGACGAGAGCGATCCAGACACGGACTTGAGCCAGATCGAGCACCTGCTGCAAACTTCCGAGGCGATTCGCAAAGATGGCCACCCGCGTTGGTTCATTCTCACGGGTTTCCTACACGATTTAGGGAAAGTGCTGTGCTTGTACGGCGAACCGCAGTGGGCGGTGGTAGGGGATACCTTTCCGGTTGGTTGTGCGTACTCGGATCAAGTGGTTTTCCCGGAATTTTTCGCCGCCAATCCGGACGCGAGTGTCCCCGAATATCAGACCAAGTACGGCATTTACGAACCCCGCTGCGGGCTAGATAAGGTGCATCTCTCATTCGGGCATGACGAATACATCTATCAAGTCGCGCGGAACTACCTTCCCGAAGAAGGGCTGTACATGCTCCGCTATCACTCGTTTTATGCGGCCCACCGGCACAACGCCTACCGCCACCTGATGAATGAGCACGACGAGGGGATGTTTGCGTGGGTGCGGAAGTTCAATCCCTACGATCTTTATTCGAAGGGGCGCCAGCGCCCCGACACGAAAGCCCTTCTTCCTTTTTATCAGGACCTGGTGTCCGAGTTTTTCCCCGACCAAATTGATTGGTAGCTGCCAAGTCTATCAGGCAAATCATTGCTCCAGGGAAGGCTGGATTTTTGTCTTCAGCGCAGACCCATTAGAGGACATCGATCGAACACTTTGCCGTCTGCCTTGAACGCGACGCCGTTCTGCAGAGCCCACTTGTCAAACAGCGCGGGATTGGTGGAGAGGTGCAGCAGCGCGGTGGCTATTTCTTCGACTTTAGGCATGCCGTTGTGCACGAGATAAAAGCAAGTTTCTTCGTAAGGGGACTTAGGATCTTTGGGATTCTGGACCCGCCTAATGAACCTATCGCGCAGCTGAAACTGCACCTTGCCCACGTTCAGAACATAAGCGCCATCTATCTTCGTCGCGCCAGTGAGCGCAAGGATGCGATTCAGAAAGGCAGCGGCGCGCTGGTCCCTGGAGAGAGCCGGTGCACGCAAGCCGTTTGTTTCCCGATGGCCTCCAAATAGGGAGAATCCTCCTGGCCCGTTGGCATGCAAGCCGTAGGAGAAGGCCTGGTTCGCTGGCCTTTGCGGCGCAATCGCATGGGCCAAATCCCTTCGGCGAAGTTCGAAGAGAGCGAATTTCCACCGGAGAAGCACAAGGACACCTACAAGCACGGCGAAGACGACCACGGGCAAGATTGCAGAAGCCATCATGGCTATGACACCCGCCAGACATGGCCCGCGCCCGCCACAGCTTTCGCCTTGATCGTAACGAAGCCGCGCTGCCGATTACCACATCTGGACTGACGATTCTAGGTCTAGCCGCCAGCGATCGGGTGAACCATCAGGACTTCATTTTGCGCCCGAGTAATTTTCTCGATGCGTTCACCGGTGGCGATGTCGAACGGCTGCGCTCCGGTCTTGGCTTCGTATTCCGCAATCACCCGGTTGACTTCGTCCATGTCGGCGGTTGCGGGATCGTACTCGAGAATCGTGGTATCGCCCTGGGATGAAAACGTCACAATCTTGGCGTTCATGCTTTGGTCTCCTGTGGGACTTCATCTAGCTTCCTGCGGGTTAGAAGCTGGCGGGTTGGGGTCCCTCCCGCCATATTGCACCGATTTCCAAAGATGTCAAGACTGCATTTGGCCTGCAATAACTCAGGTAACGTTTCGACCCATGGAGGATTTTGTTTTTTTTTGAAGCAGCCTGTGGCTTTGACTAAGAGAGGTCTAGTAGTACTTCAACGCAGATTCGCAGCACGCGTTTTTTGTCGGCTCGATTCAGCTCAACGTGAAATGGGCATGCGAATTACATTCGTGAACTCGTCTGGCAGAACGGCGACGCCATCGCGGAAGGCCACCACTTTGCCCGAATTGGCAGCGACGCGCTCGCCGGGAACGACAATCCCGACAAGATTGAGTGGATCAGCCGCGGACACCGTGATGATTTCGCCGGATGGCAGCTGATTGCGCATGGCGCGGAGAGATTCCACGGACCCAGGCAAAGCGAATTGCTCTCCCAGGAAATTGCTGACGAAGCGGCCGCCGCGAACTTCGCCACGATCTTCCAGTCGGCGAAAAGTGATGAGCAACTCGCGCCACTTGGGGAGAATGGTTTCGCGCGTGAGAAGCTCGCGAAAGACGACGCCATAGCGGCGGAGCAGCATCCAGCAAATGGCTTCGAGGGCGCGGTTGCGGTCGGGGTTCTCGTTCGAATAGAGCAGCGACCAGCGGCCTGCGCTGTGGCGCGGGCGCGAAGTGCGCCCGCTGCCCTGGCCGGAGCGACGCTTGGGATCGATGAGCGCGCGGAGGTTATCAAAACCGTCCGCGGTTAGCATGCCTGCGGTGACCAGCTCCCAGAGCGCGGTTTCCACTTCAGACTTCAGCTTGCCGGTGCCGCGGACAATGTCGGCGAAAAAAGAAGCGCCGCGCTGGCGCAGGTACAGGTGGACGGAAGCGGCATCGGGGCTGAGGCCAACCGCGCTCGCCTCGCTTCCTTCGCGCTGGGGGATCATCCAGTCCGCCTCTTCGCGCACGAAGAAAGTAATCGGAGCAACACTGGTGGGAATGACGCGGCGTTTTCCGTCGGAGAGCGCTTCCAGTGTGGCCGGATGTGGAGATAGGCGGCCCCAGCCGACCGCGCCCGTCAAGCAAAGCTGGTCGAGAACTTTGGGGTCGTAATCCGCGATGCGGCGTTTGAGGATTTGGCGCTCCCAGGAATTTGCAGGGGCTTCGAAGCCTTGCACCTGGCGAATCGCTTCGAGAGTGCCTCGCTCGCCGAGAAGCTGCGTGCCAGGGGACACGTGCTGCCAGCGAAGCAGCCAGTTCATGAATTGCGCGGGGGTGACAGACTGGATTTCTTTGCGAAGCTGCCCGAGCGTCAGCCGGTGGATGCGCGCAAGCAGGCGGCGCTCACACCACTCGGTTTGTTCGGAGTGAGGATCGGTAAACCTGCCGCGCAGGACAACGCCTCTGGTCTCCAGACGGAGCAAAGCGTTGTCCATGTCCGGGGCTGGGAGCGCGAGGACGGTGGCCAGTTGATTTGCAGTCAAAGGACCGGAATGTGAAATCCAGCCGGTTACCAGCGACAGCAGGGCATCTTCGCGGGAGATCGCAAAGGAATCTAGGGTCGGAGGTGGGACTTCAAAGCGGGCCGTGGGGAAGATTTGCGAGAACGCGGTCACGCGCTCTGCTGCAACCCAATAGCTCGAGCTGCCCACATTCGCCCGGCCGATTCTGTGATTGGCGACGAGCTGCTCGAAAAACGGGTTCCAAGTTCCGAGCGATTCCTGTAGCTTCCCGAGCACATGATTGCCTTGGAGTGGTGCGACATTGATAGAGGCTGGCAAAGCAACGAAAGTCAGTAGCGCGTCGTGCAACTCCTCGGCGTCGCGTACGTCGGGCCACGCTTGGTCGCACACTTCGGCAATAGCCTCCGGATTGAGCCGGCCGATTTCTCCCAGTACCGCCTCAGGCAAGATGCGGCGCATCTCGACCGCACGGGCGCGGCGCTCTTCGAGCGGCGCATCGTCGAGATAGGCATAGGGATTGGCATTAAGAATTTCGTGGGAAAACTGAGATGGAACCGGCGTGTCTACCGCGAGGGAGGTGATGCGGCCATCGGTGATGTCGCGAATCACGCGCTCGAGCCCTTCGATGTCGAGGGCTTCGGTAAGAACGTCCTTCATCACTTCGCGGATAAGTGGATGCTTCGAAATCGCAATGTCGCCTTCCGGAAGGTTTTCCTGGCAAGCGAGGGCCTCGGGAAAAACGGCGGACAGCAAGTCGTCGGCGCGCATGCGCTGGATCGGCGGCGGAACTTTTTTGCCATTGCGAAAACGAAGCAACGCCAGCGCGCGGCCGGCGTCCCAGCGCCAGCGCGCAGTGAAAAGCGGAGAAGCCAGCACGGCTTGCTCCAAAACGGAGCGAAGGGAATTGGAATGGAGAAAGTGAAACACATCGGCGAGCGGAAAACTGTGTTGCTCGCTGAGGGAGATATTCAGTCCATTATCGGTGGCCGCGGCTTGTAGCTCGAAATTAAACGAACGGCAGAAGCGTTTGCGCAACGCCAGACCCCACGCTTTGTTGATGCGCGCGCCGAAGGGAGCGTGGATGATAAGTTGCATGCCGCCGCTTTCGTCGAAGAAGCGCTCGGCAATGACGGTGGTTTGCGTGGGAACCGCTCCCAGCACGGCTCGGCCACCGATGATGTACTCCACGGCTTGCTCCGCGCCGGCATCATCCAAGCCGCATTCAAGTTTGAGCCAGTTCACTGCCGCGCCGAAGTCCGGCGTCGCTTTCGTGTCCGCATCCGGCGCGCTACGCGGAATGAAGGAACTGATTTTATCGCGCAGGTCGGAAACATGGGCTGAGAGTTCATCCGTGCGTGCGGGCGCTTCGCCGCGCCAGAAAGGTATCGTCGGCGCGGCTCCTTGCGCGTCTTCTACGAGCACGCGCCCCGATTGCACGCGGCGAATGCGCCAGGAAGTATTTCCCAGCAGCATGACGTCGCCGACAAGGCTCTCCACCGCGAAGTCTTCGTCCACGGTACCAACGATCGTGCCTTCGGGATGAGCCACCACGGTGTAAAGGGAATTCTCGGGAATGGCGCCACCGCTGGTGATGGCCGCAAGCCGGCTGCCGCGGCGCGCGCGAACTATCCCGTTCACGCGGTCGCGATGCAAGTAGGCAGCATAGCGCCCGCGACTGCTAGCGATGCCTTCGGAAAGCATCTCGATGAGTTCGTCGAAATCTGCGCGCGGAAGGTTGCGGTAGTGATAAGCACGGCGCACGGATTGGAACAGTTGGTCTTCCTTCCAATCCTCGGCGGCGCACATGGCGACGATTTGCTGAGCCAGAATGTCGAGGGGCGCTTCGGGGACGGCAAGTCGGTCGAGGTCGCCCTGACGAATCGCCCGGATGAGCGCTGCGCATTCGAGCAAATCGTCGCGCGTGGTAGCGAAAAACCGGCCTTTGGGCACGGCTCCGCGCCAGTGGCCTGCGCGGCCAATGCGCTGCAGGGCTGCGGCGATGGAGCGCGGCGAGCCAATCTGGCAGACGAGATCCACGCTGCCGATGTCAATTCCTAACTCGAGAGACGCCGTAGCCACCAGCGCACGGATTTCTCCGGCCTTCAATTTTCTTTCTGCGGCGAGGCGTAGTTTGCGCGACAAGCTGCCGTGGTGCGCGGCGACGCCATCTTTCCCCAAGCGTTCGCCGAGATGATGCGCCATGCGCTCGGACAAGCGGCGCGTATTGACAAAAATAAGCGTAGAACGCTGCTGCCTGGCCAGCGCGGCTATGCGATCGTAGATTTCGTCCCACATTTCGTTAGAGGCCACAGGGCCGAGCTCGCCGCCAGGAACTTCGATAGCCAAATCAAGCTCCCTGCGATGACCGATTTGAACAATGTGAGGTGTGGGTCTAGCCGAACCAGCCAGAAAGTCAGCTACGAGTTCGATGGGCTTCTGTGTAGCAGAGAGTCCGATGCGAGGGAGGCGCTTGTCGGTTAAATGATCGAGACGTTCGAGTGAAAGCGCCAGATGTGCACCGCGCTTGTCGTCCGCGACGGCGTGGATTTCGTCCACGATGACCGACTCCACGGTCCTCAGGACTTCCCGGCTTCGGGCGGCGGTCAGCAGGATATACAGGGATTCAGGCGTAGTAACAAGGATGTGCGGCGGGTGCGCCAGCATGGCGCGGCGTTCGTGCGCGAGCGTGTCCCCGGTGCGCACGGCGGTGCGAATTTCTGGCATGAGCATTCCCCGCTGTCCCGCGAGTTGCAGAATTTCTCCCAGCGGAAGTTCCAGGTTTTTCTGAATGTCATTGCTTAACGCCTTAAGCGGAGACACGTACAAAACTTCGGTCAGGTCCAGTAATTCTCCGCACAGTGCTTTGCGCACCAACCGGTCAATGCAAGTTAGAAACGCGGCCAGCGTTTTTCCTGAACCAGTTGGAGCGGAAATCAGCGCAGTTTTTCCGGCGAGGATGTGCGGCCAGCCCTGGAGTTGCGGCTCGGTAGGCGTGCCGAAGCGCCCAAGAAACCAATCGCGGACAAGCGGGTGCGCCCATTCCAGACCGGAACAGTTTTGTTGGGGAGGTTCGGTGGCCATGGCCGAGGCCCTGCCCCCAAATTATAGCTCTGAACGATGCTTGCTGCGCAGAGGACCGACGCGGGTACCGCCTATTCCCAATTTCCAAAGAGCTGTCGCGGCGTCTTCGTGCGGCTTGCTTATTTTCCTTGTATCTGCCGTATGATGCTCTCATGCGGCTTCTGCTGGTGGAAGATGATGCGCGGATAGCGCGGTTCGTGGCTAAAGGACTGCGCGAACAGGCGTACGCCGTCGATGTAGCGGCGACAGGCGAAGATGCACTTTATCAGGCGGCGGTAAACACCTACGACTTGGTGATCCTCGATGTGATGATTCCCGCGCCGGATGGTTTCGCAGTTTGCTGCGAACTGCGCAAATCCGGCCAGCGCATGCCTATTTTGATGCTGACCGCGCGCGATGCCGTGGAGGACCGCATCGCGGGCCTGGACCACGGCGCGGACGATTACCTTACAAAGCCATTCGAATTTCGCGAATTACTGGCGCGTTTGCGGGCGCTGCTGCGGCGCTCCGGCGAACTGCGGCCGGAGAAAATCACCATCGCGGATCTCGTACTAGATACCGGAGCGCAGACTGCCAAGCGCGCTGGGCGCCAAATGACGCTGACAGCCAAAGAGTATGCGCTGCTGGAATATCTAGTGCGCAACGCCGGACGTGTCGTGCGCCGCGCGGAAATTGCCGAGCATGTTTGGGACGAAACGTTCGATCCGTTTTCCAATTTGATTGAGGTGTACATCAACCGCTTGCGGCGCAAGATTGACGGGGACTCGGCGAAGCCCCTCCTGCACACGCGCCGCGGCGTCGGCTACGTTCTCGAAACAGAAGTGGACTTGCCTAAAGCAGAGGCCGACGAGGAGAGTGCCCCTCGGAAGCCGCGAAGCAAAGCGCCTTCTTCTCCCCGGAAGGGCCATGCTTGATTCGATTCGCCTTCGGCTGACGCTGTGGTACACGGTCGTGCTCGCCCTGGTGATCGGAATTCTTTGCTCCGCGGCCTATTTCATCTTTTGGCGAAACGCCGTAAAACGTACGGATGCGAATCTTGCCGAACTTGCGGAGTCCTTCCTGGTGACGCTGCGGGCGGAGCTCGAGGATCAAAACGGCACGGACGTGTTTCAGTCCGCGGCCCAAGTGGCCATGGATGAGCACCATTTTCGCGACACCCTGTACGCGATTGCAGACCAGTCGGGCAAAGTCATCCTCACCTCGCTGGAAACTCCCTCTGCCAATCCTCCGTCAAGGGCTGCGCGAAAGGTTCTTGCTTCCGATTCCTTTCAAAGCTTCCTGGCTGCGTCCTCGCGCTCTGACCGCCTTTTCAGCCACATCCCGGTTACGGAAGCCGGGTACCGCGGATACGCCCAGCATTTCGCAGCCAGGGGCAAGACCTACATCCTGATGATCTTGCAATCGCTCCATCCTCAGAACCAGATGATGGCGGAAGCGGGATCGGTGTTTGCTTGGTTGATTCCGATTGCGATTTTGCTGGCCAGCGGCGGGGGCTATTTCCTGGCGCGGAAGAGCCTCGCGCCAGTCGTTGCGATGAGCAGCCAGGCCGGCCGCATTGGGGCCGCGAATTTGCACGAACGATTGGCGGTGCAAAACGAAAAAGATGAGCTGGGACACCTGGCGCGGTCCTTTAATGGGTTGCTTGACCGGCTTGGCGAATCGTTCGACCGCCAGCGGCGATTCATGGCGGATGCTTCCCACGAACTGCGCACGCCAGTTGCCATTCTACGCGGCGAATCGGAGGTGGCGCTCTCCCAACAAGCGCGGTCGTCCGAAGAATACCGTGAGTCGCTAAGCGTGCTGCATCACGAAGCGGAGCGGCTCACGCGCATCGTGGAAGATCTTTTCACGCTCACGCGCGCCGACGCTGGACAGTATCCGCTCCAGCACAGCGATTTTTATCTCGATGAATTGATCGCGGAATGCGTCCATTCGGCGCGCACTCTGGCCCAGGCCAAAAAGATTTCTCTTACATTCGAGGGAGCGCCCGAATCCCCGATTCATGCGGACGAATCGTTGCTGCGCCGCATGCTCTTGAATCTGTTGGACAACGCGATCAAGTACACACCCGAGTGCGGGCGCATCACGGTGGCCTGTCAGCGCAACGGCAAAGAGTACGGCGTGAGTATTTCAGATACCGGCAGCGGCATTCCTGCGGAACTCCGGCCACGCATCTTCGAACGTTTTTTCCGCGTTGACAAAGCGCGCTCGCGTTCAGAAAACGACGGCGGCGGTGCCGGCCTCGGCTTGGCTATTTCGCGTTGGATTGCCGAAGCGCATCTAGGACGGCTGGAACTGACCCGTTCTGACTCCACGGGAAGCACCTTCACGGCCTACCTCCCGGCCGATTCCGAACCCGCCGCATCTCTTAGTTAATCCTGCGTTTATCCTGAAATTGCTAGCCTTAATGCGGGCGCCCTTCTTCAGGGCTGATTCCGTCATAGGAGTCTAGATTGATGAAATCACTGGGAGTCTTTGCGGTGTCATGGCCGATAGCCACTGTGTTGTGCCTGTGCGCCGCCGGAATCTCGGCGGCGCAAGACACTGCGATTCCGGCCGCTACAGCCGAGAAGCATCCGGCTCAAGCCACGTCCGCGGGAGTGCCGGCGCTGAAGCTAACGCTGCAGGATGCGCTCGAGCGCGCGCGAAAGAACAGCGTGCAATTCCAAGCCGCTCTCACGGATTCGGCTATCGCTCGGCAGGACCGATTCCAGGCGGCCACGGCTCTGCTTCCAAGCGTGGTGTATAACAATCAGGCTTTGTATACACAGGCCGCGCCGCCGGCGGCTGCCCAGCAGACGGCAGTTCCAGTGGTCTTCATCGCGAATAACGCGGTGCACGAATACATCAGCCAGGCCAACATCCATGAGTCGATTGATCTCGCGAGCGTTTCAAACTTTCGGAGGTCTGCGGCCTTGGCGGCAGCTGCCAAGGCCCGAGCGGAAATTGCCTCCCGCGGCCTCGTCGTGACCGTGGTCCAGGATTATTACGCGGTGGCGGCGGCCCAGCAGAAACTGCTTTCCGCGCAAAAAACAGCGGACGAAGGCGATCGCTTCTTCAAGTTGACGCAGGACCTCGAGCACGGCGGCGAAGTGGCACATTCGGACGTGATCAAGTCGGAATTGCAGGCGCAAGACCGCCGTCGTGCGTTGCAAGAAGCGCAATTGGCGCTGCTCAACGCGCGGCTGGATCTGGCTGTGCTGATTTTTCCGGACTTCAACGAAAGCTTTGAAGTGACCGATGATCTGCACGCGCCGGCGACGTTGCCGACGCTCGGCGAAGTGCGGCAGCAAGCCGCGCAGAATAATCCGGACGTTCGCGCCGCGCTCGAAACTGTGCGCGCCGCCGGATTTGACGTCAGCGGAGCGCGCGCCGGTTATTTGCCGTCGCTGAGCTTCGACTACTGGTATGGCATCGATGCGCCTCAGTTTGCCGTGAATGGGCCGAACGGGGTTTCCAATTTGGGTGCTTCGATCCTCGGCACCTTGAATATCCCCATTTGGAATTGGGGCGCGACGCAGAGCCGCATCCAACAAGCGGAACTGCGGCGTGCGCAGGCACAGCGGGAGCTTTCTCTCGCGCAGCGCAAGCTGCTCGCAGAAATCAAGTCGCTTTACTCGGAAGCAGAAACGGCGATGAACGAACTCGGCGGCCTGAGCCGATCGGCGGAATTGGCCGAGGAAAGCCTGCGGCTGACAACGCTGCGCTACAAGGGCGGGGAAGCCTCGGTGCTCGAAGTTGTGGATGCGCAGACAACCTATGCGCAGTCGAACGCCGCCTATCAGGACGGCGCGGTGCGCTATCGCGTGGCTCTGGCGAATTTGCAAACTTTAACGGGAGTGCTGACAACTCCATGAAACCGATCACATACCCTCAGGTCTTTCGGCCCAGGCGACGGGCCTGGCTTCCCCTAACCATTGCGCCGCTGCTTGTCTCGGTCGGCTGTAGCAAACAGGAGGCGGAAAAAGAGCCGGTGGTCACCGTGCAGACCACTGCGGCGCAGCGAGGAACAATTTCGCAAACCATTTCCGCCGAGGCAGTGATCTACCCGCTCGAGCAAGCCACCATTTCGCCTAAAATTACAGCGCCAATTACCGAATTCAAGGTGCAGCGCGGGAGCCGCGTGAGAAAAGGGCAACTGTTAGCCATCCTAGAAAACAAGGACCTCGCGGGCCAGGCGGAAGCGACCAAAGGCAGCTTCGAACAAGCGGATGCCAGCTACAAAACGTCAGTGGATGCGGCCATTCCGCAACAGATGCAAAAAGCGCAACTTGATGCAGAGGCCGCAAGAGCAGCGTATGAGGCCCAGCTTAGGGTATACAACAGCCGCAAAGAACTGTTCGATCAGGGCGCGCTTCCCCAACGCGACCTGGATTCCGCCGCAGTCGCCCTAGCCCAGGCGCGCGGCGCAAATGAAGTGGCACAAAAGCTGCTGGCGGACTTGCAGCGGTTGGGGAAGGAACAAGCAATAAAGTCGGCCCAGGGGTCGCGCTTGTCAGCGGAAGGCACCATGCTTAGTGCAGAAGCGCAGCTCAGCTACTCCATGATTCGCAGCCCCATCGACGGGGTCGTTACCGATCGGCCTCCCTACGCTGGCGATCTTGCGACTGCGAATCAGCCCATTCTTACGGTGATGAATCTGAGCCGGTTAATCGCCAAATCGCACATCCCCCAATCCGAAGCCGCAACGCTCAAAGTGGGGGACGCTTCGCAATTAAAGGTGCCGGGACTCGATGAACCCGTGAACGGCAAAGTAACTCTGGTGAGTCCTGCTCTGGATCCCGGAAGCACCACGATTGAAGTCTGGGTCGAAGCTGCGAAGCCGAGTCCTGCCTTGAAACCTGGCATGACCGTGCAGCTCGCAATGACTGCGAAGACGGTTAAAGACGCCATCGTCGTGCCGGCCAACGCCGTCTTCAAGAATCCAGAAGGCCAGGCCGACTACGTTGTGCTCGCCGGCGCGGACCAGAAGGCGCATTGGCAACCGGTGGAGCTCGGTGTGCGAAATGCGGACAGCGTGCAAGTCGTTAAAGGCTTAAATGCCGGGGCTCCGGTTATCACTGCGGGCGGATATGCGCTGCCGGACAATACTAAAATCAAAATCGAATCGCCCGAAGAGCAAGCAAAAGGGGACGAGAAAGCAGACAAAGCCGGCGATTCCTCAAAATCGGGCGCCAAAGACAAAGACGACAAGGACTAGAACCGCATGGAAACTCGGCTGGAATCCTCCAATGCTATTTCCGCGACAGCCAAGGCGGGTTTGCCCTGGTTTCACCGACTTTCCAATCCTATTTTGTTTTTGATCGTCAGTTTGGCGCTGGTGGGCGGCTATTTGGCATTCACGATTCCCGTTTCCGTTTTTCCCAGCACCGATTTTCCCCGCATCGTCGTCGGTGTGGACAACGGCGTAATGCCCATCGATCAGATGCTCGTGACCATCAGCCGTCCGATCGAAGAGGCCGTCAACAGCGTTCCCGGGCTTCAAAAAGTCACATCGATCACCAGCCGCGGCTCTGCCGAAGTGGACCTGTTTTTTGACTGGAACAACGACATGATCCTGACCTTGCAGCGCGTCGACGCCGTCCTAGCTCGCCTGCAGGCGGAGCTTCCTCCGACGGCCAAAGTAGAAACACACCGTATGACGTTCGCCGGTTTTCCAATCATCGGCTATAGCCTGACTTCAGATACCGTGCCCCCGAACAAGTTGTGGGAAATAGCGACGTACGACCTAAAGCCGCGCATCAACCGGCTCGACGGTGTCGCCACGGTCATCGTCCAGGGCGGGCGTGTACCTGAGTTTCAGGTGACTCCCGATCCCGCCCGGCTTCTCACCGCAGGCATCACCGTCCCCGATATTCTCGACGCGATTCGCCGCACCAACTTGGTGGATTCGCCAGGTTTGATCGAGCACGACCACCAACTCGTGCTGGGCCTCGTCAGTGGACAAGTGCGAACGCCGGAGCAGATCGCCCAAATTGTCGTCAAGAACTCCCCTGCGGGCGTGCCGATTCGGCTGGGCGACATTTCCTCGATCGCTCCGTCTGTAGCGCCTACTTACACGATCGTCACCGCTGACGGCAAACCCGCCGTGCTGCTCAATGTGAACCGCCAGCCCGAAAGCAATACTCTGGCGGTCGCAAACGAAGTGCACGCGCTCATCCAAGAGCTTGCTCCGACCCTTCCTTCGGGCGTGCATCTTGAACCGTTCTACGACCAGTCGACCATCGTCCACGATTCCATCTCTAGCGTTCGGGACGCCGTGCTCCTGGGAATCGTCCTTTCTTCGATCATTCTGCTGCTGTTCTTGCGTGATTGGGGAACTTCGCTCGTGGCCGGCCTGGTGATACCCGTTACCCTGCTCATCACTTTCATTGTTCTGAAAGCGACGAATCAAAGCTTCAACCTGATGACCCTCGGCGGCCTCGCCGCCGCAGTCGGTTTGGTCATCGACGACGCGATTGTCGTCCTCGAAAATATTGTCTTGCACCGGGACGCTGGACAAACCAGCTTTCAAGCCATTCAGAGCGCGTTGAAG